>Ga0207684_10000096_pt1 | contig 165163 bp, 154 predicted proteins | sample KBSK5501metaG_FD_184342 | JGI IMG/M metagenome (GOLD analysis project Ga0207684, IMG submission 184342) | Corn, switchgrass and miscanthus rhizosphere microbial communities from Kellogg Biological Station, Michigan, USA - KBS K5-50-1 metaG... | ecosystem: Host-associated > Plants > Roots >... | reverse complement strand
TACTGGCGCCAACCGAACCGGCGCTGTTCTCGTGGCCGTTGCCGGTGCTCTTGTTGCCCGTGCTGCCAGAGGGTGCGCTGCCGGCCGTGTTGCCGGTGCTCGCGCCGACACTCGCCTCTTGCTTCTTGCCCGTGCTCCCTGATGCCGCGCTTCCGGCCGTGTTGCCGGTGCTCGCGCCCACCGAGGCGCCCGTGCTCTGGTTGTGGTTGCCCGCGCTCAGCGTCGTCGCGGTGCTTCCCGTCGTGACTCCGGTGCTGGCACCGGTGCTCTCGCCGTCGGCGTCGGCCTCCTGCTTGTCGCGGCCCTTGGCCTTCGTCTTGTCGCGATCGTCACCGTTGCCCGACTTGCCGCCGGCCACGTCGCCACGGGAGTCGGAGTTGCCTTCCCCGGGCTCCTTGTGGTTCGCGTTGCCGTTGGCTCCGGCCGCAGTGCCCGACTCGCCCCTGGACTTGTCGTGGCCCTTGGCCTTGGCGTCGCCACCCGCGTGGGCGCCGCCGCTCGCGTGGGCATTGCCGCTCGCGTGGGCGCTGCCGCTCGCGCTGGCATTGCCGCTTGCGCTGGCGCTGCCGCTTGCGGACGAAGAGCTGCTCGACTGTTCGGACGATGACGCCGAACTGCCGCCAGCCTGCCCGCCTCCGCTCGTATGGCTGTGACCGTCGTGGCTGTGGCCATGACTGCCGGTGCCTTTCCCGCCCTCGCCCTTGCCTTTGCCTTCTCCCTTGCCGCCGTCACCGCCGATCTGCTGCTCTTCCGGCGCCGTGTGGCTGTCACTGCGCTGAGCAACTGCGGAAGCACTCGTGTGATCGCGTGCTTTGCCCTGGCCGTGCGATGAATCCGCCGCCAGTGCCGGAGACGTACGGGCAAGCATGAGGAAGAGCCCGGCCATGAGAACGAAGGCGTTGACGGCCAGCCGCCGCGCAAGCGCGGGTCGACTGGCGACGAAATCGCCAATGGCTTCCAAAATGCCCACCTCCATATGGAAATGAGCGATTGCCTCGCCGCCGCTGTTCTGCCCATCAAACCCCGCAGCCCCGAGGGATATGTCGCAGAACGCCCCGCTTAGCGTTCCCTATCTGGGCAATACGCTTCGAAGTGGAAACGCAAAGTCCGTCTCGAGTAACCATGGACGTGGCCACGAGCAAAGACTCGGTGGCCGCTTTCATGCGGGCGGTACTTGACAGTACTGGCTGGGAGCTCGGTTCGATCCGCAAAAGGAGCACACGCCTGGAGCCTCCCGAGTCTTACTGGGCTCTCTTCAACGTGGCCATCAATAAGGACGAGGAGGAGCGCACCCTCCGGCTTGTGGCGAAGGGCGCGCTGAACGAGGAGGCGTGGGCCAGGATGAGCTCCAGGCTCGCGCGAGACGGCAACGGCAGGATCTGCGACCCGATCAACGGTCTCGGCTACCCGTGCCTGTTCCACGAGACCCAGCACTCGTACTGGTTCTACCCCTACGACCCGTCGATGCCGAACCTGCCGCTCGCCAACGATCCGATTCGCATGACGTCAGTCCTGCTCGGCCTGGATGATCCCTTGCAGGTCCTGAAGCAGGTGCAGCGCGTCGAGATCGAGCGCGTCCGCTACCTACCCGAGGTCGCAGCGATCCTCCGCTACACCATCGACAACGGCGGGTCGACGACGGAGATCTATGGCAAGGCTCAACCGGGTGCGCGGGGACTGCGAACGTTCCACGTCGTCAACGGCCTGTGGGAGGCGGCGAAGCGCTATCCCGGGCTGCTGAGTCTCCCGCGCCCGCTCGGCTTTATCGAAGAGCTGGGCCTGCTGCTCGAGGAGGGCATGCCCGGTCGCGCGGTTGGCGGCAACCGGTCGACGGCGGAGTTCAGGATGGCCGGGCTTGCGGCGGCCGACGCGCTCGCCGTCATCCACGAGTCTGGCGTCGAGGTCGACCAGGAGATCAAGCTCGAGTACGAGCTGACGCGCCTCGAACGCGTCATCGACCAGTTCGCCTACGTCCTGCCCGTTGGCCATTTCCTGCTCCGGGACCTCGTCATCCACTTGCGGGAGCAGGTCCGTAAGGTGCCGCCGGAGGAGTGGCTGCCGACGCACGGCGACATGAAGTACGACCAGTTCGTCTATCACAACGACACGTACACGCTGCTCGATTTCGACTACTTCGCCAACGCGGAAACCAGCTACGACCTCGGCAAGTTCTGCGCCTACCTGGTCCCGTCGTCCCCCCGAGACTGGCGCGAATCGGTGGCGGCGGAGGAGGTTCGCGCCGAATTCATAAGCCGCTATCGAGAGCTCCGTCCGCAGGCGACCCTGCAGAGGTTCGGCATCTACGAGGCGGTGCAGCTGGCGCTGCGGGCGATGGCCGCGATGTGGTCCCAATCGAACGGCTGGGAGCGAACCGCGGAGACCCTCCTCGTTCTCGCCTTCGAGCGCCTGAAGAGCCGCCTGCCCGAGTAACAAGGCCCAACTCGTCCCCACCGTTGGCGCCCACGATTCCTTTTACAAGGCTTAACCGAACAGGCAGGTGATCGGCGGCCGCTCGTCGTCAGACTCGGCGATCGGCTATGCGGATCTTCGCCTGGGTGGGGGCCCTTGCTGTCGTGGCGGTGCTTGGCACCACTGCAGCCTCAGCGATGCGCTCGGATGTAGGTGGCGCGCGTCCGTTGACCGTCGCCCAGCTGCAGGCAGCTGGTGTGGGCGCAGGCCTTCCAATGCCCGACGGACTCATCCCTCCGCTCCCGAGCCCGACTCGCACGGCGACCAGGACCGCACCCTCCAGGCCTGCCGCGTCGCGCCCGAGCACAGCGCCGGCGGCGGCGCGACCCTCGGTCGTCGTTCGCTCGACTCAGCAGGCGCTGATCAACCAGGATCGCGCCCGCTACCACCTCGCGCCGCTGACGTGGAGCACGTGCCTCTTCAACGTCGCCCGCTACGAAGCGGCGCACCTTGCCGCGCCAGGAGTCAACTTCCAGCACTACGACGGGGTATCTCGGGATCTCGCCTGCCACCTCGGCCATCAAGTAGGCGAGAACATCGGGTGGTATTCGGGCGGGATCAACGACGCCAAGCTGAACACGATGTTCATGAACAGCCCCGAGCACAAGGCCAACATCCTGGGCCCCTATCGCTACATCGCCACGGCCTGGGCGGTCCGGTCCGACGGACGTGCCTACATTGCCGTCGAATTCGGCTAGGACGCCCTTCGAACCGGTCGAGTAGCACCCCTCAACCGGGCGTTTTCTCGTCGTAGCGCTCGTACGCGGCGTAACAACGCCCATGTAGGCGCTCGGAGGAGGGCAGAAGGAAGGGTGTCGGTCACACCGGTCGCTCGCAGCGGCCAGCCCGCCATTTGGCTCCAGCCCTTCCACTGGCTGTGGGCCCGGAAAGCGTGGGTTGCCGCTGCCCTCGGCGTCCTTCTAATCGCCAGCACGCTCTACGTGCTCTGGGTGCTCAAGGATCTCCCGGATCCGAGCCAGAACGTGCTTGCGGCCGGTGACGTCGTCGTCCTCGATCGGAACGGCAAGCTGATCGAGGACTGGAGCCCCGCCGGCCACTACCACGTCACTCTGACGCTGAAGCAGATGGGCCAATACGCGCCCAACGCCGTGCTGGCCGCCGAGGATCGCAACTTCTACAAGCATGGCGGCATCGACCCGGCGTCGATCGCGCGCGCCGCGTGGGTCGACATCACCTCTCGCGGCTTCACCGAGGGTGGCAGCACGATTACGCAGCAGCTGGTGAAGATGCAGCTCCTCACGCCCGAGAAGTCGATCTCGCGCAAGGTCCAGGAGATGGTGCTGGCGGTCGTGATCGAAGAGCGGTACTCGAAGGACCAGATCCTCGGCATGTACCTGAACCGTGTCTACTTCGGGCACGGCGCGTATGGAGTAGGGGCGGCCGCGCGCACCTATTTCAACAAGGACGCGAAGAACCTCACCGCCGCGCAGGCGGCGTTCCTCGCCGGCTTGATCCAGGCGCCCACCGCCTATGACCCGGTCCTTCACTACGACGACGCATACGATCGCGAGCTCTACGTGCTCAAGGGCATGGTCGACATCAACGCGCTGAGCCAGGAAGACGCCGACAAGGCCGCCTCCGAGGACGTGAAGAAGGAGCTTCACATCCAGCAGAGCGCGCGCCAGAGCAAGGCTCCTCACTTCGTCGACTACGTGCTGACGAAGCTCGAGTCGCTGTTCGGGTCGGCGGCGATCCAGCAGGGCGGGCTCGTGGTCCACACGACCCTCGACCTGGGCATCCAGCAGACCGCCATGAGCGCGGTCGCCAACGGCGTGGTCGACCTCCGCTACCTCAACGTGAACAACTCGGCCCTGCTCGCCGCGGACCCGAGGAACGGCGACATCCTGGCCTGGGTCGGCTCGGCGAGCTACGCCAACGACTCCATTGGCGGCCAGTTCGACGTCGCGCTCTCCAAGCGCCAGCCGGGCTCGTCGTTCAAGCCGTACGTGTACGAGGCGGCGCTGCTCGACCACAAGATCACGTGGGCGACGATCCTCCACGACAGGCCGACCAACTTCAACGGCTACCGCCCGAGTGACTTCGACAACGGCGGTATGGGCGACATCTCGGCGCGCAAAGCGATCCTCTACTCGCGCAACATCCCCGCAGTCGAAGTCGCGCAGATGGAGGGCATTGATCGCGTGATCGACCTGGCACACGCGATGGGCATCAAGAGCGACCTCCAGCCTTACCTGCCGACTGCGATCGGCGCGAGCGACGTCACGCTGTACGAGCACCTCCAGGGCTACGCGACGTTCGCCAACCAGGGCCAGCGCACCGACCTGCATGTGATCAACCGGGTGGACGATTCGACCGGCAACACAGTCTTCAAGTACGACAACCCCAACAGCGGCACGGTGCTGACGCGGGCCGAGGCCTACCTGATGACGGGCGTCCTCAAGGACTACCAGTACCAGTGGAACTTCGGCTGGAACCGGCAGATGGCAAGCAAGACCGGCACCAGCGATGACGGCCATGGCGGGATCCCGGACTCGTGGATCATGGCCTACAACCCGGACATCGTCGTCGGCGTTTGGGTCGGCAACACCGGGCCCAACGGCAAGGGCGGGCGGATCCAGGCGTACGGTGAGAACGTCGGCCTCACGATCATGGCCCGTTTCGTCAACGCCTTGCCCCAGAACATGCGCGACTGGTACGCAAGGCCGCCTGGCGTAGTCATCGGGTGTGGAGACGATTCCAAGGACCCGTTCCTGCCGGGCGCGTGCAAGCCCTCACCGAAGCCTTCGGCGTCGCCGAGCGCGAGCCCCTCCGCCTCTCCGTCGGCGTCGCCCTCGCCTTCACCGTCCCCGTCCCCATCGCCTCCGCCGTCTCCGCCGGCGCCCCCACCCTCGCCATAGAGATGCTTGCGACGAAGAGCAGCGAAAGCGCATTCCTGGACAGCGTCGAGCGGCGGCGGCCGGGAACCTCGCTGCGCGGGTACGTCACGCGGACGCTTCCCCACAGCTCCGCCATCGTCGTCGCCAACCGGGCGCCACACGAGCCGCGGCCCGAGGGTGGCTTCACCCGCGGGGCGGGCGGCGTGATCACCGCGCTCTTGACCTTCGCCGAGGTTGCGGCGGCCGACTGGGTGGCATGCGCCCGCACCGAGAGCGAGCGCGCCCTCATCAAGGAGCACGGCACTTCGTGGGACGCTCCCCTCCTCAGGAGCAGCACGCGCCTGCACTACGCGACGCCAACACCGGAGCAGTACGAGCAGTACTACTCGGTCATCGCGAACCCCGTGCTGTGGTTCGTCCAGCACTACCTGTGGGACCTGGCCAACCAGCCGGTGATCAACGGCCGCATTCACAGGGCGTGGAACAACGGCTACGTCGAGGTCAACAAGGTGATGGCGCGCAAGGTCGTCGAGGTCGCGAGCGCGCGGCCGGACCGCCCTCTCGTCATGGTTCACGACTACCAGCTCTACCTGGTGCCCAAGCTCGTCCGCGAGCAGCTGCACGGCGCGATCATCCAGCACTTCGTGCACATCCCCTGGCCGACACCGCAGTACTGGAAGGTGCTGCCCCGAGAGATGCGTGACGCCATATTGCACGGGCTCCTGGGGTGCGACATCGTCGGGTTCCAGACGAGCCTCGACGTGCGCAACTTCCTGATGACGTGCGAGGAGAACGCCGGACTGGCGGTCGACGAGCGCGAGAAGGCAGTCCTCGTCGATGGGCGGGTCGTGTACGCGCGCGCATATCCGATCTCCATCGACGTGGCGAACACGACCCGACTCTCGTACTCGCACGGCGTGATGGTCGAAGAGCGCAAGCTGCGGGACTGGCGGCCGGAGTACCTCATCGTGCGCATCGACCGCACCGACCCGTCGAAGAACATCGTGCGCGGCTTCCTGGCCTACGAGAAGCTGCTGGCGCATCACCCGGAGCTTCGAGGGCGAGTCCAGTTCTGGGCGTTCCTCCAGCCGTCGCGCCAGGATGTCGCCGCCTACCGGAACTACGTGCGCAAGGTGCGGCAGACGGTGCAGCGGATCAACACCCAGTACGGAGCGCAGGGCTGGCTGCCGATCCGGCTCGAGCTGGGCGAGAGCGTGCGCAAGGCGATGGCCGCAATGCGCAACTTCGACGTTCTGCTGGTCAATTCCGTCTACGACGGGCTGAACCTGGTGGCGAAGGAAGGCGCGCTCGTCAACCGATCCGATGGCGTGATCGTGCTCTCGGAGAACGTGGGCGCCCACGAGGAGCTGCACGAGCACGTGCTCTCGGTGAACCCGTTCGACATCGAGGCGACCGCCAACGCGATGCACCGGGCGCTGGTGATGGGGATCGACGAGAAGCGGCGACGCAACCAGGGGGCGCGGGAGGTCGTGCGGACGAACGACATCGCTCGGTGGATCACCCGCCAGGTGCAGGACATCCGCGACCTGGCGGCGGCGCCGGGCCTGCGGGCGGGCTAGTTAGTCGCTACCGACAAAAAAAGCGGCCGGGGGGATCCCCGGCCGCCGCAAGCTCGCTCGGATCGGTTTAGAAGAACCCGCGCCGGGCGACGGTCACGTCGCGGAAGAAGATGATCGCCATCAGGCGCGCCATCGCCCACGCGATCAGCGCGTAGACGAGGATCGCCACCACGACCGACATCTCGAGCACCGAGTGCTCGCTGCCGATCGTTGGCAGCAGGTTGCGGAACGGCGCCAGCAGCACGTTCGTGACGCCGTACACCCACTGCGTGAAGCCGGCCGCCGTGTTGGCCCCGAGGAGCTTCAGCACAAGCCGGATCAAGAGCAGGCCGTCGATCACGCCGAAGAAGAGGTAGACCAGGTCCATCGCGCGACGGCCTGGGTTGGCCCTGCTGACGACTTCAGAAGACGACGTCGCCACGGGCGGTTGGTCAGCGACTACTCGCCGGTGCTCGATCTCGGTTTCTCGCCGTTCCATGTGTGCTCTTCCTCCTTTGGGTCACTGATCAATAGGTATGAATCAGGGCCACGTAAAGAACGCCCGGGTGGACTCGGCCACCCGGGCGCCGAAGAGGGAGGTACTCCCGGTCAGGATCCGGTGACTAGGGCTGTGGGTACCACAGGGGAAGGCTCGAAAGCGCGAGGTCCTGGTCGACGTCGATGGTGTTGCCGGCGCTCAGGACGTACTGCCAGGCTTCCATGTTGCCGGCGCAGCCTGGGCTGTACGGATTCCAGCCCGGTGTGCGTGCCCTGCTGAAGCGGCCCAGCAGCGACGGCTGGAAGGTCCACAGGTCGGAGCCGGTGGCGATGCTGGGAACGGCGGTCACGGCCGCGCACCACGCGCGCGAGAAGTCGCTGCCCCGCGTCCCGTTGCCGTAGTACACCGGCACATAACCGGCCTGGCTGACGCCGTCGTACCACCCTTCGATGAAGCCGCCGTCGACGGACCCTGCGCCGGGGCAGGCTTCGCCAGGCGGTTCGATGTCGATCGCCAGCAGCCGGCCCTGCGGGATGCCGAGGCGCTGCGCGGCCGCGACAGCCTGTGTCGCGTAACCGCGCCCTGTCCCGTAGTAGACGACCGCGGAGCAGTTGTAGTCGTTGTAGATCGGCAAGATGCCCATGTTGTGCGCGGCAGCGAGCGCGACCTCGGTCGAGCTGATGCCCGGGCAGACGGTGTTGGTGAGGTAGCGGCCCCAGAAGTCAGGCGTGCCGAGGTGCTTGACCACCTTGCCGTACAGGTAGCCGGTGGGGTCGCCGACGAAGGCCTTGCACGAGTCGACGCCCCACAGCAGGTGCGCCGGTGCCACCGGCGCCGACTTGGCCTGGACGTTGACCAGCGTCGTGGCGGCGGCGCCGGTAGCCTCGGTGGCCTGCGGCTTGGCCTCCGGCAGCGCGCCCACGACCGCGGTGAACTTTGGCACCGTGCCTCCGCTCGCCCACGCCTGGACGCTGCACGTGCTGCCCGTCTTGCATGCGTGGTCGACCAGGCGGCCCTGGTCGTCGTAGATGCCAACGACCCACGGGGTCGCGCCGAGGTCGGCGTTGGTCGTCGCCTTCAGGTAGATGTAGCCCGCGTTCTTCGGGTCCACAGACGTCGCCGAGAGGCGAACGTCGAGCCAGGTTAGGGAGAGGGCGGGTGACACCGCTTCCGGCGCGCCGGTCACGTAGCCGACGATCTGGTGCATGCCGCCCGTGGACAGCTTGACCGACGTGGTGCAGCTCGTCCCGCGGCTGCAGTAGGTGATCCGGGATCCGGCGGTGAGGTCGTAGATCTCGAGCCGGCGGCCGGTGTCCTTGACGTCGACCGTCGAGGTCGCCGTGACCGTCACGGGCTGGCCCTGGCCGACCAGGGCGGCGCTGGCGGTGATCCCGCTGTCCAGCCACCCGACGCTGACGTGGTTCGAGCTGAGCGCGACCGATTCGTTGGGCAGCGACGATGTTGGAGCCGTGACGTACGCGGCGAAGTCGTGGACACCCGACATCGCGCTGTAGGCCACCGCGCACTGGCTGCCGTGGCCGCAGGCGGCGATGATCGTCCCGGTCGTGCGATCGAAGACCTCGATCGCCAGGTCGGTGCCGGTCATCGTCCCGCTCGCGGTTGCGGTCAGAAGGACCTGGGCGTTGGCGCGGACTGTTTCGGCGTTGGTTGACAGCGAGAGCCGCATCGGCGCGCCTGCGCCGAGCGAGGGATTCGGAAGGCTCGGCTGCACGATGGGCGCGCCGTCAGCCGCAGTTGGTGCAGGCGCCGCCGATGGGAGAGTGGCGTCGCTGCACGCGGCTGGAGTGACAGGCAGTGCCTTCCCGTCCGCCGCGCAGGCGACCTGACCGGCGGGAAGCACGGGCGAACCGGGCACGAAGTCGGCCGGCGACCCGCGGTGGTCGCAAGCGGCCGCGGGACCCGAGTCGTGGCACTGGATCAGGCCTTTGGGCAGGCTCAGGTTGGAGTCGGCGACGGCCTCAGGCCGGATAGGTGCGCACCCTTCGGTGGAGCAGGCCGAATGCGTGACCTGGAGCGCGGGCGCCGCGAGGACGGTCGGCCCGGCGGCCAGGGCGAGGAATGAAAAGGGGTTGGTGAGAGCGACGAAAGCCACCCCGAGATGCGCCTTCGGACGTGAGCGGACGTTGGAGAGAAGCTGACGTAGTGACTGCACTGGTACCCCCGTTCTGCGCGCACCGCAAGGGGCGGGCGCAACTTGACCGGGGGCACGCTACTGACGGCATGCCGGTACGGCAGCGGCGTCGAGGTTAATTAGCCTCAAGCATTGTCAATTGGCTCGAAAGAACGCGCACGAGCCGCCTTTTGCCACAAAACGGCGGTCCGTGGCGCCGAGAAACAGAAGAAGCAGCCCGGGGCAGGTGGGCTGCTTCTACGGGTTACAACGCCTCGAACCCAGGCGCTAACCGCTCAGGGACTGCTCAAACCGGCCGCGGCGAGGACGTTCCCGTAGACCATGCCGAGGGCCAGCAGCCCGACCAGCGACAGGAGAACCAGGACGAAAGTCCGCGCGCACGTCTCCATGAGCCACGAGTCCTCGTCGCCCTCCGACTCGGCGACCCGCCAGACACGGCCGAGAACCCCGGCTCTCACCGAGAGCGCAAGCGTCGCGGCCAGGATGATCAACAGCACTGCCATGGGATGAGGCGAGGACGCCGAGCGGGTCAGCGTCCTCGCCATCCGAGACAACGCGCGAAGTCGGGAATGTGAACAAGTTGTAACGTCAGGCGCGTCTCGGGGACTGCCCTGCACATATGCCCTGCACATATAAAGACGCGAGCAGGGGTCGCCAATACTCGACCTTCGGGGCGCGTTCTCTTGGCGATGGGAACAGCGATGCTGCTCCAGTTCTCGATCGCTCTTCTCACCGGGATGGTGGCAGCGACCTTTGTCCCCCACGTGAGGAAGTCGATCCCCAGGCCCATCGAGTCTCTGCTGTGGATCGGCCTGGTGCTCGTTTGCCTGCTCGGGATCCTGAGCATCACCGACGCCAGCGCGCGCAACCTGACGACCTCGGTCATCTGGGGCACCGACCGTGTGGTCAACACCGTCGTGGCCCTGATCCTCGGCGGCATCGCGGCGTGGATCATGGAGAACCGGTTTCCGATCACGACCTGTCTCCTGGCCATCGCCGGTGCTGACACGTTGGCCCTGCTCATCGTCCGCTCCGCACGCAGAGCGCGACGCTGGCAGCCTCGGTTGCGCCTTCGCGAGTGGGTGGAAGTGCCGATGCCCGCGCCGAGCGTGGCCGTCCCGGCGCCGGCTGGGGTGGCTGCTCCAGCCAAGCCAAGGGTCGCCGCGGGGACGACGGTCCTTGGTGCGGCAATGCTCACCACGAGAGCCGGCGTTGCGGGGTGGATCAGCGAGGTTGCGCTTCCGAAGGGCCGGGCTGGTTCACGTGCGGGACTGGACTCCCTCCGCGACCTCGCCGGGCAGCTCGGATACGCGGCTCGCGCCTGGTACACCGCCGCCGGCGAGCCCATGGTCAGCGACATCGCGAACAGGGCCGGCGAAACAGCGCGCTTGGGCCAGGTCATCGACATCCAGACGCACCGGAGAGGACAGCTGAGGGGGGAACAAGATGCCGATCGACCACCGAAGTCGGACCGCCTGGCCTCGTAGGCCGAACGGGTCGCGCCGGCGCGCGAGCGCCGAACGGGTTCTCGACCAGGGCTTCAAGATTTCGCGACCCGCAGGCTGGCTGCTGCGCCTGTGCCTGCTGGTCGTGATCGCCGTCCCGAGCCTGATCATGACCTCGCCTGGTTACGTCGCCTTCGCGGACAAGCTGCCCGAAGCGGCCAGCATCGCGAACGGGATCCCCGAGGACACGCTGATCTTTGCCTCGGACAACAAGACGCTGCTGGCGGACCTGCACCCCCCCGGCTACCAGGCCTACTACGAGCCGCTGTCCGACATGGGCACGCTGCTGCCCGAAGCCGTGATCTCGATCGAGGACCACAACTTCTACTCCGAGCCGGGCGTCGACCCGCAGGGCATCCTGCGCGCCGCCACGGTGAACCTGAAAGCGCACCAGCCGGTAGAGGGCGCCTCCACCATCACACAGCAGCTGGTGAAACTGCGCCTGGTCGGCAACGAGACGAGCCTCGACCGCAAGATGCGCGAGGCGCTGCTGGCCTTCGAGATCGAGCGCCGCTACACCAAGGACCAGATCCTCGAGTGGTACCTGAACAGCGTCTTCTTCGCCAACACGGCGTGGGGGACGGCGGCCGCCTCGCGGATCTACTTCCACAAGCAGACCAAGGACCTCGACCTCGCGCAGGCGTCGATGCTCGCCGGCATCATCCGCGGGCCGACGCTGTACAACCCGCTGGTCAACTGGACCTCAGCCAAGCAGCGTCAGCAGACGGTGCTCGACGCCATGATCCGCGACGAGAGCATCACCGCCGCCGATGCCGCCAAAGCCTTCGCCGAGGACCTGTCGCCGCCCAGGCACATGTTCACGCCCACCAACCAGGTCGTGGCGCCGGCGTTCGTGGGGTACGTGACCAGCCTGCTGATCAACGAGTACGGCGCCGAGATGACCTACAGCGGCGGCCTGCGTGTCGTGACGTCGCTGAACCCGAAGCTCCAGTCGCTGGCGCAGCGAGACGTGAGCCAGAACATCGCGCGCCTCCGCTGGCGCAACGTCACCCAGGGCGCGCTGGTCGCGCTAGATCCGACGACGGGGGCGATCGTCGCCATGGTCGGGTCAGCCAACCAGACGCGGTACGGCGGCCAGTACAACCTGGCGGTGTGGCCTCCGCGCAACCCGGGGTCGTCGATGAAGATCTACACGTACACCGCCGCCATCGCGAGCAAGAAGTTCACGATGACGACGCCGATCACCGACAGCCGGATCACCGTGTACGCGCCGGAGCGCTGGACGCCCAGGAACTACGACGGCCGCTACCACGGCGTCTGCCAGCTGCAAGTGTGCATGGGCAACTCGCTGAACATCCCGGCCGTCAAGGTCGAGCTCGCGATCGGCGTTGCCAGCGTGGTCAGGATGGCGCGCCTCATGGGAGCGCCGCCCTACCAGCGGCACGGCATCGATGCCAACGGCTACCCGATCTTCTCGACCAACGACGCGCTCAACACGTACGGTCCGTCGCTGACCCTCGGCGGTTACGGCGAGACCCCGCTGCAGATGGCGATCGGGGCTTCGGTCCTGGCGACGCAGGGAATCCTGCGTCAGCCCTGGGCGATCGGCACCATCACCCAGCCGGGCGGCGGGGTCGTATTCCAGCACAAGGCCGATCCCGGCAAGCGTGTCCTCGACGCGCGGGTCGCTTACATCATGCAGCAGATCATGTCGAACGACAGCAACCGGGCCATGATCTTCGGCCGCAACTCGCTGCTCACGCTGCCGGGCCGTCGCGTCGCGGTCAAGACCGGGACGTCGGACTCGTTTGCCGACGCGTGGACGGTCGGCTTCACGCCGCACCTCGTGACCGCGGTATGGGGCGGTAACGCGGACTGGCGCGTCAAGATGACCCTCAACTCGGACAGCTACTACATCGCGGCGCCGATGTGGCACCGCTTCATGCAGGACGCCCTCGACGCGATGCACATGCGCAACGAGTGGTACGCGCAGCCGCCGGGCCTGATCGTCATGAGCTGCCGCGGCCAGCGGGCGTGGTACCTGCCGGGCACCCACTGCTAGGCGCATGAGCCCTGACGAACAGGCGCTGCCAAGCGCGGCCACCAGGTTTGACAAGCACGGCAACCAGCTGCCGGAAAGCAGGCACGGTTGCGGATGTCAGATCTGCGCCGACGCCCACGCCGCACGCTCGAGACCGCGGCGTCCGTGGACGCGCCTGGTCCAGTTCGTCAAGCGGGTGACCGGGGACGGTGGACGCCGCCCGCAGGCCGCTTGAGCCAAGAAATAGCCGCCGCCAACAAGAAAAAAAGAAAGAGACCTGGCGGCGGGCGCCAGGCCTCTTGCGGTCGGTACCGCCGGATTGGCTAGCTAGTCGGCGATAGCGAATCCGCGCTCGACCGGCTCGTCGATCAGCGCCTGCGGTCCGTACGAGTGCTTCAGCATCACGCGCAGCCGCTCCTTGGCGACCGCGAGCCGCGAAGCGACGGTGCGCTCGGGGATGCCCAATGCCTGGGCGATCGCGCGGTTGGTGTAGCCGTGGTAATGGCGCAGCACGATGGCCGCCGCCTGCTTCGGCGGAAGCTTGGCCAGCGCCGTCGCCAGGTCACGGTGCTCGACGACCTCCTGCGGGTCGGGGGCGAGGCCCGGCCGGCCCAGACGCCGAATCACCTCGCCGACCTCTCGCAGCCGCATCTTGCGCTGGTACGAGACCGCCGCGTTGATCGCGATCCGGTGCACCCACGCCTCCGCGGGCGCTATCGGCTTCCATGTCGCCCACTTCTTGTATGCCCGCTCGAACGCGTCCTGCGCGCAGTCTTCTGCCGCGGCGCGGTCTCCCAGCATCGCCGTCAGCGTGCCCAGGATCTTGCCGTAAGACGCTTGATACAGTCGTTCGAAGTCCGCCTCGTTGCCGGCCTCGTACGTATTCGTCGGTTCTCGTACCTCGCCGGCGGTCGATGCAGAGATCGGCTCCGCCATATTGGTTCCTTCACCCCCCGTTAGTCGGTGATTCAGGAGGATCACCGTTACGCACTACTCTCGCGCAGGGGAGGCGATCGGGTCGCCGTACGGATGCGCGGATTTTGCCTCGCACACTTGAAGTAGGGTGCAGTTGGGCCCAGCGACGTTTCTAAGAGGGATGAATCCTGGGGCAGAGTCGAGAGGCGGCTACGCGGTCGATGTGCTGGGCACGTTGGCGAGCGGCCTCGGCGTCGATGCCACAGAGAGTGGACGCAAGGCGCTCGAGGTCGTTCGAGCACGCGCGCCCGAGCTGGTGGAGCTGAGCGAGCAGACCGGCGAAGACGTGGTCGCCACCTCCGCCGGGTTCATCGACATGCTGCTCGCCTCGCTTCGAAGTGACATCGACCTCCCGTGGTCCGAGTTCGAGCAGCGCTCACGCGACTTCGGACGGTTGCGCGCTGCACAGGGCCTACCCCTGGAATCGCTGATCGACGTCCTCGCGGTCTACCGGCGCGCGACCATCGAGCTGGTGTCGCAGCCAATCCTCGGCAAGCCACGTTACGACGAGATCATCGCCCTCGCGCAGAGCCGCCTCGAGGACATGACCGAGCGGCTCACCACTGCGGTCGCGCGCGGGTATCTGGACCACGTCGACGAGCAGCATCGCGCGCGCGAGACAGAGATGTACGGCCTCGCGGCGATCGTCACCGCGATGGGCCGTTCGCTCGACCTGCATGAGACGGCCGAGGTCGCGCTGGTCGAAGCCCTCGCTGCACTGCGTTTGAGCGCCGGCGTCATCTGGCTTCGCGGGCGCTCCGCCCACCGGCTCGCCCATGCAGTCGGACTCGAGGAAGACCAGGTCGAGGACTTCTCGCGCCAGGCGGGTCCGCACGTTAAAGCGATCGCGTCGGCGCTTGGGCGCTCGGAGTCGCAAGTCGACCGGATCTCTGGGCGCGACTGGAACGCGCTTCGGGCCAACCTCCGCGCCAAGGGCCGGTCGGTCGGCGTGATGACCGTCGGCACCATGGTGAATCGTGTCTTCAGCGCGTCGGATCTCCTCTTCATGGCCGCCGTGGCCGACCAGGTCGCGATCGCGATCGACCGCGCGCACCAGTTTGCGAGCGAGGCTCGCACCGACCATCTGACCGGGCTTGCCAACCGGCGGGAGTTCGAGAGGGTGATGGAGCGCGAGGTCGCCCTCGCCGAGCGTCACATGCGCAGGCTGGCGCTGATGATGATCGACCTCGACAACCTCAAGCGAATCAACGACCGACTCGGCCACAGCTCGGGCGATGAGGCGCTGAAGCTGGTCGCCCAGCAGCTCCTGCGCGTCGTGCGCGCCTCGGACATCTGCGCTCGAGTCGGTGGCGACGAGTTCTCGGTCGCGATGCCCGAGACAGACCTCGACCGGGCGCGGGACGTTGCCGTACGGTTGCGCCGGGCTGTCGACGAGGCGGCGCTGGGCTTGCGCGCGCCCGAGCACGTCGAGGTGAGCGTTGGCATCGGGGCCTGGACACCGGGCCAGGACTGGCAGGGCCTCTACGAGGCGGCGGACAAAGACCTGTACGAGGACAAGCATCGGCGCAAGACGGTAAAGCGCTGGCAGCAAGAAGACCGCCAGCCGACGCCGATCCGGATCCTCAACCGCGGCGCCGGCCGCCGGAGGGTCAGCGGAGCCTGAGGGGGTTTCCACGCCCGGCCGCGTACCGGGACTTCGTTACCGGCGGCGAAGACTACTCGACCAGCGCCAGCTCGCGCGCTTTGACGATGGCCTCGAGCTTCGAATGCACGCCGAGCTTGCTCCCCAGGCTTCGGATGTGCGTGCGCACCGTGGTGTAGCTGATCCCGAGCCGGCTCGCGATGTCGCGGCTCGAAGTGCCCTCCGCCATCAGTCGCAGCACCTCTTTCTCGCGTGGGGTCAGCCTCTCGAGCTGGGCCTCCACCTCGCGCCGGTTGTTCAGGAGCTGCGCGATGGTACGCGGCGTGAAGAGGGTCCCGCCGTCCGCCACGGTGCGGATCGCATCGACCACGTCCTGCGCCGCGCGCGACTTGTGGATGAACGCGCTCGCTCCCGCTTCCAGGGCGGCGAACCTGACGGCCTCGCTGTCCTCGCGCGTGAGAAAGATCAGCTTGGTCTCCGGTCTGAGCTGCCGGATCGCGGCGGCTGCGTCCGCCCCCGTGCCGTCGGTCAGCCGGAAATCCACGAGCACCAGGTCGGGCTTCAGCTCGGCGGTTCGGGTCACCGACTCGGCGACGGAGCCGGCACTGCCGACGACGGTCATGTCCTTCTGGTCGTTGATCAGCGCGGCGAGGCCCTCGGCGACCACCTGGTGGTCCTCCACGATCAGCACCCTCGTCGCGCCGCCGCCCTTCACCCTTGGCAGCCTATACCTTGGTTTCCGAAAGCGGCAGCCAGAACTCGACCGTCGTTCCGCCTCCTGGCTCGCTTGTGATCTTGTTCCATCCGCCTGCGAGCAGGGCGCGTTCGTGGAGCGCCAGCAAGCCCAGGTGACCGGGCAGCCGGTCCTTCTCGGCGACCACGAATCCGCGCCCGTTGTCCTGGACGACCCCGTGAATGCCGCCGTCGAGAGGCTCCACGCGCACCTGTACCTGCGTCGCGGCGGCGTGCTTCTCGACGTTCGCGATGGCTTCAGTGAATTGCCGGAAGAGCATCGAGCGGTCCTCGTAGGAGAGGTTCTCCGGAAGGTCCAGCTGTACCTCGACCTCGGCACCCGTGAGGGAGCGGAGCATCCGTATCCGCTCCCGGAGCGTCTCCATGAATCCCCCTGGAACCTCCAGCGCGGGTGGCCTGACTTCGAAGAGCAAGCGGCGCAGCGCCTCCTCGGTCTCGACGAGCAGGGATTGCGCTTCCGTCAGCAGCGTGGCGGCATCGCCCTTCGGATCCTGCAGGCGCTGCAGCTGGAGCTCCGCCGCGGTCAGCTTCTGCAGCGCGTCGTCGTGCAGGTCGCCGGCGAAGCGCTTGTGCGCCGTTTCGACGGCCGTCGAAACCTTGGCCAGTAGCAGCTGTCGCGCCGCGTCGACCTTCTCGAGGCGATCGGCAGTGCGGCGCAGGTCATTCTCGGCGTACTTCAGCTGCCACACGAGCCCCGCCGCAAGCCCGGCCTTCTCCAACACCCACCCGTCCTCGCGTGAGAAGCCGCCGGCCCGGCGTGAGTCGTAGGCGGCCACCAGCCCGAGACGCTGGTCGCCGGCGCGCCACGGCACGGCGACGGCGTCATGGACGCCCAGCCGCTCGAGGACGGCCAGAAACTCGCCGTTCGGGTCCGTGCGCGAGGCGCGGAACATCAGGTCGCGATAGACGACCCGGCTCTCGAGGTCGTCGTTGTCCGGTGCGCAAGGCGTGGGCGAGAGGCGAGCGATGAGCTCGTTGTCCGCCCCGTAGCCGCCGCGGATCGGCGCGAGCATGCCCTCTTCGTCGAGCTTCCAGAAGAGGACCTTGTCGGCCGCGACGAGCTCCGCGATGCTGCGGGTCAGACGCCGGTAGAACGCGGCCATCCCCTGCCCGCCGCGGACGTGGCGGGAGACGGCAAGGAGAGCGGCGACGGCTGCTTCGTGCGCGCGCTCCACGCGCTCGGTGCTCCGTGCTATCTCGTCGCTGATGAGGCGCTGCCGCTCGCTGCGATCGAGGTCGGCGCGCAGGTTCACCAACGTGTCGACCATCTCCTTGCGGCGGCCGCCCAGCTGCGCGATGGCGATGGCGGCCGCGACGTGGTCGGCAAAGAGGGCAAACGTGCGCTGCTGCAGCGCCGTGTATCCGGTGGGGCGGGCGACGGCGATCATGCCCAGCATTCGCCCGCCCGCGTGCAGGGGCTGCGCGCAGCTGGAGCGCAGGGCGGGGGTCGAGCCGCCGGCTGCGGCCGGGCTTGCGAGGTCCGGGGAGGTCGCCAGGACCCTTTCGACTTCCTGATCGGGTGGCGCTCGTGACCCGTCCCGGGCCAGCGAAAAGACGCGTCTTTCCTGGCCTTCGTGCCCGAAGACGGCGAGGAACGCGAGTGGCGATCCGGTCAGCTCGACGGCCAGTGCAAGCGCGTGCTGTGCCGTCTCCGGAACGGTCTGGCTCGACCCGGCCATCTCGCGGGCTGCCCCCTGGACGGCCTCGAGGGCGTCGAGGTGGCCCGCGTCCACAACCCCGCCGGCAGGGTTGCCGCTCCCCCCATGCGTGCCTGGCATGCGCTCACATGATTTTACTTCTGTGTTTTCGAGGCACGCGGAACATCCTTACCGTCAGGGCGGGTACTGGCTGGGGACAGGTGCGTTTTGAAGACGAAGGGAGCCCGGTGCTGGCTGCTTCAGCAGGGCTCTCCACAAGGAAGGTGGGTTTGGGTTTCATGGCACAGGAAGTCTTGAGTGGATGGCGGCGGCCCCCGGGGTACTCGCAGACGGCGCCGCGTTCTCTGATCGCGATGCTCTCCCACCGGGCGCTGGCCCTGGTCAACGGCCCGGCGAGTCATGTTCTGGTGAGGCCTTTTGTCGTCTTCGCCGCCCGGGCGCTGGGTCCTGGTCCGACGCGGCTGCGCCTCGTCAGGCTGGCGCACGACCTCGACCGCCGGCCTGTGGCCCTACCCGATGGAGGCGTCCACGGTGATCAGGAGCCGGCTGTTCAGCCCACCCCGCGCGCGGCGTAGGCTGATCCTCGGGGCCTTCGGAGGGCCTGTCGGCGGGGCTTTGCAGAAAATTGTGGTAGGCGCGGGTAGTCCTTCTGTGGGAGGCGTTTCTGCTACAGATGAACGACCTCGACCGCATCCTAGAGCTCGAGCTTCGGCGCCTCCTCGACCCGGTGGTCGCGGTCCGGCCGCCCCCACGGGGGAACCGGCGGAACGTTGGGCGAAGGCCGATCCTGGCGGTGAAGCCCGCCGGGATTGAAGTCGCCGCGCACGCGATCCCAGCGGTCGAGCCGGTCCCGGTGACCGTTACGGTCGCCCCGACCGCCCAGCTTTAGCCAGGAACCCCTTCCTTCCTCTCGCGAGGCCGGGTCGCAAGGCTCGGCCTCTTCACATCCCGTCGTCGGGTAGGCGCGCGGACTAACGTTGCTGCGATGAGCTCGACAACCTCTTCGCTGACGTTCCAGTACCACCCCGCCGAGGATCGGGTACCGGCCGCAGAGCGGGAACGCCAGCTGGCCAACCCCGGTTTCGGCCGCATCTTCACCGAGCACATGGTCGGCGCCCACTGGTCGCCGGACCGTGGCTGGCACGACGGCGGCCTGGTTCCGTACGCCCGGCTCGAGCTGGATCCGGGGACCTCCGTCCTTCACTATTCGCAGTCGGTGTTCGAAGGCCTGAAGGCATTTCGCCAGGCCGACGGCAGCGTCGCCGCGTTTCGAGCCGACAGGCACGCGGTTCGTTTCCGGAGCTCAGCGCGCCGGCTGGCGCTGCCCGAGCTCCCAGAGGAGGCTTTCCTGGAGGCGATCGACCTGCTCGTACAGGCGGACCACGAGTGGGTCCCCTCGGCGCCCGAACACAGCCTGTACCTCCGCCCGATGCTCTTTGCGACGGAGGTAACGCTGGCGGTCCATCCGGCCGACGACGTCACCTTCCTCCTGATCGCATCCCCCTCCGCGTCCTACTTTCCGCGCGGCGTGAAGCCGGTCACGGTCTGGCTGTCGGAAGACTTCAGCCGCGCCGCGCCGGGCGGAACCGGCGCCGCCAAGACCGGCGGCAACTACGCGGGAGGGCTCCTGGCTCAGGCGCAGGCGGCCGAGCAAGGCTGCGACCAGGTGGTGTGGCTCGACTCCCGCGACCACAAGTGGGTCGAGGAGATGGGGGGCATGAACCTCTGCTTCGTCTTCGGTCGCGGGACCAATGCGCGCGTGATGACGCCTGCGCTCACGGGGACGTTGCTTCCCGGGATCACGCGAGACGCGTTGCTGGTGCTCGGACGCGACCTGGGCTACACGACCGAAGAAGGGAAGATCACCGTCGACGAGTGGCGAATGGGCTGCGAGGACGGGTCGCTCACCGAGGTCTTTGCGTGCGGCACCGCCGCCGTCATCACACCCGTCGGCTCTGTGAAGTCGGCACACGGTTCGTGGACGGTGGGCGACGGCGGCCCCGGTGAGGTGAGCATGCGGCTTCGCCAGGCGCTGGTCGACATCCAGCGCGGTGCGGCCCCCGACACGCACGGATGGCTGTACCACCCGCGCGTATCGTCGATCAGCTGAAGGCCGAACTCGCAGGGGGTATGTGATTGATGGCGTCTACACGCGTGGTCATCGTGGGTGGCGGCGGCACTGGCGACTACACCGCCTTCACGCTGCGCAAGCGCGGCTTCGACGGTGAGATCGTGATCCTGAGCGCGGACCGCGACCGTCCCTACGACCGTCCATACCTCTCCAAAGAGTTTCTGCGCGGGGAGATCGAGCGGCCAAAGGTCTACCTGCACGACGAGGCCGACTACGCCAAGGAGCGGATCGACCTCCGGCTCGAGCAGAGGGTGACCGGCGGTTCGCTGAAGGATCGCCGGCTGACGCTGGCGGGCGGCGAAGACGTCGAGTTCGACACGCTGGTGCTCGGCCTCGGCGGCACGCCGCGCAGACTGCCCGACGTACCGCACGCCGGCAACGTGCTCAGCCTCCGCTCACTTGAGGACAGCCAGGCGATACGGGAAGCGCTCGCGTCCGCGAGCCGCCTGCTGCTGATCGGCGCCGGGTTCATCGGCGCCGAGGTGGCGGCTTCGGCCAGGAAGCTCGGCAAGGACGTGCTGCTGGTCGAGGCCGCTCCCGTCCCCCTCGAGCGAGCGCTGGGGCGCGAGGTCGGGGAGATCTACGCCGATATCCACCGCGCGCAGGGCGTCGACGTGCGCACCGCGACCAGGGTCGACGAGTGGCATACCTCGGGGTCCCGCGTCACCGGCGTGACGTTGACGGACGGCAAGCGCGAAGAGGTCGACGTCGTCCTCATTGCGGTCGGCATCGAGCCGAACCTCGACCTGCCGAAGGCGCTGGACCTGCGCATCGAGGGCGGAGGCGTCCGAGTCGACGAGACGCTGCGGGCGGCTGAGGGTGTCTATGTCGGGGGCGACGTCGCCCTCCACGAGCACCCGGTGCTGGGCCGCGCGATTCGCGTCGAGCACTGGGAGGTTGCCAAAGGCCACGGTCGCGGCATCGCCGCCTCGATCGTGGACGGACCGACTCCCTACAGAAAGCTTCCGTATTTCTGGTCGGACCAGTACGACGTGAACCTCGAGTACCGCGGCCATGCATCAGGCGACGACGAGGCGGCGTGGCGAGGGGATCGCGCCGCTCGCAAGTTCACGGTGTTCTACCTGCGCGACGGGATCGTCGAAGGCGTGCTGTCGATGAATGATTCGAAGACCAATGAGGCCGGCGGCAAGCTGATCGAGAGCCGTAAACGGGTCGACGCCCCGGCGCTGAAGGAGCGCGACCTCGCCGAGCTGGTGCCGGCCTAGGCCGGCTGGTTCTCCTCGGGCAGCAGCCAGGGGAGCGCCTCGGACATCGGGCGGACCAGAGTTTTGAAGTGGTCCTGGCCGATGAGGTCGCCGGCGACCAGCGCGAGCGCCGCCATGAACCCGGCGTCCTCGGCTTTGTGTCCGATCTCGCCGTGCTCCGCCTTCCAGCTGACGAGGGCGGTCCCGGACTCGGTAAGGCCGAAGACGTTTCGCCGGACCTCGTCCCAGGTCGAGCCGCGGTCGGCTTTCTCGATGGCGTGGAGGGCGGCTTTCTCGGCTTCGTGGACCTTCTCCAGGCCGTGCAGGCGCGCGTGGCGATCCCATCCCTGCGCCGCCCGCTCGACGCCTGCGGGCGAGAGGATCCGGATGTCGCCGATCAGCCGCGCCAGCGTGCGCTGGTGCTCAGGAAACCCGTAGCCCTCGGCGTCGAAACCCACGACACGTAAGGCTAGCGCAGCCAGGCCGGGACCCAGGCAAAGCGCCCAAGCGCCAGCGGCCCGGCCCCGGAGACGATCACCTGCGCGTTCACGAGCACCGCAAGGTAGTAGAGCCAGCGAGACCCCACGTCGTCCGTCGCGAAGGCGACCGTCAGCGCAAGGTTGGCCGCGAGCAGGAACCCGAGCACAGCCGCCCAGCGCGTGGCGAGCCCGAGGATGAGGGCGACCGCTGCGACCGTCTCGCCCGCGGCCTGGGCCAGCGCAAACGGCAGCCAGTTGGGCGCGACCAGGGAGACGAGGAGCTCGTGCAGCCCGGGGATCGGGTTCGCTCGTGCGGTCGTCTCGATGAGCGGCTTCATCCAACCGACGCCCTGCCACTTCTGACTCGCGAAGTACAGCCAGAACAGGCCGACCACGATCCGGAACAGGCTCGGCCAGACCTCCTGGGCCGTCCGGATCACTACTTCATGACCCGCAGGACAGGGTCCGTCGCCAGCTGGAACGCGCGCGCCGCGGGTCGCATGTGCATTCGGTTCAGTCGGTGCTGGATGGCGCCCTTGAGTATCGCTGCCCGGAGCTTCTGCTCGGAGAAGTCGGTGTTGAACAGCAGGCGGTTATGGCGGACCTTGTGCCACTCGCCGTGCAGGCGACGCTCGTGCACGCGGTCATAGAAGCCGGTCCCCGGCAGCGGGTAGGCGATCGTGTAGCTGACGTAGTCCAGCGGCAGACTGCTCGAGAAGTTGATGCTGCGGATCAACGAGTCCGTCGTTTCGCCGATGTAGCCGACCATGAAGAAACCGGCGGCCTTGATGCCGGCGGCCACGCACGCCTCAACCGCCGCCCGGGCCTGGTCCGGCGTGATGCCCTTCTTCATCTCCTTGAGCACGCGCTCGTCACCGGACTCGATGCCGAAGAAGATTCGCTTGCAGCCCGCGCGATGCATCTGCTCGAAAAGCGCCTGGTCGACATGGGTGACCCTGCTCAGGCACTCCCAGGAAAGCGGCAGGCGCGCGCCCTCGATCGCCTTCGCAAGCTCGAACGTCCGCTTGTAGTTGAGCGTGAAGAGGTCGTCCGACATCCAGACGTGGTCGTACCCCAGCTCCGCGATCTCCCGCATCTCGGCGACGACGCTCTCCACCGGCCGTGCGCTGAACAGGTCGCCGAAGACGGACTTGTGACAGAAGTCACAGCGGAAAGGACAGCCGCGCGTCGACATCAGCGGCGTGGTCGCGTCCTTCCAGTGCTTGCGCCAGTAGGCGATGTACTGCTCGTTGGGGACGTCGCCCCGATAGGGCAGCGGGAGGTGCGACATCTCCTTGCTCCGCGTACGCGCCGTGCCCCGCACGATCTGGCCGTCGCGTTTAAAGACAAGACCGGGGATCTCCTCGAAGCGGCGGTCGCCGAGGTGCTCCATGATCGACACGATCGTCTCTTCGCCCTCGCCGACGGCGACAAGGTCGAACTGGTCAACGAAAGTCTCCGGCTCTCCAGACGGATACGGACCGCCGACCACGGTGAGCGCTTTGCCGCGCACCTGCGCGGCGAGCGAAAGCGCCTCGTCCTGCATCGTGATCATGCAGTAGATGCCGATTACCGACGGACGCAGCCGCTCGATCTCGTCCAGGACCTCTCGCCTCTCCAGGAACGTGTGGTCGATGTGGCGCACCGAATAGCCGGCGCGGCGAAGCGACGCGCTCAGGTACATGAGGCCGAGCGAGGGCATGATCCAGTGCCGGCCCTGTACCGGCGCTCGCTGCGGGTAGACGAGGACCACGTCCGCTCGTTCCATCTATCCGGCCTCCTGCAAGTTGATCCGGTACGCCGTGCCGTTGAAGTTGGACGGGAAGATGTAATCCAGGCCTGCCCAGTCGAAGTTCGGCCTCTCGAGCTCGCGGCCTGCGTACAGCTGCGCCCCCGCCACATGGGAGAGGGACCACTCCACGCCAAGCGCACCCGAGCGCAGCCGCGCCCAGCTTCCGCTCACCGGGTTCCATCTGCCGAACGCGTCGCCGACTATGGTCGGTTGGCCCTGGGCGGCGAAGTCGTCGAAGGCGGCCGACTGCTCGTTCAAGACCCCGAACTCGGTGTAGCCGGGCGCCAGGTGCAGAACCCGGACAGTGATCGCGACTCCCTGCGCATCGAACGCGTAGGTGACCTCGACCTGGCCACGGGATGCGATCGGCGCAAACGCGTAGCGGTGAGCGGCATCGCCCCCGATCTCGTCGAGCTCGTAGGTCCGTCGCCACACGGTCTGCGTCGCGGTCGAGAGGTCGGCGTCGGCGTACGTGCGCGAGTAGACCCATCCGTCGGCGTAGTGGACGATCGGCACGCCGAAGCCCATGCCTTCGCCGGTCGCGGACGGCCCCATGGTCAGGCCCTTGGCGAGCGGCGCCGTCTTTCCTGTCGCTGTTTGGCCTGTCGCTGTTTGGCCCGGCGTTGGGTTGCCCGGCGCGGGGCCGTCCAGGGTCAGCCGCGGCCAGATGCGGTAGACGTAGACGGCCTTGCCTGACGCGACCTGGTAGCTGTCCTGGCTGCCGACCGACATGAAGGGCAGGGCGGCCCTGCCTCGCGCGAGCTCAGGGAAGACCGAGGTCGCCCGGTAGTAGCTGATGTCTTCGAGCACGACCGCGGTGACGTCGTGGTCGCGCATCCAGGCCAGCGCCTGCTCGCGTTCACCAGGTAACCCTTGAGAGCCGCTGATCTTTGAGGGTTGCTTGCCGCTGTAGTACGCGACCACCGGCGAGTCGGTCATGACCATGCCCGGGCTCGTGCCCACGGCGCGGCCGGCCGCGACGAGTCCCGCATTCTGGTCGCCGAAGCTCCAGAAGACGGGCAGGAAACCGACGGCGAGCAGAGCTGTGGACCCGACGGTCACGAGCTGAACGGCCCTCGAGTGCCGATCCAGCGCGGAGGCGGCGAGCAGCGCCATCGCGGGCAGGGCCGGATACAGGTAGCGATGGCTTCCCGTGTAGACGCCAAGGGCGACCAGGACGACGATGGCTCCGAGGTACGCGAGCGATGGCACGTAGACGAAGCGCCACGTCACGCTCGACCGGCGCCAGATCCCGGCGAGCAACCCGACGGCACCAAAAGCAGCCAGCGGCAGGGCGGCCAGGCCGAAGGTGCTCAGCAGCTCGAACAGGCGGCCCGCGATGCCGGCCGGGATGCTGCCCCTCGCCGAAGCCGACATCACCTCGAGGCTGCCGCGTGCCAGCGAGTGACTCGCCGGCGCGAAACCGAGCTGCATGAACACGAGCACCGCCACGGCGGGGACGGCCCAGGCAAGCCTTCGGGCGCCCGCATGTGAGCGCAGCGTTTCGAAGACGGCAAACGCGCCCGCCGCTGCGATCCAGATCCAGGCTTTGGTCGAGGTGGCGCACGCGAGAGCGGCGACCAGTGCCGCGAGCCGCATCTTTCCGCGCACGGCGGCCAGCGCCGCGCCTGTCAGGAGGGCCGTCAGGAAAGGCTCGACCACGGCCGAGCCCGACGTGAAGAGGAAGACGGGGTTCAGCACCAGCAGCGCGGTGGCCACCCGCGCCTGGCGGACGTTGGGCGCCAGCGAATAGACGAAGGCCGCGGTCGCGATGGCGCACAGCGCGCTCAGCGCCTTCAGCGCGCCGAGCTGCCACAACCCCAAGACCCGCAGCAGGGCGCCGGCGACGAGGTGATAGAGCGGAAGCCACGTATCTTCCATGCCGAACAACGGGTCGTGCAGGTTGCCCGTGACGGCCAGGTTGGCGGCCAGCAGCCAGTGGCCGTATCCGTCCTCGAACGGCTCTGGCATTCGCGTGGCGAGGAGCACCAAGGTTGCTGCCGCCGAAAGCAGAGCGACCGCGGGCCAGGCGGCTCGCACCCGGCCCAGCGCGCGCCCGCCAAGCCTGCGCACTGTCAGGACCTCGAGGAAATCGACCGTGCTGAGAACGGCCACGACCAGGAATCCGAGCGCGAACATCGAGGCGTAGACGGCGATCAGGACCTGCCCGCGACCAAGGGCGAACGGGACGACCGCAAGCGCCGCCGCGCCGGCGGCCCATTCGAGAAGCGCGCGGGGGTCGCCCACGCGGACGTAAGCCTGGTCGCGCCACTCCTGGCCGCGAACCACGATGCGGTGCTTCGGGGTGCGCACGAAAACGCCGCCGGGGCGAACCGCGCGGCTCAAGGCGAAGATCGTGTTCAGCGACATGCCGGCGCCGACCGCCTGGCAGAAGAGGCTGGGCAGCCCCGACCACCACCGTCGCCCGCGCCTGGTCTGCGCGGCGATGAAGCCGATCCACGGAGCGACGCCGACCGCCAACGCGATCGCCGTCAGCACCGAGATGTACCAGGGCAGGCGGAGGCCACCCGAGCCGAACGCGATCAATGCCAGTGGATAGCACGCAAGCTGGACGAGCATCACCGGGCCGACGCCATAGGCCAGCAGGTGGATCGCCGCCTGGAGCTTGACTATGACGCGGAGGTCTGCGCGAAAGACCGGTCCGAGCATGCGGAACGCGGTCTGAAAGCTGCCGGTGGCCCAGCGCGACTGCTGGCGCCGGTAGGCGTCGATCGACACCGGCAGCTCCTCGGGCACGACCAGGTCGTCGACGTACGCGGTCCTCCAGCCGCGCAGCTGCGCGCGGTAGCTCAGGTCGAGGTCCTCGGTGAGGGTGCGGGCGCTCCAGCCGCCGGCGTCTTCTATCGCCTCGCGCCGCCACACACCGGCCGTGCCCGTGAAGTTGGTGAAGTAGCCGCTGGTCGACCGCACCGCCTGTTCGACCAGGAAGTGGAAGTCGATCGCCATCGCCTGCAGCCGCGTGAAAACCGAGTAGCTCTCGTCGAGGTGGCCCCAGCGAGCCTGAGCGAAGGCGACCTTAGGGTCGTCGAACGCGCGCATGATGCGTCGGAGGAAATCGCGCGGCGGCACGAAGTCCGCATCGAAGATCGCGATGAAGGGCGACCGCGTCAGCGCGAGGCCGTAAGCCAGGGCGCCCGCCTTGTAACCCGTCCGCTGGTGACGGCGCACGTGCTGGATGCGGACTCCCTTGCCTCGCCAGTAGGCGACCCTGCTCGCGGCGATCTCCGTGGTCTCGTCGTCGGAGTCGTCCAGGACCTGGACCTCGAACCTGTCACGCGGCCAGTCGATCCCGCACACAGCGTCGATCACCCGCTCGGCGACGTAGCGCTCGTCGAAGATCGGGACCTGCACGCACACGGCCTCCTCGAGCCCGTTCCAGTCGTCGGGCGGCGCGACGAAGTCGAGGCATCGCTGCCGCAGGGCGCGCACAGTCAGGTAGAGGAGGTTGAGGCCGAAGACAAACAGGAGGACGCTGGTGGCAGCGAGGACAGAGACCGCGAAGTACGCGATCACGGGCCGTCGAACAGCGTGTAGGGGCGCATGGTCGAGCGCACGTGGGCCACCCGGGCGAGGGCTTCCGGGCGAGCGCGACGCGTCCACTGCATGTACCGCCATGCGGCCTGGCCGAGCAGGCGCGCGGGACCGTCGAGCCACGCCGGGTAGAGCGCTCGGAAGGCACGCCTCGGCGTCGCGACCAGACGCGGCGCGGCGCGTTCGGCGAGCTGCGGGAAGTGCTCGAGGAGCGCCGGGTTCGCGTCGAGCAGCTCGCCGATGGCGTCGAGCCCGTATACGGGCTCCGACATGAGCAGCTCGAACGCCATGTCCTCGTCCTGGCGCCGCAGGGGATGGCACTGGGAGCGCTCGAGGATCAGGTTGGCGGTCATCAACCGAGGCGCCAGCGGCCGCCGGGTGAGGTCGTCCACAGGCTTGCCGCGGTGGCGCAGCGCGTGCAGCACGCCGAGGAAGTTGACGACGACGTATGCGATGTGTCGGTGCCCGTCGTCGACGATGAGGTTGAGGTCGACGTCGTCGGACTGGCGGAAGCCTCCGCTCGCGAGCGACCCGGCGATCGACACGCTGCGGATGAAGGGGGCCGCCGCCACGAGGCCGCGTACGAACCGCAAGGTCAGGTCGAGGTAGGGCGCGGCCTGGTCGGGGTGGCCCTCGGCCCGTCTCCGAATCCTGTCCGCCTCTGCCAGAGCCTCGATCTCGACCACCAGGCCATCGGCGACCGCCAGCCCGGGCGAGGCGGCGACTGCCCAGCGGACCTCAGCCTCGGAGACGGCGCCCCCGATGCAAATCTCGCCCAGTCGCCGCGGGGTGAGCGCGTAGCCACGGCGGCGGAGCAAGGCGACGGTCCGGCGGACGCGGCCGGACACGGCCGCGGTCTCGGCGTTAAGTCGCCCGACAGCCATCTGCTTCGATACGACCTCTGGTTACGTGGGATGATCGAGGCAGGCACCCACAGCATATAGGGGAGGATCCAGATGACCGCCGACGGACATTTCCAGGTCCCGCAGCCGATCAACGAAGCGGTCCGTTCCTATGTTCCGGGCGACGCGCATCGCAAGAGCCTCAAGTCGCGCCTGGCCGAGCTCACCGACGCCAAGACGGAGGTCCCGATGCAGATCGGCGGCGAGCGTCGCTGGGGCGCCTCCCGCGCCGACATCCGCTCCCCGCACCGCCATGAGCTGGCCATCGCCGAGTATGCCGTCGGCGGCGCCAGGGAAATCGACGACGCGATCAAGGCCGCGCTCTCGGCGCGCAAGGCGTGGGCCGCGACCTCCTACCACGAGCGGGCGGCGGTGCTGCTGCGCGCGGCCGCGCTGCTCGCCGGACCGTGGCGGGACACGATCAACGCGGCCACCATGCTCGGCCAGTCGAAGACGGTGCACCAGGCCGAGATCGACGCCGCGTGCGAGACGATCGACTTCTGGCGCTACAACGCCTACTTCGGCGACCAGCTGCTCCGCAACCAGCCGCTGAACGACGCGACCGCGTGGAACCGGCTCGAGTACAGGCCGCTCGAGGGCTTCATCTTCGCGGTGAGCCCGTTCAACTTCACCTCGATCGCCGGCAACCTGCCGACCGCGCCGATGCTGATGGGAAACACAGTCGTCTTCAAGCCGGCGACGCAGACGCTGCTCGTCAGCCACTTCATCATGGAGCTGCTGCTCGAGGCAGGGATGCCCCCGGGCGTCATCAACATGGTGAGCGGCAGCGCTTCGGAGATCTCCGAGAAGGTCCTGAACCACCCCGAGCTCGCCGGCATCCATTTCACCGGTTCGACCGAGGTCTTCCAGGGCATGTGGCGCGAGGTCGGACAGAACATCGGCCGGTACCGAACGTATCCACGCCTGGTGGGTGAGACGGGGGGGAAGGACTTCGTGCTGGCGCACGAATCGGCGGACGCCGACGCCTTGCGCACCGCCCTGATCCGGGGCGCGTTCGAGTACCAGGGCCAGAAGTGCTCCGCCGCCTCGCGCGCGTACATCCCGCAGTCGATGTGGAAGTCCATCAAGTCAGACCTCGTCGACCTGGTCGAGGCCATCCCCCAGGGCGACGTCTCCGACTTCCGCAACTTCATGGGCGCCGTGATCGACCAGCGCGCATATACGAACCACATGAACGCGATCGAGTACGCGAAGAAGGCCGACACCGCCAAGGTGATCGCCGGCGGGAAGGGCGATGACAAGGTCGGATGGTTCATCCGCCCGACGGTCATCGAGACCACCGACCCCGACTTCAAGCTCCTGCGCGAGGAGCTGTTCGGTCCCATCCTCACCGTCTATCCGTACGCGGACGGCAAGTTCGAGGAGACGATCGACCTGGCCGACCGCACAAGCCCGTACGGGTTGACGGGTGCCGTCTTCGCCCGCGACCGGGGCGCCATCCGCACGGCTTCGGAAAAGCTCGTCAACGCGGCCGGCAACTTCTACATCAACGACAAGCCGACAGGCGCGGTCGTCGGCCTGCAGCCGTTCGGCGGCGCGCGCGCTTCCGGCACCAACGACAAGGCCGGGTCGTTCCTCAACCTGATCCGCTGGGTGAGTCCGCGGGTGATCAAGGAGACGTACGCCCCACCCACCGACCACCGCTACCCGTTCATGGAAGACGACCACGAGCGAGGCGCGCTCTAAGAAGGTAGTCGTCGAGGTCGATGGGGCGGTCCTCACCGTCACCATCGACCGCCCGGCCGTGCGGAACGCGGTCGACCCCGAGACCGCGGCCGCGCTGGAAGCTGTCTTCAGCGATTTCGACGACAACGTGCAGCTTGCGGTCGCGGTCCTGACCGGCGCCGGCGGAACGTTCTGCGCCGGGTTCGACCTGAAGGCCCTGGCCGGCGGCGCCACGTACGCCGTCGGCGAGTCTGGGCGCGGCCCGATGGGCCCGACCCGGATGGCGCTCAGCAAGCCGGTGATCGCGGCGATCGAGGGCTACGCGGTCGCCGGTGGGCTCGAGCTCGCCCTGTGGTGCGACCTGCGCGTGGCCTCCAGCGCCGCCACGCTCGGTGTGTTCAACCGCCGGTTCGGCGTGCCCCTCATCGACCTCGGCACAGTGCGGCTGCCGAGGCTGATCGGGCAGGGCCGCGCCCTCGACCTGATCCTGACGGGCCGGCCCGTCAAGGCCGACGAGGCGCTCCGCATGGGCCTGGTCGAGCGCGTCGTCCAGCCGGGGACGGCGCTGGCTGCGGCCCAGGCGCTGGCGGCCCAGATCGCGGGCTTTCCCCAGGGCGCCATGCGCGGCGACCGGCGAAGCGTGCTGAAGCAGTGGTCTCTGTCGATCGAGGAGGCGACCGTCAGCGAGTACCTGGAGGGCATGGCCTCCATCGCCTCAGGCGAGGCGCTCGAGGGGGCGAGGCGGTTCGCGCAGGGAACGGGCAGGCACGGCGCCTGAAGGGCGCCAGCGCTCAGGCGGTGACCTTCTTCTCCAGGGCGGCGTTGACCGTCTCGAGGTTCTCAGCCACGCGGCGCAGCAGGCGGCGGAGGTCGGCGCGCTCGCCGGGCATGAGGCGGGCGACGGCCCCGGCGATGCGCACCGCGCCCATGCCCCACAGACGCTGAAAGAGACGCTCGGCCTTCGGCGTCAGCTCGAGCCAGGTCAACCGGCGATCTTCCAGGTCCGGGACACGCCGCACGTAGCCCTGCTCCTCGAGGCGGTCGATGAGCGGGACGATGGTGCCGGGGGTGACGTGCAGCCGGCCGGCGAGCTCACGCCCGCTCTGCCGGCCATGGCGCCGGATCGTGACCAGCGCTCGGAACTGCGGCATCGTCAGCTCGACGTCCATGAAAAACCGCGTGGTCTCCTCGGTAAAGGCGCCGTGATGGCGGCCAAGGAGCCGCATGATCGAGCCGATTTCGTCCAGGTCGTTGCTTTCGCGCACTGGCAGATTCGACTCTACCAAATCACTTGACTGACGTCAATCATTTGATATCATCAAACGACCGTGCTCGTCCGCCTTCTTCGCAAATACCTGCATCCCTATGTCCGCGAGGTCTCGATCGTCATCGTGCTAGTGCTGATCCAGGCGATCGGCAACCTCTACCTGCCGAACCTGAACGCGGACATCATCAACAACGGGGTCGCCAAAGGGGACATCGACTACATCTGGCGCACGGGCGCGGTCATGCTCGGCATCACCCTGGTGCTCGGGGTCATCGCGATCGCCGGCGTGTACTGGGCCTCGCTCACCTCCCAGGGCCTTGGCCGGGACCTGCGAGAGATCGTCTTCAGCCACGTCCAGGGCTTCTCCGCCCGCGAGATGAACCGCATCGGCACCGCCTCGCTCATCACCCGCAACACCAACGACGTGCAGCAGATCCAGCTGTTCATGCAGATCGCGCTGACCATGATGGTCAGCGCGCCGATCACCGCCGTGGGCGGAGTCATCATGGCGCTGCGCACGGACGTTCAGCTCTCGGCGGTGCTCATATTCGTCGTCCCCGTGCTCGCCGCGATCTTCGCCTTCCTGTTCATCAAGGCGGTCCCCCTCTTCCGATCGGTGCAGGGCAAGATCGACCGCATCAACCAGGTGCTGCGCGAGCAGATCACCGGCGTGCGCGTCATCCGCGCCTTCATCCGTGAGGACCTCGAGACGCGCCGCTTCGAGGAGGCCAACTACGCCCTGACGGCGACCGCGCTGCGGGTCAACCGGCTGTTCGCGATCGCCTTCCCGGCGGTGCTTCTCGTCATGAACGTGACGACGATCGCGATCCTCTGGTTCGGCGGGCACCTGGTCGACAGCGGCCAGCTTTCGATTGGCAACCTGACCGCCTTCATGCAGTACGCGCTTCAGATCCTGTTCGCGTTGATGATGGCCATCGCCCTCGTCGTCCTGGTGCCGCGGGCCGAGGCCAGCGCCGGACGGCTGGAGGAGGTCCTGAACACGACTCCCTCGATCGACGAGCCGACCGAGCCGGTGGAGCCGCGGGCTCTCACGGGCGAAGTCGAGTTCCGCAACGTGACCTTCGGTTACCCCGGCGGCGAAAAGCCGGTGCTGCAGAACATAGGGTTCAAGCTCGAGCCCGGGCAGACGACGGCCATCATCGGCGGCACCGGTTCAGGCAAGACCACTCTGCTGAACCTGATCCCTCGGTTCTTCGACCTCAGCGAGGGCGGCCTTTACGTCGACGGCGTGGATGTGCGCCAGCAGGCGCTCGAGCACCTGTGGAGCCGGCTCGGCGTGGTGCCGCAGCGCGCATACCTGTTCAGCGGCACGGTGGCGAGCAACCTGCGTTTCGGCAAGGAGGACGCCACCGATGAGGAGCTGTGGCAGGCCCTCGCGGTCGCCCAGGCGAGGGATTTCGTGGAGGCGATGCCCGGCGGCCTGAACGCGCCGATCGACCAGGGGGGCACGAACGTCTCGGGCGGCCAGCGCCAGCGGCTGGCGATCGCGAGGGCGCTCGTCAAGCGCCCGGCCATCTACCTCTTCGACGACTGCTTCTCCGCTCTGGACGCGGGGACGGACGCCCGGCTGCGCGCGGCCCTGCGCACGCTGACGCGTGACGCGACCGTCCTCATCATCGCCCAGCGCGTGAGCACGATCATGCACGCCGACCGGATCGTCGTCCTGGACGAAGGACGGGTCGAGGGCATCGGCACCCACGACGAGCTCATGGCCTTGAGCGAGCCTTACCGCGAGATCGTCGACTCGCAGCTGGGCGAGGCGGTCGCATGATCAACCGACCGGGAGGCCGGCTGGGCGGGGCTGATCAGCGCCGGCAGCCCGGCGGCTGGATGGGGATGGGTGGGCCGCCGCCCGCCAAGATCCAGGACACCCGCAGGACCCTGCGCCAGCTGCTCGGGCGCCTGCGCCCTGAGCTGCCGCTGATCTCGGTCATTGCCGTCCTGGCGACGGGGAGCGTGGCGCTCTCGGTGATCGGGCCGAAGATCCTCGGCAACGCGACCAACGTCATCTTCGACGGCGTCGTCGGCAAGATGCTGCCGGCCGGACTGACGAAGGCGCAGGCGATCGCCCTTCTCCAGTCGCACGGACAGTCGCAGGTCGCGCAGTTGCTCTCCGGCATGAACGTGACGCCTGGCGTGGGCATCGATTTCACCGCCCTGGGTCTGACCCTGCTGCTCGCCGCCGGCGCTTACCTGTTCTCGTCGGCGCTGCTGTGGGCTCAGGCGTACCTAATGGCGGGCGTCGCGCAGCGAGTCGTGTACGCGATGCGGCGCGATGTGGAGGCGAAGCTGACACGGCTGCCGCTCAAGTACTTCGACAGCCACCCGCACGGCGACATCCTGAGCCGTGTCACGAACGACGTCGACAACATCAGCACGACCCTTCAGCAGGGCCTGAGCCAGATCGTGACCTCGGTGCTGACAGTGGTCGGCGTGCTGGCGATCATGGTCTGGATCAGCTGGCTCCTCGCCTTGATCGCCCTGGTCACGGTGCCGGTCTCGGTGGTGGTGACGTTGCTGATCGCGCGACGCTCGCAGCGCCAGTTCGCCGCCCAGTGGAAGTGGACCGGGACGCTCAACGGCCACGTCGAGGAGATGCACACGGGCCACGCGCTCGTCCAGGTCTTCGGGCGCCGCGCGAAGGCGCAGGAGATCTTCGCCGAGCACAATCACAAGCTCTACGAGGCGAGCTTCCGGGCGCAGTTCCTTTCCGGCGTCATCCAGCCCGCGATTCAGTTCCTGGCCAACTTGAACTATGTGGCCATCGCTGTGATCGGCGGCTACCGGGTGGCGACCGGGACCCTGACCCTAGGCGACGTCCAGGCATTCATCCAGTACTCGCGCCAGTTCACGATGCCGATCATGCAGATCGCGGGCCAGCTGAACCTGCTCCAGTCAGGCCTTGCCTCGGCGGAGCGCGTGTTCGAGCTGCTCGAAGCCGAGGAAGAGACGGCGGACGTCGACACCGGCGCCAGGCTGGACGACGTCAAAGGCGAGGTCGCGCTGGAGCACGTCAACTTCCGATACGAGCCCGAAAAGCCGCTCATCGACGACTTCAACCTCCAGGTCCAGCCTGGCCAGTCGATCGCTATCGTCGGTCCCACCGGGGCCGGCAAGACGACGATCGTCAACCTGCTCATGCGCTTCTACGACATCGACTCGGGCCGCATCCGCGTCGACGCAGTCGATACGCGGCAGATTCCGCGACGCGAGGTGCGCAAGGCGTTCGGCATGGTGCTCCAGGACACCTGGCTCTTCGCCGGCACGATCCGCGACAACATCGGGTACGGCAAGGTGGGCGCCACCGAGGAGGAGATCATCGCGGCTGCCCAGGCGGCGCATGTCGACTCCTTCGTGCGGACGCTCCCGAAGGGCTACGACACCATGCTCGACGACGACGCGTCAGACCTTTCGTCAGGGCAGCGCCAGCTGCTGACCATCGCGCGCGCCTTCCTCGCCGACCCGAGCATCCTCATCCTCGACGAGGCGACGAGCAACGTCGACACCCGGACCGAGGTCTTGATCCAGAAGGCGATGGCGCAGCTGCGGCAGGGACGCACGAGCTTTGTCATCGCCCATCGCCTTTCGACGATCCGCAACGCGGACACGATCGTGGTCATGGACGGCGGGAGAATCGTGGAGCAGGGAAGCCACGCCGAGCTGCTCGCCCGGGAAGGTTTCTACTACCGGCTGTACAACAGCCAGTTCACCGAGGCATGGTCGGCTGACGGAGATGGCCGGCCTCCGGCAGCGGTGCCGCAGCCGGCGCGGGCTGGCGCGTAAACGCCGCCGCCGACAGCAGCAAAAGTCCCCCGAGCTCGACGGCGATCACCGGCGCCGGTCCCCAGATCGGTTCGCCCTCGATGACGAGGACTGCCACCAGCAGGTAGACCCACGTCCACGCCGGCGTTTCCATGCGCAGGACGATCCAGGCGGCAAGGCCGAGCATCGCCAGGTCGTCGAGGTGGACGTAGGGGGTCGCCAGCATCCCGCCCGCCAGCGCACAGACGTAAAGCCACTCGACGCCGCGTCGCCTTGTCCGGTACGCGAGCACGAGCGACCACGCGCCGATGCCGGCCTGGACGGCCCGAGTGGCGATTCCGGGGCCGAGGAAGTAGGCGAGCGTCAGCTCCCGGTTCACGGGCACGCCCGAGGCGAAGTTGAGGCGGTCGAGGTAGGCACGCACGCCGTCAGCTCCGAGGGTGACCACCGACGCGATGGCGAGCACACCGAGCGCGAGGAGGCTGCCGAGGAACGCGCGGCGCTGTCCCGCGGCCAGGAGCGCGAGCGGGACGAGAAACGCGAGCTGCGGCTTCAAGGCGATGGCGCCCAGGGCGACGCCCGACCAGAGCGGACGGCCGGCGCGCAGCAGCGCGTACGACCCCGCCACCCCGAGGGCGACGAACAGTCCCGGCTGCGCCAGCTGCAGTCCGTAGATGACCGGCAGAAAGCCGATTGCTCCCGCGATGAAGATGACGCCCGCGCGACCCACCTCGGGCGCGGCGAGCCTCCACGTGAGCACGAGGGCCACCACCAGCAGCCCGCACCACGTCCAGTACGCGACCTCGTAAGGGAGCAAGGTGAACGGCAGTGCGAGCCACGCGACCGGCGGCGGGCTGATGTAACGGGCGAGTTCCGCGATCGTGATGCCGGAGCCCATGGCGTTGAGCTCCACCTGCTGCAGCGCGAGATCGTAGATCGAGCCCCAGCCATGGGCGATGCCGATCCTCGCCGCCGCGAGGTAGAAGGTCAGGTCGTTGTGAAAGCGGTCGGACGCATAGGCGACGGCCCACTGGTAGAGGTCGAAGACGGCGAACAGCGTCGCGGCCGCGGCGCCCGCCGCCGTGCCCAGGTTGCGCCAGCGCCTGGCAGCCCTCATCAACGCGGGAGGGTACCTTTTATGATCGTGGTCGCCGCCACTTTCCAGCCTCGGGTCATCGAGCTCAGGGACCGCACCAAAGTCCACCTGCGGCCGATCGTCGCCGAGGATGAGCCGCTGCTCCACGAGGCCGTCGCCGCGATGTCGGAGCGAACCGTCTACTTCCGCTTCTTCTCGCCGATCAAGCGGATGTCGGACGCGCTCGCCCACCGGCTGGCCGTGGTCGACTACAACGACCGCTTCGCGCTGGTCGCCACGACGCACAAACCCGGCGGCAAGGAAAGGATCGTCGGCGTCGCCCGCTACGACCGGGCCGCCACGACCGATGTGGCAGAAGTGGCCGTCGCCGTCATCGACGAGTTCCAGCGCCGCGGCCTGGGCAGCGTGCTGCTGTCCGAGCTGGCTCGAGTGGCGCGGCTGCACGGCATACGCACCTTCCAGCTCATCGTGCTGCCGGAAAACCGCGAGATGCTCGGCCTGCTGCGCAAGATGGGCTGGATCCACCAGGCGAAGCTGACCGGAGGCGTGTATGAGATCTCCTTCGAGCTGCCGGAGCTGGCGTGATCGACACCACCCTGCTGGCTTTCATGGGCGTCTCCCTGCTGCTGGCGGTGACGCCCGGCCCGGACATGGCCGTGGTCACCAAGAACGCGCTCGCGCACGGCCGCCGCGGCGTGTTCCTGACGACGAGCGGCATCGCGCTCGCCCTGGTGCTGTGGGTGACCGCCACCGCGGTCGGTCTCTCGGCGCTCCTGCGCACCTCGGGCGAGGTGCTCTTCGTGCTCAAGATCGTGGGCGCGTGCTACCTCGCCTACCTCGGCGTACGCACCCTCATCGAGTCGCGGCGCCAGCCTGCCGACCTGCTGGCCGGCGCTCCAGTGGCGCCGCCCGCGCACGCGGTCTTCAGGCAGGGATTTCTCTCCGCCGTCAGCAACCCCAAGCTGGGCGTCTTCTTCGTCACGTTCCTGCCGCAGTTCGTGCTTCCCGGCCAGGACGTCTTTGGGCGACTCCTCGAGCTCGGCATCGTCTTCGCGGTGATCGGTTGGCTCTGGATGAACGTCTACGGCCTGTTCGTGACGAGGCTGCGCGAGCTGATCACCGCTCGGCGCGTGCGCCAGTGGATGGAGCGGGTGACCGGTGTCGTCCTGCTGGGCTTCGGCGCCCGCCTGGCCCTGGAGCGCGTCTAACCCCAGCTGAACTCCGTGCACAGGTAGTCGAACGACTGGGCCTCGGGCATCCCGTTGGGTGACCCCTTGGGATCGGCGGGGTCGACCGCGAAGACCACGACGGTGACCCCGCCGCGGCTCGCCGCGATCAGAGCGAACCGGACCTTGGTCGCCGTCTGCGAGGCGTTGATCAGGTTCGCCGAGTAGACCGCGCCGACTCCGTCTTGGTCGCCCAGGTGGGCGCCGATCATGGTGTTGACCTTGGTCACGTCCTGCCACTTCGAGCTCGGAAGACCCGCGACGGCCTCGTCCATCGCCTGCTCCGGGGAGCCTGCCGAGGCGCCGACCACCTGCACCGACCCGATGCGCGTCCCCAGGATGATCCCGGAGTCGCTCTGGTCGCGCACCGACCAGTCGGACGAGTAGTTGACCTGGAAGTTGTACTTCGAGCTGCGGTACGAGTGCTCCTCTGGCAGCGGCGTGACGAACTTCGGGGCGCAGTTGACGGTGCATGTGGGGTGGTTGCCGCCTGCGAACTGCGCGATCGCGAGCATCGCGACTCCGACGGCGACCACCAGGACGATGAGGACTAGGCCGCCCGCGATCAACGGACCGGCCAGCTTGGCCTGGCCGGGGGCGCGGTACCCGGCGGCCGGCGCCGGCGCGTAGCTGTAGACAGGCCTGGGGGCGACCGCCTGGGCGACGATCGGCGTCCCGCAGCGGCCGCAGAAGCTGACGCCCGGCGAGAGAGGTGCCCCGCAGCGTCCGCAGAATCCGGCGGTGGCGGTGGCGCTCATGGCTTCGCCCTCACGAGCACGCGGCCCTGCTTGGAGGACGCCGCTCGCGCTGCTCCGCACGCGGGACAGAAGCGCATCGTCGGCACGATCCGGTGACATTCCGGGCAAGGCGCGTCAGGGCCGATCTCGTGCTCCACACCTTCGACGAGCAGCGTGTCGTGGATCACCACGCGCAGGTAGAGCAGCAGCGCGGCGGTGATGGCCGCGATGAGCACCAGGTCGACGCCGATGTCGTCGACGGTGAAGCCGATGACCCCGACCGCGATCTGGACGCCGAATGCGACAAGAAGGGCGCCGAGGATGCTCGTCGTCTCCTTCCGCGCCGTGCGATGAACGTCGTAGCGGTGCAACCAGACCGCAGCCGCGATCAGGCCCGTCGTGCATGCGTTGATGAGGGCGATGAGCAGGCCGGCCCGCGTAAGACGAATCGCCCAGTCGAGCGGCGATCCGCCGGCCAGCAGCGGGCCCGTGATCACGGGCCAGAACGCCGTCAGCGTGCTGGTCAAAGTGAAGCCGAGGGCGGACGCGGATCCGAACGCGAGGCCGTCGAGCGGCTCGAGGAACCTGTCCCGCAACAGATAAAGGAATGCGGGCCCGGCCAGCATCAAGATCTGGGCCAGGACGGGGATGACGACGCCGGCCAGCACGAACGCAGACTCGCGGTCGTCGGTCAGGAGAAACCCGGACAGCGCCGCGCCGGTGACATTGGTGAACGCGATGCCGAGCAGTGCGCCGATGACCAGGGTGGCTCCGATCACGAGCCACGGCTCGCTCTCGTAAATCTCGACCTCGTAGAGGTACATGAGGTACAGCACTGGCAGCACGATCACCGCCGCCACGGTCGCAGGCGCGAAGAGGTGCATCGCGGCGAGCATCACGACCAGCGCGCCACCCGCGACCAGAGCGATCCGGAACGACCCGCCACGCCGGTGCGACAGGTTGGGCAGCAGCGTGGAGATGATCGACAGCTGGGCGACCCTCTGGTTCGGGACGGCGGCGAAGGCGCGCATCCGCCTGGCGTTGCCGGCGGTCAGGTGCGCGCCGCAGTGTCCGCAGAACTCGCCGGCCGGGACCATCGAGCCGCAGTGCGGGCAGATGACCAGGGGCGGCCGTTCGGCTGCGTCGTCGCTCATCCGCCACCCGACCTGATGTAGCGCTCCCACGCGGCGGCAAGCGCCGCTGCGTCCATGCTTCCCCAGCCCGTCGCGAAGTCCCAGCCCGGGCCTGCCCCGTAGCCGAGGATGTTGCCGGCTGTCACGTCGTGGAACGGCTTGGGGTTGAGTTTCGACGAGTTCTCGCCCATCCAGTAGAGCGCGGGGTTGGCAAAGCCGACCTCGCGGAGCCCTTTCTGCTTGAGGTCCTGGTTGACGAGGGCGATGGTGGCCGCCCACAGAGGCGTTGCCGCCGACGTGCCGCCCGCCTGGCCGTCGCGTCCTTTGAAGAAGATGTGGAACCCCGTCGACGGGTCGCCGGCGGCGGCGACGTCCGGGACCTGGCGCTGGCCGTTGCCGAGCGATTGGGCGACGTTCTTCTGGTAGTCGGGGATCGGGTAGAACCGGCTCGCGCCGCCGCCACCGCCGCTCTGGTCGATGGGGCTGCCCCACGCGTACTCCTTGAAGTACAGCCCTTCCTTCGATTCGAACACGCTCGTGCCGCCGACCGCTGTCACCGTCGGGAGCGTCGAGGGGAAGCTGCCCGCGGGCGGCTGGTCGAAACCGCACGTGAAGGCGCCGCTGTCGCCGCTGGCGACGAAGTGCGACATTCCCAGGGCCGTGGCCCGGTCCTGGATCGAGGCGTAGACGTTGCGAGCGCCGCTCGGAGTGTCCGGCTCGCAGGAGCCGAGGCTCTCCGAGATGATCGAGCCGAGGTGGTCGCTGACCATCTGGTCGAACGCCCGGTCTGAGTGCCCGAAGTCGGGAGCCGACAGGTAGACGACCAGCTGCGCCGCCGGCGCGACCGCGTGGATGATCTCGAGGTCGAGCACGGTCTCGCCCTCTGGCTTCATCGGCGTGCCCCAGTTCGGGTCGCGCTTGGCTGTCAGGACGCCGTCGAAAGGTGGCAGGCCGAACTTAGCGGCGAACTTGTTGAGGTCGGTCAGGCTGGGCAGGTCGTCGATCTCCGGCAGGACGATCGTCTGCCCCCTGCCGTCGATGCCGGCGTCACGGAGCGGCTTGATGTTGTAGAAGGCGAGCACGTCAGTGGGCGTCATGCCACCGGGGCGGATGGCGTAGCCGCGCGAGCGGCGGTAGTTGTCCAGACCGCTTACCCCGGACGCGACCGCGGCCAGTGCCGGCGGCAAGGTCGGCTGATCGAGAGCGGCGTAGAAGGTCGTGCCGTTGGCGAGCCGGTAGCTCTCGATGTCGACCTTCAACAGCGCGGCCGCCACCGGCGCCGGCCCGTCGGCGGCGATCAGGCTGGACGGGGCCTGCCACTGGGCGCTGAACCCGAGGGCGACGAGAAACGCGACCGCGCTGTTGACGAGCGCCGGCGCCGGCCTCGGCGTGCTCAGGCCGAAGTTCAAGCTGACCGTCGTCGCTCGCGTCGCCGGGCCCAGGTCGGTCGCCCCCTTGATGGCCGCGGCAAGGGTCAGCGGATGCCTGGGGATGGGGATCGCCGTGGCCGCCGGCCGCGCGGGCTGGGCTGACTCGCAGGCGGAGATCAGGACCGCCGCCAGGGCCAGGGCCGCCACCGCTCGGAATCTCACGATCGCGTAGCTTCCCAGACCGCCCGCTCCAAATCGCCCCCGAACGCGAGTTTTCCGGTCAGGCTGTCACCCGCGTCACCACTTCCTGGACCTCGGGGAGCTGGCGCCGGATCGTCTCCTCGAGCTCGCTCTCGATCCGGTGCGCTTGCTCCAGGTTGATCTCGCCGGACACCTCGGCGACCACGTGAGCGTGGATCCCGTCCTCACGGTTGCTGAGCTCGAGGTCGAGGCACCTCTTGACTCCAGGATGCGACTCGACGATCTGCCGCATCCGCGCTGCCAGCTGGGCGTTGCGCGCGGTCACGTCCTGGCCAGGAATGACCGCCGGCTCCATCGGCTCCAGGTGGATGTCGATGCGGTTCACCCCCGGCAGCTCGGCCCGGATGGTGCGCTCGAGGGAGCGGCTGGTCCTAGTGGCGGTGGCCAGCGTCTGGTCGCCCGGCAGCTTGGCGTGCATCGTCAGGTGCAGCGAGCCGTCAGCCTCGCGCTCGACGGTCACGTTGTGAAGATCGCGGAATCCTCCGTTGCGCGCCGCCGCCGCGTGGATGCGCTCGACCAGGTCCTCCTCCTGCTCCTGGCCCTCGACAGCGACGGCGAGATCGAGCCGGGGAAGCACGGACCGTGCGCGCGCCTTGACATCGCCGACCAGGGCGCTGACCGCCTCGACCGAGAGCATGCGCCCGGTTGCGATGCTGGCGTCTCCGATCAGGTTCGGCCCCGAGCGCCTCACGCGAACGGAGCGCACCTCGCGCACGCCATCGACAGTGCGGATCGCGCTGCGGAGCTGCTCTTCGGCGCCGGCCGGGGCGCGGTCGATCAGGATGTCTCCGGATCGCCACGCCAGCATGCCGGCCGCACGCACGATGATCACAGCCACCACCAATGCCGCTGCGGCGTCCGCCCACACCAGGCCCATGCGCACGCCTATCAGGCCGACCAGCACACCGAGGTTGGCGAGCACATCCGCCAGCCGGTCCACGGAGTCGGCGAGCATGGCGTCGCTGGAGATGGCGCGGCCAACACGCCGCATGACGACGGCGCGTCCTGATTCGATCAGGATCGTGCCCACGAGCAGGACGAACGCATAGCCGGTCGGGTCCACGGGCGGGCCGCCTCCAATCAGCCGTCTGATCGCCTCGAATCCGATGGCGACGGCGATGATGAGCAGGAGGATCCCCTCCGCGAACGCGGCGAGGTTCTCGGTCCGGCCATGCCCATACGGGTGCTCCTTGTCGGCCGGCTTGCGCGACGTGCGCACCGCGAGCAGCGTGAAGATGCTCGCGGCAAGGTCGAAGAGTGAATGGACGGCCTCGCTGAGGATGCCGAGGCTTCCCGTCAGCAACCCGATGATCACCTTGGCGACCACGAGGCCGACGCCGATGGCGACGGACGCCACCGCGACGATCACCGGTCGCCTCGCCAGGCTGTTCACCGCTGCCTCTACCGGAGCTTGGACGCCGAGGCGAAGAGCTGGTCCTCGGTCCCGAGCGCGATGACGAGGTCGCCATCCTCCAGGCGCGCGTCCCGCGGCGGGTTGATGGTGACGGCGCCGTCGCGGCGCCGGACCGCGAGCACCTTGGCCGAGTCAGGAGAGAGAAGACCCGCTTCCTCCAGCGTCCTGCCCACGGCCCTCGTCCCGCCGGCGACGAGCATCTCCTCGACCCCGATCCCGGCCTCGCCGTGGTGCAGCGTGTCGAGCAGGTCGACCATCGCCGGTCGGATCGCCAGCTCGGCCATTCGGTGGCCGGCCATCAGATAGGGAGAGATCATCCGCGTCGCGCCGGCGAGCTCGAGACGGCGGATGGATTCCGGACGGCCGGCCCGGGCGATGATGTAGAGGCTCGGGTTCAGCGCGCGCGCGGCCAGCACGATGTAGACGGCGCGCTCGTCGGAATCGACGGCTGAGACCAGCCCTCGCGCACGCTCGATGCCCGCCAGCTTGAGGATTTCCTCCCTAGACGCGTCGCCCTCGATGTGGAGGCGCTGCTCGGAGCGGATACGTTCCAGGGCCTCCTCGGTCTGGTCGATCACGACGTAGGGCACCTTCTGATGCTCGAACTCCGCGACGATCTGCGTCCCCATGCGCCCGTAGCCGCAGATGATGAAGTGGTCGCGCAAGACGTCGAGCTGCCGCTGCAACCTTCTAACCCTCCGGTACTCGCCCCATGCATTGTCGGTCAGCGTCTGGGCGAAAACGCCGAATCCGTAAAGGGCGGTGGCCACCCCGAACACGATCAAGCCCGATGTGAAGACGCGGCCTGGCACGCCCTGGGGGTGTACCTCGCCGTAGCCAACCGTCGCGATCGTCGTGATCACCATGTAAAAGGAATCGACAAGGTTCCAGCCGTCGATCAGCATGTAGCCGGCGACGCCGACGATGGTGACGATCGCGAGCAGGACGAAAGCGAGACGAAACCGGAGGAGCGGATGCTCCGCGCGGATCATGACCCTGCGCGCCTAGCCCCCACCGCCGGGACCTTCCAGACCGGGCTTGGTCATCTTGCCGAGGTCCAGCACTTTGTTCAGCTCTTTTTCGCTGACGCCTTTGGCCCGCGCGAGCTGGCGAATCGATTTGCCGCTGCGCATCGATTCCTTGGCGAGCTTGGCCGCCTCGTCGTAGCCGATGACCGGGTTCAGCGCGGTCGCCAGCATCGGGCTTCGCTCCACGAGCTCAGGCCCGCGATCGGTGGCCTGGAGTCCCTCGACGCATCGCTCGCTGAAGTTGCGTGTTGCCGCCGCGAGCAGGGTGATCGATTCGAGCGTCGCCACGCCAGCCACCGGCATCATGACGTTCAGCTCGAAAAGGCTGCCGGCCTGACCTGAGACGACGACGGTGGCGTCGTTGCCGTACACGCGCGCGATGACCATCAGGAGCGACTCGATGATCACCGGGTTGACCTTGCCGGGCATGATGCTCGAGCCTGGCTGCGTCTCGGGCAGCCGCAGCTCCCCGAGGCCGGCAACTGGTCCCGTCCCCATCAGCCTGATGTCGGATCCGATCTTCCACAGGCTCGTGCCGATGGTGCGCAGCGCACCGTGGGCGGCGACCAACGCGTCGAGCGTGGCCTGCGCGTGGAAGTGATTGGTCGTCTCGCGCACAGGAAGCTTCGTCGCCTTCGCCAGACGGGCGGTCGCGATGCGCGCGTACTGCGGGTGCGAGTTGAGCCCCGTGCCGACGGCGGTCCCGCCGAGCGGAACACGGGCGAGCTCGTCGATGGCGGCACGCGCGCGCCGGATCGACTCCTCGACCTGGCCTGCGTAGCCCTTGAACTCCTGGCCGAGCCGAATCGGCGTCGCGTCCTGGAGGTGCGTGCGGCCGGTCTTGACGACCGGCCAGAACTCGCGGCTCTTCACCTCGAGCGCGCGCTGCAGGCGCTCGAGGGCGGGGATCAGCTCCTCATTGACGGCCATCGCGGCCGCGAGCTGGATCGAGGTCGGGATGACGTCATTCGACGACTGGCCCAGGTTGACGTGGTCGTTGGGGTGGACGAGCTTGGACCCGCGCTCGCCGCCGAGGATTTCGATCGCGCGGTTGGCGATGACCTCGTTGGCATTGGTGTTGGTCGAGGTCCCGGACCCGGTCTGGTAGATGTCGATCGGGAACTGGTCGTCGAGCTTGCCGTCGATGACCTCCTGCGCCGCCGCCGCGATGGCGCGGGCACGACGCCGCGGCAGCAGGCCGAGCTCGCGATTCGTCTGCGCCGCCGCGCGCTTGACCAGGCCCAGGGCCCGGATGAAGCGCCGCGGAAATGGCTGACCGGAGATAGGGAAGTTGAGAACGGCGCGCTGCGTGGAGGCGCCGTAGTACGCGTCGGCGGGAACGTCCATGTCTCCCATCGAGTCACGTTCCACCCGCGTCCTCCTCGCCACTGCGGTGATTCTAGGGACGCGGTGAAAGCCCTCGGCGAGAGATTCGGCGATCCAGGTGGCCCAGATCCGGGCGAAGCGACGAGCAGCGGAGCGAGCGCATCCGTCGATGCGTGAGCGAGCAGCGCAGGAGCTGAACCCGGAGATGGGCCGCATGGGCGCCGAAGATCCGTCGAGGGTCTTTCCGCCGCGTCCCTAAAGTTCCGTTTCAATGCGTCTGGCCGCGCTTGACATTGGTTCGAACACGGTCCACGTCCTCGTCGCCGACGTCGTGCGTGGCAAGCTCGAGGACGTCGCCCACTACGTCGAGATGCCGGAGCTGGGATCGCACGTGGCCCAGACAGGCGCCATCGGGACGCGGGGCGCGATCGCGCTGCAGGCGGTCCGCAAAGTGCTGGCGGAGGCGCGGCGCCACGGCTACGACACGATGCTCGCGTGCGCCACCCAGGCCGTGCGCCAGGCGACCGACGGCGAGGCGTTCGCGCGCCAGGCGGGAGCGCTGCTCGGGGTGCCGGTGCACGTCATCTCAGCTCGGCGCGAGGCGGAGCTCAGCTTCCTGGGCGCCGCCAGCCGCCACGCCTCACGCAAGGAGTGGGTCCTGGTCGACCACGGCGGCGGCTCGACCGAGGTCGTCATCGCGCGGGACCGTGAGATGCTGCGCTCGGCTGCCTTGCCGATCGGTTCGGGTGTCCTCGCCGCGAAGTTCCTGTCGGACCCACCGAAGCCGGAAGAGCGGGCGCGCCTGAGAAGGGCCGCCCTGCGCGAGCTAGCGCATGCCCCCGAGGGGGAGGTCGAGCGCCTGGTTGGCACCGGCGGTACGGCGTCGAACCTGCCGTCCATCCTGGCCATGCGGAACCCGCCCTCGGTCCTGACCACGGCCGACCTCCTGGCCTGCGAAGCGCGCCTGGACCGCCACCGGGCGAGCCACGTCGCCGCCGTGCACGGGCTGCCGGCGAGCCGCATCAAGGCCATGCGCGCCGGGGTCGAAGTGCTGCTGCTGTTCCTCGACTGGTATGGGCTCGCGGTGCTGCACGTCAGCCACGAAGGTCTGCGCCACGGTATGCAGCTCGCGTACCTCGAAAAGGGAGGGGATTGGTGGCGCAGTGGGTAAATTAGGTTCGTGGAGCGCATAAGCGATAGCGGCCCCCGCCTGAGGCTTGCCCTGGCGCTGACGGTGGTCGTGCTAGTGGTCGAGCTGGCGGGAGGGCTGCTGGCGCATTCCCTGGCCCTCCTCTCGGATGCCGGCCACGTCCTGACCGACGTCTTCGCCCTGGGCCTGGCGTGGTTCGCGGTGGAGCAGGCAAAGCGGCCGGCGGACCCTCGCCGCAGCTACGGCTACCACCGGGTGAGCATACTGGCCGCGTTCGTCAACGCGATCACGCTGATCGTGATCGTGCTGGCCATCGCCTTCGAGGCGGTGCGCCGCCTGATGAGCCCTCAAGGGGTGGAGGGCGGGCTGGTGGTCGCCACGGCGCTTGTCGGCATCGCGATCAACGCCTTCGTGCTGCTCAACCTACGCAGCCCCGCCGCCAACCTCAACCTGCGCGCGGCGACGCTCCACGTCACGGGCGACGTCGCCGCCTCGGTGGGGGTCGTGATCGCAGGGCTGGTGATCCTGCTGACCGGCTGGCTGTACATCGATCCCCTGCTCTCGCTGGCCATCGCCGCTCTCATCGCGTACGGCGCCTGGGGCATCGTGCGCGAGACCGTCAACCTCTTGATGGAAGGCACGCCGCACGACGTCGACCTCGCCGCGATCACCCGGGAGATCACTGATACCCAGCTGGTGACCGGCCTGCACGACCTGCACGTGTGGGCGCTGTCCTCAGACGAGACGGCGCTCAGCTGCCACATCGTGATCGACGACACCTCGCTCGGCAACGCCGAGCACGTGGTGCGGGGCCTGGAAAGCCGGCTGTGCGACCAGTTTGCGATCGGCCACACGACGATCCAGGTCGAGAGCTGCCATCCGTGCGGCGAGATCTTGCACGGCGTGGGTGCGCACAACCACCCGCACAGAGTCTTCAGCTCTTAGAAGCGGGGACGAGCGCCTCCTCGCGCTGCAGGATGCGGCGGGCGACCGCGATCGCCGACGCGTAGGTCGAATCCATCCCCCGGTAGCTGAGCCCCCGCGCGCCCAGCGTGCGGGCCTGCGTGTATGGGGTGTCGGATGCGTAGTGGACGATGCCGAGGTCGAAGTGGACCTGGGCCATATTCACGCTCTCGTCGACGGGGTAGCGGTCGGGCTGCCCGATCTCGTAGCACGCGTCGAGGTACGGCCCCGCCTCCATCTCGACCACCGTGTACCGGCCGTGGTAGTAGAAGTCGAGGTAGTCGCGGTTCTGCAGGAACGTGCCGCGGACGGTGACGGCACGCTGGTTGTCGAGGGCGGAGCCGTAGACGAGGTTCGGCTGCACATCGCTGGCGGTGAAGCAGTTGTCCAGCCAGTAGGTGTTGCCTGAGTGCTCGTTGTAAACGACGTTCGGGATCATCACGTCGCCCACGTCGGCGTTCAGTGTCGCCGCCTTGCCGAGCACGTACACGCCGGCGACCCACGCCGCCTGCTCGGCGACCTGGCGAAGGATGTGGTACGCGGCTTCGCCGAGCGGGTAGTCGACGTTGATGATGCACGCGTCCGACTCGCGGAGCTTCTTCTCGTCCACCGCGCCGACCCTGGGGTCGATGGTCGACGGGTCGAGCTTGGAGAGCATGAAGACTTGCGCCGCGGAGTCCACGCCGGTCCCGACGGCGGCGATGTGGCGGATACCGTTGGCCGCTTCCAGCTCGGCGCGCCATTTGCGCAGCCGGTCGCGCTCTGGGCTCGCGTCAAAGACGCGCCGCGCGCCGTAGTAGAGCCAGTTCTGGCGCGAGGCACGGCTGTGCCCGGCTTCGAGCTTGCGCCGCTCTTCGTCGAGCTCGCTGTCGCTGCGTCCGATCCAGTCGATGATCTCGTCCTCGATGCGGCGGGCGACACCGGTCAGGACGTTGATCAGGCTGTGCGCGTTGGAGGAGACGAAGTAGATGGGCGCGTCACGCGCCCCCAGGTCGTCCATGGCCGCGGCCACCGGCAGCCACCACCGGCTGGCGTTGCGTGCGAACCCCAGGTGGCTGCCGCCAATGAGACGGAGCACGATGCGGCACTCCTCGCGCTTGACAGCGGCCAGGTTGGCGTCGAAGGCGTCGCCCCAAGCCTCGCGCAGGCGCCGCCAGTCGTCGGGCGTGGCGCCGGTCGCCTGGCGCGCGTCCTCGTCGTTGAGGGGGACGTCCTGCAGGGCCCGGTGCATCTTGTTCCACTCGATCTGGAACGCGACGAGCGTCGGCACCAGGTCGTCGATGTCCGACGCCGAGGCGATGAGCACAGCGAGCGTGTTCTTGGCGTCGTGATACCACCGCCTGCGCCTGGCCGGCGCCTTGACCGCCTCCCACGAGAGGATGTCGGCGCCGAGAAGAGCCCGGAACCCCGCGGGACTCTGGCCCATGAGCACGCGCCGGCAGGTGCTGATCGCCGCCGGTAGGCGGCGGACGGCGTAGAGGAGGGCGCCCATGTCCGACTGCGGCTGGGCGGCCAGCGGGTGGAGCACGGAGCCCATGCCGAGGTGGGCCTGGACCAGCGACTCGACCTTGATGTCGCCCGAGCTCTGAAGCATGGTCGTGTACGTGCGCACGTACAGCTCGACGGCGTGCTTGCCGCTCCAACCTGTGCTCGGGGGCGCTTCCATGGGCCGACTATAAGACTGCGCTGTGAAGGCCAATTACAAATGGATGAAGACCGCGGCGGGTCACGGCTGGCAGATTGAGGTCATGCTCAAGGGACTGAACGGCTCGCGCTTTCTCCGCCTCGTCGGTTTTGCCGCCGGCGCCGTCATCATCGGCGGGGTGGCGGTGGTCGCCACCGCGTCCGCCGCAAGCTTTGCTTTCGGATACCGGCCGGCATCGACGGTGGCCGCCAACGATGACGCCACCCTGACCGCGGCGCAGGAGCGGGTCTCCTCCGCGGTGTGCGGCCAGTTCATGCAGCACTTCGCCGTCGAGATCGGCAAGACGCAGGCGGAGATCAATGCCGCCTTCCAGCGGGCCATCGCCGACACGCTGGCCGACGAGGTGAAGGCCGGCCATCTGACCCAGGCCCAGGCCGACAAGATCAAGCAGCGGCTGGCCGGCCGGACGCCGTGCTCGTTCGGCAGCTTCAAGCCCCACGGCGCGCGCCTCGAGGCGTTCATGCAGCAGTACGTGGCCGCGGCGGCATCAGCCCTGGGCATCTCCGAGACACAGCTGAAGACCGACCTCCGCAACGGCCAGTCGCTCTCCCAGGTCGCTGCGGCGCAGAAGGTGTCGGAGGCCGACTTCCGAACAAAGCTGATCGCCGGCTTGAAGCCCGCCCTCGACAAGGCGGTTACGAACAAGAGGATCACCTCGACCCAGGAGCACGCGATCCTCACGCGCCTGCAGTCGGGAAAGCTTCCACTCTGGGATCGACACATGAATCGCAAGCCGGCCCCTGCCGCGACTCCCTCGGCGGGGTAAGAGGGCTACCCCTAGGTTCCTCAGGGCGGAGGCGCTCCTCCGCCCCGCCGGCGCCTCCCGAAGTCGTTAGCATCGACTGACGGCGCGATGAGGCTCGCTCCTTGAACCGCCCGGCATGATCGGCCGGGCTGATGGCCTCTACCAACGAATCAATCCGGTTGGCAGAGAGCAGGAGGAGCCTGATGAACAGCTACACGGTCGCGGCAGCTTGGATCGCGCTCGCACTTGTCGCCTCGATTGTCAGCATTCGTGCCGGCGTGGCGGTCGCCCTCTCTGAGATATTGCTGGGCGCCGTCGTCGGTAACGCGCCTCTTATCTCTCAACTCGCACAGCAAACGGAGTTCACGACATTTCTGGCCAGCGTCGGCTCGGTGACGCTGACGTTCCTCGCCGGTGCCGAGATCGATCCCGTCTCACTGCGCCGGCACTGGAAGCCGAGTCTCTCCATCGGCCTGGTTTCCTTCCTGCTTCCGCTTCTCGGCGCGACGGCGGTGTCGTACTTCCTTTTGCACTGGCCTCTTCACGCCGCGGAGATCGCGGGCGTCGCCCTCAGCACCACCTCCGTCGCGGTCGTCTACGCGGTGATGGTCGAGACCGGTCTCAATCGCGAGGAGCTGGGCAAGCTGATCCTCGCCGCCTGCTTCGTCACCGACCTCGGGACCGTGCTCGCCCTGGGCGCCCTGTTCGCCGGCTTCAGTGTCCTGCTCGCCGTGTTCGTTGCGATGACTGTCCTGGCGACGATCGGCGTCGCGCCCGCGCTCAGGTTCGTGAGCCGCTCGTTCGGCCACAGGGTGAGCGAGCCGGAGATCAAGTTTCTCTTTCTCGTCCTGCTGGGTCTCGGCGGCCTCGCCACCGCGGCCGGCAGCGAAGCGGTGCTGCCTGCCTACGTCGTGGGCCTCGCCGCCGCCGGGGTCTTCCACGCCGACAGGGTCCTGATGGACCGCATGCGCTCGATCGCGTTTGCGTTCATGACCCCCCTTCTTCTTCATTCGCGCGGGCCTCCTGATCTCGGCGCCCGCCCTGATTGGCGGAGCCGGCCTGATCGCGGTCCTCTTTGCCGCCAAGATGGCGACCAAGCTCGCCGGCGTGTGGCCCGTCGCGGCGTGGTTCGCAATCGGCCGTCGCGACCGGAACTACGTGACGCTGTTGATGGCGACGGGGCTCACCTTCGGCTCGATCTCAGCCCTCTATGGCTACAACCATGGGCTGGTCACCTGTGCGCAGTACTCGGTGCTGCTCACGGTCGTGATTCTCTCCGCGGTCCTCCCGACGCTTGTCGCGCAGCGGCTGTTCCAGCCCACGGTCGTCGATGTCGAGGAGGAGGAGGCGCTGGGGGCTGAAGACGCCTCCATCGTGCACCGACGAGGCACTCGCAACACGCGATAGTCCGGACTAACACGAACTTTGCTCCGAGCAGATGCCGGGATAGTCCGGACTAACGCGCTGTTGCTGCCGGCAGCTAGTTGAGCTCCTCGGGCGGGGGCGCTCCGCCGCCCAGCCGTCGCATCAGCTCCTCGAGGAGCTGGCGCGTCTCCGGGTCCTCCATCAGCTTCTCCTGCATCTGCTCCGCCGAGCGGCGGATCTCCGGGTCGGACATCAGCCGCTCAGACATCGCCTGAAAGCGCGACGTCATGTCCTTCATCGCCGACTCCTGGGCGACCTGGATCAGGATCGGCTGACTCGCCGCCGCCGCCACCGCCTCAGCCTGCGCGCGGACCATCTCGATCCCCTTGCACCCGAGGCACTCGCCCTTCAGGCCGCAATGGCAGAGCTGCGGGCGCAGGCGGTCGAGCGCCGCGTGGAGCTCGGAAAGGTCGACTGGTCCGGCCACGGAGCAAGCCTACGAGTCTTTCGATTTTCCGGTGTACATGGCCTCGATCTGGTCGCCGTAGTGGTCGGCGACCACCTTGCGCTTGACGTCGAGCTTCAGGGAAAGCTCGCCCGAATCTTCGGTGAAGTCACGGTCCAGCAGCGTGAAGTACTTGATCGTCTCCCATCGGCCGAGGTGCTCGTTGGTCTCGTCGACCGTCTTCTGGATCGAGGCGCGCACTGCTTCTCGATCGAGACCCTGCTTCTTCGCCTCGTCCCAGTCCGGCACCACCAGGGCGGTCACATACGGCTTGCCATCGCCGATCGCCACCGCCCGCGCCACAAGCGGGTTGGTGGCGAGTCCATGCTCGAGCTGGACCGGGGCGATGTACTTGCCGCCCGCGGTCTTGAAGAGCGACTTCTTCCGGTCGGTGATCTTGAGAAATCCATCGCCGTCGATCTCGCCGATGTCGCCGGTGTAGACCCAGCCGTCTCTCATCGTCTCCGCGGTGGCGGTCGGGTTCTTGTGATAGCCCAGCATGTTGCCTGGACCTTTGACCAGGATCTCGCCGTCGTCCGCGATCTTGATCTCCACGCCGGGAAACGGCTTTCCCACAGTCAGGAACTTGTGCTCGTGCAGAGTGTTGGAGCACACGCCTGACGCGAGCTCAGTCATCCCCCAGCCGTTCACGATCGGCACGCCGATCGCCCAGAAGAACTCCTCGACCTCGCGCGACAACGCCGCGCCTCCACTTACGAAGAAGCGCAGCCTGCCGCCGGTAAGCGTGCGTCGCAGTGCGACGAGTACGAGACGATCGGCGAGGCGATGCTGGATCGCCAGCAACGGACTTGGCCGGGCGCCCGCATGGAAATGCCGCTTGCCGATGCCAATCGCCCAATGGAAAAGCCTCTGACGGATTGGGCTGGCATCGCGAACGCGCGAGTTGACGACCGCATACATCTTTTCGTACATCCGCGGGACGCTGCACATGACCGTCGGCTGCACCTCGTGCAGCTCGGCGGCGAGGTGGTCGGCTCCGCGCGAGATCCACATCTGTCCGCCGAAGACCATGCCAACGAAGATGTCGTTGATGCGTCCGAAGACGTGGGCCCAGGGCAGAAACGACAGCGCCGCGTCGGTCTCGCCGATTGGATGCACGCTCGCGGCTGACTTGCTGATGTCGGCGACGCACCGGTGGGCCAGCTCGACGCCTTTAGGGTCACCGGTGGTACCAGACGTGTAGACGATGGTGCAGAGGTCGTCGGGCTTGATCGCTGCGAGCCGCCGCGCGATCTCTGCTGTATGCGTCGGACCGCTCCGAATCCAACCGGCAACCTCATCGTCCATCCGGGCCACCGTCTTCAGACCAAGCTTCGACGCCGCCCTCTCGTCGGAAGCAATGCCGTAGACGGCTTCGGAGTTTTCGATGATCTTGGCCGCGATCTCGGGTGTCGAATTCGGATAGATCGGGACGGTGACCGCCCCGATCGCCTGGATGGCGAAGTCGCAGATCATCCACTCGAGGCGGTTGTCTCCGATCAGGACCACACAGTCGCCGGGCTTGACGCCGGCGTCGATCAATCCAGACGCGACTGCCTGGAGATCACGTCCGAACTCGTTCCACGATTCGGTCTGCCAGGCATCGCCGTTTAGGTGGTGGAAGAGCGCGCGGTCGCCGTACTTTTTCGCCTGCCTGAAGAAGACTCCGACCGTCGTCCTCGCGTTGATCGTCTCAGGATCGATCCCAGCGACGGAGTCGATGGTGGTGGCTATTTCACCGCCTTGATGGTGAGCGTAAGGGTTCCCGACGGCACGCTGACCGTCACCCTGTCACCCTTCTTCTTGCCCACCAGGGCACGCCCGACCGGCGAGTCGACGGAGATGCGGCCGGCCGAGGGGTCGCTCTCGACGGCGCCGACGAGGTGGTACGTCTCGCTCTCACCCTCGTTGTCGACCACCTCGATCGTCGAACCGGGGGCGGCGATGCTCGAGTGCGTGTCCTTGATGATCTGGGCCCGGCCGATCATCTCCTGCAGCTCGTAGATCCGGCCGTCGAGGAGTCCCACCTCTTCTTTCGCCTGCTCGTACTCGGGGTTGTCCTCGATGTCGCCCGGCTGGAAGGCTTCCTTGAGCCGCTCACCCGCCTCGGCGCGGCGCTGCAGCGCGACTTCGAGGTCGCGCTTGAGCTTCTCCAGCCCCTCCGGGGTCAGCAGTACAGGTTCGGTCAGATCCATCATTCCAGCCTGCAATCTGAATAATAGCCGGGCGTATGGACCCCTCCGATCTCAGGGCAGAGCTCGCCGAACGGCTGGCGAACGGGACGCCGATCGATGCTGAGACGTTCAACGCCGCCTGCTTCATGCTGACCCGCGCGCTCGAGGATCTGGAACTCTCCGTGCCCGAGGCGGCACCCCTGGTCAGGCGCCTGTTGAGGGTGGCCGGACGGGTCGTCATCGACACCGGGGGGCCAGGGAGCTCACCCGACGTGTGGCCCAACACCAGGGAGATGGCGATCCAGTGGATCGACGAGGCCCTGCGAGCGCTGGGCTACGAGGCAGCCCCGAGCTCTAGTTGATCAGCCTCGCGGCCGGCGGCACCGGCGAGTAGTTCGGGTTGAAGTCGATGCCGGCCTGACCGCCACCGGCCACCTTGGCCGTATTGCAGATGACCTGGCCGGCCAGCGGCGAGCGGTCGCCACCGCTGATCGTCCAGTCCATGCCTGGGGTGTATATCGTCCCGATGTACTGGGTCGACGCACCACCGTTCATCGTCGCGCTGCAGTTGTTGGACGCGGGCGCGTAGATCACGATCCAGTTGTACTGGACGCCCGCGAAGACATAGGTGGCGCCCTGCGAGTTCTGGTTGAAGCAAGACCCGTTGGGGAAGTAGAACTGGACTCCGCCCGGGGTGACCGCCGAGCCCAGACACGGGGAATTGATGTTGCCCGGGTTGGGTGAGGGCTGGCAGAAGTTCTCGTTCGCAACATCTCCAGCTGTGTACGGCGGGTATTCCAGGGACATGTCAGCGTTCTGCTGCGAGAGCAGGTTCGGCGGAGGCGGGCAGTTGCTGAAGCACCAGGGTGCCTCCTCCCGGTCGGTCGGGCCACAGCCGAGCGTCCTCGACTGCGCGTAACAGATCGTGGCCGGGTTGGCGATCATCGTGTCGTCGATGTCGAAAAGCGTCGCGCCCGCACCTGGAACGGCTGGGGACTGCGCTGCGGCACCGAGTGTCCACGCTGTGCCGTTCGGATAGATGCCCGTGGGGGCGCCGTTGATGAAGCCCGGTGCGTCGAATCGCCCGACCCAGCCGAACTGGTTCTGCGCGCCACAGCCTGTTGGGTTCAGGTACACGTTGTAGTACTGCGCGCCGGGCGCGTTCACGGTGATGTTGATGCTGATCCCGATGGCGGACGGCGAGTGCAGGCCTCCGCCGACAGTGCTGGGCGTCAGGTGGCACGAGGATGGAGCGCTCTCCCGCCGGCATCCCGGCGCCGTGTAGCAGGGGTTTGGCGAGATCGAGGAGTCGAGGAACCGGTCGTAGCGGACAGACGTCACCTCGACGCCCCATCGGTTGTTCCGGCTCTTGGTGTCGGTCACGCCGGAGTGACAGCCCGCAGGAGTCTGTGGTGAGAGGTCGGTGCATGCAGGCGTCAAAAGGATGGTCTGCGCTGCGCTGTTGGTGACCGTGAAGTGGCCCGCGCAGCCAACGCCGTTCTGGTCCCAGAACTGGGGGCTGGCGAGGGATGTGGTCGAAAGGGGCTCGTACAGCATCTCGTCCGGCGGCCTGAGCTCGTTGGAGAGAAGGCTCCCGGCAGCGTCCGAGCTGTAGCCGTTGGTCCACGTGTAGACACCGGCGTTGAGGAAGGCGCAGCTGGCCGAGCCGCCGCTCAGGTGGAAGGCGTCGTAGCGGCCCGGATACATCTCGGTCCACGTTCCGCGGTTGTACTCGTTGTAGAACTGGGCGGTCGAGTAGTACCCGACGGAAGGGGCAAGGAAACCCGGGTCTGGCAGGGTCGGCGCCGGCACGATGCTCGACCCAAGGATGTCGCCCGCGGCGCACGGCGGCGGGTAGGGGACGAAGCCCGGGGTGTCGTTGTAGCAGTAGTACTGCGCGTCGCTGCAGTTGGAGCCCGCCGCTCCGTAGCAGTTGCCCGCCTCGTGCAGGTTGGAGTCCACGCACGCTGTGCCGTTGCTGTACACATCGCCCAGCACGGTGAGCTGCGCGGACCCGGTGAGGGTCATCGAGCATTTGTCCGTGCTCAAGGTCAGCAACGCCGGCGTCTGGCGCTGGTTGCCGACGACCGAGGTCGCCGTGGCGCTGATGGGGATCGTGAGCCCGCCACCGAAGATCTGCATGAAGGCCAGGGGCAGGTTGTGGTTGGTCGTGTAGACGAACTGGTAGCCGTTGAACTGGGTGTCGGTGGCGACGATGTTGAGCGTGTAGCCGCCCGCGAACGTGTAGTCGTAGGTGTCCTGCTGCAGGGCGCCGTTGGGGCCGACACTCGCCGTGGTGTGGCTCGAGGTCTGGATCCCGGAGTAGATCCGCAGGTTGTTCTGATAGAGCGTGACCGAGCTGTTGATCGAGAGGGTGAGGTCGCTGTAGTTCTCGTACCAGTCCCCCGCCGCCAGTGCGGCAGCGTCGACAGCCGCCTGCTGGTCGCGCCGGTCGACGTAGCCGCGGCCAGAGTCGATCGCCAGGCCGAGCATGCCGAACAGCACCAGGATCAGCAGCGCGATCAGGACGATCGCCTGGCCTCCCTGCAAGCTGCGCTTGCGCGGGTTAGTTGCTGTACTCGGCACGGTAGACCGCATATGCGGTAATGACGATGTTGTTGCCCACGACTTGCTGAATCAGTGGAGTTATCGGCTGGAACGTGTACCAGATGGTCACCTTGATCGGCTCATTGCCGACGGCGGGCGTGACGTTGTTGCAGCCGGCGCCGACGTTCGGCGGCGGGTATGTGCCGAGGCCGCCCCGCGGACCGTTGGGCGTGCCGTTGCCCGCTTGGCTGGGGTCGGTGATGAAGATCCAGCCCGTGTTGGCCGCCGGCTTCGACGGCGAGCCCTGGGGAACGCCGCCGTTGGGCAGCGGTCCGTTAGGACAGGCCGGGTTGTTGGCGAGGTTCATGATCACGGCGTGGCCGGCGATGGCGTTGGCCACGTCTGTGTCCGTCGGCCAGCTGTGTGAACCGCCGTTGGGGTCGATGAAGTAGGAAGCCCGCACCGCGACGCGCGCGCCCTCGTTGGCAGCCTGCTGGAGCGTGATGTAGAGGTACAGGGCGCGGCCGAAGTCGATGATGCCGAAGGTCAGCAGGAGGATGACCGGCGCGATGATCGCGAACTCGGTCAGGCCCTGCGACCGCTCGCTGCGGAAGTATTTCTTCAAGCGCTCTCTCATGGCTTGCCCTGGATCGTGAAGTGCTCGTTGTAGGCGAGGTTCAGACCGTTCCCGAAGAGTCCCTGGATCAAGGGGGTGATCAGCTGGAAGTTCATCAGCAGCGACACGTTGATGTCCCCCAACCAGTAGGAGTTGTCCGTCGGATGGTTGGGAATCGTTCCGTATTTCGTGCCGATGGGTGTCGTGTAGCAGATGTAGACGTTGACGTTCTGCGACTGGGCGGGAAAGGCCGCCGCCGGATACGGCTTGTTGTTCAGCGCGTTGCCATCCGTCGGGCTCAGGCAGCCGTTGGTTGTGATCAAGTGGATCGTGCTGTCCGTGAACCCGGCACCGTAGAGCGCCTGCTTGACCGCGACCAGGACGTCGCTGTCGTCGAGGTAGATGTTCTCTCGGGCGGCGGTATTGAACCAGGCGCCGTGCCGGGCGCCCTCACGGGCGGCCCCCTGCAGGCTGACCGAGAAGTAGAACGCCCGGGAAAGGTCGATCAACCCCATGGCGAGCAGGAGCAGCACCATGGAGGAAATCGCGAACTCCACCAGGGATTGGCCTCGCTGCCGCCGGCGGTGAACCGTGGTTCGCCCCTCAGTCGGCATGGTCAGCGACATTTAAGCAACCGGGAAAGCATTCTGTTCGCGCTAACGTGGAAAAAGCCCTTTTCGCTCGCCGAAAGCGCAAGGAATCTGTAATCGACCGCCTACAGAGATAGCCGCGCCTGTCGCCAGCGTCGTTCGCGGCGGCGGTCGACCTTGCGCAAAAGACGTGTCCGCCTTCCCTCCAGCTCGCCCGCCGACTCGGGCATCCGGCGCCGCGCGTCCTCCACCACCTCCAGGGCGCGATCTGGATCGCGCCGCCTCCATTCCAGGAGCCGGGCCCGGGCGATTGAGAGCCGGACGTCGTCGGGGACTCGTGACTCGAGCCAGTCGAGCAGCCCGTCCGCGGCGGCGATGGATCCGCGGCGCACCAGGCGGCGCGTGACGAGCAGGCCTGCCGTCGCCGCGGCCTCTCCGCTTGCAAACGCGGTGGCGTTTCGGAGCGCCCGCCAGCCGTCGGCGCGGGCGCCTCGCCGCCACCGGTGCTTGCCCAGCGCCAGCCAGTCGTCGGCGTCCATGTCGACGTCGGCTCCGCGGAGGCGGCGGAGCAGCCGCGAGTGCAGGTGGACGAGGCTGATCACGTCGAGTCGGTTGTGCTCGAGCGCCGCCTCGAGGAAATCGCGGGACCCGACCCGAAGGTAGTCGAAGTAGGCGTCCGGAACCAGGGCGCTCGGCAGCGGGTCGTCGCGCTCGTAACCGAGCACCCGCTGCTCGACGAAGCGCAGGGTGCAGGTCTCGAGCCGGTGCCGGTAGAGGGCGCGGACCAGGGTGAGCAGGTCGACGTGGGGCGCGTGAGAGAACTCGCCCGGCATCCGGGCCATGACCCACCGCGTGCGCAGCACCGGCAGGTCGAAAGAGCCTCCGTTGAAAGTGGCGACGCCCACCGCCGGCTCCAGCTCCTTCCGCAGCGCGTGGAGGAAGGCGGATTCCATGCCTGGCTCCGGCAGGAAGAACTGGGCCACGCGCAGGCCGCAGTCGATCGGCCGCGCCACGGCCGCGGCGAACACGTACGTCCCCGCGCCGCCGGTCAAGCCGGTCGTCTCGGTGTCGACGTAGGCGACGCTGCCTGGGTTCGGGTCGAGAGCCGGCAGGGGGATCACGTCCTCGCGCATGGCCGCGGTCCCGTAAGGCGTGTCCACCTCGGCGAAAGCCCGCGGCAGCTCGTAGCTGCGGACGGGCCTGGGCCGGGGTGGAGCTCCTAGACGGTTAAGGCGCTCGCGGAGAGAAGCCGCAGGCAAGCTTCCTTCGCCCCCTCCACAAGGTGAAGCGGGCCGATGCACGAAGGGCAGCCCGCAGCGCACGGGCAGTCGCGCACCAGCGCCGCGGCGTCCTCGAGCAGCTCGCGGTGCAGCTCGTACATGCGGGCGGCAAATCCGACGCCGCCCGGGTACACCTCGAACACAGTGATCGTCGGCAGCTGCGTCGTCACCGAGCGCACCTCCGCCACCGAGCCCAGGTCGCGCGGGTCGCACATGAGCCGGAGGCTGGCGACATGGCGCAGCGAGTGGGCCATGCCCTGCAGTCCTGCCTCCATCGGGGTCCCCGCGAAATCGCCAGATTTCGCGGGGTGGTCCTGCGATTCCCGCCCCAACGACACCCACAGCCCTGGGTCGACGGTGATCCAGTAACCCGTCGTGTGCAGCGTCTGCTCCGGCAGGTGGATCGGTCCCGCGCCGATGTTCTCGTGCGTGTGGAACTTGATCTTCTTGAACATGCTGGCAAGGGACGTGATCTTGACCTCGCCATGGTTTCGGGAAAGGCCCTCGCCCTCGGCGGAGGCGAAGGTGTCGAGCACCTGCACCGTGACCGACGCGAGCGCGTCCGTGTAGTAGTCGACCTCGACCGGACGCACGTAAGCCTTCTTCTCGTCCCAGTCGAGCTTGTCGACGTGGTACTGCGCGCCCTCGTGCAGGTAGACGGCCTCTTCGTGCAGCAGCACGGGGGCGGTGAACTGGTCCATCTCGCCGATGACCTGCGGCCGCGGATGCGAGGTGTCGATGATCACGACGTTGTCGGCGAGGATGCGGCGCAGGTGGACCTCCTCGGCTGGAAAGGCCTGCCGGCTCCAGAACCAGCGGCCCGCGGACCGCGTCGCCGAGCCGTCCTCCTCGAAGAGCCTCAGCAGCTCGCCCACGTCGGCCGCGCCCAGCTTCTCGTCTTCCATGAAGGGGAGCTCGAACAGCCCGGCCTGGAGGTGCGCGGCGAGCAGGAGCAGGTTGTCGGGGTCGATGAGGCCTTCCTCGGGATCCGTGCCCAGGAAGTACTCGGGATGGCGGACGATGAACTGGTCGAGCGGTGAGCTCGAGGCGACGAACACCCCGATCGATCCCGACTTGCGGCCCGCGCGGCCAAGCTGCTGCCAGGTCGACGCGATGGTCCCCGGGTAGCCGACCAGGACCGCGCACTTCAGGCTGCCGATGTCGATGCCGAGCTCAAGGGCGTTGGTGCTCACGACTGCGGTGATCTCGCCGCCGCGGAGCCCGGCCTCGATCTCGCGTCTGTGCAGGGGCAGGTAGCCGGCTCGATATCCGCGCACACGTTTAGACACATCGAGGCGAGGTGCGAGGTCTTCGCGGAGGTAGCTGAGCATCACCTCGACCTGGAGCCGGCTGCGACAGAAGACGATGGTCTGCACGCCGGCGCGGATCCATGGCGAGGCGATGCGCCGCGCCTCGAGCATCGAGCTGCGGCGAACCCCGAGGTCACGGTTGACCAGCGGAGGGTTGTAGAAGATGAGCCTTCGCTCGCCGCGCGGGGCGCCGCTGCGGTCGACGAGCGCGATGTCCTCCTCCTCGAGCAGCCGGCGTGCGAGGTCGCGCGGGTTGCGGATGGTCGCCGACGCGCAGATAAAGGTCGGCTTCGACCCGTAGAAGGCGCAGATCCTCTTCAGCCGCCGGATGACGTTGGCGACCTGGCTTCCGAAGAGACCGCGATAGGTGTGCAGCTCGTCGATGACGACGAACTCGAGGCTCGAGAACAGACGACGCCACCGGGTGTGGTGCGGCAGCAGACCCGTGTGCAGCATGTCCGGGTTGGTCATGACGACATGCCCGCCTTCGCGGATCGCGGTTCGCCGGCCGGGCGGGGTGTCGCCGTCGTACGTGTCGACCCTCACGTCGATCGGCAGGCCCGATTTAAGCGCGCCCAATTCGGCCAGCTGGTCCTGAGCGAGCGCCTTGGTCGGATATACATAGAGGGCGCGCTTCTCGGGGTTCTCGAGCAGTCGCTGCAGAACCGGCAGGTTGTAGCAAAGGGTCTTACCACTGGCGGTGGGGGTGACAACGACGAGATGGCGGCCATGGCGCACGGCCTCGTAGGCCTCGGCCTGGTGGGAGTAGAGACGCTCGATGCCGCGTCGCGCGAGCGCCTGCGCGAGCTCGGGCCGCAGGTCGGCGGGCAACGCGGCAAAGCTCGGCGGTGATGCCGGAACCACGTGGTCCAGCGTTATGTCACCTGTATAAGCCGCTGGGTCGAACCACGGTCCGGAGGAAACGGACATCTGTTCGGGAGGTTAGACGAACATCCGTTTGGAGTCAATAGACGCTGGCAAGAGCGACCTCGCCGCTGCGCGGCCGGCCGTCGAAACGTACGTCCCGGGCTCGACGGCGGACTTCGAGCGTCTTTACCGGAACACGTACCGGCGCATCCTCGGCACGCTGATCACGCTCGTCCGCGACCAGGCGACCGCGGAGGACTGCGCCCAGGAAACGTTCGAGCGCGCCTACAGAAGCTGGGGCGCCTGGAAGCCGGACGCTCCCGCGGAGGCATGGCTGCACCGCATCGCCATCAACGTGGCGATCTCGGACCGCCGCCACCAGCGACTTCGCCAGGCAGGTGAGCTCGTCCGCCGCCTCGGCCGACCGCCGCATGGACCGGACCCGTCAGTCATGGCGGAGCGGTCAGACCTGGTGCGGGCGATGAAGAAGCTGCCCACCAAGCAGGCGGCCGCGCTCGTCTTGCGCCACTACCACGGCTACTCGAACCGGGAGATCGCGGCCGCACTCGGTGTCCCCGAGCAGACGGTGGCTTCCAGGCTTGCGGCCGCCCGCAAGCAGCTGCAGGCGGTCCTGCCACGCTAGAAAAAATGGTTGGTCGCCTACTTGTCGGCGTTATGGCTTCCTGCAGATGAACGACTTTGAGAGCGAGATCGAGCACGAGCTGCGCCGGGTCCTCGGGCAGCTCGACAACGCGCCGGTGCCGCCCCGACGCACGGTGCGCAGCCAGAGCACGCGAATGCGGGCGCTGGTCGGAGGCGCCGGCGCGGCGCTCACCCTGAAGGTGCTGAGCGGTGTCGCCGTCGCGGCGGCCGCGGTCACCATGGCCGGCGCCACCACGACCGGAAGCCTCGACCCCACGGTCTGGGGCCAGCAGGTCAAGGAGCGCGTCGCCGACTGCAAGGCGAAGCTCGCTGACGGGCAGCACGGGATCGGGGACTGCGTGAGCTCGTTCGCGAGCCAGCATGGGCGGGACGTGGCGAGCGCCGCCCGCCAGCACGGCCAGGACAACCCGAACGCGCATGGCGGCAATCCGAACGCCGATGACCATGCCAAAGACAAGGTCCACCCGACGCCAAGAGGTCGGAGTGGAGTCGAGCCGGAACCGACCGACGCCGCGGGCGGTCACCCGCCGGTAAGGGTCACGCCTCAGCCGTAGCGGCTTCTTTTCTCCAGATCCCTTCCTCTCGTGGGGCTGGGCCGCAAGGCCTGGCCTCTACCTTTTAATGCGCTGCCCATCGGGCGTGTCGATCACTTCCACACCCAGCGCCGCCAGGTCAATCCTCAGCTGGTCCGACCTCGCGAAGTCCTTGTCCTGACGCGCCCTTGCCCGCTGCTCGAGGAGCTCGCCGGCCCCTTTGGGCAGAGGTGCTTCGGGAGCGGTGCGGTCGAGGTCGAGGCCGAGCACCTGGTCCCAGCGCTTGAGAAGCTCCGCCTTGGTCCGAGCCGGCAGCGCGGATCTCGTCAACTCGGCGACCAGCGCCATCGCCGCCGGCAGGTCCAGGTCGTCCGCGATGACCGCGCGAAACCTTGCCTCCCACGCTTCGTCCACGGCCGCGCTGTCGCCGTCCGACCATTCGGCCACGCGCTCGCGCAGCTGTCTCAATGCCCGGTCGGCCCCTGCCAGCCCCTCGGTGCTGAAGTTCAGCGGCGCACGGTACTTCGCCTGCAGCGCGAGGTAGCGGAAGGCGAGCGGGTCGAAACCCTCCTCTTCCAGCTCGGTGATGCGGAAGAAGTTCCCGGCTGACTTCGCCATTCGCGACCCCGACAGCATCAGCAGGCCGCCGTGCATCCACAGGCTCACCACGCGGTGGCCGGTCACCGCCTCCGATTGCGCGATCTCGGCCTCGTGGTGCGGAAACACGTTGTCGGCGCCGCCTGTGTGGATGTCGAAGCGATCCCCGAGCAGCGAAAGCGACATGGCCGAGCACTCGATGTGCCAACCCGGGAACCCTTCCCCCCACGGGCTCGGCCAGACCTGCAGACGGTGCTCGCCGGCCGCCTTCCAGAGCGTGAAGTCGCCCGGATGACGCTTGCGTGGGTCGGGCTCGCCGCGGACCCCGGTCAGGAGCTTGTCCGTCGTGTTCCGCGACAGCTTCCCGTACGCCGGGAAGGTGGCGATGTCGAAGTACACATTGCCGTCGATCTCGTACGCCTGGCCCTTGGCCATCAGCTTCTGGATCAGGTCGAGCATCTGCGAGATGAACTCGGTGGCGTGCGGGTACGCGTCGGCGGGCCGGAGATTGAGCTTGCGCGCGTCGTCCATGAACGCCGCCGTGTAGTAGGCCGCGATCTCCTCGGTCGACTTCTTCTCGAGGCGGGCCGAGACCAGCATCTTGTCCTCACCGCGGTCGAACGTGTCGTCGGTCAGGTGTCCGACGTCGGTGATGTTCATCACCTGCTCAGTCCGGTAACCGAGGTATTCGAGGCTGCGGCGGAGGAGGTCCGGCAGCATGAACGTCCGCAGGTTGCCGACGTGAACGTACCGGTAGACGGTCGGTCCGCAGGAGTAGACGCGGACGACGCCCTCGCGGAGCGGCTTCAGCTCCTGCTTCGAGCGGGTGAACGTGTTGTAGAGGCGGACCGAGGGTATTTCCATCCCGTCCCTATCCTCTCTCTTGATGCGCGCGATTCGCCTGGACGGGACGACGGCGACGGCCGCACACATTAAAGGACGCGTGCTCGTGCACGACCTCGGGCCAGACCTGCGCAAGGGCAGCGTCCTCGAGGAGCGGCACCTCGACCGCGTGCGGCGGAGCGGCGAGGTCCACCTGGTCGAGCTGGAGGAGGGCGACCTGCACGAGGACGTCGCGGCCGGTCGCCTGGCGGCGGCGCTGGCGGGGCCCGGCCTCGACGCCAGGCCCCCGGTGCAGAGCCAGGCAAGACTTCTCGCCCGGCACCGCGGGCTGGTCCGCGTGCGCAGCGACGTGGTCGACGCGATCAACAGCCTGGGCTTCATCTCGGTGTTCACCCTGATGGACGGGCAGGCAGTGGGCGAGGGCGAGGAGGTGGCCGGCTGCAAGGTAACCCCGGTGGCGGTGCCGGGAGCGCTCATCGAGCGCGCTGAAGAGCTGTGCCGCGAGAAAGGCCCGGTGATCGAGCTGCTGCCGTTCCGCCCGTTGAAGACGTTCGTCGTCGCCACGGAGCGGCTCAAGCCCAAGGCCCGCGAGCTGTTCCGCGCGGCCGTGACGGCCAAGCTCGGCTGGTACGGCGCCGAGGTGCTCGCGGTGCGCGAAGTGGCTCGCACCGACGAGGCGGTGGCCGCCGCCTACGAAGAAGCTCTGCACACCGGCGCCGACCTCGTGCTGTTCGCCGGCGCGTCGGCGATCGACCCGCTGGATCCGGCGTACGCGGAGCTGGTCCACGCGGGCGGCGAGGTCCTGCAGCTGGGCGCGCCCATGCATCCGGGCAGCATGCTGTGGTTGGGTCGCCTGCACGAGGCCGCGGTCGTCGGCGTCGCCTCCTGCGCCGGCTTTGGCCGCAACAGCTCGCTCGACCTGCTGCTGCCGTTCGTCTTCGCCTATGGACGGGCCGAAGCGGGCGCCCTCCTCCGCCTCGGCCACGGGGGGCTGATCGAGGCGGGCGCCGGCCGGCGGTTCCCGCCTTACTCCTGAAGGATCTGAGGCATATGCAGGTCGGGCCAGTCGCTCGCGCCCATGGCCTCGAGGTAGCCGTCGACGGCGCTCACGAGCGGCGCGAGCATGATGCCCATGTGCCCCGGCAGATACGGGCGCAGGTAGTCGGCCCCGCTGCGCCACTTGTTGACCGCGCCGCGCCCGTTGCGTCGCGTGTAGTGCAGGCAACCGGCCGCAACCTGGATCAAGCCTTTGTAGAAACCCGAGTCCGGTCCCTTGCGGTCGGGCGTCCACTCTTCCTCCCAGACCTCATGCGCCTCCCAGTAAAGGCCTCGGTTGAACAGCCCGACGCCCCGCAATAATCGCGGCGTGGGCGAAGCGCGGTCTGAGTACTCGCGGGTCAACCTGTCGTCCGACCCCATCTATCGATACCTTCGTATCACGAGGGGCGGGCCGGGCGGCGTCGCGGGGGAGGCCGCGGAGCAGGACCTCATCGACACGGCGTGGCTGCAGCGGCTGCGCCGCATCCATCAGCTGCAGAGCGCGTGGTGGGTCTTCGCGACGGCCGAGCATTCGCGCTTCCAGCACGCGCTCGGGGCCATGCACCTCGCGGGCGAGTGGGCGCGCCACCTCTATCCCTCGCTGAACGTGGCTTGCCGCGACGTTCCCTCCGCCCAGCTCGTCGAGGAGACGATGCGCATCGCCGGCCTGCTGCACGACGTCGGCCACGGCCCTTTTGGCCATTTCTTCGACGAGAACTACCTCGACACCTGGGGCATCGACCACGAGGTCATCGGGCGGGCGCTGATCACCGGTCCGCTGGCCGACGCCGTGGGCGAGCTGGGCGCGTCGCCCACGGCCGACTTCGACGCCGGCGAGCGCGTCGATCCGCGCTGGGTCGCGTACCTGATCTCCTCGACGGACCTCGAAGGCTTCGACCCGCCGCCGTGGCTCGAGGTCCTTCGTCCGGCACTTGTCGGCGCGTATTCCGCCGACAACATGGACTACGTGCCTCGCGATTCCTACATATGTGGCGTGTCGGCCGGCCCGGTCGACGTGCAGAGGATCCTGCACTACTCCTTCATCTCCGAACGCGGGCTCACGCTTCACTCGCATGCGGCCGAGGCCCTGTACATGTTCTTGAACTCGCGCCTCTACCTCTACCACCAGGTGTACTTCCATCGCACCGTGCGCCGGATCGACCTCCAGCTGCGCGAGGTGTTCCGGCCGACGCTGGAGCTGCTGCTCGGTGGCAATCCCCTCGACCACTTCGACCGCTACATCGGGTTGACCGAGTGGTCGTTGCTGTCCGACGTCGACCGCTGGGCCCGCGGCGAGGAAGACGACCGCCGCAGCGAGCTCGCCAGGGCCTGGGCCGATGTCGTCGCGCGCAAGCTGAAGTGGAAGCTCATCTATCAGGGCCACACCGACGCGCGCGACATCCCAACCGCGGCGCTCACACTCACCCGTGACGAGTTCGCCGGCCGGCTGCGCGAACGCCTTCCGGGCAAGCTGCGCGACATCGTGTTCGAGGTCGACGTCGCGGCACAGGAGTCGCGCGCCTTCAACCCGATGACGGAGACCGCCGACATACTGTTCTACGAGCCGCTCGAGGACAGCTACCAGCAGAGCCGCGTGCTGGACCTCTTCAAGCGGCTCCCGGTGCGGATGGCGCTCTTCCGGATCTTCGCCCACGACGAGACGCACCGACGAGAGCTGATCCTGGCCGCCAACGAAGTCCTCGGGATCGCTACCTAGTAGTCGTCGTCACCGCCGCCGAAGTCTTCGTCCCCACCACCGAAGTCTTCGTCTCCGCCGCCGAAGTCGTCGTCGCCTCCGTCGCCGTCACCTGAGCTCACTGTCGCGAAGGTCGAGACCAGCCGGCGCAGCTCGTGCTTGCCGCAGTGCGGGCAGTCCGGGTCTGGAGACGAGAAGGTCGCCACGAGCACGGACGACTTCTTGCCGCACGCCTCACACCTGTACTCGTAAATCGGCACCAATACGATTATCAACGTGCTGTCGCTCGAGCGCGTCCGCGCCGCCGCCGCGCTCGCCCGTCCTCATGTCCTGCGCACGCCGCTCGTCCCGGTGGAGGGCGCGCTGCTCAAGCTCGAGTGCCTCCAGCCCACGGGCAGCTTCAAGGTCCGCGGTTTCTTCGCCGCCGCTCTGGCGCTGCCCAGCGAACGGCTGGAGCGCGGCCTCATCACCGTCAGCGCGGGCAACGCGGCCCAGGCGTGCGCGTACGCGGCGAAACGGCTCGGCGTCTCGTGCCGCGTCGTGATGTTCGACACCGCACCCCAGACGAAGGTGGACGGGGTCAAGCGCTGGGGGGCGACGCCGATCCCGATGCCGCGCGACCAGCTCTTCGCGTGGATCTCGGCCGAGGGCTGGAAGAACGATCCCGAATCCTTCATCCACCCATTCGCGAACGAAGACGTGATGGCCGGTCACGGCGGCGTCGGGCTGGAGCTGGTCGAGGACGTGCCCGACCTGCAGCGCGTGGTCGTCCCGGTCGGTGGCGGGGGCCTGGTCAGCGGGATCGCCGCGGCGGTCAAGGGCATGCGCCCCGACGTCGAGGTGATCGGCGCCCAGTCGGACGGCTACCCGCTCTGGCAGAAGGCGTTCGCCGCCGGAGGCGCGCCTCCGGCCATCACGCCGGCCACGATCGCCGACGGCACGACCGCGCCGTTCGACGCGCGCATGTTCGAGCTCCTGCGCGAGACGGTCGACCGCTGGCTCATCGTGCCGGAGCCTCGCCTGAGGGCGGCCGTCCCGCAGCTGGCCGCCTCGGCCAAGGTGGTCGCCGAAGGCGCCGGGGCGCTGGCCTACGCGGCGCTCGAGCAGCTCGACCCGGGACCGACCACCGTCGCCATCGTCAGCGGAGGCAACATCGACCAGCGCCTGCTGGCCGAGCTGCTGGGCTGACCGTCACGCGGTCAGCACCTCCTCGCAGACCTTCAGCGCCGTCTGGATGTCCTCGGCTTCGATCCCGTAATGCGTGACGAGCCGGACCCTGCTCTGTCCGGCCACGTCGGCAAGCAGTCCGTGACCAGCACAATCCTCGGCGAACTTCTGGGCGGTCATGTGATCGAGGTCAAAGAACACCAGGTTCGTCTGCACGCGGCTCAGGTCGCACCGCACGCCAGGCAGCTCTGACAGGCCTTCGGCCAGGGTGCTCGCGTTGGCGTGGTCGTCGGCGAGACGGTCGACCATGTGGTCGAGGGCGACGAGGCCGGCCGCGGCCAGCACGCCCACCTGGCGCATTCCTCCACCGAGGCGCTTGCGCCAGCGCCGCGCCTCCTCCACGTCCTCTTCCGACCCGCAGAAGACGCTGCCGATCGGGCACGCCAGGCCCTTCGACAGGCAGAAGGTGACCGTGTCCGCGCAAGCTGCGATCTCTTTCGCCGGCACTCCGAGCGCGACCGCGGCGTTGAAGATTCGCGCTCCATCCAGGTGGACCCGCAGGCCGTGCTCGTGGGCGGCGTCGCTCGCTTCGCGCAGAGCTTCCAGCGGCCAGACGATGCCGCCGTGCCGGTTGTGGGTGTTCTCGAAAGTGACCGCGCCGCTGATCGGCTGATGGGGATCGTCGCGTGGCCGTACGGCGGCGGCGACCTGCTGCGCTGACATCACGCCGGCCTCCGTCGTCACCGGCCGGATCTGCACGCCGCAGACGGCCGCGGCGCCCGCGGTCTCGTTGATGAAGATGTGGGAATCGGCGTCGGCGATGAGCTCCTCGCCACGGCGAGCGTTGACGGCGACCCCGATCAGGTTCCCCATCGTCCCGCTCGGCACGAACGTCGCCGCGGCCTTGCCCATGCGGTCGGCGGCCACCTCCATCAGGCGGTTGGCTGTCGGGTCGTCGCCAAAGACGTCGTCCCCCAGCGGCGCCGTGGCCATCGCCTGCTTCATCTCCACGCTCGGCATGGCCACGGTGTCGGAGCGGAAATCGATTGCCACTACTAGAGTGTCCCGCGCCCGAGCTTCCTCGCATCTGCGCGTCCTGAGCGGCCGGGCGCCACGGGCGTTGAAGGCTGCGTCAAGGGGCCCGGCGCTGCAGCGCTGCCCCCGCTATCCACGGCGCGGGGACCCCATAAGGTGTGCGCTCCTTGCCGCGCCACCCTTTCCTTGCCTCCGGCCGCCCATGACGCGGATCTGCGTCGGAATTCGGTCGCGTGACACTCCACTAATCTAACTGCCGTTGTTAGCGGATCTGATCCTTGCGCGAGGGCGCATCCGCACGCTGGGACGCACCGGCCTGGTGCTCCAGACCCACCTGGCGGTCGCCGCCGGCAAGGTCCTCGCCGGCGGCGGCCGCGAGGTCATGAAGCTGCGGGGGCCGCGGACGCGGGTGGTCGATCTAAGCGGGTCTGCGGTCCTCCCCGGATTCAATGATGCCCACGCGCACGTCGTCTACTACGGCCTGACGCGCTTCGCCGCCGACCTGACGGCCGCCCGAGGCATCGACGACATCCTCGACCGTCTGGCCGCCCACGGCCGCAAGCTCAAGCCGGGCGAGTGGCTGCAGGGGATGGGATATCGGAGCGACGAGCTGACCGAACGCCGCCAGCCGCACCGGACCGAGCTTGACCGCGCCACCGGCGACCGGCCCGCCTTCATCGACGAACGCGGCGGCCACTCGCGGGTCGCCAACTCTGCCGCCCTCGGCGCGGCCGGCATCACATCCGACACGCCCAACCCGCATGGGGGTCGCATCGGGCGGGACCTGAATGGCTCACCCAACGGGATGCTCCTCGAGTCGGCGATGCGGTTGGTCGCGGACGTGCAGCCGGCGCCGTCGCTCGAACGCCGCATCGACGGCATCCTGCAGGCGCAGGAGCTGCTCGTCTCGCGCGGCATCACGTCGGTCGGCGCCGCCGTCAACCGAGGATTTGCGGACGACCTGCGCGCCTACGAGCGCCTCGCGTGCGACGGCCGGCTCCGGGTCCGCGTAAACGAGTTCCTCTCCTGGGAGCTCCTCGAGGCTGCCTCGCACCTGGGAGTGCGGCGCGGCTTCGGTGGCGACATGCTGCGCGCGGGTCCGATCAAGGTCTTCGTCGACGGTGGCGCCGAACGGGTGGCGATGCGCTCGGGAGGTGGCGTCTGGAGAACCACGCCTGAAGAGCTCCGCGAAATCGTCGCGCGCGCCTCCGGTGCCGGACTCCAGGTCGCGGCGCATGCCATCGGCGACGCGGCAATCGAGGCGATGTGCGATGCGGTCGAGGCGGGCGGCGGCCAGGGCTTGCGCCACCGCGTCGAGCACTGCACGATCTGTCCGCCGGACCTGCAGGAGCGCCTGGCGAAACTCGGCATGGTGGCGGTCATGCAACCGCTCGTTGCGCGCTACGGCCGTGTCGCGTCGACGATTTTCTTCCCGGTGCGCGACAGGACCCACCTGGCTCCGCATCGCGGCCTCTTGAAAGCGGGTGTCGCGGTTGCGTTCAGCTCCGACCTTCCCGTGTCGCCCGACCCGAACCCCTGGCCGGGAATTCGGACCGCGGTCGAAGACCAGGTGAACGGGATCAGCCTGCTGGCCGCGCTGCGTGCTTACACGTCGGGTGGCGCCTACGCGAGCTTCGAGGAAAACGTCAAGGGCACGCTGGAGCCGGGCATGCTCGCCGACCTCCAGGTCTACAGAGGCGACCCGCTGGAGGACAAGGACGTCAAGTGGGACGAGCTCCGCCCGCGTGCGGTATTCGCGGGCGGAGTGAGGGTCTTCGGGACCCTCTAGGTCTCCGACATCGGTCCGGTGTCGGCGGAGCTGCCAGCGTCGGGCGCCATCGTCTCGGGCATCGGCCCTCGCCGCGCGGCAGCCGATCGCGGTCGTGTCGCTGCGACGCGGGTGCGTGTAGCGGCGGCGCGCGTGCTCACCTTGCGCCGAGTCGCGCTCACGGCCTGCTTCGTTCGCGTGGCGGCGCGACGGGTGGTGGACGCGGCCCGGCGTCGTGGTGTCGTCGCCGCCCGGGTGCCCGTGCCCTGGATGACCTGCCGCGCCTGCTTCGTCAGGCCGTCGATCCTCTTGAGCACGCTGTTCACGTCCGCGCGGGTGCTGGCCTTCCTGGCCTGCGTCTCCAGCTGCTTGATCGCGGCACGTGCGGTCTTGTCCGCGTCCTTCAACCTGCGCTGGACCTGACGCCGCAGGTCAGGCGGGATCCGCTTCTCGGCCTCGCGGAGTGCCTGCCTGCCGGCCTTCACGGCGCGTCCGACCAGGCTCGACTGCCTGCTTGTCCGCTTCCTCTTTGCCATGCCTCACCTCCGCAAAACCAACCCGTCAGGAGCGCTTAACGCACCGCGTTAGAATGGCGCGCGAGTGACGACCAAGCCGGAAAAACACCTTATCAAGAAGTACGCCAACCGCAAGCTTTACGACACGCGCACCAGCCGGTATATCACCCTCCGCGGGATCGCGCAGCTGGTGCGAGAAGGGCACGAGATCACCGTCGTCGACCGCGACAACGGAAGCGACCTCACGCAACTGACCCTCTCGCAGATCGTGCTCGAGGAGGAGAAGCGAGGCCCGGCCCGCCTCGTCGATGCGGGCGGCGAGATGCTGGCGGACCGAGGCCAGGCTCTCCTCGACTACGTGCGCAGGACTCTCAACGTGCCTGGCGAGCTGCGTGACGAGGTCGGGCGTCGGCGCGAGGGCCTGGAGACGATGGCCGACGACGCAATCGAGAGGGCCTTGCGGCGTTTGCGCATCCCGACGCGGCGCGACATCGACCGCATCAATGAGCGCATCGACCGGCTCTCGGCTCAGCTCAAGAAGAACGGCGCTACGAAGGTATCGCGTACACGAAAGGCTTCTCGCTGACCACGGACCGAATCGCGGCGTCGGTCTCCATACGGTAAGTAGCTGAGCGCACGCGCCGGTCGGCGCGCAGCTGCTGCGTCATCAGGTCGGCGACGTCGGCAAGGCGGGTCGCATCGCCAATCGCCGTGATCTGCCACGGCGGCACGACGATGACGCCATCGATGGCCACGCCATCGCTCTCCTCGGCGACAGGGAGGCCCGTGACGACGCGCCGGCCGTTGACCTCGAGGGCCTCGGCGCCGCCCGCGCCGAGGTTGTTGAGCGCGTCCTGCAGGTCGAGCGCGGTCAGCCCGCTCGCGTCGATGAGCATCACGACCCCCGGCCCGCGGACCGGAACGAGGCCCTCCAGCAGCTTCAGCCGGCTGATCTCGTCCGTAAGCTCCTGGTCGGCGGCGCCGCTCTGACCTGACGACAAGGCCAGCCGGCGCCGGCTCAGGTCCGACTTCTCGGCGTCAAGCGACTCGTTGGCGCGGTGCAGGTCGTCGATCAGAAACGCCAGCGATGTCACGTCCACCCCGACCAGGCTCCGCTCGACCTCGGCCTGGCTGCGGATCTGGATGGTGGCCACCAGTGCCACCAGCAGCGCGATCAGCCAGAGGCTGACCCCGCGCACCCGAGCCGGCGCTCGCCGCGCCTGACCGCTACGCCGGCTTGACATTGGGGATCTGGAGGCTCGAGTCATACGCCGGGAGCGTGACGTCGGGACTCCCGGCGACCCTGAGCTGCAGCTGGAACTGGACCTCGCGCGCCCTGACGTCGGGCAGCGCCGACGGGTCGCCGAGCGCGTCCATCATGCGGTTGCGGTCGCCCACGGCGGCCACAGTGATCGGCGATGAAAGCGGCGTTCCCTGGTCGATGACGATCTGCCCTTCCGAACCGGAGAAGGCGGTGAGCGGGGTCAGGCGCCGGCCGTTGACCGCGATGCCCTCCGCGCCGTAGGTGAACAGCAGGTTGACCACGTCCTGGACGTCCTGGAAGTTGACGAGGTGGCTGCCCGACGTGGTGGGGCCAGGACCCGCGACCCCGTTGCGCAGCACCACCTCAACACCGGGTCCGTGCATGGCGATCAGGCCGGCGCGGGCCCGCAGTTCCGCGACCTCGCGCCTGAGCGACTGGGTGGTCGACGACCGGCCGGCGGCGTCGGCCTCGAGGGCGTCGATCGCGGCTCGCAGCTCGGCGATCTGACGGCGGGACTCGGCGTTGGTCGACTCGAGCTCCTGGACGCTGCGCACCAGGGCCTGGTAGCGAGCGACCTGGTTGGACGGCGTCAGGAGCTGCGTCCTGAGCTGGTCGGCCACGACGAAGCCGGTGGCCAGGGCCACCAGCGCCACCAGGCCGAGGCTGGCGAGCTTCTGGCGGGACATCTCTGGCAATTCTCGATCACGCGAGAGTTACTATCGAAAGCCCTCACATGGCGGTCCAGACTCGCGCCTCCGCATTCGAGACCGCCCAGCGCCGCTTTGACAGCGCCGCCGACGTGATCGGCCTGTCCGACGACGTCAGGCGGGGCTTGCGCGAGGTCAAGCGAGAGCTCACCGTCCACTTCCCGGTGCGCCGTGACGACGGCTCGGTCCACGTCTTCACAGGCTGGCGTGTCCAGCACAACATCAGCCGCGGCCCGGCCAAAGGCGGCATCCGCTACCACCCCGATGTCACGCTCGACCTGGTCAAGGCGCTCGCGATGCTGATGACCTGGAAGTGCGCCGCGGTCGGGATTCCCTACGGTGGATCGAAGGGCGCTGTCGCGGTCGACCCGCACAAGCTCAGCCTCAACGAGCTCGAGCACCTGACGCGCCGCTACGCGACGGAGATCGCGATCCTCATCGGCCCGGAAAAGGACATCCCGGCCCCGGACATGGGCACGAGCCCTCAGATCATGGCCTGGATCATGGACACGATCTCCATGCACCAGGGCCACTCGGTGACCGCATCGGTGACTGGCAAGCCTGTCGATGTCGGAGGCTCGGAGGGGCGCGTAGAGGCGCCCGGGCGCGGCGCCACCTACCTGACCCTCGAAGCCTTGAAGTACCTGCACATCGACGAGGAGACGCCGAGCGTCGCCGTCCAGGGCTACGGCCAGGTGGGTCGTTCGACGGCACGGCTGCTCTCGGAGGCGGGCCTGCGCATCGTCGCGGTCAGCGACTCCAGAGGTGGCGTCTACAGCGCACAGGGCCTCGACCTCGCGGCGCTCGACGAGCACCGGCAGGTGCGCGGCGGTGTCACCGGCTTCAAGAAGGCGGACGCGGTCACCAATGCCGAACTGCTCGAGCTTCCGGTCACTGTGCTGGTGCCCGCGGCTGTCCAGGACCAGATCACGGACGGCAACGCCGGTCGCATCCGTGCGCGCCTGATCACCGAGGGCGCGAACGCTGCCGTCTCACCGGAGGCGGATCCGATCCTCCACGAGCTCGGAATCTTCGTGATCCCGGACATCCTCGCCAACGCCGGCGGCGTGATCGTGTCGTACTTCGAGTGGGTGCAGGACCTCCAGGCCTTTTTCTGGGAGGAGGAGGAGATCAACACCAAGCTGCACCACGTGATCACGCGGTCTTTCTACGAGATCCTCCACATGTCCGTGAACAAGCATGTCGACATGCGGACGGCCGCCTACGCGCTCGCCGTCCAGCGCGTGGCCAACGCCACCACCGTCCGCGGGATCTACCCATAGATACGCGGGGGGATCGCGACCTCCCCGCCGTCCCCAAACGCCCGGATAGTCTGGACTATCCGACTTCTTCCCTAGGCGAAATTCCGCGTTAGTCCGGACTATCCGGACGATTCCACCCGGCTGCGGCTCCACTCAGTACATTGGACGTAGTGCCTCCCTTCAAACCTCGGCGTGTCCTGATCACCGGTGTCTCCAACCCGTTCGGCGCCGAGGTCGCCCGCAGGCTCGCGCCCCAGGTGCACCAGCTGTTCGGCTGCGACATCGCCGACCCGGTCAGCGCGCTCGAGGGCATGGACTTCGTCCACGCGGACACGCGGCAGCCGGTGATTGGCAAGCTGATCCGGCAGCTGCGAATCGACACCGTCGTCCACCTCGCCGTGTCGATCGATTCTCCACGCGACGAGAGGGCGGTGCACGAGACGGATGTCATCGGGACGATGAACGTCCTGGTCGGGTGCGCCGCGCCCTCCAGTTCGGTGCGGCGTCTCGTGGTCAAGTCGAGCCAGGCGATCTACGGCGCGGGTCCGCACGACCCGTCGTTCTTCGCCGAGGACTCGATCAACTTCGAAAGATCGGCGTCAGGCGTGACGCGCGACCTGCTCGAGCTGGAGCAGCTGGTCAGCGAGTTCGTCCTGCGCAGTGAGGCCGCCGTCACAGTGCTTCGCCTCGGCTGGCGGGTAACGGAGGGCACCAGCCTCGCCCGCTACCTGTCGCTGCCGGTCGTGCCTACCTTCGCGGGCTTCGATCCGCGCCTCCAGCTCCTCCACGAGGACGACGCCGTGGAGGCGATCGTGCGCGCGACCGCCGACCACCATCCGGGCGTCTTCAACATCGCCGGCGACGGCGTGGTGCTGCTGAGCCAGGCGATCGGGATCATGGGGGGGACCGCCGCCCCGATCCTGCCGCCTTTCGGCCGTTGGCTTTCGAGGCTGGGACTGCGCCTGTCGATGGGCGTCGACCTGCCCGCCCACCTCGCGGACATCGTCGCGTTCGGGTCGGTGATGGACACCTCGCGCGCCCAGACCGAGCTTGGCTGGAAGCCCTCACACACGTCGCGCCAGGCGATGGACGCGCTCGCGCGCGGCAAGCAGGTGGAGCTCATTGAGGCTCCCTCGCCGCCGCAGGAGTACGAGCTCCAGGTCTACCTGCAGCAGCGGCGCCGGCGCGAGCTGAGGCTGAGCAATTGATCGAGACAAGTCCTCGAGAGCGCCGGAAAAACAGCCAGAGGGCCGAGATCGTCGCCCCCCGCCAGGGCTTCCGCCTGCCGAAGCCGGTGCGCCGCCTGCAGCGGCAGGCCCCGATGTACGCGCTGCAGGCCGTCGGCACGCTGGCGACGCGACTGCGCGAGCTCACCGGGCGCGAGGTCATCGACCTCAACAAGGTGATGGCGGTCGTCCAGTTCATCTACCAGCAGCGCGAGCTGGCGAGGCGGGGTCCCAACTACGCGGTCGACGACTTCGGCTTCGACCCACAGTGGACTGAGGCATTCATCGGTGTGTTCAAGGCGCTCTACCGCGACTACTGGCGGGTCGAAACGACCGGGGTCGAGCACGTGCCGGCGACCGGCCGCGCGCTGCTCGTCGCCAACCACGCGGGCGTCCTCCCATGGGACGGGACGATGATCAAGACGGCCGTCTTCACAGAGCACCCGCAGCCGCGCCACGTGCGTGCGCTGGTGGCGTCGCAGTTCATGGGCATGCCCGTGATGAGCTGGTTCCTCAGGCGGACCGGTCAGGCGGTCGGGCATCCGGACGACACACGCCGGCTGCTGGAGCGCGACGAGCCGGTGCTGGTGTTTCCGGAGGGGACGCGAGGCACCGGAAAGGGATTTCACCAGCGGTACCGGCTGCGCCGCTTTGGCCGCGGCGGATTCGTCGCGACGGCGATCCGGGCCCGGGCTCCGATCATTCCCATCTCGGTGGTCGGGTCAGAAGAGATCTATCCGATGGTCGGCGACCTGCGGCCGGTCGCCCGCCTGCTGGGCCTCCCGTACTTCCCTGTGACGCCGTTCTGGCCATGGCTCGGACCCCTGGGCATGATCCCGCTGCCGAGCAAGTGGCGGATCCAGTTCCACGCGCCCATCGACGTCCAGGACCTGCCGGCAGGCGCGGCCGAGGACCAGCACCTCGTGATGGCCCTGTCCGACCAGGTGAGGGACACGATCCAGCGCGGGATCTACGACAACCTGAAGCTCCGGAGGGGGGTCTTTCTCTAGTCCCGAGTCGTCCGCGATCGCGCTCCGGCGCGTGACTGCGCAGCGGCTGGCCGGCCCGCCGTTCTCGTCACCCGTCGAGGCAGTCGCGAGTCTAGGCGCCGTTCAAGCGCAGGACTACGCGGGCGCCAAGTGGGCGCTGGGTATGCGCACGCACGGCGTCAGCGATGCCGAGCTCGATGAGCTGTTCGACGCGGGCGCTCTGCTGCGCACGCACGTCATGCGTCCGACATGGCACTTCGTCGCCCCGGACGACGCGGCCTGGCTGCTGCGCCTGACCGCGCCTCGGGTGAAGGCGATCATGGCCCCGTACGACCGGCGCCTGGAGATCGATGCGGCGCTGCTGCGCCGAAGCCACCGTGTGCTCGAAACGGTGCTGCGTGACGGCGTGCATCTGACGCGGGCCGAGATCGGGGCACGATTTCGCGCGAAGGACATCGACGCGACCGGTCAGCGGCTCGGCCACCTCGTGTCGCACGCCGAGCTCGACGGCATCGTCGCCAGCGGCCGGCGCAAGGGCAAGCAGCACACGTACGCGCTGCTGGCCGAGCGGGCGCCGAAAGCGCGGCAGCTCCCTCGAGAAGAAGCGGTCGCGGAGCTCGCGCTGCGCTTCTTCACCGGGCACGGCCCGGCGCAGCTGGTCGACTGGGCCTGGTGGTCGGGTCTGACCGTCGCCGACGGCCGGCGCGGCATAGCCTCCGCCGGCTCGGCCCTCGTCTCCGAGGTCGTCGGCGGCAAGACGTACTGGAGCTCGCCTCGCGAAAGGCCGGCGCGCGCCAAACGAGGGCTGGTCCACCTGCTGCCCAACTACGACGAGCTGCTGATCGCCTACCGGGACCGCGAGAGCATGGTCGACGCCTCGGTCCAGCTTGCGGCAGCGAGCATCATCAACCACGTCGTGGTCCGCGACGGACGCGTCTTCGGCGGTTGGAAGCGGACGCAAGCGCGGGACGGCGTGGTCGTCGAGGTCGGTCCATTGGGCGGCTTCGATGACGTGGCCGTCGCCGGCCTGCATGAGGCAGCCCGAAAGCTTTCGGCGTTCCTCGGCCGCCACGTCCAGGTCACCGGCCTCGACGCCGATCCCCAGTTGCGCGAGAGAACCGGCTGGGCGTAAGTTCAATGGGTTCCGGCCGCTGGGGGCTTAACAGGGGGAAAGGCAATTGTTGAAGAAAGCGTTATGGGTGACAGCGCTCTCGAGCGCGCTCGTGCTCCTCACGTCGACCACAGGGGTCGCGGGTGCGACGACGCCGGTGAGGGCGTCAGCGCTCACCTCACCGCTTGCCGGTTGCGCCTCGCAGGACGCGGCGCAGATCGCGGTCACCGGCGGCCGCAACTTCCCGAACGCGGAAGTCGAGCCATCGCTCGGCGTCCACGGCGGGACTGTGATCGGGATGTGGCACGAGGACCGCTGGTCGAACGGCGGCGCCCACGGCATCGGCGTCGGTTTCTCGAGCGACGGCGGCGCCACGTGGGGCAACACGACCCTTCCGATATCGGCCTGCGCGCCGGGCACACCCGCCAGCCTCATGCAGTACCTGCGCGCCTCGGACCCCTGGGTCTCGTTCGGACCCGACGGCACGGCGTATGCATCGGCTCTGTCGTTCAATCTCGGCTTCCCGAACTGGGCCAACGCGGTCTCGGCGGCGACCTCGACTGACGGCGGCGCGACCTGGCAAAACGCCCAGGCCATCCCGGGCTCCGCGTTCACGCAGTTCGCCCAGAGCACCGACAAGAACGCGACGACAGCCGACCCGACTCGCCCGCACACGGCATACACCGTGTGGGACACGCTCATCGAGCCCACTGACAACCCGGACGACAACCCGCACACGTCTTCGTACACGGGCCCGACCTACTTCTCGAAGACGACTGACGGCGGCGTCACATGGAGCCAAGCCCAGGTCATCATCGACACCAAGATTCGCCAGCAGACGATCGGCAACATCGTCGTCGTCGACCCGCGCAACGGCGACCTCTACAACTTCACCGACCTGATCGTCTCGCCGAACACGCCGCGACAAGGGACTCGCAGCAACGCGCTCCTCGCGTTCGTCAAGTCGACTGATGGCGGCAGCACCTGGTCTGCTGTGCAGGTCATCGCGCCGTTCAACAGCCTTGGCGTGCGCGACCCCAACACCGGCGAGAGACTCCGCGTCGGCGACGGCCTCGAGGAGGTCGCCATCGACCCGGCCAACGGCAAGCTGTACGTGGTCTGGGAGAGCTCGACGAACTACCAGAAGCAGCTGAAGCAGTCGAGTGGTACCTGGGACGACGAGATCCTGATCTCGTCATCGGCGGATGGCGGCGCCACATGGACAGCGCCCTCCGTGGTGCACAAGCTGGCGTCAGGCCTGCCGACGTTCACACCCACGGTGGCGGTCAACAACGGCGTCGTGGCGGTGACGTACTACGACGTCCGCAACCTGGCCTCCGGCCAGACCGCCAACCTGCCAACTGACTACTGGGTCAAGTACTCGACCGACGGCGGCGCAACTTTCGGCAACGAGCAGCGGATCACCCCCACGTCCTTCGATTCGAGGACGGCCCCGGTGGCACGTGGTTTCTTCCTCGGCGACTACGAGGGGCTGCAGCCGGTGGGCTCGGGCTCGTTCGGCGCAATGTTCGTCAAGACCAACTGCGACTCGACCGACGGTGCCGGCCAGGTGTTTCCGAGCGGCGGAGCGTGTGCTCCGGCGAGCAGCACCTCTGGCGCCACCTCGAACACCAACCCGACCGACGCCTTCTACTCCGTCCTGACTCCGTAGCCATCGACAAGGGGGCGGGCGCGCGAGCCCGCCTCCTTCCGCCTCCGGTTGGAGCTAGTCGACCACCCGCACGGGCTCGACCGGCTCTGCCGGCTCGACGATGTCAAGCGCCGTGGCCTGGCTGATCCAGTACTCGACATCGCTCAAAGACGGTGCGCCCGCGAGGCCGATGGCGTCGAGCAGCCTGGCGTGCAGCTCCCTGGCGTCTTGTGAATGCAGCTCCTTCATCGTCGTGATCGCGAACCGGCGCATCAAGGGGATCCAGCGATCCATGCCCGAGACCTCGAAAATCATGCATTGATGCGCGAACTCGAGGAGACGCTCGGTGCTGATGCCCGTCTTCTTGAAGAGACGCTCGCGATCGATGCCGAGCGACGTGCGATGCAGCAGCTGGTTGGTGTGGCGGATGCCGACCGAGCGCAGGCGGCGCACGTCCCCGTCGGTGATCCCGTTCAGGTACTCGAGCGTCCGGTACATCCGACCCAAGATAGTGTCACGCGCCGGGGGCCCGACGCAGATTCGCGATCCAGGCGGCCGGAGCCAAGGAGACGACGAGCACGCGACGGCGCGCATCGCGTAGATGCGTAACCGAGCGCGCGCAGGAGTCGACGCTGGCTTCAGCGCCGTCCGGGGCCCCCGCGAAATCGCAGATTTCGTCGGGTGGATGGCGCCCGGCCGGCTGGGCGCGAAGATGCAAGGGCACCTCGGCGCGGGACACTATCAAGGGTCGGCTATAATTCGCCGAACCCGCCCCATCCATTGGAGTAAACACACCCTGAATCAGACAGGACTCGAGACCCGAGAGGAGACTTCCCGGGCGGAGTCTGGCCTCGAGGTCGGGATCGGGCGTCGAGCGCGGCGCGCGTACGGCTTCGACGAGATCGCCCTCGTCCCCGGCGGCGTGACGCTGAATCCCGACGAGGTCGACATCACGTTCGCCATGGGCGACCGGTTCCGACTGGCGCTTCCTTTTTGGGGCTCAGCCATGGACGGTGTGGTCGACGTCGACTTCGCGATCGCCATGGGCCAGCTTGGCGGCGTGGCCGTGCTGAACCTCGACGGCGTGCACACCCGCTACGCGGATTCCGCTCCGGTGATCAGGAAGATCGCGGACGCCGACAAGGCAACCGTCAACGCTGTCCTCAGGGAGGCGTACCGCGAGCCGGTCAAGCCTCACCTGATCAGCGAGCGGATCAAGGCGATCAAATCGGCCGGAGTACCGTGCGCGGTTTCCACCGTGCCCGCGCGAGCCGAAGAGCGGGCCGAGGCCGTCCAGAAAGCCGGCGCCGACGTCTTCGTCGTGCAGGGCACCGTGCTCACTGCGCGACACTCCTCTCGCTCCTACCACCAGCTTGCCTTCGACGACCTGGTCCGCGCATGCGACATCCCCGTCGTCGTCGGCAACTGCGTCCAGTACGACACCGCCCTCGAGCTCATGGAGACCGGGATCGCCGGCATCCTCGTCGGGGTCGGACCGGGGGCTGCCTGCACGACCCGCGGCGTGCTCGGCGTCGGCGTGCCGCAGGTGACCGCGACGGCCGACGTCGCGGCCGCGCGCGATGAGCACATGCGCCGCGGCGGGATGCGGGTGGCCGTCATCACCGACGGTGGAATGCGCATCGGCGCAGACGTGTGCAAGGCGTTTGCCGCCGGCGCCGACGCGGTCATGATCGGCACCCCGCTGGCCGGCGCCGAGGAGTCTGCGTCGAAGGGCTTCAACTGGGGCATGGCCACGCCCGACCCGAACCTTCCCCGCGGGACACGGATCCAGGTCGGCACCAAGGCGACCCTGCGCGAGATCCTCCTCGGCCCCGCCCGCGTCGACGACGGGACGCAGAACTTCGCGGGTGCCTTGCGCTCGGCCCTAGGCGTATGCGGCGCGCGCGACATCGCCGAGTTCCAGCACGTCGAGATGGTGGTCGCGCCGGCGATCGTCTCCGAGGGCAAGGTGTTCCAGCAGGCGCAGCACGTGGGGATGGGCAAGAGCTGACCCAGGCCGCCGCGGCCCAGCGGGACGAAGTCAAGACTGCGGCACGCGACCAGACGATCCTCGTTCTCGACTTCGGCTCGCAGTTCAGCCAGCTGATCGCGCGCCGCGTGCGCGAGGCGAACGTCTACTGCGAGCTCGTGCCGGGTGCGACCCCCTGGCCGGAGCTGGCCAAGCGCCAGCCTGCGGGCCTGATCCTGAGCGGCGGACCCGCGAGCGTCTACGACCCGGGCGCACCGCAGGTCGACCCCGATGCGCTCCACGCCGGAATTCCGGTGCTCGGCATCTGCTACGGCATGCAGCTCATCGCCCACCACCTAGGCGGCAAGGTCGACCCGGGCCACGCACGCGAGTACGGCCCCGCCCTGCTCTCGGTGCGCGAGCCGAACGCGCTGTTTCGCGGCCTGCAGGGCGAGCTGCCGGTCTGGATGAGCCATGGCGACCACGTCAGCGAGATGCCGCCGGGCTTTCAGCTCCTGGCCACCAGCGGCAACTCGCCCTACGCCGCGTTCAGCGACGGCAAGGGCATCTTCGGCATCCAGTTCCACCCCGAGGTCGTCCACACGCCGAGCGGCCGCGAGGTCCTGCGCAACTTTCTGTTCAGCGTGTGCCACTGCACGCCGTCGTGGACCGCGGGTTCGTTCATCGCCGAGGCGACCGAGAGCATTCGCGCCCAGGTCGGCGGCGGTCGGGTCATCTGCGCACTCTCGGGCGGCGTCGACTCGGCGGTCGCGGCGACGCTCGTGCATCGCGCCGTCGGCGACCAGCTGACATGCGTCTTCGTCAACAACGGACTGCTTCGCAAGGAAGAGCCCGAGCGTGTGCTCGACGTGATGCATGGCAACCTCGACATGGACATCCGCTACGTCGACGCCACCGAGAGGTTCCTGCAAGCGCTGAAAGGCGTCATCGACCCTGAGCAGAAGCGGCGCATCGTGGGTCGCGAGTTCATCTCCGTGTTCGAGGCGGAGGCCACGAGCCTCGGCCACATCGACTTCCTCGCCCAGGGCACGCTCTATCCCGACGTCATCGAGTCGACCGCCCCCGACGTCGCCTCGACCGCCTCGAAAATCAAGACCCACCACAACGTGGGCGGCCTGCCGCCGGGTTTGCGCTTCCAGCTCATCGAGCCGCTGCGCTACCTGTTCAAGGACGAGGTGCGCGCGGTCGGTCTCGAGCTCGGCATGCCCGAGGAGATGGTGTTCCGCCAGCCGTTCCCGGGCCCTGGGCTCTCCATCCGCTGCCTCGGCGAGGTGACGGCGGAGCGCCTGGAGATCCTCCGCAACGCCGACTGGGTCGTGGTCGACGAGATCAAGGGCAACGGCCTCTACCGGCAGGTCTGGCAGTCGTTTGCGGTGCTGACGCCGCTCGAGACGGTCGGGGTGATGGGCGACTACCGCACGTACGCCAACGTGGTCGCGGTGCGCGTGGTGACCAGCGAGGACGCGATGACCGCGGACTGGGCGCGGGTGCCGTACGAGGTGCTGGCGCGGATCAGCAACCGGATCGTCAACGAGGTGAAAGGCGTGAACCGCGTGGTCTTCGACATCACGTCGAAGCCGCCCGGCACCATCGAGTGGGAATAGCCTCGTCGGAATGCGCCGGGCTGGTATTGGGGACACCCCCGACCCCGCGACCGCCCGGCACCATCGAGTGGGAGTAGACCGGGCCAGGCGTAAGGGCAATCATTACCCGCCACTGCCGGCACTCGCGCCCAATCACGAACTTCGAAGCCCGCGAGCGCCGGCACTCGCGGCATAACCTTGGGCTCGCGATGAAGGTCCTGGTGGTCGGCTCCGGCGCGCGCGAGCACGCGCTCGTGTGGAAGTGCGTCCAGTCTGACCTCGTCGAGCGCGTCTACTGCGCGCCGGGCAACGGCGGCACAGGCGGCATGGCGCGCAACGTCGCGATCGGTGCCGCCGACGTCGTGGCGCTGGTGAAATTCGCCAAGCGCGAGCGGCTCGGCCTCGTCGTGCTCGGCCCGGAGGCGGCCGTCGACGCCGGCGCCGGCGACGCATTGCGCGACGCGGGCTTCCCGGTGTTCGGTCCCGACCGCGCGGCGGGCCGCATCGAGTCGAGCAAGGCCTTCGCCAAGGACCTGATGAAGCGCGCGGGCATACCGACCGCTGACTTCGACGTCTTCACGCAGCCCGCACCCGCGAAGGCGTGGGCGCGCGAGCGCGAAGGGCGCGTGGCAGTCAAGGCGGATGGACTCGCGCGTGGCAAGGGCGTCATCGTCTGCGCGTACGTCGGGGAGGCGGACGAGGCGATCGACGCGATGCTCGTCCAGGAACGTTTTGGCAAGAGCGGCAAGAAGATCGTGGTCGAGGAGCGGCTCGAGGGGCCGGAGCTTTCCCTCCTCGCGGTGACCGACGGGACAGATCTCATCCCGCTCGCCCCGGCGCGCGACTACAAGCGCGCGCTCGACGGCGACCGGGGCGCCAACACCGGAGGCATGGGCGCCTATTCGCCGCCGCAAGGCGTCGACGACGGGGTGGTCGACGAAGTCCTGGACTGCGTCATGCGGCCCGCGGTCCGGGAGCTCGCGAGCTCAGGCGCCGAGTTCCGCGGAGTCCTCTACGCGGGTCTCATGCTGACCTCCAAAGGCGTGCGGGCGCTTGAGTTCAACGCCCGCTTCGGCGACCCCGAGGCGCAGGTCGTGCTTCCGCGCCTGGAGAGCGACTTCGTCGCCCTCGCCCTCGCGGCGGCGAGGGGCACGCTGGCTGCGCATCCCGACCTGCGCTGGAACCCACGGGCATGTGTGGGCGTGGTCGTCGCCTCGGGACGCTACCCCGATGACGCCGCGATGACGCTCGGCCATCGCATCCGCGGCCTCACCGAGATCCCGCCCGGCGCGCTCATCTTCCACGCGGGGACCCGCTACGAACCAGGTGTCGGGCTGGTCACGGACGGCGGCCGTGTGGTCACCTCCGTCGCCCTCGGTGACACCGTCGGCGAGGCTCGCGAGAAAGCCCTCGCCGGCGCTCGGCAGGTACGATTCGAAGGAGCTTTCTTCCGTTCCGATATAGCTCAGGAGGCCGAGTAGTGCAGGCAGTCGTCGGTGTCATCCTCGGCTCGAAGTCCGATCTCCCGCTCATGGAGTCGTGCGTCAAAGTCCTCGACGACCTCGGTTTGACGCATGAGCTGAAGGTGTGCTCGGCGCACCGAAATCCGCGCGGAGTGATGGAGTGGGCGACGAGCGCGCGGTCGCGCGGACTGAAGGTTGTGATCGCGGCGGCCGGCGGTGCGGCGCACCTTCCGGGGGTCGTCGCCGCATGGACCGACCTGCCGGTCATAGGCGTGCCGGTGCCGACGCAGCACCTCGGTGGCGTCGACTCGCTCTATTCGATCGTCCAGATGCCGGCCGGCATCCCTGTCGCCACCGTCGCCATCGGCGAGGCCGGCGCCAAGAACGCCGCTTGGCTCGCGGCGCGGATCATCGGACTCGAGGACCGCGAGGTCGAGTCGCGTCACGGCGAAAAGCGCGCGGCGCTCACAACGGCGTAGTGGCAAAGAAGAAAGCCCGCGTCCGGCTGGTCGACACCACGTTTCGCGATGCCCAGCAAGCGCTGCTCGGCGGCTACCTGCGCACCGACGAGATCGTGCCCATCGCCGCCAAGATGGACTCCATCGGCTTCGCGGCGATGGAGGCGTTCGGCGGCGCCACCTTCGAGACGCAGCTGCGCATCCACGAGGATCCCTGGGAGTACCTTCGCAAGCTCAACAAGGCCACGCCCAACACGCCAATCCAGGCGCTGATCCGCGGCCAGAACCTGGTCTCCAAGCGCAACTTTGCCGACGACGTGGTGGAGCTTTTCATCAAGCACGCGGCGAAGGCGGGCGTCGACGTGTTCCGCGTCTTCGACCCGCTGAACGACCTGCGCAACATGGAGGCGTCGATTGCGGCCGCGCTGAAGGCCAAAAAGAAGGTGCAGGGCGCGCTGAGCTACGCGATCTCCCCCGCCCACAACATCGAGCTGTGGGGTTCGCTGGCGAAAGGCCTCGTCAACATGGGCTGCGACGAGATCGTCATCAAGGACACGTCAGGGCTTCTCAGCCCCCAGGCGACATGGGAGCTCGTGACCGCGCTCAAGCACGTGGTCAAGGTGCCCATCGACGTTCACTCGCACTGCTCCAGCGGCATGGCGCCGATGGCGTACATGGCCGCGGTCGAAGCCGGGGCGGAGGTGCTGGATGTCGCCATCTCGCCGCTCGCGTGGGGCGCATCGCAGCCTGCGGCGGAGAGCGTCGTCGCCGCGCTCGAGGGAGGCGAGTACGACACCGGCCTAGACCTCGACACGATGTGGGAGGTCCAGCAGGACGTCGAGGCACTGAAGCAGCGCCACATCGAGCACCTCAGCCCGGTTGCCGACCGGGTCGACGCCAGCATCTTGCGCTACCGCATGCCCGGCCTGATGATCGACGACATCTATCAGCAGCTCAGCGCCCAGGACGAGACCGGGCGGCTGAACGAGGTCCTCGACGAGGCGAACCATGTGCGCCGCCACATCGGCTACCCGCCGCTTGTCGCGCCGATCCGGCAGATGATCGCGACCCAGGCCGTCTACAACATCCTCGCCGGCGAGAGATACGCGACCGTCACCCAGGAGCTCAAGGATTACCTGCACGGTCTTTATGGCCGGCCGCCTGGGCCGGTGGATCCGGAGCTGCGCCGGCAGGTCATCGGGCGCGACGAGCCGATCACGATCCGCCCCGCTGACCTCCTGGACGCACAGGTCGGCGCGGCGCGCCAGCAGGTCAAGAAGTCCGGCCACGAGCCGACCGACGACGCCGTCCTGATCCAGCTGATGTTCCCCGGCCTCGCGGACGACTACATGCGCGGCCCTCAACCGGAGAGGCAGGGTGCCGACAGATCGGCGGCTGCCCCCGAACCGGTCAAGGTCGCCGACCCACCTCCAGCGCCGGCAGCAGCGTCGACGCCGGAGCCCGAACCCGTCGCGGCGCCGGCGCTCGGATCAGCCGAATTCGAGGTCGAGGTCGAGGGCGAGGTGTTCAAGGTAAGGGTCAGCGGCGCCGGCCTCGCGGTCATGCCGGCGGGCGGTGGCTCCGCGCCGGCCCCAGGTGTCGTTGCGGCGCCGGCGCCGCTCAGGATCACAGAAGGTACCGTGCTCGCCCCGATGCAGGGACTCATCGTCAAGGTCCCGGTCAAGGTCGGCGACGATGTCAAGCTCGGCGACGTGGTCGCTGTGCTCGAGGCGATGAAGATGCAGAACGACATCGTCACGACCGTCGGCGGCAAGGTGAGCGCCGTCTACGTGAAGGAGGGCCAGGTCGTGACGCCAAACCAGCCCCTATTGGCGGTCGGTTGAAGAAGAAGCTTTTCACGAAAGTCCTCATCGCCAATCGGGGCGAGATCGCGATCCGTGTCATGCGTGCGTGTCGCGAGCTGGGGATCGCGACGGCGGCGGTCTACTCGGACGCCGACCGCGGGGCGATCCACGTCCGCTACGCGGATGAGGCGCATCACATCGGCGGCGCACCGCCTTCGGAGTCGTACCTGCAGCTCGAAAAGATCGTCAAGGTCGCGCACGACGTGGGCGCGGAGGCCATCCATCCGGGCTACGGGTTCCTGTCCGAAAAAGCCGCGTTCCCTGACGCCTGTGACGCCGCCGGGATCAGGTTCATCGGCCCGCCCGGCTCGGCCATGCGCGCGCTTGGCTCGAAGCTCGCGGCGCGCGAGCTGGCGAATAAGAACGGGGTTCCGGTGACGCCCGGCAGCGGCGCCGTCGACCCGGCCAACGCGCTGGAGGAGGCGCGCAAGATCGGCTTTCCCGTGATGCTCAAGCCGTCCGGCGGCGGCGGCGGGATCGGCATGCGGGTCGTCGAGTCAGAGGCGCAGCTTGCGCCGGCGATCGAAAGCACAACGCAAGCGGCACGCTCGGCGTTTGGCGACGCGACGATCTACCTAGAGCGCTACGTGCGCAACCCGCGGCACATCGAGATCCAGGTCATCTGCGACAGCCATGGGAACGCGGTGCACCTCGGCGAGCGCGAGTGCTCGATCCAGCGCCGTCACCAGAAGATCATGGAAGAGACCCCGTCTCCCGCCGTCACGCCAGAGATTCGCGCCGCGATGGGCGCGGCAGCGATCCGAGCGGCGAAGGCGGCCGGTTACGTCAACGCCGGCACCGTGGAGTTCATCTTCAGCGACGGCGAGTTCTACTTCCTCGAGGTCAACGCCCGGCTGCAGGTCGAGCATCCGATCACGGAGGCGGTCACCGGCATCGACCTCGTCAAGGAGCAGATCCGCGTGGCGGCGGGCATGGAGCTCGGTTTCAGCCAGGAGGAGGTGACGTGGCGCGGCCACGCAATCGAGATGCGCATCAACGCCGAGGACCCGGTGCGCAAGTTCATTCCGAACCCGAAGCGCATCTCGCGCTGGGTCGCCCCGGCCGGACCGGGCGTCCGCGTCGACTCGGGCTTCGGGCCAGGCTCGGACGTGCCGCCGAACTACGACTCGCTGGTGGCCAAGCTCATCGTGCACGGCGCCGACCGCGCGGAGGCGATCGCACGCGCGGGCCGCGCGCTGCGCGAGTTCGTCGTCGTCGGGCCCGCGACGACGATTCCCTACCACCGCGCCATCCTCGACAACCCTGACTTTCGGGCGGGCAGCCTGAGCACGCGGTTCATCGAAGACCACCCGCAGCTGGTCGAGCAGGCGAAGAGGCTCGCCTCCGACCAGTCGCCGTTCGACTACGGTCCCGACCCTCGCCACGTCGCCGCGGCTGCGGCGGCGGTGGCCGCGGTGCTGCGCCAATAGCCAGGCTCGCCCATCCCGCGGCGGGGCGGCCATTCATCGTGGCCGGCACCGACACGCGAGGGACTTCCGGCGCCTTCAAGCTGCGCGACGACCTCATCCGCCTCCCCGACGGCGCGGAGGCGCTGTACACCGTGGTCGAAAACCCCGACTCGGCGTTTGTCGTCCCCTACTTCGAGAACCGCGACACAGTGCTCGTGCGCCAGTGGCGCCACGCGTGGGACATCTCGTCCTGGGAGGTGCCCGCAGGCACGTTCGACGGCGGCGAGGATCCGCTCGAGTGCGCGCGCCGCGAGCTGGCCGAGGAGACCGGACTGATCGCGAGCAGCTTCCGCTCGCTCGGTGTCGTGCGCGGGGCCGCCTTTCTGACCGGCCGTGCCCACCTGTTCCTCGCCGAGGGCCTGACCGAGTCGGACCGAAATCCCGAGACCTACGAGCAGGACATGGAGGTCATGCGCCTGCCTTTCGCGGACGCCCTCGACGCGGCGCTCGGAGGCGACATCGTTCACTCGGGGTCGGTGACGGCGCTCTGCCGCGCCGCCCGCACCCTCAGGCTCTTGTAGCGCCCAGCCGGCTTCAGAGAGCCGGTTCGGGAGAGACGGACACGACGTCCTTCTTGTTGCCGTGCTTCTTCTCCGCCGGTCCGAGGAAGTCGAGGTCGTACTCCGCCGCTACGTTCTGGCCGAGCACGTCGCGGACCGAGGTGAGGACCACCAGCCTGTACTGCCCGCCCGCCTTGAGACCCAGCCCGCTCAACGTCACGGTCCTGTTCGCGTACGTCACGCCGGCGTCCACCCGCTTGCCCTTGGAGTCGGCGATGTACACGCCGTCTGTCACCGTACCCGGGTCGAGGTCGCTGTCGAATGTCACCGCGACGCTGTCTAGCTCGACGTCGACGCTGACGACTTCCGCGCCCTTGCCCAGGTCATGGCGAGAGCCCGCGCTTGCCTGGTCGATCAGGAGCTGGCGGCCGCTCGGGTCGCGGACCAGGGTGAGCGTCTCCTCGTAGTCGCTGACGTCGATCTTGTCGCGCGTGAGGACGAGGCGGACCACGAAGACCGCCGTGTCCGGTTCGGTCGCGGTGATTTCCTGCGTGAGGATGTAGAAGCGGGTGAACTTCGGATCGCCCGTCACGATGAGGCTCATGCCCGCAGAGCCGTAGGCCTTCTTGCCGTTGTCGTCCAGGTATGTGCCGGCGTTGTCCGAGTCGCCATCGAGGCGCGCCTTCATGAACGCGTTCACGATCGTGGTCGCCTGGTCGAGCGTCGTCGGCTGGGGTGGGAGCGGGGGCGCGACGCCGGTCCACATCGACCCTCCGCGCGCGAACGCGAACGCGGTTCCGTTGGGCGCCCACACCGGCGTGTGGTAGGAGCCGCTGCCGAGCTTGGTCAGGTTCGATCCGTCCGGCCGCACCTGGTAGAGGTCCGTGTCGCCGCCGAGGAGGATCGCGTCCTGCGGCGACCAGCTGGCGTCGCCGCGGGCAAGGGTGGCCTGCGTGTTGCCCTGCGTGTCGGCGACGACGGTGTGGTCGTCGGTCACGTACATCAGCTGACCGCCGGCCGGTGACCAGCCGGCGAAGGTTGCGTTCGCCTGGCCCACCTGCACGCTGCTTCCGCTCGCGAGGTTGAGCACGAAGAGGAGGTTGTCGGCCGTCTGGTAGGCGGCGCGTGCGCCGTCGGGCGCGATCGAAACCACGGTCACGTCGCCTGCCCTTGGCAGCGCTCTCAGCTGCTGAGACGACCCGTCGGCATCAGCTCCGTAGATGCCGTCGGCCGCGGCCCAGAGCAGCCTGTCCTTCGCCCACCCGAGAAGCTGCGGCGTCGGAGTCGGTGCGATCTCCTCCGTCTGGCCGGACGCGAACGTAAGGACCTCGATCTTGCCCTCGCGGATGTAGGCGAGCCGGTCGCCCGCCGGCGAGATCGACAGCGCGGTCACGCCGTCGCCGGCGATCGTCGTGATCCCGCTGCCTGACGCCGGTACGACCTTCAGGGCGCCGCTGCCGTCGATCAGGTAGAAGGTCGAGGAGTCGGCAGACCACTGGCCGCGAAGCGCTGTGGTGCCGCTCAGCGACGTCAGGCTCTTCTCGCTGAGAGCATTCGACGGCGTGGCCCGCGGCGTCGGGGTGGGTGCCGGCGTCGCCGGCGGCTGAGTGACGAAGGTGATCGTCTGCTTCGACGACAGTTGCTTGCCCGACGCGGTCTTCGCTCCAGGTCCGATCGTCACCCTGTATTGCGTGTTGGGCGCGAGGTTGCCGCTGGCCGGCTGCACCGCGAGCGTGTTCGCCGCCCACGAGAAGGTGACCGTTGTCGCGGGCATGATCTGCACCGCGCGTTCGGTCGACGAGTGGTCCATCGGCTGGTTGAACGAGACGAGGATCGGCTGCTGGAGCGCGACATTGCGGTTGCCATCGACGTTGCCGTGGACCTCGATTGTGTTCACGCCCGGCGGCTGCGCGCCGACCCAGACCACGACCGCCGCGATCAGCAGAAGGCCAGCGGCCGACCCTGCCCAGGCCAGACCAGGCGGCGCGAAAACGCGGCGCCACCAGGACTCGCGGCCCTCGCTCATCGACCACGCTTCCTTCATCAGCTGCCGGCGCAGGCCGGTACGGAACGCGTCGTCGAGCGGCGGCTCAGGCGCCTGCGCGGAGCTCAGCGTGGCCGCGATGTGGCGGAGGTCGTCCTCGTGCAGGATGTCGTCGAGCTCGGGGTCGTGGTAGGAGTTCATTCGACAGGCCTCAGGCTCGCCGCGTCATCGCGCAGGCGCGTAACGCCGCGGTGGATCAGGAGCTTGATCGCCCCGGCCGATTTGCCCATCGCGACCGCGATGTCCTCGATCTTCAAGTCCTCCTGGAACTTCAGCACCAGCGCGGTTCGCTGCTGGTGCGGCAGGGCCTCGACCATCGCCCATATGCGCCGCAGCTCGTCGCGCTGGGCGGCGACGTCCTCGAGCGCGGGCCCCCCGACCGAGAGGTCGTGGAAGTCGTCGAGGGTCTGCGTGGGTCGCAGCGTGCGGTAGCGGTCGGCGATCGCGTTGACCGCGATCTGGTAGAGCCAGGCAGCAAACGGCCGCCCCGTGTCCTGGTAACGGGGCATAGCCTTCAGAGCCTTCATGAAGACTTCCGAAGTGACGTCCTCTGCCGCGGTTTGCTCCCTCACTCTTGAATACACGAACCTGTAGATCTGCTGGAAGTGCCGGTCGTAGAGCGCACCAAACTGGCGTGGGTCCCGCTTGGCAAGCGCGACGAGCTCTCGCTCGTCCTCGCGCGACGGGTCGCTCACCGGCCGTTCAGCCTGTGCCGTCTCAAACGGGCGTTCCCGAGAGGTGGTTACGAGTTCGGAGAGGGTGCGGTCGCATGGGGGATTCTCGATTATCAAGCCAGCCGCTTAACGCGGCCAGATGTGTGCCGATGGACACCAAATCTTGGGCCTGCGCTCGGCGCGGTAACAAGATCTAGATCAGCCGGTCGTCGATATAATTCGAGCGGACCCCGACCATTGACAGGGAATCGCCCTTCTTGATCGAGCGATACTCGCCGCCCGCCATGCGGGCGGTGTGGTCAGACCAGCACAAGTTCGAGCTCTGGCTGCGCATCGAAGTCCTCGTCTGCGAGGCATGGGCGACGCTCGGCAGGATCCCGGAGTCGGCGCTGCCGAAGATCCGCAGGGCGACATTCGACGCCACGAAGATCGCGGAGGTCGAGTCACGGGTCGGACACGACGTCATCGCGTTCCTGACCGTCGTCAACGACTCGATCGGCCAGCCGGAGGCGCGCTACGTCCACCTGGGCATGACGAGCCAGGACCTGAACGACACGGCCATGGCCGTGCAGCTCGCCGAGTCGGCCCGCCTCATCGGCCACGAGCTGGCCAAGCTGCGGGAGGCGGCGGCCAACCTGGCCGTCAAGCATCGCAAGACATTGATGGCCGGGCGCACGCACGGGATCGTCGCCGAGCCGATCACGTTCGGCTTCAAGGTCGCGGGATGGGTCGCGGAGCTCGACCGCTCCATCGCGCGTCTGGAGCAGGCCGCGGAAGAAGCCGCGGTCGGCCGGGTGAGCGGCGCCGTGGGCACGCACGCGACGATCGATCCCCGCGTCGAGGAGCACGTCTGCCGGGAGCTCGCCCTCAGGGTCGACCTGGTCTCGACGCAGGTCGTCGCGCGCGACCTGCACGCGGGCTTCATGTCCGCGCTCGCGATCGTCGCGGGCACGCTCGAGAGGATCGCCACCGAGATTCGGCACCTGCAGCGGACCGAGGTCGGCGAGGTGTTCGAGCCCTTTGGCAGGGAGCAGAAAGGAAGCTCGGCCATGCCGCACAAGCGCAACCCCGTCCTGACCGAGCGCGTCTGTGGCCTCGCCCGCGTGGTGCGCGGCCACCTCGTGACCGCGCTCGAGAACACCGCCCTGTGGCACGAACGCGACATCAGCCACTCGTCAGCCGAGCGTGTCATCTTTCCAGACGCATGCGCGGCCGTCGACTACATGGCGATCGAGATGAACAAGGTGCTGCGCGGCCTCGAGGTCAGACCTGAGCGGATGCTCGCCAACCTGGAGTTCGCGGGTGGCGTCGTCTTCTCGCAGCGGGTCCTTCTCGCTCTGGTCGAGGCAGGGATGTCGCGCGAGGACGCCTACCTGGTCGTGCAGAGAGCGGCCATGGAGGCGATGGAGGGCTCCGGGCCAGGCTTCAGGGCGCTGCTGGAAAAGGACGAAGAGGTGACGAAGCGGATCGGCTCGCGCCTGAACGAGGTCTTCGACCCGTGGGCCGGGCTCGAGCACACCGACCTGGCCTACGACCGCCTCGGCCTGGGAGTCACCAGCAAATGATTGCGGGCCCTGCGCTCACCGAGACCGAGCTGCCGCTCGACGTGTTCGCCAAAGGCAAGGTACGCGACACGTATGAGCTCAACGACAAGGAGCTGCTGATGGTCGCCACGGACCGCATCTCCGCGTTCGACCGCGTGCTGCCCAACGGCATCCCCGACCGCGGCAAGGTGCTGACGCAGCTCTCCATCTTCTGGTTCTCGCAGACCGACACCTTCCAGCAGAACCACCTGATCTCCGGCATGGTCCCCGACCTTCCACCCGTGCTCAAGAACTTCCGCGAAGAGCTCGCGGGTCGCTTCATGATCGTGCGCAAGGCCAAGCGCATCGACTTCGAATGCGTCGTCCGCGGCTACCTCGCGGGCAGCGCGTGGAAAGAGTACGAGAAGTCGCAGACGCTCGCGGGGGAGAAGATGCCGCCGGGGCTGCGGCAGAGCGAGAAGCTCGAGTACCCGATCTTCTCCCCGGCGACGAAGGCCGAGACCGGCCACGACGAGAACGTGACGCTCGAGCACATGCGCAAGGAGCTCGGCGAGGAGGTCGCGAACAAGCTGCGGGATGCGAGCCTCGAGCTCTACAAGTACGCCTCCGAGTTCGCGGCGCGCCGCGGCCTGATCCTGGCGGACACCAAGTTCGAGTTCGGGCAGATCGGCAAGGACATCATCCTGATCGACGAGGTGCTTACTCCGGACAGCTCGCGGTACTGGGACGCGGCCACCTACCGGCTGAGCACGTCGCCCGAGTCGTACGACAAGCAGTTCGTGCGCGACTGGCTGACGCGCTCGGGTTGGGACAAGGAGTCGGACCCGCCAAGGCTGCCGGAGGATGTCGTCGCGCAGACGCGGCTTCGCTACCTGACGGCCTATCAACGCGTGGTGGGCAAGGAGCTGTTCCCCAAGAAGCCGAGGAACGAGACGTGATTCGCGCGCGCGTGATCGTCACCCCCAAACCGGTCGTCAACGACCCGCAGGGGCTCACGGTCAAGCAGGGCCTCGCCACGCTCGGCTTTCGCGAGGTCACCGAGGTACGCGTCGGCAAGTACATCGAGGTCAACCTCGAGGGGTCGAGCGAGCACGAGGCGCGCGAGCGGGTGGAGGCGATGTGCCGACAGCTGCTCGCCAACCACGTGATCGAGGACTTCCGCTTCGACATCGAGCCGGAGCACAAGCGCCGTTGAAATTTGGCGTGGTGGTGTTCCCCGGCACCTGGTCCGACCGGGACTGCGGGTGGGTGATCGACCAGGTGCTCGGCCAGGAGCTCACGTATCTATGGCATAAGGACCCCGACCTCAAGGGCTGCGACTGCGTGATCCTGCCGGGCGGCTTCGCCTACGGCGACTACCTGCGCACCGGCGCTATCGCGCGCTTCGCCCCGGTGATGGAGAAAATCGGCGAGTTTGCCGATCGGGGCGGCCTGGTCTGGGGCATCTGCAACGGCTTCCAGGTCCTGTGCGAGGCCGGCCTGCTGCCGGGCGCGTTGATCCGCAACGCGTCGCTCGAGTTTCGCTGTGAGTGGACGCATCTGTCCGTTGAGCGCACCGACATCGCGTTCACCTCGCAGTGCGAGGAGCGTGAGGTCTTGCGGGTGCCGATCGCGCATGGTGAGGGCAGCTATTTCGCCGACCCCGCGACGCTTTCGCGACTGGAGCAGCGCGGGCAGGTCGTGTTCCGCTACTGCGACGAGAATGGGCGAATCGTGCCGGGCGCCAATCCCAACGGGTCGCTCCACAACATCGCCGGCATCGTCAACGCGCGCGGCAACGTGCTCGGCATGATGCCGCACCCCGAGCGATGCTCGGAGGAGGAGCTGGGCGGCACCGACGGGCGCAAGCTGTTTCGCTCCGTAGCCGAGAGCGCCCTGAAGGTCCTGGTCTCTTGAGCATCAAGAATGTCGACGAGAGGCGACTGCGCGAGGTCGCCCTCACCCCGGATGAGTACCGGGTCATCCTCGAGCAGCTGAAGCGAGCCCCCAACGAGGTGGAGCTCGGCATGCTCGGCGTGCTCTGGTCGGAGCACTGCTCGTACAAGAGCTCGAAGGCTCTGCTCCGCCGCCTTCCCTCGACGGGCCCGGGCGTCCTTCAAGGCCCCGGCGAGAACGCGGGCGCCGTCGAGATCGGTGAGGGCTGGGCCGCGGTCTTCAAGATCGAGTCGCACAATCACCCGTCCGCGATCGAGCCCTACCAGGGTGCGGCCACCGGCGTCGGCGGCATCATCCGCGACGTCATCGCCATGGGTGCGCGGCCCATCGCCCTGCTTGATTCGCTGCGCTTCGGTCCGCTGCCCGCGTCGAGCCGTCATTTCGAGGGTGTGGTCGCCGGCATCGGCGGCTACGGCAACTGCATCGGCATCCCGACCGTCGGCGGCGAGATCTATTTCGAGGATTGCTACGCCAACAACCCGCTCGTCAATGCGATGTGCGTCGGCCTGGTGCGCACCGACCAGCTGATGCGCGCGCGCGCCGAAGGCGCAGGCAACAGCCTGCTGCTGGTCGGCGCGGACACCGGCCGGGACGGCATCCACGGCGCGTCGTTCGCGTCCCTCGAGCTCGATGAGAACAGCTCCGAGCGCCGGCCCGCCGTGCAGGTCGGCAACCCGTTCCTCGAGAAATGCCTGCTCGAAGCCTGCATGGACCTGTCGCACACGGACGCTGTGGTGGCCATCCAGGACCTCGGCGCGGCGGGCCTCACGTCGGCGGTCGCCGAGTGCGCGGGCCGCGTGCCTGGCGCCGGGGCGCGGGTCGACGTCGCGCTGGTGCCGCGGCGCGAGCGCGGGATGACGCCGTACGACGTGATGCTGTCGGAGTCGCAGGAGCGGATGCTGGTCGTCGTCCGGCGCGGTCGCGAGCGCGAGGTGGAAAGCATCTTCGAGGCCTGGGACCTGACCTCGGCGGTCATCGGCGAGGTCACTGACGATGGCCGGCTGACGGTCGTCGACGGTGACGAGGAGGTCGCCCGGCTTCCGGTAGATCTGCTGACCGAGGGCGCGCCGGCACGCCGCCTGGTCGGCTTCGCCCCCGAGCCACCGTACGGGCTCGAGGTCGACGAGCTGCCGCCCCTGGTCGACCCTGGCGCGGCCCTGCTGCGAATGCTGGCGAGCCCCAACCTTGCGAGCAAGCGCGGCGTGTTCCGGCGCTACGACCACATGGTCGGCGACTCGACGGTGATCCCGCCCGGTGGCGACGCCGCGATGCTGCGCGTGAAGGGCACCCGGCTGGGCATCGCGGTCACCACCGACTGCAACGCGCGCTACTGCCACCTCGACCCGCACCTCGGCGCGCAGCTCGCCGTGGCGGAGGCCGCGCGCAACATCATCGCCACGGGCGCCAGGCCGCTCGCGGTCACGGACTGCCTGAACTTCGCCAACCCCGACCGGCCCGAGGTTTATTGGGAGCTGGAGGAGGCGATCGCAGGCCTCGCCTACGCGTGCCGCGCTCTGGAGCTCCCGGTCGTGAGCGGCAACGTCAGCCTCTACAACGACTCCAATGGGGAATCGCCCATCTTTCCCACGCCGGTCGTGGGCATGCTGGGCGTGATCGCCGACTACGGAAAGCGCCTGGGAGCAGGCCTCCGCGTCGAGGGCGACTTCGTTCTCCTCATCGGCTCGAGCCACAACGACCTCGGCGGCAGTGAGTATCTGAAGGTGGAGCACGGCCACGTCGCCGGCCGGCCGCCGTCGTTGGACCTGACCCGCGAGAAGGCCGTCAACCGCCTCATGCTGCTCGCCGCCCAGAGCGGCCACCTGCACTCGGCGCATGACTGCGCCGACGGAGGCATGCTTGTCGCGCTCGCCGAGTGCTGTCTCCTCGGGGGCATGGGCGTGCGGTGTCCCGCGCTGAGGCCCGAGCCGCCGCTTCGCCTCGACGCCGCCTTCTTCGGCGAGTCGCCAAGCCGCTACATCGTCAGCGTGCCGTCGCGCGCGATGCCCGAGATGCAGTCGCTCGCCCGCCGGCACAACGTCGAGCTGTCGCTGCTCGGCCTTGCGGGCGGCGACGTCGTCGAGTTCGAGGGCCAGATGAAAGTCTCGCTCGACGAGCTTCGCGGAGCGTGGGAATCGATGGTGATGGGCTAGCCGTGTGCGGAGTTTTCGGGATCTGCGCGAAGCACGGCGTCGACGTCGCCAACCTCACGTACTTCGGCCTTTTCGCCCTCCAGCATCGCGGCCAGGAGTCGGCGGGCATCGCGGTTTCCGACGGCTCCAACGTGCGCGTGCACCGCGAGATGGGCCTGGTCGCCCAGGTCTTCTCGCCGGCGGAGCTCAAAGACCTCGGCGAGGGCTCGATCCTCGCCCTCGGCCACACGCGTTACTCGACCACGGGGTCGAGCCGGCCCGAGAATGCCCACCCGCTGCCGTTCCGTCACCCGACCCTCGGCCCCGGCGCCATCGCCCACAACGGCAACCTCTTGAACGCGGAGGCGCTGCGGACGCAGCTGACCGACCAGGGCGTGATGTTCGAGACGGCGCTGGACACGGAGGTGATGGCCCGCCTGATCGAGAACACCCACGGCCGCACGTGGGAGGAGGTCGTCCGGCGGAGCTTCGCCCGCATCGTCGGCGCCTACTCGTGCGGCATCATCACGCCGAACCAGCTCATCGCCCTGCGCGACCCGTTCGGGTTCCGGCCGCTGTGCATCGGCTACATCCCGCTGCCCGGGCAGCCCGCGCACGTGATCGCGTCCGAGACATGCGCTCTCGACACCGTCCACGCCAACTTCGTTCGCGAGGTGCAGCCGGGCGAGATGGTGATCATGGACGAGCACGGTGTGCACAGCGTCAGCTTTCAGGCTTCGAGCAAGCACGCGATGTGCGTTTTCGAGTTCATCTACTTCGCCCGTCCCGACTCGATCCTCAAGAACTGCGAGCTGGAGGACGCGCGCATCCGCATGGGCCACGAGCTGGCAAAGGAGGCGCCTGTCGAGGCGGACATGGTCGTCGCCTTCCCCGACTCGGGAACGCCCGCCGCCATCGGCTACGCGGAGGCATCAGGCATCCCGTTCCGGGAGGCCCTGATGAAGAGCCGCTACATAAACCGCACCTTCATCCAGCCCGACCAGTCGCTGCGCGAGGCGGGCGTGATGCTGAAGCTGAACCCGCTGCCGCGCTCGATCAAAGGCAAGCGCTTGATCGCGGTCGACGACTCGATCGTGCGCGGGACCACGTCGCGAAAGATCATCGAACGGCTGCGCGCCGCGGGCGCGAGCGAGATCCATATGCGGATCTCGAGCCCGCCGATGCGCTACCCGTGTTTCATGGGCGTCGACATCGGCTCGACCAAGGAGCTCATCGCGGCCGGGCGTTCCGTCGACGAGATCCGCAAGCAGGTGGGAGCCGACTCGCTGCACTACCTCTCCATCCCCGGCCTGATCCGCGCCATCGGCCGCGGCACATCGGAGGAGTTCTGCCGCGCGTGCTTCGACGGGTCGTACCCAGTGCCAGTTCCGCAACAACTCGAGATGGACAAAATGCAATTCGAAACGCCGTCGCCTCAGCTCACCAAGGTTTGAACCCACAAGGACTTTCGTACGCCGCGGCCGGCGTCGACGTCGAGGCGTATGAGCGCATCCTCGAAAGGGTCAAGCCTTTGATCGCGGCCACGCACGGCAAAGAGGTCGCGGTCGGGGTCGGTCCCTTCGCCGGCCTGTACGCGCTCCCCGGCGGCGGCCACCTCGCGGCGAGCGCGGACGGCGTCGGGACGAAGATCAAGGTCGCCATCGCGGCCGGCCGCCATCGCGGCATCGGCGTCGACATCGTCAACCACTGCGTCAACGACATCGCCACCTCCGGCGCGCGCCCACTTTTCTTCCTCGACTACTTCGCCACGGGCAAGCTCGACGGGGTGGTCTTCGAGCAGCTCGTCCAGGGCATGGCCGACGCGTGTCGCGACGCGGGGTGCGCGCTGCTCGGGGGCGAGACGGCCGAGATGCCCGGCGTCTACGCGCTGGGCGATTACGACTTGGCGGGATTCATCGTGGGCACGGTCGGCCCCGGCGTGGAGCGAGCACCGGTCAAGCCAGGCGACGCGCTGGTCGGCTTGCCCTCCAGCGGCCTGCACACCAACGGCTATTCGCTCGCGCGCAAGGTATTCGAGGGCGTGCCGATGACCGGCGCGCTGGCCGACGAGCTGCTCGCGACGCATGTTTCGTATCTGCGCGACCTCGAGCGGACCAGGTGGAAGGCCGCCGCGCACATCACCGGCGGCGGCATCCCCGGCAACCTTCCCCGCTGCCTGCCCGGCGGCCTGGGCGCGAGGCTCGACGGCAGCCGGTGGAAGGTGCCCCCGATCTTCGAGAGGATCCGCAGCCGCGGCCGCGTCGCCGAGGACGAGATGTGGCGAACCTTCAACATGGGGCTTGGGATGATCCTGGTGGTGGATCGCGAAGAGGTCCCCGACGGGGCGCCGGTGGTCGGGGAAGTGGTCGAACAGGGCTCGGGCGACCGCGTCGAAATTCAATGAAGCTTGGGGTCTGCGTCTCCGGCGAGGGCTCCAACCTCCGCAACCTGGTCGAGCGGGGGTTCGAGGTCGTCGCCGTGGCGACCAACCGTCCCCAGTGCGGCGGAGCGGGCCTGGCGCGGGCACGCGGCATTCCCCTCGGCGAGCTTCCCCAGAAAGCCTTCGGTTCAGTCGAAGCACGCGACGCCGCGATGCGCGATTTCTTCCTCAGCCAGGGCGTGGAGCTCGTGGTCGACGCGGGCTACGACCGCATCCACGCGCGTCCGTTCCTCGAAGCGTTCGAGAACCGCATCGTCAACGTGCATCCGTCGCTGCTGCCGGAGTTCGGTGGCGTCATGAACGCCGTCGAGCAGGCGCTGGCCGCGGGCGCCACGAGGACCGGCGCCACGGTGCACATCGTGACCGCCGACCTCGACGCCGGCCCCATCCTTCTTCAGAAGGCGGTTCCGATCCTCGAAGGCGATACGGTGGAGACTCTGCGCGAGAGGGTCCATGAGGCCGAGTACGAGATCCTTCCCGCGGGCATCAGGTTGATGGAGGCGAGGCTTGCCAACGGCGCTGCTGTCGGTTAGCGACAAGACCGGGCTGGCGGCATTCGCGCGCGGCCTGAAGCGGCTCGGCTACGACCTCTTCGCCACGGGTAGCACCTTGCAAACGATCCAGGACGCGGTCCTGGACGTGCAGCCGGTCAGTGACCTCACGGGCTTCCCCGAGATGCTGGACGGGCGCGTGAAGACGCTCCATCCAGGAGTGCACGCGGGCATCCTCGCGCGCCGTGACAGGCCGGACCACGTGGCTGCGCTGGCCGAGCGCGGCCTGCGCCAGATCGACCTCGTCTGCTGCAACCTGTATCCCTTCGTCGACACCGTGCTCCGGCCCGACGTGACCTTCGAGGACGCGGTTGAGCAGATCGACATCGGCGGACCGGCGATGATCCGCGCGGCGGCGAAGAATCACGAGTCGGTGGTCGTCATCGTGCGGCCGCAGCGCTACCCCGAAGTGCTGAGCGCACTCAACGAGGGCACGGTCGACCTCGACTTTCGCCGGCGTCTTGCCGCGGAGGCGTTCGGCCACACGTCGGCCTACGACGCCTGGATCGCGGCCTACCTGCGCCGGTCGACGAGCAACGGGACGTTCCCGCCGGAGATCTCGATCGCCGGTCTTCTCGCCGAACCGCTGAAGTACGGCGAGAACGAGCACCAGAAGGCCGCGTTCTACCGGCTGGGCCCAGACCCAGGTGGCATCGGTGGGGCGTTCCAGGTCCAGGGCGCGGCGCCCGGCTTCAACAACCTGCAGGACGCATCGGCCGCGTTCCAGCTGGTGATGGACTACGAGAAGCCGGCGGCCGCGATCGTCAAGCACATGAACCCCTGCGGGCTGGCCGTCGCCGGCGAGCTCGCGACGGCCTACCGCATGGCCTATGAGTGCGACAAGGTGTCCGCGTTCGGCGGCATCGTCGCGGTCAACCGCCCGCTGGACCGGGCTACCGCAGAGCTGATCGTCCAGATCGTCACCCACGTCGTGATCGCCCCCGAGGTCAGCGACGAGTCGCGGGACGTTCTTGCCCGGCGCAAGAACATGGTCGTGCTCGCGGCCCAGGCGGCACGTGCGGGCATGTTCGACTACGACGTGCGCTCAGTGCCCGGCGGCTTCCTTGTCCAGGACTGGGACCGCGCGGGGTTCGAGCGGACCTCGACGCGGACGGTCACGCAGCGCACGCCGTCAGAGGCCGAGTGGGAGCAGCTCGGGTACGCCTGGACCGCGGTCAAGCACGTGAAGTCGAACGCGATCGTGATCTTCAAGGGCGGCGCCGCCGTCGGGGTCGGGGCGGGGCAGATGTCGCGTGTGGAGGCGGTGCAGCTGGCCGTGCAGAGGGCGGGCGACCGTGCGCGTGACGCGGTGATGGCGTCGGACGCGTTCTTTCCGTTTCCCGACGGCCTCGAGCTTGCGGCGAGTGCGGGCGTCACGGCCGTGATCCAACCGGGGGGCTCGCTGAAGGACGCTGACGTGATCGCCGCCGCCGACGCCGCGGGTCTCGCCATGGTCATGACGGGGCGCCGCCACTTCAAACATTGATGTCCCGGCGTTTCGGGGAGGAAGGGCGCGAGCTGTCGTACGGCAGCTACCTCAAGGTGCCCGAGCTGCTCCATCTCCAGCAGGGCCTGAGCCAGGAGCATGACGAACTGCTCTTCATCGTCGCCCACCAGGTCTATGAGCTCTGGTTCAAGGTGGTGCTCGACGAGCTCGAGGCGGCACGAGACCGCATCGACGCAGACGACATCTTCTTCGCGCGCCATCACCTGCACCGGGTGCACGTCATCGAGAGGCTCTTGGTTGAGCAGATCGAGGTGCTGGAGACGATGTCGCCGCAGGACTTCCTCGCCTTTCGCTCGAAGCTCGCGCCCGCAAGCGGCTTCCAGTCGGTGCAGTTCCGCGAGATCGAGTTCCTCTCCGGGCTCAAGGAGCCGAAGTACGTGGCCCGGCTCGAGGCCACGCCGGATGAGATGTCGCGCTTGCGCAAGCGGCTGGAGGAGCCGACGGTCGACGACGCGTTCCGCGCCCTGGTCAAGCGGCGAGGGTCACCGTCGCTGCTCGACATCTTTCGCGACCGCGAACACCACGGCGACCTGTTCGACCTGTGCGAGGGCCTGCTCAACCACGACGAGACGTTTGCGCTCTGGCGCGCGCGCCATGTTCTGATGGTGGAGAGGCAGATCGGGACCAAGACCGGGACCGGCGGCAGCTCCGGTGCGCAGTACCTGCGGTCCACGTTGAACAAGCGGTTCTACCCCGAGCTTTGGGAGGTCCGCTCGCAGCTGTGAAGGAGCCGTTTCCGGGTGAGAGACCGGAGCACCACATGAAGAAGGCGCGGGCGGCGGCGCCTCGTGTCACGTGCGGGTCGTGCCGCAAGTTCGACGGCACCGCGTGGTGCCGGCACTGGAACTTCCATACGACGGCGGAGTCGCCGCCGTGCCGCTTCTACACGCCAGCTCGATGAAGCCAGAAGAAGCCCGCGCGATGTTCCCGGTGCTGGAGCACGTCGCCTACATGAACGCGGGTTCCGTGGGCCCGCTCTCACGGCGCACGTTCGAAGCAATCCAGTCGGCCGAGAGGCTCGGCTTCGAGCGCGGACGCGGCGCGCCGAGCATGTGGGAGGCGGCGATGGCGACCGAGACGAATTTGCGCGAGCGCCTCGCGTCGCTGATCGCCGTCCAACCCGAGCAGGTGGTGCTCACCACGTCGACGACCGAAGGCTGCAACCTGGTGGTGACCGGGCTGAGGCTGGGCACCGAGGACGAGGTGGTCACGACCAACGCAGAGCACCCGGGCCTGTCGATGCCTTTGCTTGCCTCTGGGGCGCAGATCAAGCAGGCGGACGTGATGGGCCGGCCGGCCGCCGAGGCTCTGCGGGCCATCGTCGAGCTGGTCACGCCCCGGACGCGGCTGGTCGCCCTATCGCATGTGCTGTGGCTCAACGGCCACGTTCTGCCCCTCGCCGAGATCAAGCGGGAGACCGGCCTGCCGCTCCTCGTCGACGGCGCCCAGTCGGTCGGCGCGATCCCCGTCGACGCCTCGCTCGCCGATTGGTACACGGTCTCCGGCCAGAAGTGGCTGTGTGGACCGGAGTCGACCGGGGCCCTCTATGTCAAGGACCACACGCAGCTGCGGCCCCGGATGCAGAGCTACGCCGCCTCGGCCCGGCAGGACGCCGGCCGGCTCGGCGTCGTCCACCTCGCGACCAGCGTGCAGGCCGGTCTGCTCTCGGCGGTCGAGGAGATTCCCGAGTGGGGATTCGAGCGCGCCGCGTCGCTGGTCGCACGATGCCGGGAGGCCTTGCTCGGCGCCGGCGCGGAAGTCAGGACTGAGGCAGGCCAGGGCACGCTGATCTCGTTTCGCGTCGCTGGCGAACCGGCCGAGGTGGTCAAGCAGGCCGAGGCGCGGGGGATCGTCATCCGCAACCTCCCCGACGGCTGGCTGCGCGCCTCGCTGGGATGGTGGAACGACGAGGCGGACATTGACCGCCTCGCCGTCTTTCTAAAGGACTTCGCTCAGGCCGCCTCTTCGAACTGAGCCCGCTCGCGGACCGCGACCTGGGCAGCCGGCGCGCGGAGGACGCCCACCACGACGGCGAGCGAGGCCGCCACGCAGATCGCGCCCAGCACGTACGCCAGCTGGAAGACGCCGATGCCGTCCGCATTGGAGGCGGCGATGGATGTGATCGAGGCCAGGCCGAGCGCTCCGCCGACCTGCATCAGGACATTGCTGAAGCCGGAGGCGAGTCCCGCGTCGGCAAGGGGCACGTCCGACATCGAGATCGTGAGGAGTGGCAGGAAGGACATGCCTCCGCCGGCGCCGAGCAGCAGGTAGGCCGCGAGGAGCGACGGCGCGTAGGCGGTCTCCGGGCCAACGCCAGACAGGATCGCCAGCGCCGAGATGATGAAGACCAGGCCGCCGACCAGCAAGTTGCGCGGCCCGACACGAGCCATCAGCCACGCAGCGAGGCCGGTCGACATGACGCCGATCGTCACCGTCGTCGGCAGGAAGGCAAGGCCCGTCTCGAACGCCGTGAAGCCGCGCACGTGCTGCAGGTATAGCGCGCCCATGAAGAAGTTGGTGAACATGCCGCTGAAGAGCAGCCCGCGGGCGGCGCTGGCGCCGGTAAGGGAGCGGATGCCCAGCACGCGCAGTGGCATCAGCGGGTTGGACACGCGCGATTCCAGGAAGAGGAAGGCCGCCAGAAGGGCGATCGCCCCGCCGCCGAACTCGAAGGTATGGACCGACGACCAACCGGCGTCGGAGCCGGTCACGATCGTGTAGACGCCGAGCATGAGCGCGGCCGTGACCAGGATGGCGCCGAGGACGTCGACGCCGTGCCGCAGGCCGAGGCCCTCGTTCTCATCGATGAGCAGCCACCCGAGGATCAGCGTGGCGACGCCGATGGGCAGGTTGATGAAGAAGATCCAGTGCCAGTTCGCCCATTGGGTCAGGAACCCGCCGGCCAGCAGGCCGAACGAGCCGCCGCCCGCGATGACGAGCGTGAAGACGCTCATCGCCTGAGCGCGCTCCGCGGGCTTCTGGAACTCGGTGACGATGATCGCGATGATCACACCGGCCGAAAGCGAGGCGCCGAGGCCCTGCAGGAACCGGCCGATGATCAGGTGGTCGGCGCCGTTGGCGAACCCGGTGCCGACTGAGGCGACCGTGAACAGGAAGACGCCAGCGAGGAACACCTTGCGCCGGCCGATCAGGTCACCAAGGCGACCCGCCAGCAGCAGGAAGCTCCCGAAGGCGATCAGGTAGGCGTTGACCACCCACGTGAGATTGGCCTGGGAAAAACCCAGGTCGCGCTGCATGTAGGGCAGCGCCACGTTGACGATGGTGGTGTCGAGCATGATCATCAGCTGTCCGAGACAGACGACGACCAGGCCGGCCCAACGTCGCAAATTCGAGCTCATAACCGCCTCCAACACAACCGAACCGAAGCTAGGATGATCACTATAACAGGATCATCCCGCTCCTTATTGCATGGATTATCTGGAAGCCGGGAATATTGGTATTCGGTGATAGAATCGATGAACGTGAAGGACGGCGGGTTTATCTCGCTTCTGACCCAGATCCACAAGGCCCTCAACCGGCGTACGGGCGAGGAGCTGCTCGGGATGCGCTTCAAGCCCTACATGACGCTGGGCTTCATCCGCGACCATCCGGGCGTCACCCAGCAGGAGATCGAGAGCGCCCTCTTCATGGACGCCAACAGCGTGGTCCTCATCCTGAACGAGCTCGAGACGGCCGAGTTCTCGATCCGGCGCCGCGACCCGTCCGATCGGCGGCGTCACATCGTCGAGATCACGCCGGCCGGCCGGCGCGGCCTCGAGCGGGCGGACAAGGCGCGGGAGAGCCTCGAAGACGAGGTGCTGAAAGATCTCTCGGCCGACGAGCGCAAGACCCTGAAGGGGCTCCTCGAGCGGGTGCTCGAGAGCCTGTTCAGCGACGCCCGGGCCTAAACTCCGTCTAGTTCAGCCTCTCCAGGACCATGGCCATGCCCTGGCCGCCCCCGACGCACATCGTCTCCAGCCCGTAGGTCTTGTTCTGCTCCTCGAGCCCGTTGAGGAGGGTGCACAGGATGCGGGCGCCGGTCATCCCGAACGGGTGGCCGAGGGCGATCGCGCCGCCGTGCGGGTTCAGCTTCTCGCCGAACGGGTCGACGCCGATGCCGCGGGCGGAGGGGATGACCTGGGCGGCAAAGGCCTCGTTGATCTCGACGATGTCGATGTCGTCGATGGTCATCTTGGCCCGCTTCAAAGCCTGCCTGGAGGCGTCGATCGGGCCGAGGCCCATGAACTCCGGCTCGAGGGCTGAGAGGCCGGTCGAGACGACGCGCGCGAGTGGCTTGATGCCGAGCTCCTTGGCGCGCTTGTCCGACATGACGACAACCGCCGCCGCTCCGTCGTTCAGCGGGCACGCGTTGCCCGCGGTCACGGTGCCGTTCTCGCGGAAGGCCGGCTGCAGGGCCGCCAGCACCTCCATGGTCGTCCCGGGCCGCGGCCCGTCGTCGCGCGTGAAGGTCTGGCCGTTGGGTAGGGGCACCGGGATGATCTCGCGGTCGAAGAACCCGCCGTCGCGCGACTTCACGGCCAGGGCCTGGCTCTTGACGGCGTAGCGGTCCTGCTCCTCGCGGCTGATCTTCTCGCGCTCGGCGACGTTCTCCGCGGTCTCGCCCATCTTGATGTAGATGTCGGGGTACTCCTCGGTGTTGCCGCGGACGAGCTTGGGGTTGTACGTGTCCGGGGCGTCGGGGTAGCCGCTGCCGTAGCGGGAAACGCACTCGACGCCGACCGACAGGAACACGTCGCCTTCGCCGGCCTCGATCGCGTGCGCGGCCATGCGCGTCGTCATGAGCGAGGACGAGCAGTAGCGGTTCACAGTCACGCCGGGAACGTCCAGCCGGGCCAGGATGGAGACGACGCGGCCGATGTTGTGGCCCTGCTCGCCGCCCGGCAGACCGCAGCCGCAGATGAGGTCTTCGATCTGGGTGAGGTCGAGCTGCGGGACCTTGTCGAGGACTTTCGTGACCACGTGTGCCGCTAGGTCGTCAGGCCGGACGTCGACCAGGGAACCCTTGCGTGCACGCCCGATCGGCGAGCGCCCGTAGGCGACGATCACGGCTTCGGTCATGCGACGTTTATACGCCGACCGGGAAGCTCAGTCCGGCTTGTAGCGCAGGACGAAGGCGAAGAAGGCGCCGAAGAGCACCCCGGCCACCGCGTACACGACGGCGGTCGGAACGTGGAGCGAGCCCATGGCGATGATCAGCACGACCAGGCCAGGGAGGTAGAGGAAGGCGGCGATCTCCAGGTGACGGATTTCCATCAGGCGGTGGCGCCGGCCTTCGACGATCAGCTCACGCGGCAGCCGCTCGTTGGGATCCAGCGGGTGGAAGATCGAGTACATGCTTCGGCGGTCCAGGCTCCGGAGGTCTCTCAGCTCCAGTCGGCGCATCGCTCTCCACACCAGTTTGCCACTCGCGGCGGGCTAGGAGCGCACCAATAACGCCTCTCGCGTGAACAGCCTGAGGGCCGCGTAGAAGCAGAGCACGCCGGTCACGAGCAGGCTCAGCGAGGTCACGGCGAGCGCGCCCCAGGCGACGGTGTCGTGCACGATCGCGTCGCGGAGCACGAGCACCGCGTTGAGGATCGGGATCAGGTAGTAGGTGAGGTTGGGGTTGAAGTCAGGGATGAACAGCACGATCGAGGCCGGGAAGATCGTGATGAAGTAGAGCGGCGTCGCGTAAGCCTGGCCCTGCCGGAAGTTGCGCGCCAGGGTGCCCAGGGCGATGGTCAGCGAAGCGAACGCGCCGGCCAGGAGGATGGCGAGCCACACCATCACGCCCGCGGCGAGAGGGCTCAGGTTGACGTGGAACGCCTCCTGGCTGCCGCCGAACTGCACCTGCGTGAGGGCGATCAGCATCGACCCGATCGCGGCCAGGGCGGCGGCCAGGCTGATGACGCTTACCGCCAGCGTCTTGCCGACCAGCAGCTGGCTGCGCGGCGCCGGGGTCAGGAGCAGGCTCTCCAGGGTCTTTCGCTCGCGCTCCCCGGCCGAGGTATCGAGCGCCGCGGAGAGCCCGCCGGTCAGGCTCATCGTGATCAGAATGTAGGGCAGGAAGAAGCTCAAGAAGCCGTTGCCCGCGGCCCGCGAGGGTGAGCTGAGCGGATGGACGGTGACGGGCAGCGGGTGGAGGATCGACGGGTCCACGCCCTTGGCCTGCAGCGACGCAGCGATCCTGGCCGCGTCGTACTGGCCGAGGATCGTCTGCAGGCGGATGTCGGCGATCTGCGCGCTCTGCCGCGTCGGGTCGTAGTACTCCTCGACGCCTCCCGACGTGAAGACAAGGCCGAGGTCGACGTCCCGCTTGGCCGCGGCGGCGGGGTCGTCCACGAGATCGAGCCTGAGGCCGGTCGCGTTGAAGAGGATGTCCAGCCCTGCCGGGATTTCACCCTTGTAGCCCACCGTGTAGACCTGCGTGGCGGTGCGCGCCGAGACCTGCGAGATCACGAAAAGGACGATCGGCGTCGCGAGCGCGGCCAGCGCGATCGCGGTGAGCGTGCGCCGGTCACGCAGGATCTCGCGCAGCTCCTTGCGGAAGACGATCAGGACGTCCTTCACGTCCCGGCCCCGACGAGGGAGAGGAAAGAGTCCTCGAGGTCGACGTGGTTCCCGCGCACCTCGGCGGTCGCTCCGCCGGCCACCACCAGGCCCTGGTGGATGATGGTCACGCGGTCGCACAGGCGCTCCGCGTCATGGAGCACGTGCGTCGAGAAGATCACGCACTTCCCGCGGCCCTTGGACTCGACCATGAACTCGCGGATCTCGCGCGACGCCAGCACGTCGAGGTTCGACGTCGGCTCGTCGAACATCAGCACCGGCGGGTCGTGGACGATCGCGCGCGCGATGGCGACCTTCTGCTTCTGGCCCGAGGACAGGCTCTCGGCCCGCTGGCCGGCGAACGAGTCCATGTCGAGGCGCTCGATAACGGTGTTGACTCGTCGGTCGAGCTCGCCGTCGAGAACCCCGCTGAGCTCCGCGAAGTACGCGATGTTCTCGCGTGCGGAAAGTCGCGGGTAGATACCGATCTCGGCCGTCACCACACCGACCCGGCGCCGCACCTCTTGCGGCTCGCGCACGGTGTCGAAGCCCAGGACTTCGACCGCTCCCGCTTCAGGCGCGAGCAGCGTGCAGACGATGCGCAGGGTTGTCGTCTTGCCTGCGCCGTTGGGACCGAGGAGCCCGAAGATCTCGCCGGAGCGGGCCTCGAACGAGATGCCGCGAAGCACCTTGTTCTTGCCGAGAGTTTTCTCGAGGCGGTCGACAATGACCGCCGCTTCCGTCACTTCTTCCTGGTCGTCGCTTTCTTCGCCGGTTTCGCCTCCCCACTCGTTCGGGAGGCCGGCCGCGCAGCGGCCGGGAGGGGAGTGGCGGTCTTTCTGGTTGTGGTGGTCTTCTTGGCAGGAGCCTTCTTGGCCGGTTTCGCCTCCCCACTTGTTGAGGACGCCTGCCGCGCAGCGGCCGGGAGGGGAGCCGCGGGCTCTTCAGCCTTGGCGGGCTCGTCGGCGGCGACGCCGATCGTGCTCGACAGAGTGCGGTGGCAGGTCTCACAGGTGACGATGGTGCGCACCAGGGTGCCGAGCTGGTGAGCCTCGCTCCGCAAGTTGCGGGGGCGTCCGCAGAACGAGCAGTAGCCTGTCTCTACGGTGACGGTGACGTGGCCCGGGCGTCGATTCATCGGACGCTAAGTTACGGTAAACTCTCGCGAGCTCGCCTTTAAGTCCTGGCCAGAGAGCCAGGGAAGGAGATTTTTTCGTGGCTGTCACGTCGAAGCTCAGACACGTGATCGAAAGCCAGCAGTTCTCCAGAGCACTCCTTGAAGATCTGTTTGCGCGCGCTGAGGAGATCAAGCGCGAGCCCCATCACTTCATCGGCCGCCTCGCGGGCCAGGTGATGGCGGCGCTCTTCTACGAGCCATCGACGCGCACGCGGCTGTCCTTCGAGGCGGCGATGCTCCGCCTCGGCGGCCAGACGATGGGCACCGACAACGCACGTGAGTTCTCCTCCGCCGCCAAGGGCGAGACCCTCGAGGACACGATCCGCATCGTCAGCGGCTACGCCGACGTGATCGTGCTCCGCCACAACGAGGAAGGCGCGGCCGCGCGCGCCGCGACCGTTTCCTCAGTGCCCGTCATCAATGCGGGCGACGGTCCTGGGCAGCACCCGACGCAGGCACTGCTCGACCTCTACACGATCCGCGACGAGCTCGGCCGCATCGACGGCGTCCACGTGGCGCTGGTGGGCGACCTGGCCAACGGCCGCACCGTCCGCTCGCTGACGTACCTGCTCAGCAAGTTCAAAGACATCAAGGTCTGGTTCGTCGCCCCGCCCCAGGTCGCCATGCGGCCGGACCTCAAGGAACACCTCGACGAGCACCAGGTGCCCTGGATCGAGACCGAAGAGCTCGGTGCGGTGCTGCCTGAGGTCGACGTGGTCTACATGACGAGGATCCAGAAGGAACGCTTCACCGACCCCGAAACCTACAACGCGGTCAAGGGCGTGTACCGGATCGACAACGGGTCGCTTGCGAAGATGCGCAAGTACGCGATCCTCATGCACCCACTGCCACGCGTCGACGAGATCGCGCCCGAGGTGGACTCCGATGACCGCGCCGCGTACTTCCGCCAGGCTCGCAACGGACTTCATGTGCGGATGGCGCTTCTGGACCGCTTACTAGGATGACCGCCCCGCCGACGTCGACGGATCTTCGGCGCCCATGCAGCCCATCTGCATCGTCGACTCTTGCGCTCCTCGCTCACGCATCAACGGATGCGCTCGCTGCGGTGCTCGTCGTCTCCTCCCATCTGGGCCGCCTGTGCACCGAATCTCTCGCCGCCGCCGGCGGGTCGGCCATCCCATGAGCGTCACCCTCAAGGCCACGGTCATGGACGCCGACCAGATCCGGCGTTCGCTGTCCCGAATCGCCCACGAGATCGTCGAGCGCAACCGCGGAGTCGACGGCGTCGTGCTGGTCGGCATCGTGAGCAAGGGCGACGTCCTGGCGCGCCGGCTGGCCGGCATCCTCAGCTCGCTCGAGGAGAAAAAGGTCGAGTTCGGGCGGCTCAACGTGTCGAAGCACCGCGACGATCTGCACCTGAGGCCGCAGGACGGCCGGCGCCCGGGCAGCGAGGTGCCTGATGTGGACGGCAAGGTCGTGGTGCTCATCGACGACGTCATCCACCACGGCCGGACCGCGCGCGCCGCCATGGACGCGCTGATGGACTTCGGTAGGCCGCGCGCGATCCAGCTTGCGGTGCTCGTCGACCGCGGACATCGCGAGCTGCCGATCCGCCCGGACTACGTGGGCAAGAACGTGCCGACTGCGGACTCCGAGCGCATCGAGGTCCTCGTCACCGAGGAAGACGGCATCGACCAGGCGGTCATCGTTGCCCCGTAGGTTCGCGGCGCTCGTCCTCGAGGATGGCCGCGCGTTCGTCGGCGCGCCGCTCGGCGCATCCGTGGTCGGCGAGGGCGAGGTCGTCTTCAACACCGCGATGACGGGTTACCAGGAGGTCCTGACCGACCCTTCGTATGCCGGCCAGATGGTGTGCATGACTTACCCGCTCCAGGGCAACTACGGACTGCGTGCGGCCGACGCCGAATCGGCGCGGCCGTGGGCGAGGGCGCTGATCGTCCGCTGGGCGTGCCCGGCCCCGAGCCATCACTCGAGCGAGGCCTCGCTGGACGAATACCTGCGCCGGTGGAACGTGCCCGCGATCTCCGACATCGACACCCGCGCGCTGACCCGCCACATCCGCACCCACGGCGCGCTGCGGGCGGTGCTCGTCCACGAGGAAGAGCCGCCGTCAGAGTCGCGCCTGGCCGAGCTGGCCGTGGCCGCGCGGCGCGTGACCCCGCTGGCGGAGCAGGACCTGGTCGGGCAAACCTCGCGCACGACCAGGGAGGAGTGGCTGGAGCCGATGCCGCCCGAGCTTCGCACGGGCCGGCGCACAGACGGCGAGGGGCTGGTCGTCGTGGTCGTCGACTACGGCGTCAAGGCGAACATCCTTCGCTCGCTGCGCGAGCGCGGCAGCCGCGTCGTCGTCCTACCGCACACGGCGACGTGGGACGACGTCAGCGCCACCGGGGCGGACGGGCTCGTGCTCTCCAACGGTCCAGGCGACCCTGCGGTGCTCGACGGCCCGGTGGAGCTGGCACGCGAAGCACTCGGCCAGATCCCGCTGTTCGGCATCTGCCTCGGTCACCAGATCATGGGTCGCGCGGCGGGGGCGACCACGTCGCGGCTCCCCTACGGCCACCACGGCGCCAACCATCCGGTCAAGGACCTCGACACCGGACGTGTGCACATCACCAGCCAGAACCACGAGTTCCAGGTCGACGCGGCCTCGATTCCGGCCGGCGACTTCTATGTCTCGCAGCGCAACCTCAACGACGGCTCCGTCGAGGGCCTCGGCCACCGCACCGCGCCGGCCTTCAGCGTCCAGTACCACCCCGAGGGCTGTCCCGGACCGCAGGACAACCAGCACCTGTACGACCGCTTCCTCGACATGGTTCGCAGCCGGGCTCCGGTCGCGCGCGCCGTCGTGGGCAGGACAGAGGAGCCGAAGCCACGCAAGGTCCTGATCCTCGGCTCGGGCCCGATCGTGATCGGCCAGGCGGCGGAGTTCGACTACGCCGGCACGCAGGCCTGCAAGGCGCTGCGCGAGGAAGGGATCGAGACCGTGCTGGTCAACTCGAACCCGGCCACGATCATGACCGACGAGGAGGTCGCGGACCGGGTCTACCTCGAGCCTCTCACGGTCGAGGCGGTTGAGCGTGTGATCGAGCGGGAACGCCCGGACGCGCTCCTGCCGACGCTTGGCGGACAGACGGGCCTGAACCTGGCGACCGATCTCGCCGCGGCGGGCGTCCTCGAGAAGCATGGCGTCCGCCTCCTCGGCGCGACGATCGACACCATCCGCAAGGCCGAGGATCGCCAGGCCTTCAAGCAGATGCTCGAGGAGATCGGCGAGCCGGTGCCGATCTCGCGCGTGTGTGAGTCGATGGAGGAGATCAAGGACTTCGCGGCCCTCAACGGCCTGCCCCTGGTCATCCGCCCCGCCTACACGCTTGGAGGCACCGGAGGCGGCTTCGTGACGACCGACTCCGACCTCGAGCGCGTCGGCGCGGGGGGCCTGGCCGCATCGCCGATCCACCAGGTCTTGATCGAGCGCTCGCTGTGGGGCTGGAAGGAGATCGAGTACGAGGTCATGCGCGACGGCGCGGACACGTGCATCACGGTCTGCAACATGGAGAACCTCGACCCGATGGGCGTGCACACGGGCGACTCGATCGTCGTCGCGCCCGCGCAGACGCTGTCGGACCGCGACCACCAGATGCTTCGCTCGTCGGCCATTCGCATCATCCGTGCCCTCGGCATCGAGGGAGGCTGCAATGTCCAGTTCGCCCTGGACCCGAGCAGCTCGCAGTACTACGTGATCGAGGTCAACCCGCGTGTGAGCCGCTCGTCCGCGCTCGCCTCGAAGGCGACGGGCTACCCGATCGCGCGTGTCGCCGCGAAGGTGGCGGTCGGCCGGCGCCTGGAGGAGATCCGCAACGAGATCACTGGGCGCACGTTCGCTGCCTTCGAGCCGGCGCTCGACTACTGCGTGGTCAAGATCCCGCGGTGGCCTTTCGACAAGTTCCCGGCGGGGGACCGCCGGCTCGGGACGCAGATGGCGTCGACCGGCGAGGTGATGGCCGTCGAGCGCACCTTCGAGGCGGCGCTGATCAAGGCGATGCGCTCGCTGGAGCAGAAACAGCCGGCCGAGTGGGAGCTGGGTCCGGACACGATCGACCAGCCGAACGACAGGCGCCTGTTCGCGCTGCTGAATGCTCTGCGCAACGGGGCGGACGCCGGGTCGCTCGCGGAGCGAAGCGGCATCGATCGGTGGTTCGTTGACCGCCTGGCGACAATCACGCGGCTGGAGGTCGAGGGCGACGTGCGCGAGCTGCGGCGCGCCGGGTTCTCGGACGCGATGATCTCCGCGCTGCGCGGCGAGATCGTGGAGCCAGGCTCGCCGACCTACAAGCTCGTCGACACGTGCGCGGGCGAGTTCGAGTCGGCCACCCCTTACTACTACTCATGCTGGGAGGAAGAGTCGGAAGAGCTCCTCCCCACTCGTGGCGAGGTGGCGGCGGAGCCGCCGGAGGGGTTGGAGCGCACCGTGATGGTCGTCGGCTCGGGTCCGATCCGCATCGGGCAGGGCATCGAGTTCGACTACTGCTCGGTCCACGCGGCGTGGGCGCTGCGCGAGGCGGGCGTGCGGGCGGTGATGGTCAACTCAAATCCGGAGACCGTCTCTACTGACTTCGACACCTCCGACCGTCTCTACTTCGAGCCGCTCGACCTCGACGGGGCCCTGCACGTCGCCCGGGCGGAGGAGGCAAGCGGGGCGCTGGTGCAGTTCGGCGGCCAGACCGCGATCAACCTGGCCGAGCCGCTGTTCGAGAACCACGTCACGATCCTCGGCTCGACGGTGGAGGCGATCGACCTGGCTGAGGACCGTCGCGCCTTCGCCCGCTCCCTCGACGCGATAGGGGTGCCGCAGCCGATGGGCGGCACGACGACGACCGTCGAAGAGGCCGAGGCGATCGCCGAACGGGCCGGCTACCCGGTCCTCGTGCGTCCTTCCTATGTCCTCGGGGGCCGCGCCATGGAGATCGTGCACAACCGCGAGGAGCTGCGTCGCTACATGGTCTGGGCGGTCGGCGCGATGCCCCGCGGCCAGGTCCTCGTCGACAAGTACCTGCAGGGCATGGAGGTCGAGGTCGACGCCATCTCCGACGGCGAGACCGTCGTCATCCCCGGTGTCATGCAGCACGTCGAACGCGCTGGCGTCCACTCGGGCGACTCCTACGCGGTCTATCCGGCGCAGGGCCTGGAGGGCTCGGAAACCGAACGCATCGTGGACTACACCGTCCGCATCGCCCGCCACCTGCGGCTGCGCGGCCTGGTTAACGTCCAGTACGTGGTCCACCGCGGCCACGTCTACGTGCTCGAGGTCAACCCGCGTGCCTCGCGCACCGTGCCGTTCCTCTCCAAGGTGACGGGAGTGCCGATCGTGAAGCTGGCGACCCGCGTGATGCTGGGCGAGAAGCTCGCCGACCTCGGGTGGAGCACCGGACTGGTCCCGGAGCGCGACCTGGTCGCGGTCAAGGCGCCCGTCTTCTCGATGAACAAGCTGGCGGCGGTCGACTCTTACCTCGGCCCGGAGATGAAGTCGACCGGCGAGGCGATCGGCATCGCCCACAACCTCAACGAGGCGCTGCGCAAGGCGTTTGCCGCGTCCGGCATGCACGTCGAGCGGGGAAGCGCGGTCCTGCTCACCATCGCCGACGCGGACAAGCCGGAGCTCTTCCCGATCGTCTCCCGCCTCATCGAGCTCGGTTGCCACCTGGTCGCCACGGAAGGCACCGCGAAGGCCCTGCGCGCGGCTGGTTTCTCACCGCGCCTGGTCGCCAAGATCGGCGAGGCAGGCCCCACCGTGGTCGACGTGATCGTGCGGGGAGAGGTACAGCTCGTCATCAACACGATGTCGAACATCTACGAAGACCGCGGCGACGGCGGACCCGTTTTCAAGGACGGCTTCGAGATCCGGCGGGCGGCCGTTGAGCACCGCATCCCGTGCCTGACCTCGCTCGACACCGCAACCGCGCTGCTCGAATCGGCGATATCGGCTCCCGACAAGATTGAAGTGCGGACGATCGATGAGTGGCGGAAGACCGAGCCTGTTCCTGCTTGACGCGCCGGTAACCAGCAAGCGCCCTGCGGCGAGGGGGATGTTCGTCATCTCCATGCGCGCGCCCGAGATCGCCAGGGCGGTGCGCGCGGGGCAGTTCGTCAACCTTGGCTGGGCCGGCGGTCCCCTGTTGCGTAGGCCGTTTTCTGTGTACCGCGCGGAGGACGATGAGATCGAGGTCGTGCTCAAGTCGGTGGGCGCTGGCACGGAGCAGCTGCTGGCCATGAAGCATGGCGGTGTGGTCAGCTGCCTCGGTCCGCTGGGCCGCGGCTTTGACCTCAAAGGCAAAAGCGCGGTGTTGATCAGCGGCGGCCTCGGCGTCGCGCCCATGCCGCTGGCCGCTCGCGATGCGAAAGCGGCAGGCCTCCGCGTGACCTGGGTCCACGGCGCCCGCACGGCTGCCGAGCTGTGCGCGGAGAGCGCAGGCGACGAGGTCGTGTGGGCCACCGACGACGGCTCGAAGGGATTCCACGGCACAGCGGTGGCCGCGGCGGCGGACGCGGACGTGGTCCTCGCCTGCGGTCCCAACCGCATGCTCGCCGCGGTCGCCGAGCGCTGGCCGGAGGCGCAGGTCGCGGTCGAGACTTACATGGGCTGCGGCACGGGCGTGTGCCTCGGCTGCGCGGTCCCGCTGAAGCGCGGCGGCTACGACCGCGCCTGCAAGGAGGGGCCCGTCTATCGCGCCGCCGACATCGACTGGCCGGCGCTGCCCTCTCACCTTTCTTATGCGGTGACGGCATGAGCGTCGACATGGCTGTCGCGGTCGGCGGCCTCGAGCTGCGGGGGCCGGTGCTCGCCGCCTCAGGCACGTTCGGCTACGGCACCGAGGTGCCGCTGCTCGAGCGCCGCGCCCTTGGCGCGATGGTGTCAAAAGGCATCTTTCTTCGCCCGCGCGCGGGCACGCCTCCGCCGCGGATCGCGGAGACGCCGAGCGGCATGCTCAACGCCATCGGACTCCAGGGTCCGGGCGCGGACGCGCTCGTGCGCGACTACGCACCCAGGTGGGCGGAGTGGGACTTCCCGGTGCTCGTCAACATCAACGGCGAGTCGGCCTCCGAGTACGGCGAGCTGACGGCGCGACTCGACGGGGTGCCTGGCATCGCCGGCTTCGAGATCAACATCTCCTGTCCGAATGTCGAGCAGGGCGGCCTTTACTTCGGCAACGACCCGCGCGCGGCGGCCGCGGTGACCGAGGCGGTGCGCAGGCGGACGAAGCTGCCGGTCTGGGTGAAGCTGACGCCGATGGTCAGCGACATCGGGGTCATTGCGCGAGCCGTCGAGTCGGCGGGCGCCGACGCGCTGTGCGCGATCAACACCTTCGTCGGCATGTCAATCGACCTCAACGCCTACAAGCCGCGCCTCAGCTTCCGCACGGGCGGCCTGTCAGGGCCTGCCATCCGCCCACTCGCCGTCCACCTCGCGCACCAGGCCGCGCGCGCCGTGCGCATCCCGGTCGTCGGCATCGGCGGCATCGCGTGCGCCGATGACGCGCTCGAGTTTCTAGTCGCCGGCTGCACGGCGGTCCAGGTCGGCACGGCCACTTTCGTCAACCCGAAGGCGATCGCAGAGGTGCACGACGGCATCGCCGCGTTCCTGGCGGCCAGGGGTTTCGCGACCCTGGCCGAACTGCCTCGTTATCTACCCCGCGATTAGGAGGACCCAGATGTCGACAGAGATGCCTCCCCGTGGAACGGAGTCCGGAGCGTTGCAGATCCTCGCGACGGAACACTGGAGCTTGCTCGCGACCAGGTCGTTGACCTACATGGAGTCGCTGGGCCGGGTCAGCATGTTCCTGACCATCCTCTCCGGCGCGGTGATAGCGCTGGCCCTCGTTGCCCAGGCGGATCGCTTCGGGCCGGTGTTCATCACAGTCGCCATCTTCACTCTAACGGTCGTCTTCTTCACCGGCATCGCCACCGTCCGGCGGTTGCTGATGCTCAACCGCGACGACTACAAGTGGGTGGTCGGAATGAATCGCCTCCGCCACGGCTACCTGGCGCTCCACCCGGAGCTGGAGCCGAACTTCATCACCAGCCCTCACGACGACCTGCAGGGCGCCCTGCAGACCCTCGGTCTCGACCCGCTCAGCGCACCGACCCTGGGCACGGCCTTCCACGGCTTTATCACGTTGCCCGGCATGCTCGGTGTGATCGTCGCGTCTGTAGGCGCCTCGATCGCCGGCCTGGCAGCGGCGGGCTTCGGTGCTCCCACCTACGTCGTCCTGCTGGTGGGGGCGCTTGCCTTTGCCCTTGCGCTGGGCGGAATTCTGTGGTCTGGCAACCGTTCGTTTCGGCATTACGGCCCGGCCATCGAGCCTCGATTTCCAACGCCGCCAAAATCGCCGACCTAACCAGGTGGCCGCCGCGCTATCTTCGCGGCACCGATGATCGACGCCGGGCCCGTCGGCAGCGAGAAGCAGCCGCCGCCGCTTGAAGCAGCGGGGGCGCTCCAGGTCCTCGCCACCGAGCACTGGAGCCTGCTGGCCACCCGGTCGCTGACCTACAACGAGTCGCTCAGCCGAGTGACGATGTTCCTCGCCGTCCTGTCGGGCGCCGTGATCGCGCTTGCACTGGTCGCGCAGGCAGACCGCTTCGGCCAGACGTTTGTCCTGATTGCGATCCTGGTCCTTTCGGTGCTTCTTTTCGTAGGCGTGGCGACTGTGGCGCGGCTTGGGACGCTGAACTACGACGACATGCGCTGGGTGATCGGCATGAACCGGATCCGCCATGCCTACATCGAGCTGTTCCCGCAGCTCGAGCGCTACTTCGTGGCGAGCCGGTATGACGATTTTCGCGGGATGGCCATGACGATGGGAGCCGACCGGCCGGAACCCCGCGGCCTGGGCCAGCTGGCGCACGGCGTGCAGACTCTGCCGGGCATGGTCGGCATCATCGTGTCGGTGGTAGCTGGGGCGCTGGGCGCCCTGATCGCTGACGCGCTCAAGGCGCCAACCGCGGTTGCGGTGGCCGCAGCGGTGGGTGGCTTTTTGCTTACCGTGGCCCTGCTCCTGCTATCGCTATTTCGCTCTTTTGTCCGGTTCAGGGCTGGCTTTGCTCCGAGATTCCCGCGAGAGGAGCCGGCCAAACCGCAATAGATTTCACGAGCAGCGGTCAGAATCGCTAGCTGTGCTGGAAGTCGAAGGCCTCGCCAAGCGATATGGCGACGTGCTCGCGCTCAAAGACCTCACGGTGAGGGTCGACGAGGGGGAGTGCCTGGTCCTCCTCGGCCGCAATGGCGCCGGCAAGACGACCGCCCTGCGCTGCATGGCCGGGGTGCTGCTCCCGTCGGCGGGGTCGGTCCAGGTCGACGGCGTCGACTCCGCCGAGGACCCGGCGGGGGTGCGGGCGCGAGTCGGGCTCATGCCCGAGGTCCCGGGCCTGTACGAGCGCATGTCAGCGCGGGCCTACCTCGACCATTTCGGCGCCATCTACGACATGGAGCCGGGCCTCCGGAGGCGCCGCATCGATGCGCTCCTCGACCTGTTCGAGCTGAGCGAGGCGGGCGAGCGGTGGCTGGGCACCTACTCCAAGGGCATGCGCCAGAAGGTGGCACTTATCCGGGCGACTCTGCACCGGCCGCGCCTGGTCCTGGCCGACGAGCCGACCTCGGCGCTCGACCCCGACAGCGCGCGCCGCGCATGGATCTACCTCAAGGAGCTGCAGAAAGACGGGTGCGCGCTTGTGATCTGCACGCACAGCATGGAAGAGGCAGACCGCTTGGCGGGGGACATCGGCATCATGTCCGGCGGCCGCGCGCTCGCCGTGGGTGACCTGGTCGAGCTGCGCCGGCAGTCAGGCCTCAAGACACGCCAGGAGGTCCGCGAGCTGCCGACGCTCCAGGACATCTACCTCGCCATAGTCGGCAACCATCAGGTCGATGAGCACGAGCTGGCCGAGACTCGAACGGCGTAAGGCAGGGCTGGTCGCCCGGCGCGACTTGCGCGACGCGGTCAGCGAGCTGCGCCTGATCGCGGCCATGGTTGCGCTCACCCTCGCGATCCCGATCGCGTCCGGCGCGGGCGTGCGCGTGCTAGCCGCGTTCGGTGGGGGCACCGCGGTGGTCAACCGGCTCGCGCTGGTGGGCGCGTTCTTTGTGGTCTTCATCCCGGCCAGCTTCTCGCTGGTGCTCGCGCTCGAGTCGTTCGTCGGTGAGCGCGAGCGGACAACGCTCGAGGTTCTACTGTCGACGCCGCTGCGCGAGGCGGAGATCTACGCCGGCAAGGTCGCGGCGGTGCTGGCAGTCTCGCTGGGCCTGTGTTACGGCGGCCTGCTCGTGTACTGCCTGGTCACGTTTCCGGGTCTTGGTTACTTTCCGCTCGGCATCCTGCTCGCCTTGGCCCTGTCCACTATCTGCCAGGTCGCGGCGATGGTCGCCGGGGCCGTGATCATCAGCCTCAACGCGAGGACGATGCGCGCGGCCAACGTGATGGCGTCTTTCATCATCCTGCCGATGTCGATCGTCCTCCAGATCGAGGCGGCGCTCATCCTGGTCGGCCGCGCGGAGTTCCTGTGGGGCTTTGCGCTCCTTATGGCGGTCGTCGCCGTCGTCCTGGTGCGCATGGGTTTCAACGGCTTCTCGCGCGAGGCGCTGCTCGCCCGCGACGCCGGGTTGCGCAACCCGTTTCGGCGCGCTGCGGCCGCGGTCGGCCGGAGCTTCGAGCGCCGGCCGAACCTCCTGCGCCTGGTCTGGATGCGGCGTGTGCCCCTGCTGATCGCGGCCGCCGGTCTTCCGGTCGGCGCCCTCGTGGGCTACCTCGCGGGGTCCACCAGTGCAATTCCGAACCAGGTCGTGGTCCCGGTGCTCTCGAGCCTGGTCCGGTCAGCAGGCACCGGGGGCGCCACCGAGGAGGCGATCGCGATCTTCGCCCACAACGTGCTCGCATTCATCTTCGTAGCGCTCCTTGCCATCGCGACGGTGGGCGTAAGCGGATTTCTGCTCACCTTCGCGCCCGGGTTCCTGCTCGGCTTCGCGGCGGCGCTCTCCTCGTGGACGGTGGTCCTGACGGGAATCGTGCCGCACGGGCTCGTCGAGATCCCGGCCGCGATCATCGCCGGCGGCCTGGCGGTCCAGGTCGGGGCGGCCGCCATCCACATGGACGCGCGCGGCGGCTGGACGGCGCGCGTCCTGGCCGCGCTAGCCGACTACGTGCGGGCGCTGCGCTGGCTGGTGCCCGCGCTGGCGGTCGCCGCCGTGCTCGAAACCTTCCTCGGCTGACCGAAAACCTCCGGTCTCAGCAGCCGGACCACGAGCACGGCCGCGCCGGCAATCAGGGCGCCGATCGCCATCGCCCACGGCGCACCGAGGAGCGTCGCCAGCGCGCCGGCCTGCGTGGCGCCCAGAGGGCCGACGCCGATAAGAGCCTCGACGTAGAGCGCGATAACGCGGCCGCGCAGGTGGTCCGGTGTCATCGCCTGGATGCGGCTGTTGACCGCCGCGAGGAACGAGATCTGGCAGTACCCGGCCACGAACAGGGTCGCGAGCGAGACAAGGAAGGTCCTCGAGATCGCGAACTCCAGCAGCGCGCCGACCCAGATCGCGGCCATCCACAGCTGACGGCGCGGCTCGACGCCGAGGCGTGGGAAGAAGGCCAGTGTCAGCGCGCCTCCCATCGACCCGAGGCCCATTGACGCGAGCAGGAAGCCAAAGCCGTGCGCGCCCACACTCAAGACCTGTTCGGCGAACAGCGGCAGAAGTGTCGTCCGGTTCATCGCAAACAGCGAGAACACAGCGACCAGGACCAGGAGGATCCCAACGACCGGCTCATGCCGCGCGTAGGCGGCCCCCTGCGCGAGCCGCGCGAGCAGCGGCTCCTCCTCGGGACGCCGTTGCACGGCCGGCAGGTCGCGCATCAGGAGCAGGGCGGCAATCGCGGCGAGATAGCTGATCGAGTTGATCAGGAAGCAGATGGGCACCCCGGCGACCGCGATCAGGACACCGGCGATCGAGGGGCCGATGACCGCGGAGGCGTTGAAGACCGAAGAGTTCAGGGCGATCGCGTTGGTCAGATCCTGCTTGCCCACCATCTCGACCTGGAACGCCTGCCGGCAGGGGACGTCGAGCGCGTTGATCGTGCCCGTGGCGATGGCCGCCACGACGACCATCCAGTACTGGGCCTGACCGGTGGCCGTGAGCACGAACAGGGCGAGCGGCGGCACCACGAACGCGGACTGCGTGATCAGGAGCACCGTCCGCTTGCGATAGCGGTCCGCGATGTCGCCGGCAAATAGACCAAGGACCAGGACCGGCAGGAATTGCGCCGCGAGCACGAGCCCGACGAGGAATCCGTTGTGCGTCAGCTCGAGGGCGAGCCACGGCAGCGCCACCGTCTGCATCCACGTGCCGATGGTCGAAACGATCTGGCCGCCGAGGAAGAGCCGGTAGTTGCGGTGGCGCAGCGCGCCCAACATGCGCCCAGGAATCACCTCAGACACTTGATGCGATGATCCCGGTGTGGCGAGCCTGCGTGAGGTCGTCGACATCGATGCGCCGCCCGAGCGCGTGTGGGCGGTCGTTGCGGAGGACGTCGTCAACGCGCCGAAGTGGACGTCGAACCTCGAGAAGGCTGAGAAGCTCGACGCCGGGCCTCCGGGACGGGGCACGCGCTACCGCTATCACCTCGACCTCGGTGGCCATAAAGAGAAGCTCGAAGTCGAGCAGGACGTCTACAACAAACCCAAGAAATGCGCGGGCAGGTTCGTCAAGGGCCCGGTGAACGGGACGTGGACCTACACGTACACGGAGCGCAAGGACGGATCGACGCGGTTGGTGTACGAGATGGACTACCAGCTCGGGGGATTGCTCCGTTTTGCGACCGGTGTGCTCGGCCCGCAGTACGCGGCAGGCATTCGCAAGAACATGCGGTCGCTGAAGACGTACATCGAGTCAGGCAAAGGGCCCAAACCTAAGAAGTAATCGCCTCGGCCTCGATCTCGACCTTCCAGCGCCCGTCGAGGAGTCCCTTGACGACGACCATCGTGGCGACGGGGCTCGCCTCCTGCATAACCTCGCCGTGCGCGCGACCCACCGCCTCGGCGAACGATGCATCGGTGACGAACATGCGCGTGCGCACGACCTGGGCGACCGAGGCGCCCGCCTCGGCCAGCGCGGTCGCGATGATCTCGAAGCACCGCTTCGCCTGCACGTAAGGGTCCGGGTCGACCGAGCCATCGGGCCACACCGGCGCCGTCCCCGCCACCAGCACGCGGTCGCCGACGCGCATGGCGCGGCAGAACCCGATCGTCTTCTCGTAAGGCGACCCCGAGCTGACGCGCCGGCGCTCGCTCAGGATCTCTTGAACGGCAGCAGCTCCAGCTGCTCGAACCTGTCCTGGACGGCCGTCTTCAACTCGGCGACCAGCGCCTTGAGGCGCTCCTGCGACGCCGACTCGGTGACGTTGACGAGACGAATGCGGCGCAGCGTGGTCTGCAGCGCGTACAGGCCGGCCGGCTCGTTGCCGGGCATGCGCGCCGCCGCGTTGCGGATGTCGCGGGCGGCCTCCTCGTGGCCGTGCGCACGGAGCCAGTTGGAGAGGCGCGCCGCGGCGACCAGCACACGCTGCGTCTTCGGGTTCAGCGCGGCGGGCACGATGTCGCGGGAGCGCCTGGGCTCGAAGACGGCGGGCAGGCCCTTCGGAGGCTTGATCGACCTGATGCGCCGGAACAGCGCGCGGGGTCCGATGATGACAAGGACGCCGGCCGCCAGCAGCAGCACGACGACAAACCCGACCACGGCGTCCAGCATTTTTTCCTAGGTTACGCTTGGACGGCGCCGGATTGGCATTCCGTATACACCCAGAGGTTGAAACGTGTCTCCCATCGCGGTCATCACAGGGGCGTCCTCGGGCATTGGGGCGGCGACGGCGATCGCGCTGGGTCGCCAGGGGTACCAGATCGTGGTCGGCGCGCGCCGGGTCGAGCGCCTGGAGCGCGTGGCGGGCGAGGAGGGCCTCGCGCTTCCTCTCGACGTGACCGACGAGGCGAGCGTCAAGCGCTTCGTGCGCGAGATCGCCAAGCGTTTCGGCCGCGTGGATGTGCTCGTCAACAACGCCGGCGGCGCACTTGGCCTGAATCCCGTCGGCCAGGCCATCGACGAGGAGTGGATTCGCATGTGGCAGACGAACGTGCTCGGCCTCATGTGGATGACGCGCGCGTGCCTGCCGCTGCTACGCAAGGCGAAGCACGCCCACATCGTGAACATCGGCTCCATCGCGGGTTTCGAGACCTACCCGGGTGGCGCGGGCTACACCGCCGCCAAGCACGCCGTGCGAGCGATCACCAAGACGCTGCGTCTCGAGCTCAACGGCGAGCCGATCCGCGTCACCGAGATCAACCCCGGCCTCGTGGAGACCGAGTTCAGCCTTGTCCGCTTTCATGGCGACCGAAAAGCGGCCAGGGTGCCATACGCGGGCATCAAGCCGCTCACCGCGGAGGACATCGCCGACTGCATCCTGTTCGCGGTGTCCCGTCCGCCGCACGTCGACATCGACGAGATCGTGGTGCGGCCGGTCGCCCAGGCCACGGCGACGATCGTCGCTCGCAAGCCGCCCAGGGCCAGGCGCTAAGGGACCAGCAGGATCTTCCCGGTCGTCTTCCGTGCCTGGAGGTCGATGTGCGCCTGCCGCGCCTCGGCCAGGGGATATCGGGCTCCGATCCTGACGTCGAGCTTGCCTGCGCGCACCAGGTCGAACACCTTGGCCGCGCGCTCGCGCAGCTGATCCGCGGTCCGCGTGTAGGTGTGCATCGTCGGCCGCTGCACGTAGAGCGAGCCGAGCGGCGCAAGCACCTGGACCTTGAGCGGCTCGGGCTGGCCGCTTGCCGCGCCGTAGACGATCATCCGCCCGAACGGCCGGATCGCCTCGAGTCCCTCATAGAAGGTGGTCTTGCCAATGCCGTCGTAGACGGCGGCGACCCCCTCTCCGCCAGTGATGTCGCGCACGCGTTTGGCAAACCCTTCATACCCCAGCACCTCGTCGGCTCCGGCCTCGCGCGCCAGCCGCGCCTTCTCGTCGGTCGAGGTGGTCGCGATGACTCGAGCGCCGAGCGTCTTGGCGATCTGTGTCAGCAGCAGGCCTACGCCGCCGGCCGCCGCATGGACCAGCACCCAGTCACCCGCCTGGATTGGATAGGAGTCGTGGGCGAGGTAATAGGCCGTGATGCCTTGCAGCAGAACCGCCGCCGCCACGTCGGATGTCACATCGTCGGGGATCGGAACGAGCTTGTCGGGATCCGCCGCCACCCGTTCCGCGTAGCTGTGCGGCACGTCTACCCACCCCACGCGGTCGTTGGTGCCGTGGACGGTGCCCGCGCCCTCGACGCCGATGATCGCGGGTGGCTTGGTGCCGTAGCCGTGGCCCTCGCGCTCGTACACGTCGCGGAAGTTGACACCCACCGCCTCGACGTCGACGAGCACCTTGCCGTCGGTCGCTGCGGGATCCGGCACGTCCCTGAGCTCGAGCACCTCGGGCCCGCCGTTCCGCTCGAAGAAGACTGCTTTCATGGGGCTCCCGACAGCCGATAGTCCGGACTAACACCCCATGTCCGGCCCTCAAAACGGCCGATAGTCCGGACTAACGCTCGACAAGTCCCATTCCGCGACTTCATTCGTAGTAATTCTGGCCGAGCTCGATCCAGCCGGGATTGGGGCAGCCGCTGGACGTCGCGGCGTGCGTGCAGTGGACGCCGTATCGAGGGCCCGGGTCGATGTAGAGCTCGCCGTGGATCACGAGCGCATCGCCCCTGTGTGCAGGGACCCACGGCGCCAGGCTCGTGTTGTGGTCGACCTCGAGCACCTCTCCGGTCGCCGCGCGAACGCTGAAGCGCTCGTGGTCGCCGGAGCGCACGGGATTCGTCATGACCGTGGCGTCGAACGTCACCTCCGCCCCCGACCTGTCGTTCTGGACCGCCTGATGCAGCGCCTGGTCGTCAGGCGCCTCGCGGCCGCCGCAGGCGACCAGGACCAGGAGCGCCGTCGCGGCCACCGCGACGCGGGTCATACGCCCAGGGCCTGCTCCAGCGTCAGCTTGCCTTCGTAGAGCGCCTTGCCGACGATGACCGCCTCCGCGCCCGCCGCCGCGATACGGCGGATGTCGTCGGCCGAGGCCACGCCGCCCGAGTACTGCAGGTTGTGCCGCGTCATCTTCCGTACCGAAACCAGCGTCTGCAGGTCGGGACCGGTCATCGTGCCGTCGCGGTCGATGCACGTCAGGATCAGGCCGGCGAGCGGCAGGTCGGCCCAGCGTCCGACCAGCGCCTTGAGGACGACGGGGTCGGTGTCGAGCCATCCGCTCACGGCCGCCTTGTTGTCGCGGACGTCGAGCGCCGCCAGGATGCGGTCCGGATTTCCGAACGCGCAGCGCTCGAAGAGGTGGGGATCACGCACGGCTGTGGTCGCCATGACGACCAACGCGGCGCCGGCGTCGAGCAGCGACTTCACGGCGTCCTCGGTGCGAAGCCCTCCTGCCACCTGGACGGAAAGGTTGGAGTTCTGCAGCAGCCGGCCTATCACCTCCCGGTTGCTGGCCGAGCCGCGGGCCGCGTCCAGGTCGACGACGTGCATGTGCTGGGCGCCGGCGGCGGCGAATCGCTGAGCCACCTCGACCGGGTCGTCGCCGTAGATGGTGGCCTGGTCGTACTTGCCTTGCGTGAGGCGCACGCACTTTCCGCCGAGGATGTCGATCGCGGGGATGACCAGCACTTTCAGGCCCTGAGTGTCGTCACCGGTAGTTCGTGAACTGCAGCGGCACCGGGACGTCCTCCGCCTCGCGCAGGGACTTGATCACGAGCTGCAAGGTGTCCTTGTCCTTGCCCACGACGCGCAGCTGGTCGCCCTGGATCCGCACCTGCACCTTGGGCGAGACGGTCTGGATGCGCTTGCGCAGGTCGCGCGCGAGGTCGTCGTTGATGCCCGCGTTCAGCCGCACCTCGATCTGGCCACGGCCTTTGCCCACGGTCTTCGGGTCGCCGGCCTGAAACAGCTTGGGCGACAGCTGCCGGCGCGCCGCCTTCTCTCGCAGCACCTGCAGTGCCGCCCGCGCGCGGTCCTCGCTGGCCGACTCGATGACGATCTCGTCGCCGCGGTGGTCGTAGTTGGTCGCTGTGTCCTTGAAGTCGAACCGGGTCGCCACCTCGCGGCGCGCCTGGTCCAGCGCGTTGGTCAGCTCCGCGGGATTGAACTCGGAGACGACGTCGAACGAGTACTCAGCCACCGTGCTCCATGATCGCGCGGAAGCCGGCGACGACCGCTGCGACCGCGAGCGCGATGCCGACCAGCGAGGAGATCGCGAGCAGGGCGCCGATGCCGGCCGTCGCCTCGTCCAGCGGCTCGACCGGCGGCCTGTCGTACGGGTCCGGGCCATAGTCCAGGTCGTAGATCTCGTCCTCGCGGGCTTGCTGCACCAGCTCGGCCAGCACAGGTTTGCCGCCGGGCGGGAGGGGCTTGCCCTCGAGGTTGGCGACCGCCTCCTTCAGGTTGTCTCGGGTCTTCCCCAGCTCGGCCACGACCAGGTCGAGCGTCTCGGTGGCGGCCGGGGTCGGGTGCTTGCGGCGGAGGTCGGCGATGATCCCGTACAGCGTCACGCTCGGATTCATAACAGAACGCGGCGGCCCTGTGCAGGTGGGTACCCGGCCGGGCAAATACACTTACCTCCATGGGTGTGGAAACCAGAACCAATCCTGCGGTGAAAAAGACCGCCGAGCATCCGAACACGTGGGTCTTTTTCGAGGGCGACTTCGCTCGCTACCACGACGTCAAGCTCGGCCTGATGACGCATGCCCTGCACTACGGGACGGCCGTCTTCGAGGGCATCCGCGCCTACTGGAATGAGAAGAAAGGCCAGCTCTACCTCCTCGAGGCGGCAGCCCATTACGAGCGCATGAAGCGCTCCGCCAACGTGATGCGGATGACGCTGCCCCATTCAACGGAGGAGCTCGTCAACTTCACACTCGAGCTGCTGCGCCGCAACCAGTTCAAATCGGACGTCTACATCCGGCCTCTGCTCTACACGTCGAGCGAGGAGATAGGTGTCCGCCTGCACAACCTGAATCGCTCTTTCTTCATCTACGCCGTGCCGTTTGGCAAGTACGTCGAGGTCGACGCGGGCATCCGCTGCATGGTCAGCACCTGGCGGCGCGTGCCGGACCAGGCGCTGCCGGCGCGGGCCAAGATCACCGGCTCGTACGCGCAGGCGGCGCTCGCGAAGTCGGAAGCGGTCGAGGACGGATTCGACGAGGCGATCGTGCTGGCGATCGACGGCCATGTCTCGGAGGGCTCGGCGGAAAACCTGTTCATGCTCAAGGACGGCGCGTTCATCACCCCTCCGGTGACTGACGACATCCTGGAAGGAGTGACGCGACAGCTGCTGATCAAGGTGATCAGGGACGAGCTCAACCTGCAGGTCCTGGAGCGGAGCATCGACCGCACCGAGCTGTACACGTGCGACGAGCTGCTGCTGTGTGGCACGGGTGCGCAGATCTCGCCGGTGATCGAGGTCGACCGCAGGCCCATCGGCGACGGCAAGGTGGGCGAGTTCACGCAGGAGCTGCAGAACATCTACTTCAGCGCCGTCCGCGGCGAGGCACCGAAGTACAAGGACTGGACGATACCTGTCTACTGAGTCGCCCCTGCCGGATAGTCCGGACTATCCGGGGGTTTGGCGCTGAGCTCGACTCGGTTCGTCCGGACTAACCGGACATAAGGCGGCTGTCAGATATGAAAGTCGTCATCGCGCCGAATGCCTTCAAAGGCACGCTGACGGCAACTCAGGCCGCGCGTGCGATCGCTCGTGGAGTGCGCGAGGTGTTTCCCGATGCGGAGATCGTCGAGGTCCCGGTGGCCGACGGCGGTGACGGCACCGTCGAAGCTCTCGTCTCGGCGAAGCACGGCGATTACCTGCACGCGAGGGTTGAAGGGCCCCTTGGCGATCCCGTCGACGCGACGTTCGGGCGCTTTGGCAGCACCTCCGTCGTCGAGCTGGCCGCCGCGAGCGGCCTGGCGCTCGTCCCGCCGGCCCGCCGCGATCCCCGCCGCGCCTCGACCTACGGCTTCGGCCAGCTGCTCCTGGCCGCCCGGCAGCCCGGCGTGACCGACATCCTGGCCGGCATCGGCGGCTCGGCGACAAACGACGGCGGGGCGGGTATGGCCCAGGCCGTCGGCTACCGGCTGCTCGACGCCGACGGCCGTGACCTGCCTCGCGGTGGGGCCGCGCTGGCCCGCCTCGAGCGCATCGACGCCTCGGGATTCCAGCCCTGGCCGGTGGAGGTCCAGGTCGCTTCCGACGTCACCAACCCGCTGACCGGCACCCAGGGCGCGAGCGCCGTCTACGGACCGCAGAAAGGCGCGGACGAAGCGGCGGTCCGCGAGCTGGACGCCGCGATGGCGCGCCTAGCCGAGGTGATCGAACGCGACCTCGGCCATCGGGTGGCCGACCTCCCAGGCGCCGGGGCGGCCGGCGGTGCGGGCGCCGGCCTGGTCGCCTTCCTCGGCGCCGGCCTGGTTCGCGGCGCGCCCCTGATCGTCTCCGCAAGCGGCCTCGACGCCCATCTCGACGGCGCCGACCTCGTCATCACCGGCGAGGGCCAGGTCGACCGGCAGACGGCCTACGGCAAGGCGCCGGGGGAAGTCGCCGCCCGCGCGCGCAAGGCGGGCGTGCCCGTCCTCCTCCTGGCCGGCAGCAAGGGCCCGGGCTGGGACGCGTTGAGCGAGTTGGGCGTCAGCGCGATCGTGACGCTCCGAGAGGAAGGTATCGGGTTGGAACAGGCCCTAAATGACCCGGAGGGGATGCTGGCGCGGGCCGCCGTAGTAGCCTGCCGCAGGCATCCATGGACCAGGTAGGGACAGACAAGCCGGAAGGGCGACAGGCGGGCGAGCCGTCCGACGTCGAGCTCGTCCGGGCCTACCGGAGCGGCGACGTGCACGCCTTCGAGGAGCTGCACCGTAGGTATGTCGCGTCCATCTACCGACTGGTGCGCCGCAAGCTGGGCGACGCGCTCCTGGCCGAGGACATCGCCCAGGAGACCTTCATGAAGGCGTTGCGGATGATGGATCGCGTCGACGACAACTTCAACTTCGGCGGCTGGGTTCACACCGTGGCCCGCAACCTCTGCTACGACGAGCTGCGCCGCCGGCAGCGCGACCTTCGCGCGGAAGACTCTGCGGAAGACGACGAGGGCGAGCTCATGGCGAACCTGCCATCGACCGCGCGCGCATTCGATCCGGTGCTGGTTCAGGAGTCGAACGAGACTCGTCGCCAGGTGTGGCATGTCGCCCAGCGGCTGCCCGAGAAGTACCGGCTGGTGCTGACGCTGCGCGAGCTCCAGGACATGAGCTACCGGCAGATCGCCAAGACGTTGAAGATGTCGGAGAGCGCGGTCGAGACGCTGCTGTACCGGGCCCGGCTCAGGTTCAAAGAGGAGTACCTCGCCTCGCAGCGCGAGGGTGAGCTGAGCCACGAGGAAGCGGTCCCTCTGCTCGCGCCGTACCTGGCCGGCAAGCTGCGCCGTCCCCAGGCCGAAGCCGTCCGCGACCACGTCGCCACATGTGCCAAATGCGCGCGCCGGATTGGCCGCCGGCGACTCAGAGACCAACGCAGGAGTGAAGCGAAATGAGGGTTATTAGAGTAGGTGTGAAATGGCCAGAGTAGTCGTGCGCTTCTTCGACGACGAGACGGTCGAAGGGACGGCCCGCGACATCGACTTCGACGAGCCCGACTTCCTCGTCGAGGTCGACGATGCAGGTGGTCTCGAGAACAACGAGACGGCCTGGATACCGCTCACCGCTGTGAAGTGGGTCGAGCTGCAGCGCGACAAGGAGCTGGCGGACACGCCGACCCGAAAGGTCGCCATCCGCTTCCTGGACGGCGAGGTTCTCCGGGGGCATCTCGACGGCACGCTGGAGCGGCACCGCTACGGCGTCGTCCTCCACCTGCACGCGGAGCAGAGCGACAGCCCCATCCGCAAGCTCGGGATCCCGTTCTCGGCGGTCAAGGCGCTGTTCTTCGTCCGCGAGTTCGACGCGCGGGGCGAGGAGGCGGGGCAGGCCTCAGACGCCTACCTGGCGCGGCGGACCATGGCGCCGCTGCTCGACGTTCTCGAGGAGATGGACATGCTCACGCGGCTGCACCGGGACGGGCTGCTATCCGACCACGAGTACGCGTCCAAGCGCACGCTGGTCCTGGAGAGGCTCTAGCCCGGGCCCACCTGCCCGGATAGTCCGGACTATCCGGGGTATTCCGCGGCGGGAATATCCAGTTAGTCCGGACTCTCCGGGGATGGCCGGGCCAGACGGTAACCCCGCGTAGAATTCCGTTCGTGGCCGAACGCAACGGTGCTCGTAATGGCAACGGCTCGGTGAAAGGCTCCTTCAAGGTCAAAGCCGGCCTCGCCCAGATGCTCAAGGGCGGCGTGATCATGGATGTCGTCACGCCGGAGCACGCCAGGATCGCCCAGGAGGCTGGGGCGTGCGCGGTGATGGCGCTCGAGCGCGTGCCCGCGGACATCCGCAAGGAAGGCGGCGTCGCCCGCATGAGCGACCCCGAGCTGATCAAGTCGATCATGGCCGCGGTCACGATCCCGGTCATGGCCAAGTGCCGGATCGGCCACTTCGTCGAGGCGCAGGTGCTCGAGGCGCTTGGCGTCGACTACATCGACGAGTCCGAGGTCCTCACGCCCGCCGACGAGGAGAACCACATCGACAAGCACCCGTTCAAGGTGCCCTTCGTCTGCGGCTGCCGCGACCTCGGTGAGGCCACGCGTCGCATCGCCGAAGGCGCGGCGATGATCCGCACCAAGGGCGAGGCGGGGACAGGCAACGTCGTCGAGGCCGTGCGCCATGCGCGAGCGGTCAACGCGGGCATCCGCAAGCTGCAGGGCATGAACCACGCCGAGCTGGTGCATGAAGCCAAGCAGATCGGCGCCCCCGTCGAGGTGCTTGCGGAATGCCAGAAGCTCGGCCGCCTGCCTGTCGTCAACTTCGCGGCCGGTGGCATCGCGACCCCAGCCGACGCGGCGCTGATGATGCAGCTGGGCGTCGACGGACTGTTCGTCGGATCGGGCATCTTCAAGTCCGAGGACCCCTTGAAGCGTGCCAAGGCGATCGTCGCCGCGACGACGTACTACGACAGGCCCGAGGTGCTGGCCGAGGTTTCGGCGGGGCTGGGCAAGGCGATGCACGGTCTCGAGATCCCGGCCATTCCGAAGGACGAGCTGCTCGCTGCCCGAGGCTGGTAAGGCCCGCGCCCGGCGCGCGCAGGGCGCACCTGGAAAATCGCCCCTCATCGGGGTCCTCGCGATGCAGGGAGCTTTCGCAGAGCACGTCAAAGCGCTCGAGTCCGCCGGCGCGCGCACGCGGCTGGTCCGCACGCGCGATGACCTCGAAGGCCTGGACGGCATCGTCCTCCCCGGAGGCGAGAGCACGACGATGACGATGCTCATGGAGCGCGTCGGCCTGCTCGAGCCTCTGCGCGGCGCGATCGCGGGTGGGCTGGCGACGCTCGCCACGTGCGCGGGCATGATCGTGCTCGCCCGCGACATCACCGACGGCATGGCTGAACAAAAGGGTCTCGGCCTGCTCGACATCGCGGTGCGCCGCAACGGCTACGGCCGCCAGGTGGACAGCTTCGAGGCGCCGCTACAAATAGAGGGCATGAACGGCAAGACCTTCCCCGGTGTGTTCATCCGGGCCCCGCTGGTCGAGCAGACCGGCGACGTCGACGTGATCGCCTCCCATGACGGCCATCCCGTGGCGATGCGCCACGACCGCATCACCGCCCTTGGCTTTCACCCCGAGCTCAGCGGCGACCTTCGGCTGCACCGGGAGTTCGTGCGCCTGGCGGCATCGCATCGGTGAGGATCAGGACAGCCGGCCTGCTCGACCTGGCGCGCATCGAGGAGATGCACCGCTCGTCGGAGATCAAGCTGAGCGAGGCCGCGCCCCCGGCGGCTCGGCTGTGGTCGCTGCTCAGCTCGACACTCTCAGCGCTCCTGCCTCTCGCGCAGGACACCTTGATCTACGTCGCCGAGGACAAGGGCAAGGTCGTCGGCTTCATCCAGGCCTCGGGCCAGCCGCAGGCACTTGACCTGCGCATGGCGCGAGTCCTGCAGGTCCTGAACCTCCAGGTCACCGACGAGGCGGACCCCGACGAGGTCGCGCCGGCGCTCGTGGAGCATCTCTGCAACCAGGCGCTCGAGCGGGGCGCACTGCGCCTGTTCGTGCGCCTGCCCGACCGCGACCCCCTGCTGCCGGCCTTCCGCCTCAAGGGCTTCCGTCAGTACGCGACCGAACAGGTCCTGTACAGCGAGCGGCCCCGGCAGCAGTCGGACGAATACCCGCTAGGCCTCCGGCCCAGCAAGCGAGGCGACGACCGCAGGCTGTACCAGCTTTACCGCAAGGTCACGCCGCAGGGCGTCTCACAGCTGGAGGCGCCGACGTATCGCGAGTGGAGGGCACTGCACGCGAACGAGGCGGCGGGCAGTCACGTGGTGGACCGGATCGAGGTCGTGGGCTGGGTTCGGCTGCATCGCGGCGGCGACGCGCGACCCGGCACGCTTCAGTTCATGGTGCTGCCCGAAAGCCCGCTGCCGGCCGAGCTTGCCGACTTCGGCATCTCAATGCTCGGCGACTCCGGCGGGCCGGCCTGGACGAGCCTCCGTCACTATGATGCGCACATGATCGACGCCCTGCGAGGGCGTGGGTTCTCGATCTTGCTGACGCAGCTGCTGCTGGTCAAAGAGCTCGCGGTGAGGGTGTCCAAACCGGTGCGAGAGAAAGGGTTGGTGCCGTCGTTCGGATGAGCGCGGAACCACGGCCCACCCCAAGACCGCGTGCGGCGAACTGGGACGAGGAGATCGAGCTCCTCGCTCGCGCCCTGCCGCCCGACCTCGCGCGATCGCTGCATGAGCGCATCAACCCGGGCGAGCTGCTCGAGATCGTCCTCGACCTGGGCCGTGAGCCGGAAGCCCGCGTGCCCGGCCGTGAGGTGCTGCTCGCCGACCACCCGGTCTCGGCCTCCGACCTGGATCACGTCGAGAACAACGTCGGTCAGTTCAGCGACGACAACCGCGCCGGCATCGAGCGCACGCTGCACCGCGTCTCAGCCATCCGCAACCGGTCGGGACGCATCGTCGGTCTGACGATGCGCGTCGGGCGTGCCGTCACGGGCACGGGCGAGATCGTCCGCGACATCGTCGTCAGCGGCCAGAGCATCTTGCTGCTCGGCCGTCCGGGCATCGGCAAGACGACGATGCTGCGCGAGTGCGCGCGTCTGCTTGCCGACGAGCTGCGCAAGCGTGTGGTCATCGTCGACACGTCGAACGAGATCGGCGGCGACGGCGACATCCCACACCCGGGCATCGGGCGCGCGCGCCGCATGCAGGTGAGGACTCCGCTCCTGCAGCACGCGGTGATGATCGAGGCGGTCGAGAACCACATGCCCGAGGTCATCGTCATCGACGAGATCGGGACCGAGCTCGAGGCGGCGGCCGCGCGCACCATCGCCGAGCGCGGCGTGCAGCTCATCGCGACCGCGCACGGTCAGACGCTGGAGAACCTGCTCGTCAACCCGACGCTCAATGACCTGCTGGGCGGAATTCAGAGCGTCACCCTGTCGGACGAAGAGGCGCGCCGGCGAGGCACGCAGAAGTCCGTCCTCGAGCGCAAGTCGCCGCCGACATTCGACGTCCTCATCGAGATCCAGGACCGCGACCGGGTCGCCATCCACATGCCCCTCGCCGATGTCGTCGACACGGCGCTGCGCGGACCAATGCAGACGCCCAAGATCCGCGTCCGCACGCCCGAAGGGCGCGTCATCTCCAACGTCGACGTGCCAGTCATCGTGCAGTCGGAGCCGCAGCCGTCGACAACAGTGAGCACCAGGCCGCTCGGCATCTTTCCTTACGGTGTGAGCCGTCACCACGTCGAGCAGTCGATCCGCGAGCTCGACCTGCCGGTCCGTGTGCTCGGCAACCTCGACGGTGCGGGCGCGGTGCTGACGCTGAAGAATCACTACCGGCGCCGGCCGGACAGCCTGCGCCAGGCGGAGAGCCGCGGCCTGGCGATCCACATCCTGAAGAGCAACACGGTGACCCAGGTTCGCGACGCCCTGTCGCGCATCTACGGCGTGGAGAAGCAGGACGACGCGACAACGCGGGCGCTGGCCGAGGCCGCTGCGGCGGTACGGCAGGTCAAGACGACGCTCCGCCCGGTCGAGATCTCGCCCCAGAACGCGTACCTGCGCCGCCTGCAGCACCAGCTGGTCGCCGAGAACGACCTGTCCGCTCGCAGCACCGGCAAGGAGCCGCAGCGCCGCCTCCGCATCACGCCAACGCCTGAAATCCCGGCTTAGTTAGCTACAGTTCGCGCTGCCTATGGCCAAGCGCGGGCTGTTCATCACGTTCGAGGGCACTGAAGGCTCTGGCAAGACGACGCAGTCCGAACTGCTCGCCGAGTGGCTCGCCAAGGAGGACCCTGTCGTGGTTCGGGAGCCCGGCGGAACCGAGCTCAGCGAGCAGATTCGCGACCTCCTTCTCTTCAAAGGCCTCGAGATCGACCCCGAGGCTGAGATGTACCTGTTCATGGCTTCTCGGCGCCAGCTGATCGCGGAGGTCATCACGCCCGCGCTCGCGTCCGGGCAGATCGTGATCGCCGACCGCTACCACGACTCGACACTCGCTTACCAGGGCGGCGGGCGCGCGCTGCCGACCACCTGGCCGGCAAGCTTTCCGAAGCCCGACATCACGTTCCTGCTCGTGGGCGACGTGGAGACGGGCCTCGGCCGGCACGAGAAGGCGGGCAAGAGCAAGGACCGGATGGAGCAGGAGTCGCTGGACTTTCATCGCAAGGTGGCGCGGGAATACATACGCCTCGCCACAGAGGATCCGGAGCGCTACGTCCAGCTCGACCCGACCGGGTCGCGCGACAAGATCCACCTCGACGTGCGGGCCCGGCTCCAGCCGCTGCTCGAGTCGCGCTGACCACAGCGCCGTGATCCGGGTCCAGGGTCTGCACAAGAGCTTCGGCGACGTGCGCGCCGTCAGGGGGGTCGACCTCGAAGTGGATCAGGGCGAGATCCTCGTCCTGCTGGGCCAGAACGGCGCGGGCAAGTCGACGACGCTGCGCTGTCTTGGCGGCATCCTGCATCCGGACGCGGGGCTCATCGAGCTCGACGGTCTTCGCGTGCCCGACAGCCTCGACGCGATCCGCCGCCGACTCGGCGTCGTCGCTGACCAGGCGCGGCTGTACGGACGCAACACCGCGCCCGAGTACCTCGACCACTTCGGGTACCTGTACGGCCTGCCGCCGGCGGAGCGGCGCCGGCGCATCAACAGCCTCCTCGACCGCTTCGAGCTCGCGGACCGGACCGACACGGTCCTCGCCGCCTACTCGCGCGGCATGGCGCAGAAGGTGGCGCTCATCCGCGCGACCATGCACGACCCCGACTGGATCTTCTGCGACGAGCCGACGGCGGGCCTCGACCCCGTGGCCGCGGCGGACATGCGGCGCTACCTCGGCGAGCAGCGTGAGCGGGGCGCCGCGCTCATCGTGACCACGCACATCCTCGGCGAGGCGGAGCTCATGGCCGACCGGATCGCGATCATGCGCCGCGGCGTGGTGGTCAAGGCAGGGACGCTCGACGAGCTCCGCCGCGAGTCGGGCGCGGGGCGCCGTTTCGTCGCCAGCCTCGCCGCCACACCTGGTGACCCAGGACGACTCGATGGCTGGCTCACTGAAAACGCGGTCAGCCATCGCCTGGAGGACGAACGGCTCGTGTACGAGCTGGCGTGGGATGCGAGCGTGGGCGAGCGGGCCGCGTTCGCGTCGGAACTGCAGGCGCACCTTGCTATGGAGGGCGCGCCATTCCACACCCTCGAGGAGCAGGAGCCGAGCCTCGAATCGGTGTACCTCGACGCGATGGACGAAGGCGTGCCGGCGGAGACGTCGCCCGCGCCTCCACCGGCCCGGTTTGCGTCGGGCATCCCCGCCGGCCGCATGTTCGCCTCGCTGCGCACCCAGGGCGGGCTCCTCGCGCACGCCCTTCCCTTCTATGTGAGCTCGTGGTGGCGGCGCGGCGACCTGAGCTGGGTGATGTATCTCAACGCTTTCGTGCTGCTGCTAGTTGCCGGGACGTCGCTGTTCGGTCAGCTGCCGGGACCGGCGGGGCAGGTCGCCTCGCGCCTGGCGGGCAGCGCCGCGCTGCAGGCCGGCCTGCTCCTGCCGCTCTTCTTCCTGTCCTTCGCGCTTCTCGAGTCGATCAAGAGCTCGATTGGCATCTGGTGGGAGAAGGCGCAGGGGTCGCTCGAGGTGCTGCTTTACGCGCCGGTCGACGATCCGTCGCTGATCTGGCTCGAGGTGCTGCCCGGCGCGATCGTCAGCGTGGTCTGGGTCACCGCGTGGATGGGCGCGGGGATGGCCCTCTTGAGCCTGTTCGGCCAGGCGGCGCCCTGGGATCTGCTGCCGGCGTTCGCCTTCGTGGCAGGGGTCACGGCCTACTGGGCGGCGATGGGCCGCATGCTCGGCTTCATGCTGTTCCCGCGCGAAGGCGCGGCCGGCGGCGCGTGGTCGTTCCTGCTCTCGCCAGTCTCGGCGGCGGTCGCCGATCTGCCGCTGGCGCTGTTCGTCTTCCGGTCCCCGCTCGCCGTGGCGTCGCTCACGCTGCCGATCACCGCCTGCTTCGCGCTCACCGTGCTGTGCGGAACCACCTTCGACCGCGAGCGGCTGATGGAAACCGGTGTCGGTCGCGCGCGCAAGCGCCGGGCGTGGATCCAGCTCGGGGTCTTGCGTCGGAACGCCGTGGCGATCGCAGCCGGCGTCCTGATCGCCGCCTCCGCCGCGGGCATCGCCGGCGGTGTCAGCGCGAGCGAGCACTGGCGCTCGTGGCCCGAAGTGCGCGCGAGCGTGACCGGCCAGCCGGTCGACCCGGAGCTGGTCTCCTCCCAGCCGAGCCAGCAGCGATCGTCGCCGGCGAGCGGCGTCACCGTGGCGGCGGCCGGCCTGGCGGGAGTGGTGGCCACGCTGGCCCTGATGCTCGCCATGGTCGTCGTCAGCTTTGCGGCGTTCTTCCTGCTCGGGCTGCCGGCCGTGCTCGGCCTGGTCGCCGCCGCCGCGACGTGGGGGGTGCAGGCGGGGTTTGGCGCGTCAGGTCCGCTGCAGCCGTGGCTTGCCGGCGCGGGCGGGGTGGCGCTGCTGGCGCTCGCCCTCAACACGGGCGCAGCGCTGCCGATCTACTGGTCGCTGGTGTTCGGGTCCGGGCGGCGGCTCGACCGACTCCGCAGCGCCTGGTCGAACTACTGGGCGCTATACCGGGCGCTAGTCATCCCGTGCTCAGTGCTGTTCGGCCTGGTGGTCTTCCGGCTGCTCGCCTCTGGCTAGTGAGTCCGGGCGCCCGAGAAGCCAACCAGCGCAACGCCGCCCACGATGAGCACCATCCCGATCGCCGCCAGCGGCGGCACGGGGTCGCCGAAGATGACTCGGCCGAGGATCGCCACCAGGGCGATGCCGACCGCGGCCCAGATCGCGTAGACGATCCCGACGGGCAGCGTTTTCAACACCAGCGCGAGGAGGACGATGCTCACCAGGTACGTGACGACGGTCACCGACGAAGGCACGAGCTGGGTGAAGCCGTTCGACGCGCGCAGGCTGAGCGTGCCCACGACTTCAGCAGCGATGGCGACGACGAGCAAGAACCACGCCATTAGCTACAGGTCGAGGGCTTGCGCAACCAGCTCGCGGTGGTAGGTCGCGTCGCCCAGCGTCACCTCTGACGACTTCGCGCGCTTGAAGTAGAGGTGCATGTCGTGCTCCCAGGTGAAGCCGATGCCGCCGTGCACCTGGATGCCGTCGCCCGCGACCTTCCGGTACGCGTCCGAAACGTACGCCTTCGCCATCGACGACGCGAGCGAGCGGTCAGGGGCATCCGCGTCGACGGTCCATGCGGCGTAGTAGGTCGCCGAACGGCCACTCTCCGACAGCACGAGCATGTCGGCGAGCTTGTGCGACACGGCCTGGTAGATGCCGATCGGCTTGCCGAACTGCTGGCGCGTCTTCGCGTACTCGGTCGAGGTCTCGAGCACCTTTTGCACGCCGCCTACCATCTCCGCGCACAGCGCCGCGGTCGCCCACTCGAGGGCACGCTTCAGGCGCGGCCAGGCCTTGTCCGGATCGCCCATCACGGCATCGGCACCGAGCTTCACGCCGTCGAACCGGACCTCACTCCATCGGCGCGTCATGTCGAGCGTCTCGAGCGGCCGGACGGTCATGCCGGGCGGCTTGCCTTTGACGAGGAACAGTGTGATGCCTTCCTCGCCCTCGCCACGAGTCCGCGCCACCACCACCATGTAGTCGGCGGTTGCCGCGTCGGGCACGAAGAGCTTCACGCCCTCCAGCAGCCACGAGCCGCCGCTCTGTTTCGCGGCAAGTCCGACGCTCCCCGCGTCCCAGCGGCCAGACGGCTCCGTGAAGGCCAGCGTGGCGCGGGCCTCGCCGGACGCGATGGCCCCCAGCACTTCTTTCTTCTGCGCTTCGGTCCCGGCCTCGATGAGGCCCGGCACCGCCAGGCCCATCGTGGAGAAGAACGGGCCAGGCAGAAGCGCGCGGCCCGCTTCTTCGAGGACGACCACGAGGTCGAGGAACGTGCCGACGCCGCCGTACTCCTCCGGAATGCCCAGTGCGGTCCAGCCCAGGTCGGCGATCTTCTTCCACAGGCCCGCGTCGTAGCCGTCGTCGCTCTCCATCAGCCGGCGCACGACCTTCGGGCTGCACTCCTTGGCCAGGAACTCGCGCGCCGAGGCGCGAAGCATCTCTTGCTCGTCGGAGAACGCGAAGTCCACGAAAGCGGAGTCTAGGTCTTGGGGCTTTCGGGCTCGTGCGCGGGCAGCTCGAGCGGTTCCTCAGGCGCCGGCAGCTCCAGCTCGGGCTCGGGCGCCGGAAGCTCCGGTTTGGGCTCTGTCTTGGCGGCTTTCTCGGGCGCCGGCCTCCTGGACCGCGTCCTCGGCCGCCGAGCAATCGGCTCAGGTTCGGGCTCGGGCGCCGGTAGCTCGGGTTCCGGCTCTGTCTTGGCGGGTTTCTCGGGCGCCGGCAGCTCGGGCTCGCGCTCGGACGCGGGCAGCTCGGGTTCAGGCTCTGTGCCGGCGGCCTCGGCGACCGGCTCTGGCCTGGTCGCGGCTGGCTCTGGCTTCTCCGCCGATGCCACCGGCTCGCGGGTCGATTCCACCGGCGGGATGGTGCGGACCGGTGGCGAGACTTTCGGCAGCCCGGTGCGCCGGTAGACCACGGCGAGCCCGATGAAGCCCACGAACAGCGCCGCCAGGCCGAAGACCGCCGCGATGCCGATTCCCGTGTTCTCCGCGACCGTCAGCGGGTGCTGCAAACCCGTTGTGCATACCGCCGGTGGCGGCGGGCATGTCCCAAGCACCGCCAGCATGAGCGGCAGCGCGAACATCGTCAGGATCCCGTAGACGATGGCGAGGCCCGCCAGCAGGTACAGCGCCGAGGACATCCCTCTGCCCTGCTCGTGGACCAGCGCGCAAGCGGCGAACGCCAGCGCGGCCACCGCGAACGGGATGAACACGCTGGAGATGCGGCTCGATTGGCCTCCGACCGCAAACGGCACCGCGCCGCCGATCGCCACCAGTCCCGCTGCCGCCCAGAAGGCCCAGATGGTGCGTGGTTCCCGGGTCCAGGTCGATCTCACCAGCGGAATTCTGGATAAGGGGCCCGGTTAAGACAAGCCGCTTGAGACTCTTTGTCGCCCGGCGGCCACGTGGGCCGTCTGGCGAAGTGGAAGCTCCTTGATGAACAGCGTCGCGAGGAACGCGACCGCGATGATGGGGACACCGGCCAGGAAGACGGGGTGCAGGGCGTCGGCCAGGCCGTGCCGGATGCCCATCTCAATCGCCGCCGGCAGCTGCGCGAGCTGGGTGGGGTCGAAGACGGCCGTCGCCGCGGCGCCGCCTTCCGTCGCCTGCAGGTGCTGGAGGGCAGCGGGCGGCAGGTACTTCGCCATCGAGCTCGCCATGCCCTGGGTCAGGATCGTGCCGAGGATCGCCAGCCCGATGGCGGCGCCGACGGAGCGCGACAGCTGCGTGGCCGAGGTCGCGACGGCCATGTCCTCGCGGCTTACCGAGTTCTGGACGACCAGCACGTACGTCTGCATCGTCACCCCGAGCCCGAGGCCGAGCAGGACCATGGCCTCGATCACCGACTGGTTGGTCGTGGTGACGTTGAAGGTGGAGAGCATCAGGTAGCCGGCGCCCATCACCGCGAGGGCCGCCAGCAGCATCACTTTGTAGTGGCCGGTGCGCGAGATCACCTGGCCGCTGACGATGCTCGTGGCGATCATCGCCACCAGCATCGGGACCAGAATGGCGCCCGAGTTCGTGACGCTGTTGCCGACCACGCCCTGCACGAAAACCGGCAGAAAGAAGATGGCGCCGAACATTGACATCGCGACGCCGACGCTGGCGATGTTCGAGAAGGTGAAGATGCTGCTCTTCCACAGCTTGAGCGGCAGCACCGGCTCGGGCGCTCGCGTCTCGATGAAGGCGAAGGAGACGAGCAGGATCGCCGCGCAGCCGTAGAGGCCGAGGATCTGCCACGAGGTCCACGGATACTGGACGCCACCCCACACTGTTGCGAGCAGCACACTCGCGATGCCGAGCGAGAGGGTCACGCTGCCCCAGACGTCGATCGAGTGCTTGCGTCTCTCGTTGGGCACGTGCATGAAGAACCAGATGACGATGAGCGTCAGCGCCGCGACCGGCAGGTTGACGAAGAAGAGCCAGCGCCAGGTCCAGTGCTCGGTGATGAAGCCGCCCGCGGCCGGCCCGATGATCGACGCGACACCGAAGGAGGCGCCCATCATGCCCTGGTATTTGCCGCGCTCGCGCGGCGAGATGATGTCGCCGATGATCGCCTGCGAGAGTGGCATGATGAAGCCCATCCCCGCGCCCTGGACGAAGCGGGCGAAAATCAGGAACCAGAAGTTGACCGCGAGCCCGGACAGCGCGGATCCGATCGCGAAGACGACGATCCCGGTCATGTAGAGCGGCTTGCGACCGTAGACGTCGGAGAGCTTGCCCGCGACCGGCGTGACGATCGTCGAGGCGAGCATCGCGGAAATCGGGACCCAGCTGTAATCGGCGATGCCGCCGAGCTCGGCCACGATCGTGGGCAGAGCCGGCGCGACCAGGGTCATGTTGAGCGAAGCGACGAGCGAGCCGAGCATCAGACCGGCGAAGACGGCCATGACGCCACGGTCGACGCTGCTCTTCGCGGTCGTGCCGGCCGCCTCTGAGGCGACGGCAGTCACTCGATCTAGGTTACCGAGATCGCGGGAGACCCAGGACTCTTTCGGCCAGGATGTTGCGCAGAACCTCGGACGTGCCGGCTTCGATGGTGTTGGCGCGCGAGCGCAGGAACTGATACTTCCACCCGTCGCCGCCGCCGACCTGCGATCCAGCTCCGCCCAGGTCCATCGCGGTCTCCGTCATCCGCTGGTTGAGCTCCGACCACATGAGCTTGAGGATCGAGCCCTCAGGGCCGGGGATCCCGCTTCGCTTGACGGCCGTCACCGCCCGGTAGCCGTTGAGCTGCAGGGCGCGTGCCTCGATGGTGTGCTGAGCGAGCCTCTGACGGACCAGCGGGTCGGCGCCTCGACCGAGCTTCCGTGCGCGCTCGGCCAGCTCCGACGCGGTGATCTGCGCGCGTGTCGCGAGCGCCAGGCCGAGCGTGCCGCGCTCGTGGAGGAGCGTCGTCATGGCCACCGCCCATCCCTTGCCGGCTTCGCCGAGGACCTGCGACTTCGGCACCTTGACGTCCTTGAGGAAGATCTCGTTGAACTCCGCGTCGCCCGTGATCTGGACCAGAGGCCGGACCTCTATGCCGGGGCTTTCCATGTCGACGAGGAGGTAGGTCAGGCCGTCGCGCGGGTTGGTCTCCTTGCGCTCGCGGGCGAGGAGCATGCACCACCTCGCGACGTGTGCCAGCGTCGTCCAGACCTTCTGGCCGTTGACCAGGTAGTGGTCGCCCCTGTCCTCGGCTCGCGTCTGCAGACCGGACAGATCGCTGCCGGCGTTCGGCTCGCTGAAGCCCTGGCACCAGATCTCCTCCGCCGACAGCAGCGGTGGCAGGTAGCGCTTCTTCTGCTCGTCGGTGCCGTGGGCGATGACCACCGGTCCGCCCATGCCCAGGCCGATCACGTTGATGGGTTCCGGCGCGTGGGCCAGGATCATCTCGTCGTTGAAGATCAGCTGGTCGAGGAAGCTGCGGCCGCGGCCGCCGTACTCCTCGGGCCACGTGATGCCGACGTAGCCGGCGTCGTAGAGCTTCCGCTGCCAGGCGCGCCGGCTCTCGATGAACGAGCCCATGTCGCCGCCGTCCTCGGAGCTGTCGCGCGGCGCGTTGGCCTTCAGCCAGGCCCGCACCTCGTCGCGAAACGCGCGTTCTGAATCGCTGAGCTCGAAATCCATCAGGCCACCGCCGGCACGACTTCGGCCATCTGCTCCAGCGCGTCGGCGTCGTCGAGCAGGAAGTGCTGCAGCATGAAAAGCTCGATGCCGACCTTGCTGAGCTCGCGCATGCGCTTGGCGATCTCGTCCGGGGTGCCGACGAACCAGGCGTCCTGGCGGCTCTCGAGGACCTCCGCGGGGCTGAACCGGGCGAGGTCGGGGACGATCTCGCGCACCCTGGCCGCGCGTTCGAGCCGCTCGGTGCGGTTGCGACCGACGATGTAGCTGGTCATCACGGACCGCTTGATCGTCTTCGGATCACGCCCGGCGTCACGGCACCGTTCGTCGAGCACGTCGCTCAGCTCGCGGAACTGGTCGGTGTCGAGGCGCGAGAAGTTCCACTCCGCCGCGTGCCTGGCGGCGAGAGGCATCGTGCGCTTCGTGCCTCGGCCACCGATCAGGAGAGGAATCTGGTTGCGGACAGGCTTGGGGTTGGTCCGGGTCCAGGCCTCGTGAATCTTGTCGATACCTGTCTCCAGCAGGTCGAACCGCTCCTTCCAGGTCAGGAAGGGGATGCCGAAGACCTCGTGCTCGTTCTCGTTCCAGCCCGCGCCGACGCCGAGGATGAGGCGACCTCCGGACAGGGAATCGACCGTGGCCGCGATCTTGGCCAGCATGCCAGGCAACCTGAAGGTCATCGGGCTGACCATGGGCCCGAACTCGATCGTCTTCGTCCATTCCGCGGCCAGCGCCAGCGATTCCCAGCACTCGATGCAGTCGCGGTCACTGGTGTTCGGGCCCATCAGCGAGATGAGGTGGTCGCTGCGCCTCAGCGACGCGAAGCCGAGGCGTTCCACGTCCGTGCAGATGCGCCGCCAGCGGTCCCAGTTGAGGCCTTCCTGGCCCTCGATCATGATCCCGACTTGAGTCATTCGAGGCTCATCGTAAGTTCGTCGAGGGGACGGAAGTTGAGGATCCGCTCCCTCGGGATGCCGGCCCGACGCGCCATCCAGAACCCCATCGGCACGTAGGCGAACTCGGCCGGCGCGTGGGCGTCCGCGTCGACGACAAAGTTGCAGCCGAGGTCGCGCGCCATCCGGGCCATCTCCGGCGAGAGGTCCATGCGCGCCGGGTCGCAGTCGATCTCCAGCACGACGCCGTTCCTGGCCGCCTCCTTGAAGACGGCTTCGAAGTCGTATGTGGCACCCTCGCGCGAACCGGGGCGGCGCCCGGTCGGGTGACCGATTACGTCCACATGGGGATGCGAGACCGCGCGCATCATGCGCTCGGTCATCGCGGCGGGTTCCTGGCGCAGCTTGACGTGGGGCGAGGCGATGACGATGTCCAGGATCTCGAGCACCGCGTCGGGCAGGTCGAGCGAGCCGTCCTCGAGGATGTCGACCTCGATGCCCTGCAGCAGAGTCACGCCCTCGACCTGCTTCTGGACCTCGGCCATCTCGCGCGACTGCGCAACCAGCCGCTCGGCGTCGAGGCCGTGGACCACCGTGATCCGCGGCGAGTGGTCGGTGATGCCGAGGTATCGATAGCCCAGCGCCGCCGCGCCCTGCGCCATCTCGAGCATGGTCGCCCGGCCGTCGCTCCATTTCGTGTGGGAGTGGATGTCGCCCTGGTACGCGTCGAGGTCGAGGTCGGTCTCGTCGTCGAGGGCCGGTTGTTTCATCTGCTCCCGGAGGCGATTGAGGTAGCGGCTCTGACCGGTCTGGATGAGGTCGGTCAGGACGCGGGCGATGCCCTCGCCGACGCCCTCGATCGAGGTCAGGCCGCCCGCTGCCTGCAGCGCGTCGAGGTCCGGACGCTCCAGCGCAAGCGTCCAGGCCGCTGCCGAGAAGGCCTTCGCTCGGAACCGCTCCTTCTCGTTCTGCCGCAGCAGGTAGCCGATCTCTGACAGCACCTGGGCGGCGGTGATGGCATCCAACCCGTAAATTGTCTAGGCAAATATGGCGCGACCAAGTCCGAAGCCGGGCGACCCGATCGCAGACCTGATCGATTCCTTGCTGGTCGAGCTCGGTGAGGACCCCGGCCGGCAGGGCCTCAAGGCGACCCCCGACCGCGTGGCGCGGGCGATGCGCGAGCTGACCGACGGCTACGGCGTCGAGCCCGACGAGGTGATCTCCGACGCGATCTTCGACCAGGACTACGACGAGATGGTCGTCGTCAAGGACATCCCCTTCTACAGCCTCTGCGAGCACCACATGCTCCCGTTCTTCGGCCAGGTCCACGTCGGCTACCTGCCGAAAGGCAAGGTCGTCGGCCTGAGCAAGATCCCCCGCCTGGTCGAGGTGTTCTCGCACCGCCTGCAGATCCAGGAGCAATTGACCAAGCAGATCGCCGAGGCGCTGAACGGCACGCTGACGCCAAAGGGGGTCGGTGTGGTGATCGAGGCCCGCCATCTATGCATGGAGATGCGTGGGGTGGAGACGCCCGGCGGGCACATGATGACGTCCTGCATGCTGGGCACCTTCCGGCGTGACCCGCGAACTCGGGCCGAGTTCCTGGACCTGGTCCGCCGGTCCAACTAGCTTCTCCAAGCCGCGGCGGCGCTCTATAGACTGCGCCCTGCGAATTCGGTGACAAGGGCCTGGACGTCACTGGCGGTCGCGGTTGTGCTGGCAGCGGGAGCTTGCACGTCGCCTCAAAGCGTGGTCACTCAGTCCCCATCGGGCGATCCGAGTGGCTCGCCCACGGCATCGCCGACGCCTTCCCCGAGCCCGCTGCCGCTCGTGATCTCCGCGGCGGCCTTCCACTCGGGCGAGCTGGGCCTGGCCTACACCCCGGTCAGCCCGATCGCCAAGGGCGGGGTGCCGCCCTACGTGTGGGAGGTTGCGGACGGGTCGCTCCCGGCGGGGCTGCTGATGACCGCGGCGGGCAAGGTCACAGGCACGCCGACGATCCTCGGCACCTATCTATTCACGATCCGCGTGACCGACTCGATGGGGAGCACCTCGATCATCCAGAGCTCGATCTCAGTCGCCCGCCGCGTCGTCGTGACCGGCAACCCGTGCACCAAGGTCTCGCCGTGCTCGGTCGAGGCCGGCTGCCTGACGGTGTGCGGCGTCTTCGGCTTTCTGAGCGGCGGCATCCCGCCCTACAAGTACAAGGTGACTTCAGGCGCCCTCCCGACCGGGATGGGCCTGAGCGGCTTCTCGCTCACCAAGGCCTTCCCGGCGGCGCCGGCAGCCGGCAAGGACTGGGTTTTCACTGTTCGCGTGACGGACGCGATCGGAGCGTGGGCGGAGACGACGTCCAAGTTCCATGTCTTCCCTCACATCAGGTTCAGCGGGGTGCTGAGCGCGTCCTGCACGGGCACAGGCGGGTCAGGGTGCACGTTCGCGACGCCCCTGCCGTTTGCCGACGGGACGCCGGGCCTGGACATCCATGACGTAGCGGTCTCGGTGATCTCCGGGCCGTCATGGCCCAAGGGCCTGACCTTCATCGCCCAGGGCGGCAACGTCAGCGGGATCCGCGAGGACTGCTCGGTGAGCCCGAAGCCAGGGGCCTTCAACGGGTCGGTCCGGATCTGGGTGAGGGACACGAGCACGTGCGCCGCCAACCAGTACTGCGCGAGCGGTCCGGCAACCGTGACCGTGAATCTCCCCGCCTGCCCGTAGTAGTCCGTGCGCGAAAATCCACCCGCGTCGCACGAGCGGGCTCTAGACTCCCGCTTGCAAAAGTCGTGAGGAGGGGCTGGGTAGTCGCGTTCGCCGGTGCGTGCTTGCTCAACGGGGCCTGCGCCGCCGTAGGCAATCTCGGCCAGAACTCTCCCTCAGCCCAGACGAGCCCGTCGAGCGAGGCGAGCCCGAGCCCGTCACCGTCGCCATCCCCGAGCAGCAACGCGCCGCTGGCGGTCTCGAGCTTCGGAGTGCACAGCGGTGAGGTCGGGCTGGCCTACTCCCCGGTCGCGCTGGGCGCCACCGGGGGGTCGCCGCCCTACAGCTGGTCCCTTGCCGGAGGCACGCTGCCTCCAGGCCTGGCCCTGTCGCAAGACGGGGTCATCTCTGGAAGCAGCACCACACCGGGCACCTTCTCATTCGGAGTCAAGGTCTCCGACTCGGGCGGGGCGACGGCCTCCAAGAGCGGCGCCATCGGCGTCTACAGCGCTCTGACCGTCACCCAGCCGTGCGTTGGGCAGTGCGTGAGGGGCAAGGGCTGCACCACGTGCGGCGCCTTCGGGACCGCCACGGGCGGCGCCGGGCCCTACGCCTACAAGGTCGTCGGCGGGGCGATCCCTCCAGGGATGAAGATGAGCCAGCTGTCGCTGGTCGGGGGATTTCCAGCCGGCGGCTACAGCCTGACGGTACTGGTCACTGACAAGCTGGGCGCGACCGAGACGGTTGGGGCCAACTGGTCGATCTACAACCCAGCCACTCTGATCGCGGGAAGAACGAGCGGCACCTGTGCCAACAACATGAATCCGAGCGGTTCCTGCACCTCGACGTGGAGCTATTCGGGTGGCAATCCAACCGTCCTGCCGAAGGTCGTCATCACCAGCTACTCGCCGTACACCGACCCGTTAACAGGACAGGTCTATCCGACCCCGACAGCCCCACCGCCAGGCTGGACCGTCAGTATCAAGGGAGGCGTGATCACTCTCTCGGCAACGTTGGCCAACCCTTGCACGGATACCTATAGGGGCTACGTCTACTTCGTACTGCGCGATCCGTCGGCATGCGCGACTACGGGTCCTTCAAACACCGGGAAGATGCTGGTTAACCTTGTGTACTCCTGCTAGCGCTGGTTAGCAGGTCGGCGAAGGCGACGGAGACGGTGATGGCGACGGAGACGTCTCGGACTGATTAGGCGACGTTTGCGGATTCTGGCCGGTCAGGGCCGTACACGCATTAACGGACAGCAGCAGGACCGACAGCCCGATCAACAGCGCGAGCCGGTTCCAGCGGCTGCGGCGGGTCCAGATCCCGGGCGAGAAGACAATCGCCAGCCCGCCGATCGGCAGAGTGCCAAGCGCCGCGAGGGTCAGCAGGGCCGCGACGTCAGCACCGCCGGGCGTTCCAGGATGAACGGCGGCCGCGGTCTGGCACGGGGTCGAGGTCGCAGTCGCGCACGGCGCCGCGCCCGGCGTTCCGCACTGAGCCGGGGATGGGTTCGTGTTCGGCGATGCCGGCGCCGCAACGACCGTGTAGATCGTGGTGTTTGTGTACGGAGCTGCGTAAATCTGCCCGGAGGGCGACCCACTCGAATCGTAAACGGCGACGTGCACAACGAAGGTCGATGGATAGTTCAGGGGAGCTGGTGGAATGAAAGACGGACTGGTTCCCGTGTCGACGATGCCTCCAAGGCAGGTTGACACGGTTGTGGTCCAAAGCGCGATCCGCGTCGCTGGGACTTTGTACCAACTGAACTTAAACGTGCTCGAACTTGGCGCCCTCGCGCTTGGGCAGCCTCCTGGCCAGATGACCTTACCTCGAAGGGTGAATTTCGCAGTAGGGATGCCGGACGTCGGCGTCACATAGACGTAGGGCTTTCCCCACACAATCGTGTATGCGTGGCTCCCCGTGTCTAGGGATTTGCCGTTTGCGTCTCTCATGTCGACGAGGACTTTGTGGCTTCCGACTTTGTTCTGGCCGGCAGGCGGCACGAAGGCAGGGCTCGGGCCCGTGTCGTACCTGTTGGTCTTTGGGTCGCACGGGACCCTGACTGCCGACCAAAAGGGACTATTGGCCATGGAGTCCCAGAAGAAATAAAAGTAGAGAGGGGTGGTCCCTGCGCAGTTGATCTGGAATGTGGCTCGGGCTGTGAACGAAGCGGTCGGCAACCCGGACGTCGGCGAGAGGATTACGACAGGATGCGGGAGAGTGAACGCCCTCCCGGTGGCTGCGCCCGACGCCAATAGCGCGCCCACGAGCAGCACAACCAACAGGGGTGGGCGGCTCCAAGCCAACGCCCTCCTTCCCACGTCGGAGATTCTGAGGCCACCCGAAATCGGCAGGGCCGGGTTATGACCCGAAATAACGCATAAACCAGTCTTTATGCGTTATATTCGATAAAGCAAGCTTTATGTTTCTCCAGAGCCCGCGAAACGAACTGCCCGACCACTTCCTGGCGTTCGCCAACCCGACGCGCCTGCGCATCCTGGAGCGCCTGGCCTCGGAGGGTGAGGTCAACGTGAACGACCTCGCCGCCTTCCTGCACATGAGCCAGCCCCGCATCTCGTGGCACCTGCGCATGCTGAGGGTCGGCGGGGTGATCCGGACGCGGCGCGACGGGCGGCAGGTCTACTGCTCCGTGGACGTGGAGAACATCCGGCGCTATCGCGAGCGCCTGGACGAGATGCTCGGCCTGACCCAGATCGGAAAAGTGAAAGTTCGTGAGGAGGTGCGCGCATGAGCGCCAATCACAGGGGCAACGGTCAACAGAAAGGCAAAGTACGCGTGGCCATCGTGGGGGTCGGCAACTGCGCCTCCTCGCTGGTCCAGGGCGTCCACTACTACCGCAACGCGTCGACCAAGGACTCGGTCCCTGGCCTGATGCACGTCGATCTCGGCGGCTATCACATCCGCGACATCGAGTTCGTCGCCGCCTTCGACATCGACAAGAACAAGGTCGGCCTCGACCTGGCCGACGCGATCTTCGCCAAGCCAAACAACACCGTGAAATTCGCCGACGTGCCGAAAGCCGGCGTCAAGGTCCAGCGCGGCATGACCCACGACGGGATCGGCAAGTACCTCTCCGACGTCGTGACCAAGGCGCCTGGTGAGACCTCCGACGTCGTTGGCATCCTGAAGAAGACCAAGGCCGACGTGGTCGTCAGCTATCTCCCCGTCGGCTCGGAAGAGGCGACGAAGTGGTACGTCGAGCAGGCGCTGACCGCCGGCGTTGGCTTCGTCAACTGCATCCCGGTCTTCATCGCCCGCGAGCCGTACTGGCAGAAGCGCTTCCTCGAGAAAGGCCTGCCGATCATCGGTGACGACATCAAGTCGCAGGTGGGCGCGACCATCATCCACCGCGTGCTGACGCGTCTGTTCCGCGACCGTGGCGTAAAGCTCGAGCGGACCTACCAGCTCAACTTCGGCGGCAACACCGACTTCCTGAACATGCTGGAGCGCGAGCGCCTGATGTCCAAGAAGATCTCGAAGACGCGCTCGGTGACGTCGCAGCTCGACTACGACATCGGCAAGGACAACGTGCACATCGGCCCGTCGGACTACGTGCCCTGGCTCAACGACCGCAAGTGGGCCTACATCCGCCTCGAGGGCCGCTCTTTCGGCGACGTGCCGCTCAACGTCGAGCTGAAGCTCGAAGTGGTCGACTCACCCAACTCGGCGGGCATCGTGATCGACGCCGTGCGCTGCGCCAAGCTGGCGCTCGACCGCGGCATCGGCGGCGCGCTCGAAGCCCCGAGCTCCTACTTCATGAAGTCGCCTCCAGTGCAGTACAGCGACGACGAAGCCAGGCGCCTGGTGGAGGGTTTCATCGAGGGTGATAAGGCGGGAGTCAACGGCGGCGATGGTCGTAACGGGCGCGAGCGCCGAGTCGCCAAGACGAAGCCGGCCGCAACTGCTCGCCGCTAGCCGCGCACAGTGGGGCGACGCGAGCGATCCGGCGGCATCGACGGGCGAAGCCAAGGAAGCGACGAGCAGCGCAGCGAGCGCATCGGTGATGCGTGAGCGAGCAGCGCAGGAGCTGACGCAGGACAGGCGCCCGGAGGGCGCCGATCGCCCGTCTAGGCCGTCGCAGCGCCGCGGCGTCCCGCTGGGCGCGGCTGCCTATCGGGCGGGGGCGCGCGTCCTGCGCGCGACACCGTCCGGCCTGCGGCACGCCGCGGCGTCGCCGGGCGGCTTCGCCTGGTTCTGGCTGAGTCCTCGCCAGAGGCGGGCGGCCCTCGACAACTACGCGGCCGCGCTCGGCCTGGAGCGCGACGACCCCGCCGTGGCCCGCGTGGCGACGCGCGCCTTCCAGAACTACGGCCGCATGCTCATGGACTTCCTGCTCATCGGCAGCCTGACGCCAGAGGAGCTGATGACGCGGGTGACGCTCGAAGGGCGGGAGCACCTCGACGCCGGCGTCGCGCGTGGCCGCGGCGTGATCATGGCCGTGCCGCACATGGGGTCGTGGGACATGGCGGGCTCGTACGGCGGTGCCCTCGGCTACAAGGTCTCCGCGGTCGCGGAACGGTTCCCCGGCTCGCTGAACGACGCGGTCGTCAGGACGCGCCAGCGTTTCGGCCTCAGCGTCATCACCCTGGGCAGGTCGGCCGTGCGCGCGATCACGGAGGCGCTGCGGAGCAACGGCGTGGTCGCGCTCCTGTGCGACCTCGAGCAGGGACCCGGGGTGGAGGTCAGCTTCTTTGGCCGCCGCGCGGTCGTGCCGGGCGGCCCGGCGGCGTTCGCCATCAAGACCGGCGCCACGCTCATCCCCGCCTGCCAGTACGCGACCTCACCTGGTCGCTACAACATCCACGTCGACCCGCCGCTCGCTGTCGGCGCAGAGGAGACCAAAGAGGGCTTGATGCAGCGCGTGATCGACCGTTTCGAGGAATTCATCAAGGAGCGACCTGAGCAGTGGTACGCGTTTCGGCCAATGTTCTCTCGCTGAGGAATGGGCGATTGGACCTGGCGGGCTTTCAAGCTGGTGCAGGCGGCGGTGGAGCGGATGCCTCGCCCGTGGGCGTATGCGCTCGCCGTGCTGGCCGCGAGGTTCGCCTGGTGGTTCTCCCCGCTGGCCCGGCCGCGCCTCGAGTACAACCTGAAGATCGCGTGCCCCGACCTGGCGACGGACACCATGGAGCTCCGCCGCATCTCGAAGCTGAATTTCCGGAACCACGCCAAGGCGTACGCCGACTTGATGCAGCTCCCCGGCGCGCGGGTCGAGCTGTTGCGCGCGCAGCTGGACGTGCGGGGTCTGGTGCACCTGGAAGAGGCGCGGTCCCACGGCAAGGGCGTGCTGGTGGTGTCGTGCCATATGGGCTCGTACGAGGTGGTGGCAGCGATCTGGTCGGCGACCCTTGCTCCGGTGAGCTTCTTCGCCGAGGAGGTCGAGCCACGCGCGCTGTTCGAGTGGTACCGAGACACGCGGGCGAGGCTCGGCATCAGCGTGCTGACGCTCGGCCACGGCGGGATGCGGAAAGTCCTCGAGGCCCTGCGGGACGACGAGATGGTGATCACCGCGATCGACAGGGACATCACCGGCACGGGTCACGTGATGCCCTTCTTCGGCAAGCCGGCACCGATCCCCCTCGGCCCGGCCGCGATCGCGCTGCGGTTCGGCACGCCGCTGCTGCCGGTCTGCGTTTACCGGATGCCGGACGATACCTACGTGGCCGAGGGCGCTCCGCTCGTGTATGCGAAGTCGACTGGCGACGCAAGGGCCGACCAGGTGCGCACGACCGAGGAGCTGCTGCGGCGCATCGAAGGTTTCATCCAGCAGCACCCCGAGCAGTGGCATGTGCCCCATCGCATATGGGACGGCTCACCATGAGGGCAACTCTTCCCCGCTTGCGGGGAAGTGGCCGGCGAAGCCGGCCGATGGGGCCGCCCCTCCGGCGCCTTCGGCGCCACCTCCCCATGAATGGGGAGGAGTTCGCCTCATGAGAGTTGGACTCGTGTCGCCGTACGACTTTGCCTCGCCCGGCGGCGTCAACGACCACGTCCGCCACCTGGCCGTGCAGCTGCAGGCGCTCGGCCACGAGAGCCGCATCTTCGCGCCGTCGAGCCGCGCGGACGTCGGTTTCGATGCGGCGCGCTTCTACCGGATCGGGACGCCAATCGCGATCCCGGCCAACGACTCGGTCGCGCGCATCACCCTGAGCTTCCACCTCGCCAACCAGGTGGCGGCGATCGTCGCCGACGAGCGGTTCGACGTCCTCCACTTTCACGAGCCGCTGATGCCGGCGCTGCCGATGACGATGCTCCGCATGTCGACTACCGCGAACGTCGGCACCTTTCATGCGTTCGCCCGCTCGAACGTCGGCTACTTCTACGGCCGTCCTTTCCTCGAGCCTTACCTGCAGCACCTGCACCGCGCGATCGCGGTCAGCGAACCCGCGCGCGCTTTCGTCAACCGCTACTTCCCTGACTTCCAGCTGCGCGTCGTCCCCAATGGCATCGACGTCGAGACCTACCGGCCGGGGCTGCCGCCGATCCGCCACCTGCGCGACGACCACATCAACATCCTGTTCGTCGGCCGCCTCGAGAAGCGCAAAGGCCTGGGCGACCTGCTCCGCGCATACCGCGCGATGAGCGCGCGCGTTCCGTTGACGCGCCTGATCATCGTCGGCGACGGGCCGCTGCGCGGCAGGGTCGAGTCGTACATCGCGCGGCACAGACTGAGCAGCGTCGTCATGGCCGGCTACGTGCCGGAAAGCGTGAAGCCGCGTTACTACGACAGCGCGGACATCTTCTGCGCGCCCGCGACGGGCGCGGAGAGCTTCGGCATCGTCCTCCTCGAAGCGCTGGCGTCCGGCCTGCCGGTAGTTGCCACCGAGATACCCGGCTACATGTCGGTGCTGGAGCCCGGAAAAGACAGCGTCACCGTGCCGCCGAAGAACTGGCGCGAGCTCGCGGCGACGCTGGTCATTCTCGCGCGCGACGGGGAGCTACGGGCCCGCCTCGCGGCGTACGCGCAGCAGAAGGCGCTCCGGTATTCCTGGAAGTCGGTGGCGTCGGAGGTAGTCGAGGTCTACAAGGAGGCTCGCAAGGCGCTGGCCGCGCGGCCCGCATCCGTGCTGGAGGTGAGCGGTGTTCACCACGCGGTTTGAAGCCTGGGTCCGCCGCCACGCGGAAGCGTTGATGACCGCGCTCGGTCGGACGCCGCTGACCCCCAACCAGGTGACGGTGGTCGGCCTGGCGCTGACGTTCGTCGCCGCGGGCCTGGCCGCCTTCGGCCAGTTGCGCTGGGCAGGGGTCGTGCTGATCTTCGCCGGGACGTGCGACATCCTCGACGGCGCCCTGGCCCGCTCGACCAGGACGGCGTATCCATACGGCGCGTTCCTCGACTCGACGCTCGACCGCTATTCGGAGGGCGCCGTGTATCTCGGCCTGGCGGCGTACTTCACGACCGTCGACGGCGCTCTGCAGGAATGGCTCGTGCTGGCCACCCTGGCCGCGCTGGCCGGTTCCTTCCTCGTCAGCTACGTGAGAGCCCGCGCGCAGAGCCTTGGTTTCACGTGCAAGACGGGCCTCTTCCAGCGCCCGGAGCGAGTGGTCGTGACCGTGATCGGCCTGCTCATCGGCGGCTGGGTGCTGTACGGAGTCGTGTTCCTGCTCGCGATCGTGACGAACATCACCGCGGTGCAGCGGATCCGTGAGGTCTGGCTCCAGGGCCGCGCCCAGCGCCTGGAGCGGGAGCGGGAGATCAAGGCGGCGCGGGCCGCGGCCTCCAACCAGGCGCCGTGACTGACCCGTTCGCGGGCGTGGTCGGCCACGCGCAGGCCCTCGCCCAGCTGCGCGCGCAAATCGAGACGCAGCGGCTTGCGCACGCCTACCTGTTTGTCGGCGAGGCAGGGCTCGGCAAGTCGACCGCCGCGCGAGCGCTGGCGGCGGCGCTCCTGCCCGAGGCCCAGCTGACGCGACACCCCGATTACTGGGAGGACGACCGGATCAAGCTCCTGCACGTCAACGAGATCCGCTTGATCCCCGACAAGCCGCCTGAGTTTCACGAGCTGTCGCTGCAGCAGTTCTTGAACCTGAAGCCGGCGGTCGGCACGCGGCGCGTCGCGCTGGTCACGAATGTCGGCCGCGTGCGCGACGAGCACCAGGGGATTCTCCTGAAGACGCTCGAGGAGCCGCACCCGAACCGGGTCATCGTCCTCACGACGCCCAGCCTCAACCCGTTCGTCGTCCTGCCGACCGTGGTTTCGCGCTGCCAGCGTCTCTTCTTCCACCCCGTACCGGCGCCGTTGATCGAAAAGCTGCTCGCGTCGCACGGCGTCTATGCGGAGCGGGCGCGGCTTCTCGCCGACCTTTCGGGAGGCCGCCCTGGATGGGCGATGCGCCGCGCGAGCGAGGCCGGCGTCATCGAGCTTCACCACTCGTGGACGCGGCGGCTAGAGGAGATCTTCGGCTCGCCGGCCGACGTTCCTCTGCGCCTGGCCGCCCAGCTCGACTCCGAGCAGATGGGCTGGAGGCGCAGCGAAGGGGACGAGGAGGACCCGGCGCTGTTCGCCATGGCGAGCTGGCAGATCGAGCTGCGGCGCCGCATGCTGGCGAGCCGGGGCCGCGAGCAGGGCCGCTGGGCGCGGCTGCTCGAGCTCTCGTACGACACGCTTGGCTACCTGGAGCAGAACGTCAGCCCGCGTCTCGCTCTAGAAACATTCCTGCTCGAATGTCGAAAAGCGTCATAAGGAGGGCGCTCCAGGGCTTCCAGGCGTACACGCCGGGTGAGCAGCCGCCCGACGGCGAGGGCTGGGTCAAGCTCAACACCAACGAGTCGCCGCTGCCGCCGTCACCGAGAGTGCTCGAGGCGATCAAGGCGGCGGCCAACGAATCGCTGCGCCTCTATCCAAGCCCGACGGCGCAGCCCGCCCGCGAGGCGATCGCGCGCAGGTTCCGGCTCGATCCCAGGCAGGTCGCGGTCGGGAACGGCGCCGACGAGCTGATCGAGATGTGCTTCCGCGCCTTTGCGGGCGCGGGTGACGCGGTCGCCTATCTGACCCCGACCTACCCGCTGCTCGAGCCGCTGTGCCGGATCCACGAGGCAGTGCCGTCCACGCATCCGACCGAGCAGTTCCACGAGCTGCCGCCGAGCCTCGGTCCCGACCCGGCGCCCCTCAAGTTCATCGTCAACCCGAACTCGCCGACGGGCGCCCTTTTCGCGACCCGCGACGTGGAGGCGGCGGTGGCCGCGTCGAGCGGCGTCATCGTCATCGACGAGGCTTACGCCGATTTCGCGCCGCACTCATGCCTCCCGCTTCTCGAGCGCCACGAGAACGTCCTCCTCCTGAGGACCTTCTCGAAGTCATACGCCCTGGCCGGGATGCGGATCGGCTTCGCGCTGGGCAGCCGCGATCTCATCGAGGCGCTGGACGCGGTGAAGGACTCGTACAACCTCGACAGGCTCGCGATCGCCGCGGCGGCGGCCGCGATCGAGGACGAGGCACACCACAGGGAGCTGGTCGCCGAGGTCGTGCGGAACCGCGGCGAGCTGCAGGGAGAGCTGGAGCGACTTGGCTTTGAGGTGGTGCCCTCGGCCGCGAACTTCGTCTTCGCCAGGCCGCCCCGGCCCGCTGCCGAAGTCGTCTCGGGGCTGCGCGAGCGCAAGATCCTGGTCCGCCATTACGATCGTGACCCGATCGCGGGGTGGATCCGCGTCACGATCGGCACCCGAGAGCAGCACGAGGCGTTGCTCGACGCACTGAAGGAGATCCTTTGACGACAAACGCCCCGACCCGTGAGGAAGCGTGGGAGCTCGTCACCTCGATGACGAAGTCCGACCAGCTGCGCAGGCACATGCGCAGCGTGGAGGCCGCGATGCGCGCTTATGCCAGGCGGTTCGGCGAGGACGAGGAGCGTTGGGGCGTGCTCGGCCTGATCCACGACTGGGACTACGAGTCAGGACCGACACTCGACCTGCACCCGATGCGCGGCATCCAGATGCTGCGCGAGAAAGGTTGGCCGGAGGACATCCTCGACGACATCGCCTCGCACGCGGACTACCTGGATGTGCCGCGCGACACCAACGCGCGCAAAGCGCTCTACGCGGTGGATGAGATGTGCGGGTTCATCATCGCCTGCGCCCTGGTCAAGCCGGACAAATCGCTCAGCGCGGTCGAAGCGAGCACCGTGCGCAAGAAGATGAAGGACAAAGCTTTCGCGCGCGGCGTGCATCGCGAGGAGCTCGTCGCGGGCGCCGAGGTGCTCGGTATTCCGTTCGACGAGCACGTGGAGTTCGTACGCGACGCCCTGAAGCCGATAGCTCAGGATCTGGGACTGAACCCATGAGCAGCTCAGGGCGTCCACGGGTACTTCTCATGCATCCGATCCTCGACCCAGGGCCCTCGATCCTGGCCGAGGCCGCCGAGGTCATCGCCTACCCGGCCGGCGGGCCGCTCGACGAGGCGAGCATCCGCCAGGCGGCGGAGGGCTGCGTCGGCATCGTGACCCAGCTCATGGACGCGATCCGGGAGACGGTCCTCTCGACGCCCGGCCTCAAGTGCGTGAGCAACGTGGCCGTCGGCTTCGACAACATCGACGTGGCCGCGGCGACCGCGCACAAGGTGATGGTCACCAACACGCCGGGCGTCCTGGACGACGCGACCGCCGACTTCGCGTTTACCCTGCTGATGACGACTGCACGGCGCGTCGTCGAGGCGGACAACTTCACACGCGGCGGGCACTTCCGGGGCTGGGCGATCGACATGATGCTGGGCCAGGACGTCTTCGGCGCGACGCTGGGCATCGTCGGCATCGGACGCATCGGCCGCGGCGTCGCCCATCGCGCGAAGGGTTTCAACATGCGCGTCCTCTACTACGACCCGCAGCCGCTGCCCCGTGAGGCGGAAGAGCAGCTGGGCGCCACCGCCGTCGATCTCAACAGGCTTATCGCGGAGTCGGACTTCATCTCCATCCACGTGCCGCTTACGCAGCAGACACAGCACCTCATCAGCACCGCGCAGTTCAACGCCATGAAGCGAAACGCCATCCTCATCAACACGTCACGAGGACCGGTCGTTGACGAGGCGGCCCTGGTCGAGGCGCTGAACGCGAAGAAGCTTGCGGGCGCGGGACTCGACGTCTACGAGCGCGAGCCGGCGGTGCACCCGGGCCTGGTCACCTCGCCGAACGTGGTGCTCGCGCCGCACATCGCGAGCGCGACGGTGCGCACCCGCTCCGAGATGTCGGCCATGGCCGCACGCAACATGGCGACCGCCGTGCGTGGCGGCCGGCCGCCGAACCTGGTCAACTCCGAGGTCAAGCGATAGCCGTCTCTCTTCGGTACAAGCTGCTGGCCCTGGACCTCGACGGCACCATCCTCGGGATGGACCTGACGCTCGACCCGCGCGATGTCGAGGCCGTTCGACGCATGATCGGCGCCGGCGTGCGCGTGATCGCTTGCACGGGGCGACCGTTTCCGGGCGCGATCCCCTGGGTGGAGCGGCTCGGGCTCGACGGGCCGATCGTCTGCTACCAGGGCGCCCAGGTCCGCAACCTCGACGGCAGCGTGCTGCTCGACCACGGCATCCCACACGACATTGCCATGGAGGTCATCCGCTACGCCCGCGAGAGCAACCTGCACATCCAGGCGTACCGGGACGACCAGCTGATCGTGGAGCGCGACCGGCGAGAGGCCCATGTCTACGCCCAGCACGCGAGCATGAAGGTCAACGTGGTCGGTGACCTCGACACGGCGATGGGCGCGACCACGCCCAAGCTCGTGATCGTCGCGCCGCCGGCGACCCTGGAGGCCATCCTGCCCGACACGAAGGCCCGCTGGGCCGGGAAGCTGAACGTCGCGACGTCGACGCCCGACTACCTCGAGTTCACGAGCGCGGGCAGCGACAAGGCGTCCGCGCTCCAGTTCCTGTGCGACCTCTTCGGTGTCGCCCAGGCCGAGGTCGCGGCGGTGGGTGACGGCCGCAACGACGCCTCGATGGTCGCCTGGGCCGGATTCGGCGTCGCCGTCGAAGGCTCCCCACCGGAGCTGATGGCGGCCGCCGACCGTACGATCCCTGGACCTGGCAGCGGTGGAATCGACCAGCTTGCGGAGGCGTTGCTGGTATAGATGGCAACTCTGCTGCTTGTGCACGCGCACCCGGACGACGAGGCGATCTCGACCGGTGGGGCGATGATGAAGGCCAAGGCCCACGGCCACCGCGTCGTGCTCGTCACCGGCACGCGGGGCGAGGTGGGCGAGATCTACAACATGGACGAGGCGTCCTCCAGGCCGCGACTCGGCGACATCCGGACCGACGAGCTGAAGGCCGCGGCCGAGATCCTCGGTGTCGACCGCCAGGAGTTCCTCGGCTATCGCGACTCGGGCATGGTCGACACCGACGACAACAAAGATCCGCGTTCGTTTCACCAGGCTCGCCTTGACGAGGCCGCGGGCAAGCTCGCCGTTCTCATCCGCGAAGAGCGGCCGGACGTGGTCGTGACCTACGCCGAGGACGGGGTCTACGGCCATCCCGACCACATCAAGGCGCACTTCGTGACGAACGCCGCGCTCGACGTCGTCGAGAAAGAGGGCGTTGGAGTGAAGAAGCTCTACTACACGGCCATCCCGCGTTCCCTGATGGAGGCTTTCGTCCAGCAGATGCCGGAGGAGGCGCGGCAGGCGATGGGCGGCAACATGCGCATAGTGGGCACCCCTGACGAGCTCGTCACGACCCAGATCGACGTCCACGACTACGTCGAGGGCAAGCGCGCGGCGTTTCGCGCCCACGTGAGCCAGAACGACCCCAACTCGTGGTTCTCGAACATGCAAGACCAGGTGTACGAGCTTGCGTTCGGCACGGAGTACTACCAGCTGGCCCGCGGCAAGCTTGGTTCGGAGAAGCCGGAGACGGATCTCTTCGCGGGAATCGACTAACCGCGATAGTCCGGACTAACCCGGCATTTCCCGTGGCCAGATGGCGTGTTCGTCCGGACTATCCGGCGGGTGCCCTCCCGTAGACTCGGAGCCGTTATGGAAGTCGTGAAGATCACGCCTCGCGGGTACTGCCACGGCGTGGTCGACGCGTTCCGTATCGCCAGGCGCGTGCGCGAAGAGACCCAGGGTCCGGTGCACATGCTCGGCATGCTGGTGCACAACACGCACGCCACAGATGACCTGCAGGCGCAGGGCATCGCGCTCGTCGATCAGCCGGACCGCCTCGCCGGCCTCGAGCACATCAAGGAAGGGACGGTCATCTTCACCGCCCACGGGGTTTCGCCGCAGGTCAAAGAGCGCGCGGTCGAGCTGGGCCTGAAGCCGGTCGACGCGACATGCTCGGACGTCGTCCGCACTCACGAGCTCGTGGCCGACCTGGCGCGCAAGGGTTACGAGGTCGTCTACATCGGACGCAAGGGACACCCCGAGCCTGAGGGTGTGATGGGCGAGGCGCCCGGCCACGTCCACCTGGTCCAGGAGCCGGAGGACATCGACCAGCTCGACCTCCACGGTGACCGCATCGCCGTGACCTGCCAGACGACGCTTTCGGTATGGGATACCGAGGATCTCATTGGCCGCGTCATGGCGCGCTACCCGGGGGCCGAGGTCTACAACGAGATCTGCCGGGCCACCCAGGAACGCCAGGAAGCGGCGGTCGAGGCGGCGAAGGAGGTCGACCTCGTGATCGTGGTCGGCAGTCCGCGCTCCTCCAACTCGCTGCGTCTGGTCGAGGTGGTCAAGAAGCTGGGCCACAAGCCCGCGTACCTGGTCGACAGGTTCGAGGACCTAGACCTCTCGTGGTTCAAGGGCGCGCGCAAGGTCGGTGTGACCAGCGGTGCGTCGACACCGACCCAGCTCACCCGCCGGGTGATCGAGTACCTGGAGGGGTTGGAGCTACCGGCCTAGGTTCCTCTGAGGCGGCGCAGCACGCCGCCGAGGCCCCGGTTCCGTGTCGTCTTCGAGGCTCCGGCGGGCGCGGGCGTCTCCGCGGCGGGTGGGGCTGCGGTCTCGGGAGTGTGCGCCGCGCGCGGCTCGTGCTCTTCCTCGCGCGCCATCGAGCCCGATGAGCGCCGGCGGCGCCGTCTTCGGGCCGGTCCGGACGCACGCTCGGGCTTGGCGGTGGCCGCCGGCGGGGCGGCGATCGCGGGTGGCTCGGGTATGTCCGTTCCGGCGCCATTCGAGCGGGAGCGCCGGCGGCGCCGTCGCGGAGCGCTGCCCGCCTGCGCCGGGGCCGGCTCGGCGGCGGGCCGGGCGCCGCCGGACTGCTCGCGCTTGACCTTGGCGCCGACCTCGCCCTCCGCGCACATGGCGCCGTCGGCCGTGTGGACGTCGACCCGCCACACCACGACCGCCGAGGGTGCCCCGCTCCGCGGCGGTCGCTTCTGGGTCAGCGTCCAGCGCGCATAGATCGTGTCCCCGGCCCGGATCGAGCGCGGAAACTTCCAGTTCAGCCACTCCCACTCGGCGATCGAAGGCACGGGCATGTCCATCGAGCCCAGGCCGACCGCCATGGCGACGACCAGCGCCGGTGGCGCCGCACGCGGCCCATCGCGGCCGTCGATCGTGAGGGGGGAGAAGTCGCCCGCCACGCCCGCAAACAGGGCTATCTCGGCTTCGGTGACGGTGCGACGGCGGGTCGTCCATTCGCCGCCAAGCGGAAGGTCGTCGAAGGAAAGCGGCTCCAGTTCGGGCCGAGTATAGCTAGCGACTCCACTCCAGGGTCGCGGCGTTAACCTATGGCAACCTCAGAGACCCCCCGGGAGGCACCTTGGATTTCGCAGCGGTCCTGCTTGTCGTTTCGGTCCTGCTCGTCGTCACGATCGTCCTGCTCACCGTGTCGCTGATGCGCCGCCACGGGACGGCGCGTGAGCTCGAAGCAGCGCTCAGTGACGCCAGCGGCGCCCGCGACCGGGCGGCGCTCCTGCTTGCGATTGCGTCCGCGGTCAACTCGTCCCTCGCCCTCGAAGAGGTCCTCAACGTCGCCCTGACCCACGCCGGGCGGATCATGGGCGCGGTCGCCGGCGCCATGTACCTGGTCCGCACCGGCAAGGCGGAGATGTACCGCGAGGCCTCCTACAACCTGACGACGAGGGCTCGCGGCGGCCTGCGCAAGATCGACGAGGAGCCGTTGAGCTCGGCGCTCGGAGCGATGCGGCCGCTCGTGGTCAAGCTCGACGAGCACACAGCCCCGGGCCTCGAGCTCGGCGGCCACCCGCAGCACGCGCTCGTGGTGCCTATCCAGCGCTCGGGCCAGCTGATGGGCGCGATGGAGCTCTACCTGAACGCGTGGCGCGAGCTGACCGAGGACCAGGCCGACCTCCTCAACGGTGTCGCCTCCCAGGCCGCCATTGCCATCCGCCACGCCCAGCTCTTCCAGGCGCAGGAGGAGAACGCGCTCACCGACGAGCTGACGAGGCTGCCCAACCGCCGCGCCCTCGCTCAGCGGTTCCTGCAGGAGATGCAGCGCGCGCGGCGGCACAAGATCTCGATCGCGTTCTTGATGATCGACCTCGACCACTTCAAGCAGGTCAACGACACCTACGGTCATCTCAACGGTGACGCGGTGCTCGCCGAGCTGGCGCAGATCCTCCTCAGCAGCGCTCGCGAGTCGGACGTGTGCGCGCGCTACGGCGGTGAGGAGTTCGCCCTCATCCTTCACGAGACGACCGAGTCGGGAGCTCGCATCCTCGCCGAACGCATCCGCGTCAAGGTCGCCGCGGCCACCTTCCCAGGCGGCCTGAAGCTGACGATCAGCGTCGGCGTCGCCGCGACCGACGACCCCGCGGTGTTCACGCAGCTGATGGACCGCGCCGACCAGGCGCTCTACATGGCCAAGCAGGGCGGCCGGAACCAGGTGCGCGTCGCCGACATGACCGCTCCCGCTCCCAAATCCCACTCTTCCAGGCAGGAGGCCGGACCGGTTTAAGCTCGCGGAAGTGGGTCACTTCTGCGTCGTCTGTGGGTCGCCACTCGTAACGCGGGTCATCGAAGGCCGTGAGCTCGAAGCCTGCGCCAACGACGACTTCGTCCTCTGGCGGGACCCGAAGGTCGCCGCCGCGGTGGTGGTCGAATCAGACGGGGCGGTTGTTCTCGGCCGCAGGGCGATCGAGCCGGGCTACGGCCTCTGGTGTCTGCCCGGCGGATTCGTCAACGACGACGAAGACCCCGCGACGGCGGCGGTGCGCGAATGCCGCGAGGAGATCGGCGCCAACGTCGAGATCACCCAGCTGCTCGGCCTCTACCACGTCGCCAAGACCACCGCGTCGAGCATCGTCGGCATCGCGTACCGGGGCCGGCTCGTCGACGGCGCGACGATAAGCCCTGGGCCGGAGATGCTGGAAGTGGCTTTCGTCAGGCTTGACGCGTTGCCGGAGATCGCGTTTCCGAGTCATCGCGAAGTGCTGAAGATGTACGAGGCCGCAGCAGCTGCCCCTGCATCGCCACCAACACGAGAATGAGCGCCATCGCGACCACAGCGCAAGCGGTGAACCCGGCCGCGTAGCCGTAGCTCTGCACGATCGGCCCAAACAGCAGCGGGCCGGCCGCAAGCCCGCCGAAGAGCGTCGTCCCATAGATGCCCATCGTGACCCCACGAGTCGATCCGCTCGACAGGTCGGCGAACACGACGCCGATGGCAACAAAGCTCACGGCGACGAAGGGAGTGCCGATCAACAGCACGACCGCGGGCACGAAGAATCCGGTCAGGTGGCCGACGATCACGCACGCGACGCACCAGCCGATGGCGCCGACCAGGACGATGGGCCAGCGGCGGCGGGCGCGGTCGACCAGGCGGCCGGCCGGTATGCGGGAGACGGCGTTGACGACCGCCTGCAGCGCCAGCAGGTATCCCACCTGTGAGCTCGGAAGACCGAGCTGCTCCCTGCCGAAAATCGGCACGAACGCGTTGAACGTGCCCCAGGTGAGCGTCATGCCGAGCAGGGCGATGGTCACCGGGATGGCCGCCGGCTGGCGGAAGAGCGCCCGCAGCGGCTCGCGCAAGGCGAGGCCGGTCCCAGAACGCTGGGTCGTGTTGCTCGCCAGGAGGGAGCCCGGTAGCGCCAACAGGAGCAGGGCGGTGGTGACGGCGATGTCGGTCCGCACGTCGATCCACGTCAGCGCCAGCCCAGCCAGCGCCGGGCCGAGGAAGAATCCTGACTGCATCGAAAAGGTCAGCCACCCCATGGCCCGGCCCAGCCGCGCCCGGGGCACCGACTCCGCGACGGCGGCGAAGATTGCGGACTGCTGGATGCCGGCGCCGAGGCCCCCGACGATGCCCCATAGGAACAGAGGCGGGATCGTCGTCGTGAAGGCGGTGGCCACCTGCGAGCCGGCCGCGAGGATCAGGGAGAGCCCGAGCAGCGTGCGGACGCCGAACCTGTCCACGAGCACGCCGGCGGGGAGGGCCAGGAAGGCGGCCACCAGGGTCGTGACCGAGAACAACGCGCCCACCTCGAAACGGCTGGCGCCGAGGTCGTGCGCGTAAAGCGGAACGGTCAGGCCGCGCGCGCCTATGGCCGCAAAAACCGCCAGCGCCGCGAGGTAGAGCGCAACGGCACGGCGCGACTGAGGGACTGCTTGCGCCACCACACCCGAGGGCTGCACGCCGGCCTCGCGGCCTCGTCTCATCGGCTCAGGCCGCCGAATGCGTGCGTCAAGGGGCCCGTCACTTCGTCGTCACGCAGCGTTGGCTGCGCTCCTCCTCGTGCCACCCTTTCCTTCGCCTCGGCGGCCTGACCGGCGGCCACGGCCGCCTGCCGCGATCCGAGTCCGCGCTGCCGTCGCGCAGCCCTAGCATACCGGCGACATGGTCCGGGAACGGGTCGGCGACTGGAAGCTGGCCTGGCGCTTCGCGCTCGCGGGATTGGCGGCCAGCGTCGTCGTGATCATTCTTGCTTCAACCGGAGTCACGGCCGGAACATTCGACGGGGCTCAAGATCGACTGTTTCCGGTTCCAGCGCCTGACCCTCAAATCACCCTCGTTGCCATTGATTCCAGCAGCCAGAGGGCCCTGGGAGCCTATCCCTTCTTCAACTCCTACCACGCCAAGGTGATCGATTACCTATCCAGCCTCCATCCCAAGGTCATCCTCTTCGACATCCCACTCGATCATCTGACGTACGACGACCCCGAGACGGGTGAGCACACAGACGAGCTTCTCAAGGAGGCGATCCAGAAAGCAGGCAACGTTGTCATCGTCTGCACCGCGGACCAGTCGCCTCGGGGAGAGTTTTCATCTGTCGCCGCGGCTGTCGGCGAGCGCGGTCTTGGGGTCCCGGACAAGGCAAACGCTGTGCGCGGTGTGGTGTTGCGACCGGACCCCGCCAGCACATGCCCTGAGAACGAGACCGCCGAACCGGCGTTTGTGGAGGCGCTGCGAATCGCGACCGGGATCACAGACCCGATCGAGATCAAGGGATCGCTTGCGAAGTTCGGTCCGCACCAAATTCCCCTTACCGGAAACCAGATGCTCATCAACTTCACGCGAGGCTCGGCACCGACATGCCGTTATGTCGATGCCTACAATCGCAATTGCCTGCACCCCGATTTGATCACAGGCCACATCGTGGTCGTCGGGCCGAAGCTCATTGATGCGGGCGATGTGTACTCGCAAGCTGTCGGGTTTACGCATGACAGCTCGTTCTGCCCTGCAAGCCGAGTGAGCTGCATGCTCGACACGCAGAACTACGGCTACCGCATCCAGGCCGACGCGATGAGCACGATCCTCCAGGACCGCTACCTGAGGGTTCAACCGGACCTGTCGATCCGGCTGACGATCCTCCTTCTCGGCGTGTTCGTGGGCTTGCTCGTCTACCTGCTGTCGTTTCGCCTGGGGATGATCGTGGTCGCCTCGCTGGTCGTCCTCTATTACGCCGCCATCTACGGGCTCGCTCAGCTGGGCTATCTGTCCGACCCGGTGTACGCGCCGGTGACGATCGTCCTCGCCGCCATCTCCTCGCTCGGCGCGCGCTACGTCCTCGAAGAGCGCGAGCGCCGCAAGGTGGAGCGCATCTTCGGCCACTACATCGACCCGCGCGTCGCGCAGCAGCTTGCCGCGACGCGCTCGGTCGATGAGATCATCTCGAAGGGTGAGCGCCGCGACCTGACGGTGCTGTTCATGGACATCCGCGGCTTCACCTCGATGTCCGAGTCGATGCGTGCCGACGACGTGCTCGCGGTCATTCAGGACTACCTCGACGAGATGAGCAAGCTGATCCTGAGGTGGGATGGCCTCATCGACAAGTACGTCGGCGACGAGATCATGGCGCTGTGGAATGCGCCTCTGCCGCAGGCCAACCACGCGCTGCTCGCGATCCGCTGCGCGTACGACCTCGTCAATAACGCGCCCGCCGTGCAGGCCAAGCTCGCGGCACGCGGGCTGCCCCCGATCGGCTGGGGCATCGGCGTGAACACCGGGCCGGCTGTGGTCGGCAACATGGGCAGCCAGGACCGTCTCCAGTACACGGCCCTCGGCGACACCGTGAATACGGGCGCGCGGTTCTGCGGCGCGGCGCCGGCGTTCCACGTGCTGATCGGTCTGACCACCTACGAGGCGTGCGCGGATTACATCGCGGTCGATGAGATGCCAGGCCTTCAGCTGAAAGGCAAGTCGGCCGAGACGTTTCGGCTCTTCAAGGTCACCGCGATTCGTGAGGACAAGACGTCGCCCTGGGTGCCGATGCCAACCGAGTCAGCGCTCAACGCATACAACGCGAAGAAAGGCCTTTACGCGACGCAATCCCTCTTCGCGTGACGGTCGAACGCGCGGCGGAGATTCTCGCCGGCTCGCGCACCGCGGTGGCGCTGACCGGGGCCGGCATCTCGGCTGAGAGCGGCATCCCCACGTTTCGCGGCCAGGACGGGCTGTGGAGGAAGTTCGACCCCGTCAAGGTTTCGTCGATCGACGCCTTCCTCGAGGATCCGGCCACCTACTGGACGGCGGCCAGGGACCGCGGCAACATCGCGCTC
>Ga0207684_10000094_pt1 | contig 165810 bp, 168 predicted proteins | sample KBSK5501metaG_FD_184342 | JGI IMG/M metagenome (GOLD analysis project Ga0207684, IMG submission 184342) | Corn, switchgrass and miscanthus rhizosphere microbial communities from Kellogg Biological Station, Michigan, USA - KBS K5-50-1 metaG... | ecosystem: Host-associated > Plants > Roots >... | reverse complement strand
GTCGGAAGATGAGGTCATCATTGGTCACGGAAGCGGTCCCCCTCTTGGTGGTTGCACCCAAAAGGATGGGCCGCTTCTCTTTTCGGCCGCTAAGTCGAACCTGTCGGGTCGACTCGTGGGCAGTTCACGCTAGACCCCGGGCATCGGGTTGATCGGGTCGCTGGCATAGCTGACGCTGTCGCTGAGCCGCGCCGGAAGCGCCTCAAGCTGATCGTGCGCGAGCACATCCGCGATGCACGCGGTCGAGCCGCCGACGTACGTCCAGTCGAAGTCGACCTCGGTCGCGACGCACCAGGCTCGGTCGTCCGGCCACCACATGCTCGGCGACTGGTAGTGCGACGCAACGCCGTAGACCGTTTCGAGCGCGGACGCGAGCGGACCACGCGCGATGTAGTAACCGCGGCCAGGCAACTTGAACGTGGGCCGCTTCGGTCTCGCGATGACCGTCGGCAGTGGCGGCGCTGAGCCGTCGTTCGACCCACCGAGCGTCATGAACACCGGATCGCCCCAGCCCTCCCAGGCCGCGAACCAACAGTGCTCAGGCGTGTTGGTGTGACTGGCGAGGATACCGACCAGAACGCGAGCGAGGTCGAGTGGCAGCGAGCCGGTCTTCGGCCATCTGTCAAAGAGTCCCGGCTGCGATTCTCGACCGATGGCCGAAGTGCCGACACGTGCGACGAGAGCGCCGAACTGCATCGCTGGGTGGTGGACGCGTAAGTTCGCATCGGCGATCTCGCGCCACGTGACCGGAACCTCCATCTGACCAGCGCGCCGGGAGGCCGGATGAAAGATGCGCGCGTACGCATCGAAGCCTGGCGGGACGATCGAGCCGGCATCCTGCGCGAATGGATGCAGGCGGTCTGCGATCCACTGCGCGGGCGTCACGTCGTCGACATACTCGAGCGGCATCGCGACACGCTACCGAAACGCACGACGCGGTGACGAGAGGTGGATCGCGACCGGCAGCGCGTTTCGCGCCCACGAGCTCAGGCGCTTGCCCGGTTTCCACCCCATGTACTTCTCGTCGAGCAAACGACGCGCGAGTGCATCCTCCTCGGGCGTCTTGACGTCGCGCGCGCGCGCGGCGACCGTGCGCGTGCCGATCCGGACCTGCACCGCTGGAGTCTTGCGAATATTGCGCACCCAGTCCGCCGCGTCGCCACCGCCGGATAGCAGGTACAGCGTGCCGTCCTCGCGCGCGAACCAGATCTCGATGGTGTGGCGTTTACCCGTGCGCCGGCCGACGGTCGTGAGATAGCAGAAGTCCTCGCTCGCGAGCCGCTCGAACGGAGCCACGCATCGACGTTAGCGCGAGGGCAGATCCGGTTCCGTTAACCCCGATCCATTACGCGACCGGGGTCGCTCAGACCTGGATGACGACGCTGCCGACGAGCTTGTCGTGGAGCGTCTGGTGCTTGCGGTCCCACAGTGGCCACAGCACGTCGAGGAGGCCGGGGACGATCAGCACCCAGAAGAACGGTGGGACGAGCGCCCGGATGAACGCGCGGATGTACCCGAGCGACCGGTCCTCGTCGCCGTCGAGCCGGACGGCGGTGCGTGTCGTCATCTTCCCGATCGTCTGGCCGCCCTCCGCGTAGCAGACGGTGTAGTAGAGGGTGGCTCCGGCGAGGTAGATGAGGTAGGCCAGCGTGCTCAAGAAGTTCGCGAAGGGTCCGCCGCGCGCGGCGAAGACCGAGAGTCCGAAGACCAGGGCGCCGACCGCGAAGCTGATGAGGAGCGAGTCGACGATCGCCGAGCGCACGCGTTGCCCGTACTCCGCGTACCCGAGGGGCTCGACGATCTCGGCGGTTGCCATGCGGCGGAAAGGCTAGGCGGGCACGCCCCCTTCAGCGTCGCAGATGGGTGTCGAGAAAGGCCAGGCTTCGCTTCCATGCCTGGTGGCTGGCGGCCCTGTCGTACTCGGGTCGCGACGGCTCGTCGAACCAGTGCTTCGTTCCAGGGTAAAGGTGGAACTGCGCCGTACTACGAGGGCTCGCCACCAGCTCGGCCCGCCGCGCGTCAGCGAGAGACTCGAACTCGTCGTGGTCGGCAAGGTGGACGAGGATCGGGGGCAGCTTCGCGTCGGTGTAGACATCGTCGAGCCCGGGGTAGTAGAGGACCAACCCGCTGACGTCAGCGCCGCGAGCGCCCGCGATCTTCCAGCCGTAGTACGCGCCCATGCTCCAGCCCAGGACCGCGAGGCGGTCGACGCGACCGCGGAGCTTCGTGAGCGCCGCGTCGACGTCGCTCGTCGAGCGCTCCTCCGACTGATCGGCCGCGGAACCCAGCGCCTCCGCCTCCGGGATCGTCGTGGCGACGCGGCCGTGGAACAGGTCCGGCGTCTCCGTCTCATAGCCCTCGTGCCGCAGCCGTTCGGCGAAGTCGCGCACGTCGTCGTTCAGGCCCCACCACGCGTGCAGCACGAGCACCCCGCCGCTCACGAGGCGAGACCCTCACGCAGCCACTCGGCGATGCGTTCCGTCATCTTGTGCCGCGGCCCGGCCGGTTCGAAGTCATGGTCGCCGCCCTCGATGATCACGGTCCGATGTGTCACGCGGGCCTGAGAGAGCACGGCCGCATAGCGCTCCGCATTCGTAAGCGGCACCTGCGTGTCGCGGCTGCCCCAGATCAGAAGCACACGCGCGCGCGTGCGCGTGACCTCAGCGATCGGTTTCAGCTTCTCATCGTCGCCGAAGCGCGCCGGCGCCGCGGCAAGGACCGCGGCACGGATGCGTGAGTCACGTCCGGCGACGAGCGCGGCGACGGCGCCTCCGAAGGAGAACCCAACGACTCCCAATGCCTCGGGGATATCCGGATGTGCCTTCAACAGCCGGATCGCGCCGCTCGCGTCGGCAAGACCGCTCGCGAGCGTCATGCGTGGCGGCTGATGGTCGCGATAGGCGAAGCGGAGCGCGGCAACTCCGGCATCCGCCAACGCGTCGCACGTCGCAACGATGTGCGGCTGGTCCGGATGACCGCCGAATCCATGCAGCACGGCCACACCTCCGACGGCGCGCGTCGCGGGGAGATGAAGGGTGCCCTCGAGCTGTTCGCCGGGCACGACGAACGAGACTCGCTGCAGGGTCATTCGGCGGCGGCCGGTTTCGCGGGCACCTCCGGCATCGCGAGCAGCTCGAAGACCTTCTGGCGCTCCTCGATCGGCGTGCGCGAGCTGATGAGCTCGAGCACCTTCTTGCGGCCTTTCATCTTCCCGATGAGGATCGCGCCGACGAGCTTGTCGCCAAGGAAGAAGAGGCGCTTGTAGTTGCGGGCGTCGTAGTCGACCTCGGACAGCGACTCGGCGTCAGGCTCCTCTTCGGTCGTCACACCCATGACCGAGATGTTCGAGTTGAACATCCCCGAGGCGTACGTCGGGACCTCGACGTAGGGCTGCCTCGCGCCGAGCATGTTCTTCGCCACGTGTCGCCCGTGGTTCAGCGAGTTGTCCCAGGTGCCCATGCGGTGATGACGCTGCGACACGACGTCGTAGAACTCGGCGACGTCGCCTGCGGCCCAGACCTCGGGCACGTTCGTTTCGAGGAATTCGTTCGTGAGCACGCCGACCTTCGTCTGCAGCGCCGTGCCTTTGAAGATGTCGATATTCATCGTGAGGCCGAGTCCCACGCCGACGAGGTCCGCGATCGCCGTGAACCCTTTCGATCCCTGCACCCTGAGCTGGCCGTCCTTCCGTTCGAGCTTCTCGATCGACTCCTCGTAGTGCAGCTGCACGCCGGCGTCCTCGGCGAGGAGCGAGACCACCTTGCCGCCTGGCTCGTCGAGCGAGCGGCGCAGGAACCACGGGCCACGCTGAAGCCAGTGCGTCTCGAGCTTGCGGAACGCGAAGGCCTCGGTGAGCTCGTAGCCGATGAATGAGCCGCCGAGGACGACCGCCACCTTCGACTCGGGGATCCTCGCGACCATCGCCTTGGTCTCGTCGAAGTACTGGAAGTTGAAGAGGCAGGGCGCGTCGTCGGAGCCTGGGACGCGCAAGGGGTTGGGACGGCCGCCTGTCGCGATCAGGAGCTTGTCGTATTTGAGCTCGGATCCGGGCTCGATCGCGACGGTCTTCTCCTCGAAGTTGACCCGGGTGACGCGGGTCTCCAGGCGGAGATCGATGCGGTTCCTCTGGTGCCACTCGAGGTCCCGGACCTGGACGCGCTGTTCGAGGAGCACGCCTCTGAGATAGCGCGGGAGCGACACGCGGTTGTAGAGCGTGTATTTCTCGTCGTCGATCATGACGATCTCGGCCGCCGCATCGTCCTTGCGCAGCTGTTCGGCCGCGTAGGTCCCGGCCGCGCCGTTACCGATGATGACGAAGCGAGTGGGGTCCGAGGCCAACGACGCACTCCTCGTAGTGAAGTGCGACTAGTTTCGCGGAATGGGCCGCGTCGCGTCGGGACCTAGTCGGCAGGTTCTCCGGCCATCGCGACAGGCGCTGCCGAAAGCGTGGCTCGCTCGAGTGGTCGGAACCACACCCAGAACAGGACGGCGGAGGTCGCGTACAGGCCCGCCATCAAGGCGAACGGCATGACGTAGTCGCCTCCGGCCATCAGGCGCGATCCGGCGAACGCACCGATCCCGCTGAGCGTCTGTTGCGCGGTCGACCTGAGGCCGACCATCGTGCCGCGCTCGCCGGGATCGAGGATCTCCATCGAGAACGCCTCCGCGATCGGACCGGCGGCGTTCGCCAGAACGATCCGGACGACGTACGCAACGCCGGCAAGCGTCAGCACCGTGGTCACGGTCGAAAGGCTCGGCGAGAGCCCGATGAGGAGGATGAACGGCACCGCGAGAAGTCGCGTACCCACGATGGCCTGCACTTTTGTCATGCGAGCCACGAGGAAGGGCGCGGCGAGCGCGGCGAGCGCGAGGAAGAGCTCGCCCGACGCGAACGTCATACCGATGTCGTGGGTATGCGCGTGCAGTCCCTCGAAGAAGAAGACGTTGAAGAGCGGACCGACGAAGCCGAAGCCGAGCGCCGCGATCCCTCCCACAGCGACGAGCCGCAGCACGCGGTCCGGGTGTCGTACCGCGGCGAAGATGTTCCGCAGACCCGAGGCACCGCGCTCGATCGGGCGATCGCGTCCGCGCAACATCAGGGCGGGGATCAGCGACAGCGCCCAGATCGCGATCCCGATGAAGATCGACGCGCGATAGAGCGTCACCTTGTCCGCGAGCGACGCGGCGAGGAGCGGCACGAAGCCTCCGAGGAGACTGCCGACCATCGCGGAGAGCGTGCGAAGTCCATCCGACACGGAAAAGAGGTGCACGCGCTCGCGCTGCTCGCTGTTCTCGGCCATGAACGCGGGCTCCGATACGCCATGAAGCGTCCCCGAGATCGAGCTGAGCACGCCGGTCGCCAGCAAGACGCCCTGGTCGACCGAGAAGATCGTGATGAGGTAGAGGGCCGCGCCGACGCCGTCGCCGATGATGAACGACCACTTCCGTCCGATGCGGTCCGAGATCAGTCCGGCCGGGACCGAGAAGGCCGCGCCGGCGATGCCACCGAGCAGGAGCCGCAGACCGATGAACTCGATCGGGAGGCCGACGGCGAGGAAGTAGAGGTTCACGAGAACGAGGGACGTGCCGTGAACGGTGTCCATGCCGATGACGTGGACGATGAACAGGCGCGCGTTCCGGCTGAAGCTTCGGACCGCCAGCGCGTACTCGGCGAGGTCGCCTCGCGCTTTCACGCGCACACTTTACTTCCGACTACGATGGCCGAGCTTGCTGCGTCTGTGTCTCCTGTTGTGTTGCGTTCTACTCATTGGATGCGCGGCCCCGCCGGAGCGAGAGATCGTGGTCGCCATGACTGAGTACGCGTTCCTCCCGCCCACGATCGAGGTGACGGCGGCTGAGCGCGTCCGTCTGGTGGTGCGAAACATCGGGCGCCTCGAGCACGATTTCGTGCCCGACGCCCGTGGCCGCGCCCTCGGGCTGCCGCAGGCCCACCTGGCGCCCGGCGGCAGCGCGACCAATGACTGGACCGCACCCGCGGAACCCACCGAGGTGCGGATCATCTGCACGGTCCTCGGTCACGAAGCCCTCGGGATGGTCGCGCGCCTCGTCGTGCGTCCTCGGGCGAGCCGCGTGCCCGCGTCGCCCTGATCCGATGGCACATGCGTCTGCGAAGTGTCTGGCGGAACTGCGACGCGGAGGCCTATCGATGTCGGGCCGGCGGATCCGAACGGCAGGAAGGGCTCACCTAAACTTAGGTACTCGCCGGAGTGGCGGAACGGTTAACGCGGCCGACTTAAGATCGGCTGGGCCTCGGCCCACTGGGGGTTCGAATCCCTCCTCCGGCACCGACGACGCGGCCACTTGAAACGACGTCGAGTTTCTATTACACGCTCCATGAATGGCTCACGCGCTGGAGCGACCCCGATGGTCAATAGGTCGAGCTGGCTGGAGCCGCGGGCTTACTGCGGCGACCGACGCACGTGTCGCCCGGATGTCGGCGTCGAAGCGCGGGATCCCAAATTGGGCGAAAGGTCTCTCTGCTTCGACAGACCCTCGCATAGCGAAGAACGCAGAGACTAGGCGCGGCCGCCCAAGGGGGCCTTACAGGGTCGCCGTCGGCTTCGAAATGAGCACGGATCTGCCCATAGAGCTACGGGCTCCGTATGTGCACCTGCTCGGCCTGTATCTGGGCGACGGTTCGATCGTCAGCAAGACTTCGCGCTTGGAGATCGCGCTCGATGCGCGGTACCCGTCGATCGTCCGAGCGTGCGCTGATTCGATGCGAGCCGTCCATCCGCGCGGACGCGCAAACGTTAGAGCGAAGGGCGAGAACTGCGTGGCCGTGAATTCCTACGGGCGGCATTGGCTCACGCTTTTTCCGCAACATGGCCCGCGTCACAAACACCTGCGCCGCATAGCCTTGGCGGAATGGCAAATTGACCTAGTCACCGGCGACCCGATTCCGATGATGCGCGGCCTGCTGGACTCAGATGGATGTCGCTATGACCGCTGGGTCGCTGGACGGTGCTATCCCGCCTACGAGTTTGCGAACAGGTCGGAAGACATCCTTGGCATCTTCTGCTGGGTCGCTGACCTGCTCGGGGTTCATTACACAAGAGCGAGCTCGACCAACATCTCGATAGCAAGGCGACGGGACGTCGCGTTTCTGGACGCAAGGATCCCTGTGAAGACGGCCCTGGTGTCGATCGCCCAATAGGCGGTGCGCCGGGGGCGGCCTTGCGGCTGTCCGCCGTACAACGTAGCCTCGCCGCCGATGGCTGATCCACGGATAGCGATGCTGAAAGCCGTACCGCTCTTTGCGGCATGCGACGACAAGCAGCTCGCCTTCATCGCGACGCAGGTCGATGAAATGGACTTCGTCGCGGGACGGGACCTCTGCCGCGAGGGCGCGAGCGGCGGCGAGTTCTTCGTGATCCTCTCTGGGACCGCCGAGGTCCGCCGTCAGGGCCGTCACCTCCGAGAGCTCGGGCCGGGCGACTTCTTCGGGGAGATCGCGCTGCTTGACGGTGGGCCCCGCACCGCGACCGTGACGGCGCTGGTGCCGATGAAGTGTCTGGTGCTCTCGCGTGGGGAGTTCCACAACGTGATCCGGCAGAACGCTCTGATCGCGGTTTCGGTCCTGGAGGCCCTGGGCGATCGGCTGCGCGCGCTCCTCGGCGGCCAACCGACCTAGGGAACCCGCGCGGCCGCCGGTTCGTCGTAACCCTGTGCGAGGTCTGGTGCGCGCCTTGGTCTTGGCGCCGGCCGTGCTGTTCAGCGTGGCTGTGGCGTCCTCGCCGGCGGTCGCGTCGTGCGCGCAGATGACCGTCGCGGAACGCGCAAACCTGGCGGGTGTCGTCGTGTACGGCACCGTCACTGAGACTCGGCAGACGTTCGCGCCAGCGGGCGGCGTCATCCGTTTCCGGCCGGAGCGGTTCCTCAAGGGCACGCTGCCCGGCGAGGCGGAGGTCTCCCTCGGACCGACGAAGGGCGGCGCGATCACGAGCGTCGACTACGCGGCGGTGAGTCGCGGCGAGGCGCACACGCTGTACCTGCGCTCGGCCGGAAGCGGGTCGTGGCAGACGGACGCCTGTAGCGGCAGCCACGCCGGCGCGCCGACGGCGGAAGAGACGTCATTCTTCGGTACGGGCAGCGTCGCTCCGCCGATCGCGCCTTCCGACAACACCCCGCTCGCCGTGGGCGCGATCGCGATCGCGATGGTCGCGCTCGCCGCGGCGCTCGTCGCGCGCCGTCAGGCGGGTCCGTCGACGTTGACCACGACCGCGCCCTGACCTCCTCGCACGAGCACGATCTGGGTCGTCGCGTCCGTGGGATTGCTTTCACGGTGGACCTCGTGCGGAGGGATGAAGAGGAAGTCTCCCGGGCCGCCGTCGAGCACGGTGCGCCCGCCCGGACCGCATTCGATCCGGATGCGACCACTGAGGACGTAGATCGTCGACTCATGGTCACCGTGGTGGTGCCACCCGGAGATCGCGCGCGGTGCGTTGCGCGCGACGCCCGCCCAGGTGTTGTCAGTGTGAAAGGCCTCCTCGCGCACCATCCCGCTCGTCTGACCGGTCTGCGTGTGGCGCTCGGCTGTCCTCACGACCTTCGCGTTCATTCCTCGTCCTCTCCCCGTTCCCAGCGCTCGTGCTGCACGTGCAGCTGAGCGCCCTTCTTCGCGATCCAGTTATCGATCAGCACGCGCGTCGCGCGCTCCGCCGGCAGCGCGGTGACGATGCGATGGCGGTTCGCGCACTCAAGGGTGACGGTGAGCGTCGACTCGGCGACGGGGAGCATCGGCAACCCGCACTCCGCGCACTCGGCGGTCGCGTCGGGGCGCAGTGTCATGCGCGCCTCGCAAGGGCGCGCCGAACGCTCCAACGTGAGGCCTCCGTCCTGTCCATCCCATACAATGTTCGTGACCGCCGTGGACAAGTGCCACGGCGCCTTTTCGCCCCGGGCCAAAGGCCCGCGGCAAACCCGTGGAAAGGATGTCGGATCGAATGCGGCCTTACGAGCTCATGTATCTCCTTCCCCCGACCACCGACGAGGAACGGCTGAGCGCCGTGGGCGACCGACTCCAGCACACGATTACGACCCTCGGCGGCAAGATCGACAAGGTGACCCCTCCGACACGTCGCCGGCTCGCCTACGAGCTCGCCCACCACCGTGATGGTCATTACGGTGTGCTCGAGTTCTCGTTGCCGCCCGAGCAGGCGCGCGAGTTCGAGCGCACGATCCGACTCACGGAGGACATCCTGCGCCACATCGTTGTGAGAAGGGACGAATAGCAGTGGCTTCATTCAGCAAGATCATCATCGTCGGAAACGTCGGCCGCGATCCCGAGCTCAAGATGACCCCGAACGGCAAGCCGGTGTGCGAGTTCAGCGTCGCGGTGAACCGCGTTAGCGGTCGCGCCGAGGAGCGCGTGGAGCAGACCGACTGGTATCGCGTGAGCTGTTGGTCCGGTCTCGCGGAGCGCGCACAGCAGATGATCACCAAAGGTCGTCTCGTTCTCGTCGAGGGCCGCTTCACCCCGCGCACGTACACAGATCGCGAGGGCAAGGAGCGCTACAGCCTCGACATCAGCGCGAACGACTTCCAGATGCTCGATCCGCGGCCTGGCCGCGAAGCCGGCGTGACCGCGCCTGTCGGTGGCGACCGCGCCGCTGACGGTGAGAAGTCGGCCGGCTTCGACCCTGACGAGATCCCGTTCTAGGAGCGGCACGATGACATCGGAGAACCCGCAGCCGCATCCCGAGGCCGCCGTCGAGGGCGGCGCGCCGCGTCCGCCAGCTCCGCCGGCGCTCCGACCGCGTGCGTCGTACGGTGGCGGTCGGCCGTCGTACGGTGGCGGCGGTGGCGGCGATCGCGGGTCGGGCGGGCCGGGCGGTCCGCGGCGTCCGCGCCGCAAGGTGTGCTCGTTCTGCGTCGAGAAGGTGCAGAAGATCGACTACAAGGACGTTGGCCGCATCCGCCGCTACATCAGCGAGCGGGGCAAGATCGATCCGCGCCGCAAGAGCGGCTCGTGCGCCAAGCACCAGCGGATGTTGACGACCGCGCTGAAGCGCGCGCGCTTCATGGCGCTCCTGCCGTACACGGCCGACCACGTGCGTGGCCTCATGTCGCCACAGGCGCGAGCGATGGCCGGTGGACCGCCGCCGCCCAAGCCGGAGCGCGGTCCCTGGCGGCCGGCCGGTGAGTTCCGCCCGGCCGGGGAGTTCCGCCCGGCCGGTGACTTCCGTCCGACGGGCGACTTCCGTCCCGCCGGACCGCCGCGGCCAGTGGGCGCCGCGCCCGCCGCACCGGCGTCGGGCACACCCGCTGCGCAGACCGCTCCGCAGGTCGCGCAGCCAGCCGCTGCGCAGCCGGCGGCGCCGCCGCGTCGTGAAGGGGAAGCCCCGAGCTCCTAGCCCGCGCCTCTAGCGAGTCGGACCACTCGGCGTCAAGAGCGCTGGGATGAACGGCGCGTTGCCGACGACGATGAGCAGGATGAGCAACACCGCGCCGATCGTCGTCCGACGCGCGGGTCGCTGCAGCGCGAGCGCGACCGCACCGCCGGTGAGGATCCCGAGACCCGCGCCGAACAGCAGCGCGGTGAGCGCGGCGATGACGATGCCGAAGGCCGCCGTGAGCGGCGTGACGGCGACGTGCCCGGATCGGATCAGCCACAGCGTCGCGGCGCCGAACAGTGCCCCGGGGATCACGAAGAGCGCGCCGGTCACCAGGAATCCTGGCACTGCGCTCAGCAGCGTCACGTCGGCGGACTGCGGGAAGAAGGCGGCCTCGAGAAGGCTGATCGAGCCGACTCCGAAATAGAGGCCGCCCGTGTACAACGCGGCTTCAAGACGGCGATCGCCTTCGTGCGCGAGCGACCACGCCCAGCCGGGATAGAGGGCGTACGGCGAGAGGATCGCGGGCACGATGAGCGCGCCGTTCCCGGACAGCGCGTAGCCGCCGAACGCGATCCGCGAATTCTCCGCGCCGATCGTGAGTACCGCGACGATGAGGCCGGCGAGATATCCGGCAACAATGGCGACGGCGACCACGACGCGGATGCTACGGGGGCCGACTCGAAGCGGGCTTAACGCTGCGCCCGGACGCTACCTTTGGCAGCCTGCCCGTCGGCCCGAATGACGAAGCAGTCGACAACGCGGTCGCCCTTGGCCCAACCCACGGTGGTCGGGGTGAGGTATGAGAAGTCGTACGTGGTGTCGGTGTCGAAGTCTCGTCCGGTGTAGCTCCGGTACGCGGGCACGCACTGCGCGCCGATGAACGACACGAACCCAGCGTCGCTCGGATACGCGGCACCCGCCTCGCCGGGCACCTTGCCGATGAAGAAGACCTCGCCTCCGTGCAGGTCGGAGCATGGATGATGCTGGACGTCCTTCACCGTGGTCTTCGACGCGCTGAGAGTCGGGGGGTCGAAGCAGTCCCCGACCTTCAGGTCCTCCACGTTCCCGGAGAGGACATCGCGGAACAGATATCCGCCGATGGCGAAAACGCCGATCGCCGTCCATATCGGAAAACGCTTCACGAACGCGAGGATCGGTGCGAACATGCGGCGCCCTTACTTGAACAGTGGACCGTTGACCGTCGCAGCCGCGAGCGGGAGCTCGACCGCCGCGACGAGCATGAGGACGATGACGAGCACGACGATCAGCGTGCGTGCGCCGGGTTCACGCCATGCGTGACCAGCCGCAGTGCCGGCGACGGCGCCCATGGCAGCCGGCGGGAAGAACAGACCGAGCGGTAGCCCGACGAGATACGCGAACGCGAGCATCGGCAGGCCGACCGGTAGCTTTCCCGATCCAAAGAGCCAGTAGAGCATCCCCGCGATCGCGACGACCGGAAGGACCCAGAGGATGCCGTCGACGGCGTTGACCGATATCCGTGGATCGAACACGATGCGGTCCGGCGCAGACGCGGTGACCACGGCGTCGAGGGGGAACGCCGCCGCGGTCGCGAGGACAAGGCCAAGGTTGAAGAGCAGCAGGCGCGGCCCGCTCCGACCCGACCACCGGTCGGAGACCCACGTCCATCCCCAGAGGATGGCCAAAGGTACCAGGACCGAAGCCGTCGCCAGCGCGAGCGTGCTGTTACCGGAGAGAACGAGCTGCGGCGTCTCGATGCGCAGGTGTCCGGCGATGACGTAGATCGCCGCGACGATGAGGCCGGCGATGAGTCCAGCGAGCAGGCTCACGCCCCAGATAACGCCTTGCCGCGGCCCACGCGCGATGCGCTCACCGCGTTGCTACCGGTCTGTACTCCGGCCCGATCAGGGTCCGACCGGAGGAGCCGTGATCTGCGGGAAAGCCTCCCCGTGATGCGAGAAGTGGATGTCCAGGGACATCTCCATCGACGCCTTGCCCATGTTCGCCGCGGCGGCCGGAACGTCGACTCCGCTGAGCGCGTCCACGTCGACCGACACTTTCACGAGCTGGCGGACGATCTGCGAATCATCGATGCGGATCCAGAGCTCGCCGGTTCCCTGTGCATTCGAGACGGATGCCGTCGACGTGCCCGCCGCCTTCCGCATGTCCTCGATCATCTTCGCCGTATCCGCTTGATAGCGAAGATGACGCGTCTTGCGGCCGTCGACCTCGGGGCGGTCGACCTCGACCACGTCGCGGAGTAGAGAGCTATCGATGCTTCCGAGAGGATCCATCATGCCGTTGAGCTGCGCCTTTCCGGCGGCTCCTTGGCTCCACTTTCCCGTCGCGGGATCCTTGGTGTATCCCCTCCCGTCCACGGTGATCGTGTCCACGTTGAACGACATGCCGAGGAGCGCCATCTGGACGTTGAGCCTCGCGTTGTTCGGGATCGCGGCGTCACCGGACATCTTGAAGTCGAAGTTGAACGACAGGCCGTTCTGTGCCTTGAGCGCGATCGTACCCGCGCCGTCGATCTGGACCGTCTTGGCGCTCTTGAGATTCGCGATGCCCTTCGCCGTCAGCTCCGAGGCGGTCGGCTCCGGCGCGCACGCAACAAGCAGCCCGACGATGGCGAGGACGGCAGCGCCTCGGGAGACGGACACGCGGCGGAGGATAGGCCCGCCTCCGCCGCGTTAAGTGTCCTTGCCTGTTTCGGTTAGGCCGTTTTTGTCTGCTCGTGCACCGGTTTCTTGTCGATCTTGAGGATCGCGACGTCCTTCGCCGGCACCGTGAACGGGATCACGCCCGGAATGAGCCAGTCGGTCCACATCTTGTCGACCTGCGCCTGGAAGTGCTCGACATCCTCGTCGATGAAGTGCGCGAAGCGGCCCTGTCGCTTCAGGTACTCGTAGACCGGCTTGCGCTTCTTGCGGCCTTCCGCGATCTGCCGCGTCGGACCGGTGAGGTTGCACACGCCGTCCATGACCTCGTACAGCGGCCAGATCCCGGTCTCGACCGCGAGGTGGCCGAGCTCCTGGCTGTACTGCGGGTGATAGTCCCAGCCCTTCGGGCACGGGTCGAGCGTGTGAACGAATGTCGGTCCGCCGAGCTCGAGCGCTTTGCGGATCTTGTTCATGAGGTCCACGGCGTACGCCGCGCACCCTGCGGCGATGTAGCGCGACTCCGGGTGACCGGCCGCGAGCATGCCGGGCACGTTCTTCTTCCAGCGCGTGTGCATAAGGCGCTTCGTGTCGCCCGATGGCGAGAAGGTCGTGACCGCGCCGTACGGCGTCTGGCTCGAGAGCTGGATGTCGGTGTTCGCGTACGACTCGTTGTCGTACAGAAGCACGAGGCAGTTGTAATCCTTGTGCGTGAGCGTCGCGGAGATCGCGCCGATGCCCATGTCGGCGCCGCCGCCGTCGCCGCAGAACGCGATGACGTTGATCTTCTCGTTCTTCAGCTTGCCTTTGCGCATGAGGACCTTGAGACCGGCCGCGGTGCCGAGCGCCGCGGAGCCGGACGCGCCGAGCTGCGTGTGCATCCACGGCACGACCCACGGTGTCGTGTAGTACGTCGTGTTCGCGACGTACATGCAGCCGGTCGAGCCCAGCACGATCGTGCGCGGGCCCGCCGCCTTCACCATGTGTCGCATCACGAGCGCGGACTCGCACCCCTGACAGGTGCGGTGCCCCGAGACGAAGAGCTCGTCGTACGGGACGTCCTTGACCCCCTTGATCTGGGGCAGGTTCTGCGCGGGCATGATCTCAGTCGTCATCGTTTTACTCCCGTACGCCGATCCAATGGCAGGTGTCGCCGCCGGCGAGGTCGCCCTTGGCGGCTGCCATGGTCTTCTCGAAGATCTCGGTCGCCATCGGCTGCTCGATCTCGCGGCCGCCGAGGCCGGCGATGAACGCGACGATCACCGGACGCTTCGCCTGCGAGTACAGCGCGGAACGGATCTCGTTGTACAGGACGCCGCCGTAGTACGGCGAGCCGAAGCTGTAGTCGCGGTCGATGACGCCGACGGCCTTGAAGCGCCGCAGGCTCTTGACGACCTCTTCCGTCGGGAACGGACGGAACCACTTGAGGCGGACCAGACCGATCTTGAGTCCGCGTTCCTTCCGCAGGCGGCGGATCGCGACCTTCATCGGAAGCGAAAGCGTTCCCTGACCGATGACGACGACCTCGGCGTCGTCGGTCATGTACTCGTCGAGGAACGGACTGTCGCCGCCGCGGCCGAAGATCTTCTTGAAGTCGGTGTGCGCCTCGCGGATCACGCCGAGTGCGTTCCGCATCGCCGCGTCGTTCTGGCGGCGGATCTCCATGAGCCAGTCCTGGTCGACCTGCGGCGCGATCGTGATCGGGTTGTCGGGATGCAGGAGCCGGTCGCCGAGGTCGAACTTCGGCAGGAACTTGTCCACCGCGGCCTGCGTCGGGATCTTCACGATGTGCTGCGAGTGGGTGAGGAACGCGCCGTCGAGCCCGATCGCGACCGGGAGCGACACGCGTTTGTCCTCCGCGACGCGCCAGGCCATGAGCGCGAGGTCGAGCGCCTCCTGCGCCGTCTCGGCCCACGGGAGGAGCCAGCCGAGGTCGCGGACCGCGAGGGAGTCGTTGTGTTCGGTGCCGAACGCGCCGGGGTCGTCGAGGGCGCGGTTGCCGCAGATCGCGACGACCGGCAGACGGAGGCCCGCCGTCACCGCGATCGCCTCGAAGGCGTAGAACCAGCCGACGCCCGAGGAGCCGACGAAGACGCGGGCGCCGACGGCGCAGGCGTGCTTCACGATCTCGAACTGGCTGTGCTCCCCGTCGGCGACGATGTACTCGACGTCCATCTTGCCGTTGGCGATGAGCTTCGCCGCGGCCTGCATGACGCCGTCGTACGGACGGATCGGATACGCGGCCATGACGTCGACATCGGCGAGCCGGATGGCCTCGGCGATGGCCTCGCAGCCCGTGGCGAGCTGCTCGGTCTCGATCTCACTCGTTTCTTTGGGCTTGACCTCGACTGCCATTACTCGTCACCTCCCGCCGATGTCGTCGGATTCGCCGCGGGGTTCGCGTTCGGAGGGACGCTGCCCGCCGCACCTTTCTTCGGGTCGGCGGAGACGCCGCTCATGTCCTCGAACCAGGCGTTGTACGTCGCGTGGTCCTGCTTCCAGAGCTGCCACTTGTCCTTGTTGTCCGTGAACTTCAGCTCGTCCACCATGACGATGCAGTCCTTGACCGGGCAGACCTGCGCGCAGATGCCGCAGCCGATGCACGCCTCGTACACGACCTCGTAGTGGCCCTCGGGCGTGACCTCGAAGCATTCGTCGGGGCAATCGAGCCAGCACATCGTGCACTTGATGCAGGTGTCGAAGTTCACGACCGGCCGCATCGTGCGCGCGCCGTACTTCTTGTAATACGGATTGCGCTCGCCGGGCTTGCGCGCCTCGACGATGATGCCCGGTCGCATCGTGGTCCAGCCGGGCTTCGTGAACTGGAGGACCTCATGACCGCTCGTGCCCTCGCCGAGCTTGACCGGTCGCATCTCGGTCGAGTCGTACCCGACCTGCACCGACGCGACCGCCGACCGATCGCCCTTCGCGAGCTCGAGCGACGCGGCCTTCGCATCGTCGAGCGCGATCCACTGCGGGAGGATCTTCGCCAGAGCGCCGAGCACGCGGAAGTCGGTGTGGTCGTCCTTGTAGACCCAGAGCCCGGCGAACGATGCGCCGCCCGGAACGATCCCGAGCGTGTAGGGCCGCTCGGCTGCGTCGGTCTGCGCGAGGACCTCGGCGGGCTTCTTGTCGCTGGTGACGAGGAGCCAGCCGTTCGCGCGGACCGGCTTCCAGATCGGCTGACGTCCGTACCAGGCCCATGACTCGACGCCCTTCACGAGCGTGTCGTCGACCGCGATGCTCACGTCCACGACGCTCGGCTCGTACTTCGCCATCGACGCTTCGAGCTCCAGCTCGTCGGCCGCGACGACGGCGAACTGCTTCGCCGGCACGCCGTTCCGCTCGGGCGAGTCGCCGTAACGCGCGAACGCCGTCCCGGTGTGCCCCTTCTTGCGCGCGGCCAGCACGACGGACCGGCAGATACGCTGCGCGAGCGTCTTCTGGAAGATGCCTCGGTACACGACCTCGATCGAAACACTGCGGTCCTCAGCCATCATTTTCCTCCAAGGAGCTTCAGGATCGCTTCGCCGACCGCGCGGATGTGCTCAGCCGACGCGATGCGCGCCGCTTCGGCGTCGCGGCGCGAGAGCGCGTCGAGGATGCGTCGATGCGCGTCGAGCGATGCGTGTGCGCGCTGGTTCGTCTGGAGCCACTGCTCGCGCGATGCGCGGAGCACGTCCCAAATGACCGCGAGCATCGTCGTCAGCAGCTCGTTCTTCGCGGAGTCGCCGATCACCTCGTGGAAGCGCGTGTCCTCTTCCACATACGTCTCGCCGGCCGCTACCTTCCGCTCCTGCGCGGCGAGTATTTCGCGCAGCTCGCCGAGCTGTGCGTCGGTGATGCGCGTGGCGGCGAGCGCGGCGAGCGCGGGCTCGATGAGCCCGCGGAACTCGATGACGTCTGGAACGCTGTGGCCGCGCGCGATGAGGCTATGGAGCGGACGCACGAGGTCGTCGGGCGCCACCTGGCGGACGAACGTGCCGCCGCCCGCCCGCGTCTCGACGACGCCGAGCAGCTCGAGCGTGCGCAGCGCTTCCCGCACGGAGGCGCGCGAGACCTGGAACTGTTCCGCGAGGGCGCGTTCGGCCGGGAGCTGATCGCCGGGCCGGAGCTCGCCCTTCTCGAGGAGCGACTCGATCTGCTCGACGATGCTCTGGTAGAGCCTGCTGCGCCGGATGGGCTCGATGACGGCCAGTTCGGACCTCCCAGGTGGCTGGTCAGGTGGTCTGACCAGAACGGCAAGAGGCTACGACGGTTCCGGCCGGTCGTCAAAGGGATCCTCATGGCTACTGCGGGGTGCGCGAAAGCGCACACGCCCAGCGGACGATGGCGGCGAATGCCGCCCGACTACTATCCGGCCCGGCGGTGCGGGCGCTGATCTTCGATCTCGACGGGACGCTGATCGACACCGTGTACGGGCACGTCTTCGCCTGGCAGCGCGCGCTGGCCGAGGCCGGCCTGCCGATCGACGGCTGGAAGGTCCACCGGCGCATCGGAATGAGCGGCGGGCTCTTCACGCGCGCGGTCGCTCGAGAGGTCGGCCGCGCCCTGTCCGATGCGGAGGCGGCGCAGATCCAGAAGCGACACGGTGAGCTTTTTCGCGAGCTCCTGCCCGAGCGCCGTCCGCTGCCGGGCGCGGTCGAGCTCCTTCGCTACCTTCGCGGCGCGGGGATCACGCATGGCATCGCGACCTCCGGTCGGCGCCCTGAGATCGACCAGTCGCTCGTCGCGCTCGAGGTACCCGCCGAGACGGTCGTCGTCGAGCGCGGCGACGTGCTTCGCGCGAAACCCGAGCCGGATCTCTTCCTCAAGTGCCAGCAGCGCCTCGGCGTCCCGCCGGACGAGTGCTACGTCGTCGGCGACGCGGTCTGGGATCTTCTCGGCGCGAGGCGCGCGAAGATGCTGAGCGTGGGTCTGCTGTCAGGTGGATACGGCTGGGATGAGCTGATTTCCGCCGGCGCGTTCCGCGTCTACCGCGACCCGGCGGACCTGCATCGCTCCCTGGACGAGCTCGGGATCGCCTAGCCCTTGCCCTCCTTCGCGTAGGGTATGCCGTCGGCGGCGGGCGGTGTGGACCGTCCCACGACCCCGGCCAGGATGACGACGGTGATGAGGTAGGGCAGCGCGGCGTACCAGAAGGTCGGGATCGTTTTCATCAGCGTGCCGAGGTCGCCCTCCGCCGGGCGGACGTTGACGATGATCCCGAACGCCGTCGCCGTGCCGAAGAGCAGGGCGCCGAGGAACGATCCGAGCGGAGTCCAGCGGCCGAAGATGACAGCCGCGAGCGCGATGAAGCCGCGGCCGTTCGTCATGCCGTTCTGGAACGAGCCGGTCGACTCGAGCGTGAGGTACGCGCCCGCGAGTCCGGCGATCCCGCAGCCGATGATGACGTTCAGGTAGCGCTGGCGGAAGACGTTGATGCCGACAGTGTCCGCGGCCTTCGGGTGCTCCCCGACGGCGCGGGTGCGAAGGCCCCAGCGGGTGCGGAAGAGCGCGAACTGCGCGATGAGGACGAGCACGATCACGCTCATCGCGATCGGGCCCTGGTCGAGGAACATCGCGAGGATCGGGCCGACGAACGGGAGCGTCGCGAGCTGGTCGGGAAGATGGAAGGGCGGGATCACGCCGGCGCCGCCGCGACCCGAAGGCGTGATGATCAGGCGGTTGAGGTATCCGGTCACGCCGAACGCCGCGATATTCATCATCGTGCCGGCGATGATCTGATCCGCACGCACCGTCACCGTGAGCCAGGCGTACAGCAGCCCGAGGACGGCTCCGGTCGCGACGGCGACGACGATCCCGAGCGCGAGCGCCGCGCCCGTCCCGAGTGGCTCGTGCAAAGCGAAGCCGGTGAGGTATCCGAAGAACGCGGCCATGAGCATGATGCCCTCGATCCCGATGTTCACGACGCCGGAGCGCTCACCGAGGACGCCGCAGAGCGCGCCGAGCGCGAGCGGCGTCGCGAGCGAGAGGATGATCGGGAGCAGGTCGGGCATCACCGCGAAGAGGTAGACGAGGAATTCCCAGATGAGTCGCGGCAGCGCGAGGATGTCCATCAGCTCACCGTGCCGGGCGGCGGCGTTCCCGCGCCCCACGAGCCCGTGACGGTGGCCATCTCGGTGATCTCCACCTTCGGCGCACGCACGCGGAACACCTTGCGCACGATCAGGTCGGCCGCGAGGAACAGGATCACCAGCGCCTGGATGATGTCGATGACCTCGATGGGCACGCTGGTCTCGATCTGCATGAGCGGCGCGCCGGCGCGGAAGGCGCCGAAGAGCAGCGCCGCGAACAGGATGCCGATCGGATCGGATCGCCCGAGCAGCGCCACGGCGATCGAGTCGAAGCCGACCGACGCGGTGATGCCGGGCGCGTAGAAGCCGATGACGCCGAGCATCTGGATCGCGCCGGCGAGACCGGCGAGGAGTCCCGAGATCGTCATGGTGAGCGCGGTGATGAAGATCGGTCGCATGCCCGCGTAGCGCGCGGCGTTGGGATTCGCGCCGACGGTGCGGATCTCGAAGCCGAGCGTCGTGCGAACGAGGATCCAGCGGATCACTAAGACCGCGGCGATCGCGAACACGATCCCCAGGTGGAGGTTGCGGCCGGCGAGGATCGGGAGCGCGCTCTGGCCGATGTCGGCGGTCCGAGGGAATGAGAAGCCGGGCGCGCGAACGAGGTCGTTGACGGCCCAGGTGAGCAGCAGCGCCGCGGCGTTGTTGAGCATGATCGTGGTGACGACCTCGTGCGCGCCGGTCCGTGCTTTGAGGTAGCCCGGGATGAAGCCGTAGACCGCTCCGGCAAGACCGCCCGCGAGCATCGCGAGCGGCATCCCGACGATCGTCGGAGCCGTGGCCAGCGCCGCGCCGATCACTGCGGCGGTGAACGCCCCCACCAGGAACTGTCCGGCGACGCCGATGTTGAACAGGCCGGCCTTGAGCCCGATGCCGACGGCGAGCCCGCCGAACATGAGGGGCGCCGCGGCGACCAGCGTGTTGGCGATGCCGTTGCCGCTGCCGAACGCGCCCGCGAAGAGGCGCAGGTACGCGGCGAGCGGGAGAAGCGGGTCGAAACCGGTCGCGGTGAAGGCGCTGGAGATGATGACGACGACGGCGGCGACGGCGAAGGCGAGGACGATCGAATACACCGGGATGGACGCCTTCGCCCACGTCGGCCCGAGGCGTCCGAGCCGACGTCTCACGTCCGCGCCTCGCCGGTCGCCATGAGCAGGCCGACCTTCTCGCGCTGCGCCTCGGCCGATGCGAAGGTCCCGACGATCCGGCCGCGGTACATGACGAGAATGCGATCCGAGAGGTCCAGCACCTCGTCGAGCTCGGCCGAGACGAGCAGCACGGCGACGCCGGCGTCGCGCCGCGCGATGACCTGCTTGTGGATGAACTCGATGCTGCCGACGTCCAGCCCCCGAGTGGGCTGATCGACGACGAGCACCTTGAGGTCGTGGCGGAATTCCCGCGCGACCACGACCTTTTGCTGGTTCCCACCCGAGAGCGTCGAGGCCGCGACGTCGAGCGACGACGATCGCACGTCGAACTCCTTGGCTAGCCGACCGGCCTCGCTGCGGATCGGCTGGTCCTGCCGCACGAAGCCGCCGAGCCCGCCCGCGTACGGGACCTCGCCGTAGCGCGTGAGCACGAAGTTGTCGGGCAGCAGGTATGGCAGCACGAGTCCGAAGCGTTGGCGGTCGGCGGGCACGTACGCGATGCCGAGGTCGCGGCGCGCTTCGACGCTGAGGCGGGTGATGTCGCGACCGGCGAGGCGGATCGTGCCGGCGAAGGGTTTCCGCAGGCCGACGACGCACTCCACGAGCTCGTCCTGCCCGTTGCCGCCCACGCCGGCGATGCCGACGATCTCTCCGGACCGCACGCTCAGCTCGACGCCCCGGACCATCTCGTGGCGCCGGTCGTCGAGCGCGCGGAGACCGACGACCTCGAGCGCCACGTCGCCCGGATGCGACTGTCCGCGGTCGACGCGTAATGACACGGCGCGGCCGACCATCAGCTCCGCGAGCTCGTCCTGATTCGTTTGGGCCGGTTTCCGGCTGCCGACGACCTTGCCGCGGCGGATCACGGTGACGCGGTCCGCGATCTCCAGGACCTCGTCGAGCTTGTGGCTGATGAAGATGATGCTGGTCCCGTCCTCGCGAAGCCGTCGCAAGACGCTGAAGATCTCACGGGTCTCCTGCGGTGTCAGGACCGCGGTCGGCTCGTCGAGGACGAGGATCCGAGCCCCGCGGTAGATCGCCTTCAGGATCTCGACGCGCTGCTGTTGCCCGAGCGAGAGCTGGTTGACGCGGACGCCGGGGTCGACGCTGAAGCCCAGCCGGTCCGCAAGCTCGCGGATGCGCCGCTCCGCCGTCCTCATGTCGAGGACGCCGTCGACGCTCGTGATCTCCTGGCCGAGCACCACGTTCTCGGCCACGCTCAGGACAGGCACCAGCATGAAGTGCTGGTGGACCATACCGATGCCGCGCGCGATCGCGTCGGCCGGTCCCTGGATCGTGACCGGTGCGGCGTCGATCCGGATCTCGCCCTCGTCCGGCGTCACCAGGCCGTACAGGATGTTCATCAGCGTCGTCTTGCCCGCGCCGTTCTCACCGAGGAGCGCGTGGATCTCGCGGTCGCCGAGGTCGAGATCGATCGAGTCGTTGGCGAGCGTGCCCCCGGGAAAGCGCTTGCTGATGCCGCGCATCTCGAGGACGGGCGTCTTGTCGCTCATCACAAAAGCGGGCCGACCCGAAGGTCGGCCCGCTCGCATCTCCTACCGGATCTGGATCACGGGATCGGCTTGAGCTTGCCGGACTTCATGTCCTCGGTGGCCTGCTTGAGCTTGTCGGTCAGGCCGGCCGGGACGGGGCTCAGGTTGCGGATCTCGGACGCGCCAATGCCGTCGTTCGCTGCGTCGTTCGTGAAGTTGCCGCTCTGCTTGCCCTTGTCCTTGAAGCGCTTGATCGCGTCACGCGTCGCGCTCTGAAGGTGCTTCTCGGCGCTGGTGATGATGCATGCCTTCGAGTCGGGAAGCGACAGGTACTGGTCGACATCGACGCCGATGCCGAACACCTTCGCGTTGCACGCCGCGCGGAGCACGCCCGCTCCGGTGAGACCGGCGACCTGGAAGAGGACGTCGACGCCCTGGCCGATCATCGTCTTCGCCGAGGCCTCGCCCTTGTCAGGCGCGTTGAAGTCCTCGACGTAGTTGACGGTGACCGCCACATTCGCCTTGACCGACTTCGCGCCGTTCTCGTAGCCCTTGATGTAGTTCACGACCGGCGGGACGTCCGAGCGTCCGCCGACCGCGCCGATCTTGCCGCTCTTGGTGATGGTGCCGGCGACGATGCCGGCGAGATAGCCCGCCTGCGCCTCGTTGAAGAGGAGTCCCTGGTAGTTCGGCGGGATCGTGCCCTTGCACGCCTTGTCGTTGGCATCCGCTGGGACGCAGATGAATTGATCGACACCGAAGAATTGGATGGTCGGATTCTTTTGCGCCGCGGCGAGCGTGTCGCTACCGATGAGGAATCCGACCGTCACGATGACGTCGTACTTCTGATCGACGAATGATTGGATGTTCTGCTTGTAGTCGGCGATGTCCTTCGTGACGATCGCCTGCGCCGTACCGCCGACGGCCTTGGCGCCATCCTGGACACCCTTCCAGGAGAACTCGTTGAACGACTTGTCCTCGAGCTGGCCGATGTCCGTGACCATCCCGATCTTGAGCCCGCTGCCGGTGCCGGGGATCACGCCGCAGGCGGCGAAGACCAGACCGACGGCAGCACAGATCGCGAGAAGACGCTTCATGAAGCCCTCCGACCTCCCTCTAATGCGTCGCGCGGCGCATGGAAGCTGCTCACAGCGCGACGCGGGGATTCTAGTGAGGTGCGCGGGATCAGGCTGGGAGGCCCCCGACGACGCTCAAGACGACGTAGACCAGGAAGACGACGTACAGGCTTCCCCCGAGCATGAGCGAGGAGAGCGGGAGCGCGTTGTCGCGCGCTCGGACGCGCAGCTGGATCCAGATGAGCAGCGCCGAGACGATCGCGAACACCGCTGCGATCGTGCCGAACCGGCCGAGCTCCCACGGCGTGAGGAGCACGCCCAGCGTCACGGGGATCGTCGACTGGAACACCATCGCTCCGGCGACGTTGCCAAGCGCGATGACGTCCTTGCCGTCCTTGGTCCAGATCAGGCTGTTCGCGGCCTCCGGGAGCTCGGTGGCGAGCGGGGCGAGGACGAGCGCCACCAGCAGGGTGTTGAAGTTCATCGCGTGCGAGAAGTCCTCGACGAACGTGGCGAAGAACTTCGCGCCGACGAGGATCGCGCCGAACGAGATCAGCGTCTGTGCGAGCACCAGCCACAGGGGCGGGCTCGTCGGCACGACGCGCAGGCCACGGCGGTGCAGGAGCGACGCGAAGGTGAGGGCGTCGAACGCTTCGCGCTCCTCCTCCTGCTCTTCGACGTCCAACGGCGTCGCCTTCGGCGTCCGAAGGACCACGAAGAGGTAGACGAAGTACGCCGGCAGGAAGATCCAGCCGATGTACCCCTTGAGGAAATGCAGGTCTCGCGGGAGCAGCGCGAGGATCAGCGCGATCGTGTAGAGCACGAGGAAGAAGGAAAGATCCCGCGTCGCGTGCGCCGCGTCGACGCGCAGCGTGTCCCGCCCGCGCCGCGTCCTCAGGACATACGCGGTCACGCCTATGAGGAGCATGACCAACGTCGCCAGCATGAACGGCGCGCCGAGGATGGCACCGACGCCGATCTCGTCGGAATCGGCGGTGTTCGTGAACAGGATGGCGACGATCGGGATGAGCGTCTCCGGCGTCGCGGTGCCGATCGCCGCAAGGATGCTGCCCGTCGCGCCCTCCGACATGTTGAGCTTGATGCCCAGCCATTCGATCCCGTTGGTGAAGACCTCGGCGCCCACCAGGATCAGCGCGAACGCGAGGACGATCAGCACGACGTCGAGGGGCGTCACGGGACGACTACTCGGTCACTCGGTGTCGACCGCGGCCACGCCGGCGCGACGGAGGCGGCCGCGGACCGCGCCGACGAACGGGAGGAGGAGGACGATGGCGGCGAGGATCAGCACGACCGTCGACAAGGTGCTGGAGAAGAAGAACGCGGGATCGCCCGAGCCGGCGATGAGTGTCTTGCGCAGCTCGCGTTCGGTCGAGTCGCCGAGGACGAGCGCGACGACGAGCGGCGCAAGGGGATATTTCATCTTTCTCAGCCAGTAGCCGATGAGTCCGAACAGAACTGTGAAGGCGACGTCGAGCATCGAGTTGTTCAGCGAGTACGAGCCGATGATCGAGATCACCACGATGAACGGCGTGATGATCGCGTAGGGCACGCGCATGATCGAGGCAAGGAGCGGGACCGCGAGCAGGCAGAGCATGAAGGTGAGGAAATGGCCGAGGTAAATGCTCGCGATGAGCCCCCACACGAAGCCGCTGTGCTCGGTGAAGAGGAGCGGTCCGGGCTGGAGCCCCCAGACGAAGAGGCCCGCCATGATGACGGCCGACGTCGGCGAGCCGGGCACGCCGAGCGTGACCATCGGAACCAGCGATGCGACGCCCGCCGCGTCGGCGGTGGCCTGCGGGCCCATGATGCCGCTGATCTCGCCCTTGCCGAAGTCCTCCTTGTTCTTCGCGTATTGACGCGCGAGGCCGTACCCGAGAAAGGACGCCGCGGTCGCGCCGTGCCCTGGCAGCACGCCGAAGAGGAATCCGATGAGCGAGTTCGAGACCACCAGGAACCAGCGCTTGCGGAGCGCAGCCAGCGCCTCGACGAGGTCCTTGAGGCCGAGCCTGGCGCTGATCTTCTCCATGTAACCGATGCCCTGCTCCTCGGCGGACGCCAGGATCTCGCCGATCCCAAAGAGGCCGATGGTGACCGGCACGAAGCCGACGCCCGCGAGAAGGTTGATCTGGATGTTCCGCAGCGGCTCGAATTCCGACCCGGCGAACGGGATCAGGCGCTGCGACCCGGTGATCGTGTCGAAGCCGACCGCGGCGAGGAGCAAACCGAACGCGAGCATCGCGAGCGCTTTGAGCGGCGACTCCGCGCCGAGACCGACGAGCGTCGCGAACGAGAGCGCGAAGACGGCGAAGAGCTCGGGCGGGCCGAACGCGAGCGCGCGGTCTGCGATCTCCTTCGCGAAGAGCGTGAACAGCACGGTCGCGATGAACGCGCCGACGAACGACGCCAGGAACGACGACGTCAGGGCGAGGCCGGGCTTGCCCTTGCGCTTCGCGAGCGGGAACCCGTCGAAGAGGAGGACGACGGACCACGGCTCGCCCGGGATGTTGAACAGGATCGACGTGATGACACCACCGAACAGCGCGCCCCAATAGATGCCGGCGAGGAGGATGACGGCGGTCGTCGTGTCGGCGCCAGCGATATCGCCGCGCGCGATGACGACGCTGATCGGAAGCAGGATGGCGACGCCGCTCGTTCCGCCCAGCCCGGGCAGCACGCCGATGACGAGGCCGAGCGTGACGCCGATGAACAGGAAGGCGACGTTGATCGGCTGGAGGGCCGTCGCGAAACCGCCTGCGAGAAGGCCGAAGACCTCCACCTAGAAGGGGAGCACCGGATAGAAGATGCTCTTCGGCAGCAGTAGCCTGAACCCGACCTCGAAGAGCAGGAAGATCGCGAGCGGCGTGATGACGGCGCTCGCCATGATCCAGTAGAAGCGGTAGCGGCCGAGGTACGCGGCGAAGAAACCCATGTACGCGCCCGTCGCGATGTAGAAGCCGAGCCACTGGAACGAGATCGCGTAGAGGAAGATCGGGATCACGAGGTTGAGGACCGCGACGACGCTCGCGCGATTCGCGAATACGCCTTCCTTGGGCAGCGGCAGGACGAGCGCGCGGTACGCGATGCCGACGGCGGCGACGCCCATCACCGCCGCGGTCCAGAACGGGTACCAGGCCGCACCGACGTCGCCGGGCGCGGTGCCGCGCACGGGGTTGAACGCGGCGCGTGAGTCGAACATGGCGGCGGCGGCGATCAAAACGATCGCCGCCGCCGTCCCCACCTGATAGGGCCTCAAGCCGTTATTGGACCCAGTTGAACTTCGTCGCGATGTCCTGGTGCACCTGCTGGTACCTCGTGAGGAATTGTCGGAAGTCGATGCCGCTCCGGAAGTCCGGGTTCAGGGCGTTGTCGTCCATGAACTTCTTCCATTCCGGTGAGTCGTAGACCTTCTTGAACAGATCGACCCAGAAGGCCTGCTGCGCCGCGGTCAGCCCGGGAGCCGCGACGATGGCGCGCATGATGTAGTAGTCGTCGATCGGGATCCCCTGTGACTTGCAGGTCGCGAGACCGGTGTACACGCCCGTCTTTGGGCTCTCCGGTGTGAATGCGCACAGCGGCCGCAGCTTCTTGTTGGTGCCCTGATAGAACGGCAGACCCTCACTGGGGTTGTTCACCGTGGCATTCACGCCGCCCTGGTGGCCGGCGAGCGCCGCGGCGACTGTGGCGCCGGAGGTCTGCGGGATGTACGTGAAGGGTTTGGTCTTCATGGTGTCTTCGATACGGCGGAACAGCGCCTCATCCTCTTGCTTCGAGCCGGTGCCCGCGACGCTGATCGAGCCGGCCTTCGCGGCGGCGAGGAAGTCGCCGGCGTTCTTCCAGGGGCTGTCTTCGTTGACCCAGAGGAAGAACGGGTCGAGCGCCATGTTGGCGATGGGAGTGAAGTCCGTCGCCTTGTACGGGAGCTTCTGCGTGATGATCGTCGTGAAGAATGAGTTGAGGGTGATCATAACGTAGTGCATGTCACCCTTCTTCTCGAACACATAGGTGAACGCGACCGCGCCCGAACCGCCCTCCTTGTTCACCGGCTGAACCGGCTGCGGTGAGAGCTTGTTCTTCTCGATGATGCCCGCCATGGCGCGCGCGTAGATATCCGATCCGCCACCTGGGGCGGTGCTGATCACGAACTCGACAGGTTTCGTCGGCTGCGTCATCGTGGCCACCGAAGCCGAAACCTCTGCCGATGCGCTGGGCGAGGGGGCGGCCGCACCGCCTCCGCACGCCGTCGCGACGAGCATTACCGCGCCCAGGATCGTCAAGACACGTCTACTGGTCACTCGCGACATTGCCTGCACCTCCACCGACTCGTACGCCGTTCGCCCGCGAATGGCTCAACAGCGGTCTGACCAGGCGGCATCGTAGCGGTCTGACCGACGACCGTCACCGAGCCTGGAGGGTCGCCGTGTCACAATGCGGGAACGAGGTCGGCACGGGGCGTGCGGTCGGCCGGTCAAGGGTCGCTCGACGCGACCCGCAAGGAGTGGGGCATGGTGCAGGAGCTGGTCCGACCCGCCAAGCTGCCGAGGGGCGCCGCGCCCGACAGCGCCTGGGCCTTCCTGGACGGGAAGTTCCTACCCATCCGCGAGGCCAGGATCTCGGTGATGACGCACGGCTTCAACTACGGGACGGGCGTCTTCGAAGGCATCCGGGCCTACTGGAACGCCGAAGAGGAGCAGCTCTACGGCCTCCACCTGCGCGAGCACTACTCGCGGCTCCTGCGCTCCGGAAAGATCATGCGCATCCGGGTCCCGCACACCGTGGACGAGCTCGTCGGCATCACCGTCGACCTGCTCCGGAAGTGCGGCTACCGGGAGGACGCCTACATCCGTCCGGTCGCCTACAAGTCCAGCCCGGTCATCGGTGTGCGCCTTCACAACCTCGAGGATGGTTTCACCGTCTTCGCCGTGCCCTTTGGAAACTACATCGACATCGACAAGGGCATCGCCTGCCACGTCTCGTCGTGGCGCCGGGTCGACGACAACGCGATCCCCGCGCGCAGCAAGATCACGGGCTCATATGTGAACGCGGCCCTGGCCAAGAGCGAAGCGGAGGAAGCCGGATTCGCCGAGGCGATCGTGCTGACCCACGAGGGCCATGTGTCCGAGGGCAGCGCCGCGAACCTGTTCCTCGTGCGCGATGGCAACCTCCTGACCCCGCCGGCCACCGACAACATCCTCGAGGGCATCGTCCGCGGCAACGTCATGCGCATCGCCGGGGACATCGGCCTTCCGGTCGAGGTGCGGAGCATCGACCGCACCGAGCTCTACATCTGTGACGAGATGTTCATGTGCGGGACCGGGGTCCAGATCTCGCCGGTCACGAGCGTCGACCACCGCGACGTTGGTGCGGGCGTCGTCGGGCCGATCACGAAGCGCATCTCGAAGATCTATTTCGACGCGGTGCGTGGCAAGGACGCCCGCTACAAGGACTGGCTCACGCCGATCTACGCGTCGTGATCGGGAGCGCCTCAGGGCAGACTGACGTCAACGAGCTGAGTCGCTCGCGAAGCTTCTGAAGTCGTTGCCGATGCGCACGACGATGTCCGGTCCACCCGATCCGTCGGCTGTCTCCAGCGGGACTCCCAGCTGCATGCGGAGCTGCTCGGCGGTGTAGCGCTTGCCGGGGTTGCGCAACACCACCGCGGACCGCGCGGACCTTCCGTCGGTCACGGCGCTGACCCCGAACGCGCGTGCCTCGAGCCGGTCGGCCACCTGCTTCGCGACCCCACTGCTCGCGCCGGTGTTCTGCACCTCGACCCGCGCTGCCTCCTGCCGCACCTTGGGGTCGTAGAAGAGCGATGCGGCGAGGTCGCGCACCTTCGCGACGTCCGGGATGAGGTAGAAGCCCGCCGTGCCGTCGTACGTGAGCTCGCAGTGTGGGTAGTCGCCACCGCACGGGTACATCACGTCGCTCGCGATGCTCGCGCTGTCGATCCCGGTCGCCGTGCCGGCCAGAGCGAGGACGTTCGACGGATCGAAGTCCGTCTCGACCGTCGTCGCGGCGCCCTCCATGAGCGCGGGGAGCGAGCGGAGCGCCTGGGGCTGCGACAGCTTGGCGCGCAGCGCGCTGAGGACGTCCTGCTGGCGCTTGGCTCGGCTGTAGTCGTTGCTGTCGTGGCGCGACCGCGCGTACTTGAGCGCGGTGTCGCCGAACATGAGCTGGGGCCCGGCGGCGATGTTCACGCGCTCGACGCCGTAATCGGCGGTGGGGAAGGTGTCATCGCGCACCGGCCGCTTGACGTCGACGATGATGCCGCCGACGCCATTGACGATCCGGTTGAACGCCTCGAAGTTCACCAGCGCGTACGAATGGATCTTGATCCCAAGCAGGTCGTTCACGAGCCGCCGCACGAGATCGGGACCTCCGAAGGCGAACGCCGCGTTGATCTTGCCCTGGAACGTTCCGGGTTTGTTGATGTAGATGTCGCGTGGGATCGAGAGCATCGCCGCCGTCTTGTTCAGGGGATCGAGCGAGACGACGATCATCGTGTCGGTGTTCTGGGTGGTGCGATCGCCCTCGCGCGTGTCGATCCCGAGCACCAGCACATTCAGACGCTCGCTCCCGGTCCAGGCCGGGGCCGGCTCCTCGCCTGCGGGAGTGGGCGGCTGCTGGCGCGCGATGGGCGCGAAGATCCCGGCAAGGAACGAGGCCCACGGCGCCGACTCGCGGTAGATCGTCCCGTACGTGACGATGAGCGTGGTGGTCACGAGCAGGAGGACCGCGTAGTCGATGAGGTGCCGGCCGCTCAGCCGATGCATGCGGCCCGCGAACGCGTCGACCACGACGTACAGGTGATAGACGAGCGTGCTCGCGATCACGAGGAGGGTGACGTACCCCGCGTTCCGCAGCACCCACACAGTGAGTGGATCCGCGTTGAGCACGAACGCGCCCCCGAGCGCGAACGCGAAGATCGGCAGGAGCAGCATGAGCGCTCCCTTGACCCAGCGTTCCTGGTACGCCTGACCGAGTCCGGGAAGAAGTGTCGAGAGGAGCGCGGCGAAGCCCGGAGAACCGAGCGACGGTCCCGCGGCGAGCATGAGTGGGCGCTGCCGACTCCCCCCATTCGACATCGAACACATAGCGTAAGAGACTCGCGAGGCGTGGACCGCCAGCCCCACATCAGCACCGCGACCCTCCGCGGCGCCCGCGCGGTCGGCATCATCTGCGCGGCGCTGTTCTTCGCCCCGGTCGTCCTCTCGCTCGCCTTCCCTGACCTCTTCCTGTACGCGCCGTACCACCGCACCTACGAGCGGATGCTCGGCACGATCCTCGGCGCGCTCGGGATCGGCCTGCTCCTGGCGCTGCGGGATCCGGCCCGAAACGCAGGCGTTTTCGCGGTCATCGGCCTCACCGCGGGGTCGCTCGACGCGGCGACCATCTACTCGCTGGTGTTCGACGACGCAGCGTCATCTCATTGGCTGACGACGGTGCCGCTGCTCGCCGCGGTCGCTGTCGCGCTCGTGGTGACCTACACGCGACTCCGGCGGCCACATCCGGTCGTCGTGCGGATCGTCATCGCGGCCGTCGCGCTCCTGCCGGTCGCGCTGTACCTGCACGATGCGGCGTACCGCGCTTTCGTCAAGCCCTGATGCCGCCGATCGTATCGGTGCGCGAGCTACGGAAGAGCTACGGCCAGATCAAGGCGGTCGATGGTGTGAGCTTCGACGTCGCGGAGCGCGAGATCTTCGCCCTCCTCGGCCCGAACGGGGCGGGGAAGACGACGACGGTCGAGATCCTCGAGGGCCTGCGATCGGCGGACAGCGGGACGGCGCTCGTCGCCGGCGTGGACGTGCGGAAGGATCCCTCCGGAGTGAAGGAGCGCATCGGAGTCCAACTGCAGCAGAGCGCCTTTCCGGAGAACTTCCTGGCGGAGGAGGTCGTCGACCTCTTCGCGTTGTTCTACGGGCGCAGGGTGGACTCGCTCGCGCTGCTGCGCGCGGTGGGTCTCGAGGACAAGGCGAAGCAGAAGTCGGAGAAGCTCTCCGGCGGCCAGCGCCAGCGCCTGTCGATCGCCGTCGCGATGGTGAACGAGCCGCAGGTGCTGTTCCTCGACGAGCCGACAACCGGTCTCGACCCGCAGGCGCGGCGCAACCTGTGGGAGCTCGTCCGCGCGATCCGCGAGCGGGGGACGACGGTGTTCCTCACGACGCATTACCTCGACGAAGCAGAGGTGCTGTGCGACCGCGTCGCGATCATGGACAACGGGCGGATCATCGCCCTCGATTCGCCGCGGTCGCTCATCACGCACCTGCTCGAGCGCGGCTTCTCGAAGCCGATGCAACAGCAGCAGGCGAACCTTGAGGACGTGTTCCTCGATCTCACCGGCCACGCGTTGAGGGAGGACTGAGATCCGCCAGGTCTTTGGCTACACGCTCATGTTGCTGCGCGCGTATACGCGCGACTGGACGGCGCTGTTCTTCGGCTTCTTCTTCCCGCTCATCTTCATGGGCATCTTCGGGATCCTGAACTTCGGCTCATTCGGCCATGTCGCGATAGGGATCGTCGACAACGCGGCTAACGCCGACAGCCAGGCGTTCCGCGCCGCTCTCGGCAGGGTCGAAACGTTGCAGCTCTCGAGCGGGACCAGCGACGACCAGCTCGCGAGACTGCAGAAGGGCGATCGCGACATCGTTCTGGTGATCCCCGCCGACTTCAAGGTCGCGGCGCCGCGACCCGGAGCGGCCGTGCCGACCCTCACGCTCTACGCGAATCAGGGGCGGGGGGAGCAGGTCGCCGTCGGCTCGGCGATCCTGACGCAGGTCATCGATCAGATGTCATTCGCCATCACCCAGACCGCTCCGGTGGTCGCGATGAAGCGCGAGGAGATCGCCGGGCGGAACCTGAAGTATGTCGACTTCCTCACGCCGGGCATCGTGGGCATGACGATCATGCAGCTGGGCGTCGCGAGCGTGATGTTCTCGTTCGTCGTCGACCGTCAGCGTGGCGTCATCCGTCGCATCATGGCGACGCCGATCTCGCGCCGGAATTACATGGCCGCTCACGTCCTCGAACGGCTGCTGCTCGCGGTCGTGCAGGTGCTGATCCTTCTCGCGGTGGCGGTGTTCGCGTTCAAGGTGATCATCGTCGGGAGCCTCGGTCTCGTGCTCGGCATCGCCATCCTCGGCAGCGTCCTGTTCCTTTGCCTCGGTTTTGCCGTGACCGGTTTCGTGACGACCGAGAACCAGGCGCCGGCGATCATGCAGCTCGTCACGCTGCCGCAGATGTTCCTCTCGGGGGTCTTCTTTTCGCGCGACGCGGTGCCGGCGTTCCTGAAGCCCGTGTCGGACGTGCTTCCGCTGACGTTCCTGAACGACGCGCTACGTCAGGTCTCGACCGCGGGCGCGGGGATCGCCGACGTCAGCAGCGACCTCATCGGGATCGTGGTCTGGAGCGTCATCACGTTCTTCATCGCGTTCCGCTTCTTCAAGCTCGAGACCTAGACGCTCGCGAGCGCCTGGTGCACGGCACGGTGCACCACCGCGCGGAACTTCCCCCACGCGCGCCAGTCACCGCCGATGTCCTGCGTGCCCTGCGTGCTCAGGTCGTCGAGGAAATCGGCGACGCGCGGCAGGTCAGAGACCGCGACCTCGCGCCAGTCCTCGATCTGCTCGCTCACGTCGAGAGCGCCGAGCGTCCCGCTCGCCTCGTCGAGCAGGAACGCGAAGGTATGGAACAGCGGCGTGCCGGTCGGCGCGTCGACGCTGTGATAGACGATCTGCGCGAGGAACCGCCGCACCTCGGTCTGCAGACCGGTCTCCTCATGCGTCTCGCGTCGGAGAGCGTCGAGGATCGCCTCACCACGGTGGATGCCACCGGTCGGCAGTCGGTACGCGCCGCGGGGGTAGAAGGTCTTGATCGAAAGGAGCACGGCACCGTTCGGCCGCCGTACCACCATGCAGACCTCGCCGTAGCGATCCGGTTTTCGGATCGGGTCGTCGAAGTAGTCCGGGATCGGCGAATCGATCACCAGCGGTTGCCCGAAACGCCGCGCGAGCGCGTCGATCTCGCGTCGCGTCTCGGGTAGGAGGTCCACGCCGGTGAGGGTAGGGCTAGGAGCGCTCGTGCTTGCGCAGCAGGTCGTCCAGTGCTTCGCGCAGAAGCGCGGCCTCCTTCTTCTTCTGTCGCTCAGCCAGGCCCTTGAGCCGGCCGAGCTGCGCCGCGGAGTAATAGGAGGACTTGAGGACCATGTCATCGCTGGGTGTGAGGCCGACCGCGTCGCCGCCCTGCTCCTTGGCCGCGAGCAGCGCCAGGTCCGCCTTGCGCATGAGCTCGTCCGCGGCAGCCGGGCCGCGCGACTTCGTGTCGCGCGGCGTGTTCGCGACGCCGATGCTGACGGTGCATCGCTGACCGTGAGGTACTGCTTTCGCGAGTACGGCATCGATCTCCTGGCGTAGCTGCTCGGTACGGAGGAAGACCGGCTCCAACGCGGTCCCCGGCGCGAGCAGCGCGAACTCGTCGCCGCCGATGCGGCCCAGCGTCCAGCCTTCCTTCGCCGCGGTCTTCGCGAGCGTCGCGATGACGGCGCCAATGGCCTTGTCGCCGGCTTCGCGTCCGTACTTGTCGTTGAGGCCGAGCAGATCGTCGAGATCGAGATGCACGAGCGTCGCCAGCGGCTCGCGTTTGAGCGCCGCGGTGACCGCTCCTTCGAACGCAGGCCGCGAGAGGCAGCCGTTCGCGTCCGCTCGGAAACGTACGGTCTTCACCTGTTCGCTTCGCTTGGCCATCGCCTCAACCTCCAGCAGGTCGCCCCTTCTGATGTATATCGGCCATACATATATATGTCAAGTATCATGATGGTCGCCGACTGATGCCGTTGCGGCTCGAACTACTGTTGTTCGGCCGGGCTGGGCCGGTACACTCGGCGGCAGAGGCGTTCGAGGGGCGATCGACCCCGATGCCGCCGGAAGAAAGCCGTGAGGCGAATAGACCCGGCCGGAGAGAAACTCCGTTACCAAAGTGATGAGTGGGCGCGCGCGGAGCGGGCCAACTCGGGTGGTACCACGGCAAGCGCCGTCCCGGGAGCGGGACGGCGTTTTTGTTTTGGAGGCTGGGGCAGGGCCCCTGTTAGCGACCGAAGGGAGCGTAAGTGGCCGCGACGAACGAGAAGACGCGATTCACACCGGTCGGGTCGTCCTTCGACCTGCCGGAGCTCGAACACGGCGTGCTCGAGCTGTGGGAGCGCGACCGCAGTTTCGAGGCGCTCAAGAAGAAGAACGCCGGCGGGCCTCGGTACTCGTTCATCGACGGCCCGATCACCGCGAACGTCGAAGCCATGGGCGTCCACCACGCCTGGGGACGCACCTATAAGGATCTCTACCAGCGCTATAAGGCGATGCAGGGTCACGAGCTGCGCTGGCAGAGCGGCTTCGACTGTCAAGGTCTCTGGGTCGAAGTGCAGGTCGAGCGCGAGCTGAGCCTCAACAGCAAGCGGGACATCGAGTCGTACGGCATCGGCCGCTTCTCGCGGGCCTGCCGCGCCCGCGTGGATCGCTCCGCCGCGGTGATCACGAAGCACGACATCCGGCTCGGCCGCTGGATGGATTGGGACGACTCCTACTACACGTACACCGACAACAACATCTCGCACATCTGGCACGTGCTGAAGCTCTGCCACGAGAAGGGGTGGCTCTACCAGGGTCATCGCGCGATGCCGTGGTGCGCGCGCTGTGGCACCGCCCTGTCCGAGCACGAGATGACCGGCTCGTACAAGGAGATGACCCACACCTCTCTCTACGTGCGGTTCCCGATCGAGGGTCGCGCCGGGGAGTCCTTCCTCGCGTGGACGACGACGCCGTGGACGCTACCGGCGAACGTCGCGCTCGCGGTACATCCGGACCTCGACTACGCGCGCGTGCGGGTTCGCGCCGATGGCGCCTCCGCGCCGGAGGTCCTGATCCTGTCGGCTGCCGTGTTCCACAAAACGAAGTGGCACGCCGCCGAGCTGCTGGACACGTTCAAAGGAAAGAAGCTGCTCGGGCTGCGGTACTCCGGACCGTTTGACGATCTGCCCATCGGGGCGCAGAGCAAGCCGGGTCACCGCGTGATCGCCTGGGACCAGGTCGGCGAGGCCGAGGGCACCGGCATCGTGCATATCGCGCCCGGCTGCGGCGCCGAGGACTTCGCGCTGTCGAAGACCGAGAAGCTCCCGGTCGTCGTGCCCATCGACGAGACCGCGCATTTCAACAAGGGCTTCGGCTGGCTCGAAGGCAAGGAAGCGCGCGACGTGGCGCACGAGATCGCGAACGATCTGCGTTCGCGCGGTCGCCTCTTCCGCGAGCAGCCGTACACGCACTCCTATCCGATCTGTTGGCGCTGCAAGGAGGAGATCGTCTTCCGTGTCGACGACGAGTGGTTCATCTCCATGGAGCAGCTCCGGCCGCTGATGAAGGAGGCCGCGTCGAAAGTTCGCTGGTTCCCGCCGTCAATCGGCCAGCGCATGCAGAACTGGCTCGACAACATGGGCGACTGGAACATCAGCCGCAAGCGCTACTGGGGTCTGCCGCTTCCCTTCTATACCTGCGCGAAGGGGCACTTCTTCGTGGTCGGCAGCGAGGAGGAGCTCCGCGAGCGCGCCCTTCGCGGTCTCGACAAGCTCGAGGAGCTCCACCGTCCCTGGATCGATGAGGTCGTCGTCGCGTGTCCTCAGTGCAACGCGGACAGCGCGCGCGTGAAAGAGGTCGGCGACGCCTGGCTCGACGCCGGGATCGTGCCGTTCTCGACACTCCGCTGGTGGGACGATCGTGCGTACTGGGAGAAGTGGTTCCCGGCGGACTTCATCACCGAGAACCTCGAGCAGGTCCGCCTCTGGTATTACTCGCAGCTCTTCTTCAGCGTCGTGCTCACCGGTCGCGCGCCGTACGAGGTGTGCCTCTCCAACGAGTTCGTGTACGACGAGAACGGCGAGGAGTTCCACAAGACCGGCGACAACTTCATCGACTTCCCGCAGGCCGCCGAGCGCGCGGGGGCCGACGTCGTGCGCTGGTACTACGCGCGGCACGACGTCGCCGAGAAGGTCCTCTTCGGCTACAACGTCCTGAGCGAAGTTCACCGAAAGCTCCTGGTGCTCTGGAACACGTATTCGTTCTTCGTGACCTACGCCAACCTCGACGCGTTCGATCCGAACGAGGCGCCGGTCCCGCTCGGCGAGCGCGTGCTCATCGACCGCTGGCTCTTGTCGTCGCTTGAGCGGCTGGTGCGGGATTGCCGGTCCGCGCTGGATCAGTACGACGCGCAGACCGCCGCGCTTCGGATGGAATCGTTCTGGGACGACCTGTCGACGTGGTACGTCCGCCGCAACCGGTCTCGCTTCTGGAAGACCGAGTCGCGCCGCGACTCGCTCGCCGCGTACCAGACGCTCTACGAGGCGCTGACGACGCTCGCCCGGCTCTTCGCCCCGATCATGCCCTTCCTCTCCGAGTCGCTGTATCAGAACCTCGTGCGTCGCACGGCACCTGGCGCGCCGGCATCGGTGCACCTCTCGCCGTATCCCGACGTGCGCGCCGAGCGGATCGACGACGACCTCGAGCGGCGCATGCGCGCCGCGATGCGCGTCGTGTCCCTTGGCCGCACCGCGCGATCGTCCGCGAAGACGAAGGTCCGCACACCGCTGCCGAAGCTGGTCGCGGTCTTCGACCCGAACGACCGCGACCGCGGCGCGCTCGATGGCCAGGACGAGCTCGCGGCGATCATCCGCGACGAGCTCAACGTGAAGGCCTTCGAGGTGCGCGACGACGCGAAGGGGTTGGTGCGCGAGACCGTGAAGCCGGAGCTCAAGGCGCTCGGGCCGAAGCTCGGCAAGGATCTCCCGCGCGTTCGCCAGGCGCTGGCAGACGGCCGCTTCACCAGGCGTGACGGCAGCATCGTCGTGGAAGGCTTCACGCTTTCGCCGGCCGAGGTCCTCGTGAGCCACGAGGGGACCACGGGACACGCGGTCGGCCGTGACGCGGGCGCGATCGCCGCGCTCGTGACGGAGACCACGCCGGAGCTGGAGGCGGAGGGCCTCGCGCGCGAGCTCGCGCATCATGTGAACACGCTGCGGAAGGAAGCCGGCCTCGACATCGCCGATCGCATCGTGCTGCGATACGAGGGCGCACTCGGACAGACGATCGAGCGTTTCGCCGAGTTCCTTCAGGCCGAGGTGCTCGCGACATCCGTGACGAAAGGTGTGACTGGCCGCGGGCACGCTTGGGAGGGCGAGCTCAACGGAGTGAAAGGAAAGCTCGAGATAGAGCGGAGCTAGTCTCGCGGGAGGCGGTCATGGCGAGAGCGGCCATCGACGAGTACCTGTACCTACTGGACGCGGCGTTCGCCGGCCCGGACTGGCATTCACTTCTCACCAACGTGCGGGCGGTCGAGCCGCGGGACTGGCTCTGGCTTCCGCCGGGTGGCGCGCGTCCGATCGCCGAAATGGTGGCCCACGTCGGCGCGTGCAAGTACATGTACGAGAACCACGCGTTCGGTGACGCCGCGCTGCAGTGGGGCGAGGAGCTGACGAACGAGCGGCGTCTTTCGGCGGCGACTCCCTCCGCCGTCGCCGAGCTGATGGCGTGGCTCGAGGAGGCGCAGCGCCGTGTGCGCGCGAGCATCGACGCCCTGGCAGACGATGCCGAGCTCGCGCGCCAGCGAAGGACCAACTGGGGCGAGCTGAGGGAGACGCGCTGGGTCATCAAGTCGATGATCGAGCACGACCTCTATCACGCCGGCGAGATCAACCGGATGCGGGCGCTTCGACAGGAGAACGACCGCTGGGCGTACGGCAGCCTAAAGGACGGCGCTCCGTAGCGCTGCGGCCACGAGACGCGGTGCCCGCCGCCGCGCCGGACCGGTGAGCGCTGTGCGCCAGGTCGGGTAGGAGAGCAGCGCATGCGCGAGCGCGATCGCATCGGCGACGCGAACGCGCAGCGCGCCGCGGCGCGCGAGATCGTTCATCGTGCGGGTGATGAGCGCGAGCCGCACGTTGTCGAGATCCCGCAGCGGCGCGGCGGCCACGCGCGGGAGCGCGCCGTCCACGAGCGTCTCGAGCAGCACCGACTCGAGGCGGTACTCGCGGTGATGCAGCGCGACGAGTTCGTTGAGAACGGACTCGGGCGCCTCTGACCGCGGCCGCCAACGGTCCACGCGCGCGATCTGGGCAGCGGCGCGGCGTCGGAGGGCCTGCTCGACGAGGCGCTCCTTGGATGCGGCGTGCAGGTACAGCGTGCGCGGCGCCACGTGCGCGCGCCGCGCCACGTCGGTCATGCGTAGCGCGTGGTAGCCGCGGCGCGCGACCTCGCGCAGCGCCGCGGTCTCGATCGCCGCGCTCGTGCGTGCGGCAGTGCGAGCGCGTTCGCGCTGCACATACGTTCGAGTATTCACTGCATGAGCACTGTAACGAATCCTGTGGAAAACTCTCGACGCAGGCGCCCGGCGCTGCTACGCTTGCGATCTCTTGACCGCTCTCGCGTTCGTTTTCCCTGGGCAAGGCTCTCAGACCGTCGGCATGGGCCGCGACGTGTACGAGACCTCCGCCGCCGCGCGCGCGACCTTCGATGAGGCCGATCGCGTCCTCGGATACAAGCTGTCCGAGGTCTGCTTCGTCGGACCGGCCGAGCGCCTCAACGACACGACGGTCGCGCAGCCCGCGGTCCTCGCGACGAGCATCGCGCTCTTCGAGGCGATGGTGGAGTCGGTCACGCACAAGATCGGACGTCGCGTCACGGACGGCAGCGAGCCGCGCGGCGTCATGGCACTGCCCGAGCACCTGCGGCCCGCATTTGTGGCTGGGCACTCGCTCGGCGAGTTCAGCGCTCTCGTCACCGCCGGCGTGCTGCCATTCGCGGACGCGTTGCGTCTCGTCGCGGAGCGCGGCATGCTCGCGTCGACGCGCGGTGCGCGCGGCGCGATGGCCGCGATCGTCGGGCTCTCCGCGCAGGAGGTCGAGCGCGTCATCGCGGCGACCGTGCAGCCGGGCCGCGTGGTCGTGGCGAACGACAACGGGCCGAGGCAGGTCACGATCGCTGGCGACGAGGCCGGCATCCGCGCGGTGACCGAGGCGCTCGAACAGGGCGGGGCGAGGAAGATCGTGCCGCTGCGCATCTCCGCGCCGTTCCACTTCCCGGACATGGGTCGCATCGGGCCCGACCTGCGCCAGTTCATGCAGACGCTCCGGTTCCGCGAGCCGGTCGTGCCGATCGTCGCGAACGTGAGCGCGCTTCCGCACCCGAACGGAGCCGCGATCCAGGAGGCGCTCGTGCGTCACCTGTCGAATCGCGTCGAATGGCTCAAGTCGGTGCGCTACATGGTCGAGCGCGGCGCGTCGACGTTCGTCGAGATCGGCGCCGGCCAGGTCGTGAACGGTCTCGTGAAGCGCATCGCCGATGTGAAGCTCGTGAACGTTTCCGACACGGGATCGCTCGCCGGTGCGCTCCGCACCCTCGGCGATCGCGCGCATCACGTCATGTCGCGGTGACCCGACGCGTTGTCGTCACCGGCATGGGCACGGTGACGCCACTGGGGCTGGACATCGCCACGACTTGGGACGGTCTCATGAACGGCAGGAGCGGCATCGGGCGAATCACGCGTTTCGATCCCGCGCCGTACGAGACGCAGATCGCCGGTGAGCTGAAGGGCTTCGAGCCGGCAACGTACATGGACCGCAAGGACATCCGGCGGACGGACCGCTTCACGCACTACGCCGTCGCCGCCGCGAGCCAGGCGTTGAAAGACGCGAAGCTCGAAAGCGTCGCCGACCCGGAGCGCGTGGGCACCGCGATCGCCACCGGGGTCGGTGGCCTCGAGACGCTCATCGACGCGATCTTGTTGATGGAGAAGCGCGGCCCGGCCCGGCTGTCGCCTTTCCTGGTGCCCATGCTGATGGCGAACGCGGCATCGGCGCAGGTCTCGATGCAGTTCGGCCTCAAGGGTCCGAGCCTTACGCATGTGTCGGCCTGCGCCTCGAGCTCGCACGCGATCGGCGAGGGCGGGGACATCATCCGGCTCGGCCAGGCCGACGTAATGGTCGTCGGCGGCTCCGAGGCGGCTGTGCTCGCGCTCGGTATCGCGGCGTTCTCCTCGATGCACGCGACCAGCCGTCGCAACGACGCGCCCGAGGCGGCCTCGCGTCCGTTCGACAAGGACCGCGACGGCTTCGTGCTCTCAGAGGGCGCGGCGGTGGTGGTGCTGGAGGAGCGCGAGCACGCCCGCGCCCGCGGCGCGCGTGTCTACGGCGAGCTGGTCGGGTACGGCGCCACCGCCGACGCCTACCACATCACCGCGCCCTCACCGGAGGGCGAGGGCAACGCCCGGGCGATGCGCATGGCGCTGACTGAGGCGGGGCTGAAGCCGGAGGAGATCGACTACATCAACGCCCACGGCACCTCGACCCAGCCCAACGACCGCGAGGAGACCGCCGCGATCAAGCAGGTCTTCGGTGAGCACGCCTCAAGGCTGCTGGTGTCGTCGACCAAGTCGATGACCGGGCATCTGCTCGGCGCGGCCGGGGCGCTGGAGGCGATCGTCTGTCTTTTGGCCATCCGCGACGGCTGCATCCCGCCGACCATCAACTACACCACTCCCGACCCGGGCCTCGATCTCGACTACGTGCCCAACACCGCGCGCGCCAAGAGCATCACCACCGCGCTCTCCAACTCGATGGGCTTCGGCGGCCACAACGCCTCGTTGATCCTGCGGGCGGATACCGGAGCGTGATCGGGCGCAGGGTCGTGGTCACCGGCATGGGCGCGGTGACGCCGCTGGGCCTCGACGTTCCCACGCTCTGGAGCGCGCTCACCGCGGGACGCAGCGGGATCCGGAAGATCCAATCGTTCGACACGACGTCGTTCGACACGAAGATCGCCGGCGAAGTCCAGGATTTCGAGGCGACGCGCTACTTCGATCGGAAGGACGCGCGGCGCGCCGATCGTTTCGCGCAACTCGCCGTCGCCGCCGCCACCGAAGCCGTCGGCGACGCGAAGCTCGACCAGGGCGTCGATCGCGACCGCGTCGGTGTCTCGATCGCCACCGCGGGTGGCGGGCTGCAGTCCGTCGTCGAAACGGCGAACACCCTGCAGGAGCGAGGGCCGAGCCGCGTGTCGCCCTTCTTCGTGACGATGTACATCGCGAACGCGGCCTCTGGTCTGGTCTCGCTTCGCTGGGGCTTCCGCGGACCGAGCCTCACGCACGTCTCGGCCTGCGCCTCGAGCTCGCATTCGGTGGGCGAAGCGGCCGAGGCGGTCAGACGCGGTCAGGTCGATGTGATGGTCGCCGGCGGGGCGGAGGCCGTGATCGTGCCGATCGCGATCGCCGCCTTCGGCAACATGCGCGCGCTGAGCCGGCGCAACGACGAGCCCGAGCGCGCGTCGCGTCCCTTCGATCTGGGCCGCGACGGCTTCGTGCTCTCCGAGGGTGCGGCGGTGCTCGTGCTCGAAGAGGCGGAGCACGCGGCGCGTCGCGGCGCGAAGAGCTACGGCGAGCTCATCGGGTACGGCGCGTCCGACGACGCGTATCACATGGCCGATCCGGCTCCGGGCGGTGTTGGCGGCGCGCTATCCATGCGCGCCGCTCTCGCGAACGCTGGTATCGCGCCGGAAGAGGTCGGCTACATCAACGCGCACGGCACGTCGACGCCGGCGAACGATCGCGCCGAGACGCAGGCGATCAAGGACGTCTTTGGCGACCATGCGTACAAGCTCATGGTCTCGTCCACGAAGTCGATGACCGGCCACTTGTTCGGCGCGGCGGGCGCGCTCGAGGCGATCATCTGCGTCCTCGCCCTCCGCGACGGCTGCATCCCGCCGACGATCAACTACGACACGCCCGATCCCGAGCTCGACCTCGACTTCGTGCCGAACGTCGCGCGCGCGGCGCAGGTCCGCGTCGCCCTTTCGAACTCGATGGGCCTCGGCGGCACCAACGGGTCGCTGATCTTCCGAGCGCCTTGAGTCCGTCCGACCGCGTGTCATCTCTTTGGTGCGCTACCGTGGACCGCCGTGGGCAGCGCTGATGCGCGGGGCACCGGGATGAAGCGGCGCGTCGTGATCACGGGTTTGGGCGCCGTGACGCCGGTCGGCAACGACATCACCACGATGTGGGACTCGCTCGTCCACGGGAAGAGCGGCATCGCGCGGATCGCGCGCTTCGACCCCGCTCCGTATGAATCCCAGGTCGCGGGGGAGGTCCGCGGGCTCGAGCCGACGACATTCATGGACCGCAAGGACGTCCGGCGGACCGACCGTTTCACGCACCTCTCGGTCGCCGCGGCGACGCAGGCGCTCAAGGACGCGAAGCTCGAGAACGTGTCGGATCGCGAGCGCGTCGGTACCGCGATCAGCAGCGGCCTTGGTGGGATCACGACGATGGTCGATCAGATCATGGTCATGGAGCAGCGCGGGCCGTCGCGCCTGTCGCCTTTCTTCGTGCCGATGCTCATGGCGAATGCGGGGTCGGCGCAGGTCTCGATGCAGTTCGGCCTCAAGGGTCCGAGCCTTACGCATGTGTCGGCCTGCGCCTCGAGCTCGCACGCGATCGGCGAGGGCGGGGACATCATCCGGCGCGGGCAGGCCGACGTCATGGTCGTCGGGGGGTCGGAAGCCACGGTCATCCCGGTCATCGTGGCGGCGTTCGCCGCGATGAAGACATTGACGCGTCGCAACGACGCGCCCGAGGCGGCCTCGCGTCCGTTCGACAAGGACCGCGACGGCTTCGTGCTCTCAGAGGGCGCGGCGGTGGTGGTGCTGGAGGAGCGCGAGCACGCCCGCGCCCGCGGCGCGCGTGTCTACGGCGAGCTGGTCGGGTACGGCGCCACCGCCGACGCCTACCACATCACCGCGCCCTCACCGGAGGGCGAGGGCAACGCCCGGGCGATGCGCATGGCGCTGACTGAGGCGGGGCTGAAGCCGGAGGAGATCGACTACATCAACGCCCACGGCACCTCGACCCAGCCCAACGACCGCGAGGAGACCGCCGCGATCAAGCAGGTCTTCGGTGAGCACGCCTCAAGGCTGCTGGTGTCGTCGACCAAGTCGATGACCGGGCATCTGCTCGGCGCGGCCGGGGCGCTGGAGGCGATCGTCTGTCTTTTGGCCATCCGCGACGGCTGCATCCCGCCGACCATCAACTACACCACTCCCGACCCGGGCCTCGATCTCGACTACGTGCCCAACACCGCGCGCGCCAACAGCATCACCACCGCGCTCTCCAACTCGATGGGCTTCGGCGGCCACAACGCCTCGCTGATCTTCTCGAAAGCGTGACGCCCGTCTCGCGCTGAGCGGCGCAACACGATCGCTTCTGGCGCGGCCGACCGAAACCCTCTCTTCGCGCGACACCCCGTCCCTTCGGGACGGGGACCCCTCGCGCGCGGGGGCCCTCGGTCGGCCGCGCCGCGCCCACCCGCTTCGCCGTGCCGCCCTTCGCTGGGGCGTGCATCATCGCTTTCATGAGTACGCTCGGCGGTCGTGTCGCCTTAGTGACTGGGGGTGCCCGTGGCATCGGGCGCGCGACGGCGGTGCGACTCGCATCGGACGGCGCCAGGATCGCGATCAACTACAAGGGCAACGCTGAGGCCGCGGCCGAGGCCAAGCGACTGGTCGAGCAGGCCGGATCTACTGCGACGCTGATCCAGGGCGACGTCTCCGTCGACGCCGACGCGGAGCGCGTGGTGAAGGAAGCCCTCGCGTTCGGCGAGGGGCGGCTCGACATCCTCGTGAACAACGCCGGGATCACCCGCGACAACCTGTTGATCCGCATGAGCGCCGAGGAGTGGGACGCCGTCCTCGACCTGAACCTGCGCGGCGCGTTCCTCGTGACCAAGGCCGCGATGCGGCCGATGATGAAGCAACGCGGCGGCCGCATCGTGAACGTGTCGTCGGTGTCAGGCATCGCCGGGAACGCCGGTCAAGCGAACTACTCCGCGGCGAAGGCGGGCCTCATCGGCTTCACCAAGACGGTGGCGCGGGAGATGGCGAGCCGCAACATCACCTGCAACGCCGTGGCTCCGGGGTTCGTTCCGACGGATCTCACGAACGCATTGCTGAAGCAAATGGAGGAGACGATCCTGAAGCAGATCCCTCTCGGACGATTCGGGACCGTCGAAGACGTCGCGGGCGCCATCGCCTTCCTCGCCTCGGACGAGGCCGCGTACATCACCGGCCAGGTCATCGTCGTAGACGGAGGCATGGTCACCTAGCGACGCCCGCGCGCTTCCCGCCTAGGATTTCATCATGTCCCCTCGTCGCCTCGCGCTCGTCGCGGGCATCGCCGTCCTCGTCTTCGCCCTCGATCGCATCACCAAGCTCTGGGTCGAGAACAACATCCCGCTGTTCGAGAGCCGGCAGGTCGTCGGCGACTACGTGCGCATCGTCCACACGCAGAACACCGGCGCCGCGTTCGGCCTCCTGCCCGAGCGCACGACGCTCCTCTCGGTGCTGTCGGTGCTCGCGGTGCTGGCGATCGTCTACTACTACCGGCAGTTCGCGAACTCGTCGCCCCTCGTCACGGCCACGCTCGGCATGCAGCTCGGCGGTGCGTTCGGGAACCTGCTGGACCGCGTCACGCAGGGCTACGTGGTGGACTTCGTGGACGTCGGCATGCCGAACGGCGTCCGCTTTTGGGCCTTCAACGTCGCGGATTCGTCGATCGTGCTCGGCATCCTCTTCGTGACCCTGCTGCTCTGGCAGGAGGAGCGGAAGACGGCCGCGCGAGCGGCATGACCGACACGATCACGCTGCGCGTCGACGCCGGCGGGCAGCGGGTCGACAAGTTCCTGGCCGAGCACAGCCTTCTCTCGCGGAGCGCGATCCAGCGCCTGGCGCGCGACGGGCGCGTCCGCGTCGACGGCGCCGCGGTCGAGCCCGCCTACAAGGTGCGTGAAGGGCAAGAGCTCGTCGTCGACGTTCCCGAAGCGGAGCCCGACGTCTTGCTCCGGGCCGAGGAGATCGCGGTCGACGTGCTGTACGAAGACGAGGACGTCGTGGTGGTGAACAAGCCCGCGGGCCTCGTCGTGCATCCCGCTCACGGTCACAAGACCGGGACGCTCGTGAACGCGATGCTCGGCCGCATCGAGTCGACGACGGGGCGCGAGAGCGGGCGCCCGGGGATCGTGCATCGGCTCGACAAGGACACCAGCGGCGTGATGGTGGTCGCCAAGACCGATGTCGCGCAGCTCGCGCTCGGACGCCAGCTCCAGGCGAAGCGCTTCGCCAAGGAATACCTCGCGCTGGTGTGGGGCGATCCCGGCGAGACCAGGGCGGTCGTCGAGGCGCCACTCCTACGCGACGCGGAGGACCGCAGGCGCATGGTCGTGCGCGCCGGAGGGCGCGATGCGGTCACGCGCTTCGAGCGCATCGCGGTGTGGGGCGGCGGCAGCGACCGCAGCGCGCTCCTCCACGTCGAGCCGGTCACCGGCCGGACGCACCAGATCCGCGTCCATCTCGCGTACGCGCATTTCCCTATCGTTGGCGACCCGGTGTACGGACGGCGTGGCGATACGAGCGGACTCGCACGGCAGTTCCTCCACGCCTGGCGGCTCACGGTGCGCCTGCCGCACGCGGGCGAGCGCACCTTCACCGCGCCGCTCGCGCCCGACCTCGTCGCGTATCTGGAGAGACTCGGCGCACCAGTCTCGCAAAAGCCGCTGTTCGCGGAGGTGGCGTGAGCGTCGACGGGCGGGGCCTGCTCGTGATCATCTCGGCGCCGTCGGGCGCGGGGAAGGACACCGTGATCGACCGGCTGGTGCAGATGCAGAAGCTGGACGATGCCGTCGTGTACGTCACCGCGACGAGCCGCAAGCCGCGGCCCGGTGAGGCCGACGGCCTGCGGTACTACTTCTATTCGCCCGAGAAGTTCCGCCAGGAGATCGAGGCGGGCAACTTCTTCGAGTGGTCGATCGTCCACGGCGAGTTCAAAGGAGTGCGGCGCGACATCCTCGGTGACACGCTGCGCGACCACAAGATCGTGATCGTCAAGCCCGATCCGCAAGGAATGCGGAAGATCAAATCGCAGCTGCCGGAGGCGCTGACCATCTTCATCATGCCGCCGTCGATCGAAGCGCTGCAGCGTCGCCTCGAGCGTCGCGGCACCGAGACGCCGGAGCAGCGTGCCGTGCGTCTGCGGAACGCCGAGATCGAGATGGCGGCGACGCCGGAGTACGACTATGTCGTGGTGAACGAGGACGGCAAGATCGACGAGACCGCCGATCAGATCGCCGAGATCATCAAGAGAGAGGCACAGCGCCCCCGACACTACGATCTGTGACCGCCCGCACCGCCGAGGTCGCGGTCTTCGCCGGCCTTCGCGGACCGGCCCGGACGTTCACCTACGCCGTGCCCGACGGCCTCGACCTCGCGCCGGGCCATCTGGTCCGCGTCGGTTTCGGCCCGCGCTCCGTCGCCGGCGTCGTCGTGCGGCTGGACGCGCCGTACGAGGGCAAGCTGCGGGCGATCGACGCACTCGTCCATCCGCTGCCGCTGCTGCGCGAGCATCAGCTGGCGCTGGCGGGGTGGATCGCGACGGAGTACCACTGCGGCATCGCCGACGCGGTCCGCGCGATGCTGCCTCCGGCGCTCGCCGGTCGCGCGCGGGCCGATCTGCCCACGGCGCGGGGCGACCGCAGCGAGCTCGTGTTCGCGCTGACACCCGCGGGCCGCGAAGCGCTCACGGGCTCGGTGCGCCTCGGCGCGCGACAGCTCGTCACCCTGCGGGCGCTCGCCGCGGGCGCGGTGAGCTCGGCTGACCTCACCGAGGCGGGCGGCTCTGCGATCGCGGCGCGCGCGCTCGCGAAACGCGGTCTGGTGCTCGAGGGCGCGCGCAGCGTGCGCCGCATCCCGCGCGAGTTCGCGCTCGGCGAGGACGACGCCGTGCGCGACGCGACCGCCACCGCCGGTCAGGCCGACGCGCTCGGGACGATCATCGGCAGCCTCGGTACGAGCGCGCCGTTCCTGCTGCACGGCGTCACCGCCAGCGGGAAGACCGAGGTGTACCTCCGCGCCGCGGCGCGCGCGCTCGCGATGGGACTGGGCGTGATCGTCCTCGTGCCCGAGATCGCGCTCACCGCGCAGGTAGTCGCGCGCTTCGTGGCGCGCTTCGGCGAACGCGTCGCGCTCCTGCACTCCGCGCTCTCGGCCGGCGAGCGCTACGACGAATGGCGCCGCGTCCTCGACGGGACCGCCGACGTCGTCGTCGGCTCGCGCTCCGCGCTGTTCGCGCCGCTGGAGCGGCCGGGGCTCGTGATCGTCGACGAGGAGCAGGAGCCCTCCTATAAACAGGAGAGCGCGCCGCGCTACCACGCCGTCGACACGTCCCTCGCGCTCGGACGCATCGCCGGAGCGGTCGTCATCCTCGGCAGCGCGACGCCTCGCGTGACGACGTACCACGCCGCCACCACCGGAGCGCTGCGACTGCTCGGACTCCCGGAGCGAGTGAGCGATCTCGTGATGCCGCCGACGACGATCGTCGATCTGCGTCTCGAGCTGAAGGCCGGTAACCGCGGAACGCTCTCGCGCGCGCTCCGTCTCGCGCTCGAGCGCACCGTTGCGAAGGGCGAGCAGGCCATCCTCTATCTCAACCGTCGTGGCTTCGCGACCGTCGTGCTCTGCCGCGACTGCGGTTACGTCGTGAACTGCCCCGCCTGCGACATCCCGTTCGCGTACCACGTCGACGGAACGCTGGTGTGCCATCGCTGCGGCCGCCATGACGTTCCGCCTGAGCGCTGCCCAAAGTGCGGGAGCGTGCGCATCCGCCATCTCGGCGTCGGAACACAGCGCGTCGAGGAGGAGGTGCGCGCGGTCGTTCCGAAGGCGGCGCTGCTGCGGCTCGACCGCGATGCGGTACGCGCGAAGGGCTCACACGCCGCGCTCTTCGAGCGGATGCGTTCGCGGCGCGCGCAGGTCATCGTCGGGACGCAGATGGTCGCGAAAGGATTCGATCTGCCCGGCGTGTCGCTCGTCGGGGTCGTGAATGCGGACACCGTGCTCAGCCTTCCAGACTTCTCGTCGGCCGAGCGGACCTTCCAGCTGCTGACGCAGGTGCTCGGTCGCTCGGGACGCGGACCCGCCGGCGGCCGCGGGATCGTGCAGACCTATCTGCCCGATCACTACGCGGTGCGCGCCGCGGCCGCGCACGACTACGCGACGTTCGCGGTCGCGGAGCTGGACGGCCGCCGCCGGTTCGGCTATCCGCCGTTCGCGAAGCTCGTGCTCCTACAGACCCAGGCGAAACGCGCCGACACGGTCGAGCGCCGCGCCGATGCGTACGCGAAGGCGCTGCGCGCCGAAGCCGCGGACGATGCGGAGGTGCTCGGACCGGCACCCGCGTTCGCGGCGAAACGCGCCGGATCATTTCGTATGCAGCTCGTGCTGCGCGGTGCACGACCGCAGGCGCTGCTCGAGCGCGTTCCTCCTTCGGCGGAGTGGACGGTCGACGTTGACCCGGTGACACTGCTCGGATGAACGAGAGCCTGCCCGAGGAAGAGCCGCAGCCACCGCGCCTGCGCATCGCGAAGGGGTCGCCGTGGCGGATCGATCCGGGTCGACGCGCAAAGTGGTCCGCGCCCGCGTTCGTGGCGGCGCACGCGGTCGAGGTCCGGCAGATCGGCGATCCGGTGCTGCACGCTCCGGCCAAGAAGCCGCGCATGCACCGCGGCGATCTCGAGGCTCTCGTGCAGCGCTTGTTCGCGTCGATGGTCGCGGCGCGCGGGATCGGCATCGCGGCGCCGCAGATCGGCGTGCCGCTTCGGGTCGCGATCATGGACGTGGACGAGGCGGGCATCGTCGCCATCGAGCCGAAGGTCGAGTGGGTCAGCGACGAGGTGGAGGAGACGAGCGAGGGCTGCCTGTCGGTGCGCGGGATGTACGGAATGATCGAGCGACCCGTCCTGGCGCGCCTGGTGGCGCTCGACATCAACGGAAAGAAGTTCGTCATCGAAGGCGAGGAGTTCGGCGCGCAGTGCATGCTCCACGAGACCGATCACCTGAACGGCGTGCTCTACGTGGACCGTCTCAAGTCGCGTGACGATCTGCACCCGGTCGAGGTCGACGAGCCGGCCGACGCCGGCGCGGAAGAGCGGCTGCGGTCCTGAAGCCGCGCACCGTCTTCCTCGGGACGCCGGCCTTTGCCGTCCCGTCGCTCGAGGCCATGGACCGGTTGTGCGACCGCGGCGCCCTCGAGCTCGTCGCCGTCGTGACCCAGCCCGATCGCGCCGGCGACCGCGGCACCCTGAGCGTTCCCGCGGTGAAGGCCCGCGCGCTCGCGTTCGGCGTGCCGATACTGCAGCCGGCCCGCATCGACGAAACCGCGCTCCGCGAGCTCGCCGCGCTGCGACCGGAGCTTTTGGTCTGGGCCGCCTACGGCAACCGCATCCCGCGCGCGCTGCTCGAGCTCGTGAACGGCCGCGCGGTGAACGTCCACGCATCGCTGCTGCCGCATTGGCGCGGCGCCGCGCCGATCGCACACGCGATCCTCGCCGGCGACGCCGAGACCGGCGTGACGCTGATGGAGGGCACGGCGGCGCTCGACACAGGTCCGATCCTCGCGCAGGAGCGCACGCCGATCGGCGAGGCCGAGTCGACGGGCGACCTCACGCGGCGATTGGCGCTGCTCGGTGCCGGTCTGCTCGAGCGCGAGCTGCCGCGCTATATCGCTGGAGAGCTGAGCGGCGTGGCGCAGGACGCGTCGCTCGCGACGCCGGCGCCGAAGCTGACGTCGCGCGACGGCGAGCTCGACTTCGCGCGGCCGGCGCACGAGCTCGCGCGACGCGTGCGCGCGGTCACACCGGAGCCCGGCGCGTGGACGACCTTCCGCGGTGACCGCCTCGTCGTGGCGGGCGCGACGGTCTCCGGTGGCACTCCGAAGGAGCACGGAGTGCTCGAGATCCACGACGGCCGGCCCGAGGTCGCCGCCGGCGCGGGCTGGTTGCGGCTGGAGCTTGTGCGTCCTGCGGGAAAGCGGACGATGACCGGCGAGGATTGGGCGCGCGGGCTGCACGGGATCGTCGGAGCGCGCTTGCCCTCCTGAGGGTCGGCGACCGGGCCGCGACCGGTACGCTCGTGAGATGAAGGCACCGCGCCCGGCGATCAGCGACGTCGATGAGCGAACGCTCATCGCGTGGCTGCGCGATCGCCAGGAACCGGTCTATCGCGCGCGCCAGATCCGCCGGCACATCGCGCGCGGGACCGAGGCCAGCTGGGACGAGCTGACCGATCTGCCCACGGCGCTCCGCGATCTACTCGCGCGTTCGTTCCGCTTCAGCGCGGTCGAGCCGGAGACCGAGATCGCGAGCGCGGACGGCGAGACGCGCAAGGCACTCCTGCGGCTGCACGACGGCCATCACATCGAGTCGGTGCTCATGCCGCATCACGGCGCGCGCAACTCGGTCTGCTTCTCGACGCAGGCAGGCTGTCCGATGGCCTGCGCGTTCTGCGCCACCGGTGAGATGGGCCTGGTGCGCAACCTCACGGTCGGCGAGATCGTCGATCAGGTCCGGCACTGGCAGCGCGAGCTCGTCGCGCGCGGCGAGCGCGTGTCGCATGTCGTCGCGATGGGCATGGGGGAGCCGCTCGCGAACTTCGACGCGACCGTCGCCGCGGTGCGGATGCTCATCGACCCGCACCTCTTCGGCATCAGCCCGCGGCGCGTGACGATCTCGACCGTAGGCGTCGTGCCGCAAATGGACCAGCTCGCCGCGCTCGATCTGCCGCTGAACCTCGCGGTCTCGCTCCACGCGCCGAACGACGCCATCCGGGGCGCGATCGTGCCGCTCAACAAGCGCTGGAACATCGACGAGGTGCTCGCCGCATCCGCCCGCTACGTCGCGCGGACCAAGCGACGCGTGACCTTCGAGTACGTGCTGCTCGCGGGAGTGAACGACGCGGAGGAGCACGCGACGGAGCTCGCGGGGCGGATCGAGAACCTGGGCCGCACGTCCGACTACCACGTGAACCTCATCCCGGTGAACAAGGGTCCTGGGGGATTCGCGCGACCGCCGGAACGGCGGATGGAGCGCTTCGTCGAGATCCTTCAGGAGCACGGCATCGCTGCAACGCTGCGCATCAGTAAGGGACAGGACATCGCGGCGGGGTGCGGTCAGTTGAAGGTTCCCGAAGGAAGAGCGGTGGTCGCGACGGTCTAGCGGGCCTTCGCCTTTTCGCGCTTCTTCGCCATCCGCGCGTCCTTCGTCTGATCGCGACGGCAGCGCGTGCAGATGAGCAGCTTCTCGCCGGCGACCATCGAGACGTGCAGGTTCGCATCGAAGCGGCGCTTCGTGTGCACCTTCGAGTGGCTCACGGCCGACCCGAATGCGGCGGTCTTTCCGCAGATCGCGCAGGCGCGTGGCATCAGCGGCATCTCCTCAGATGGGGGAATGAACGTCAATGGTACTGTCGCGCGCATCGCGACGCAATGTGACGGCACGACTCTGTTGCGCGTCCTCGAAGCCGCCGCCGATCGTCTCGAGCGTGCGGTCGACGAGGTGAACGCGCTGAACGTGTATCCGGTCCCCGACGGCGACACCGGAACGAACATGGTCCACACCGTCCGCTCCGCACTGAAGCACGCGCGCGCCGCCGAGCCGACCCTGGCCGCGGTGAGCGCGGCCGCGGCGCACGGCGCGCTCATGGGCGCGCGCGGGAACAGCGGCGTCATCCTGTCGCAGATCATCCGCGGCTTGAAGGACGCGCTCGCGAGCGCCGAGGGCCTCGGGAACCGCGAGCTGCGCGCCGCGCTCAACCTGGCGCGACGACACGCTCACGACGCGGTGACCGCGCCTGCCCCGGGAACGATCCTGACCGTTACGACGGCCACCGAGGACGCCGCGGCCAACGACTCGGGCGACCTCGCCGCGATGCTCCGCCGCGTCGTCGACGCCGGCGCGGAGGCCGTCGCGCGAACGCGCGTCGAGAACCCCGTGAACAAGGCCGCGGGCGTCGTCGACGCCGGTGCCAAGGGTCTCTGGTATCTCTTGGACGGCGCGCTCGCCGCGCTCGAGGACCGAAGTCCGAGCATCTCGGCGGCCGCGACCCGGTCGCAGACCGCACCCGCTCGCGCGGTCGCCAGCGAGGTCTCGTCGTGGGCGGGCGCGTACGACGTGCAGTTCCTGGTGGAGCACCCATCGCGGCCGGTCGAGGATATCCGCGCCGAGATGACGAAGTTCGGCGCCGACTGCGTGCTCGTCGTCGGCGATGAATCGGTGATGAAGGTCCACGTCCACACGCTCCAGCCCGACAAGATCGTCGCGATCGGGATGACCGCGGGCCGCCTCGGCGATGTCGTCGTCGAGGATCTCGACGCGATGACCGCGCAGCACGAAGCGGCGACCGGGATCGTCGTCGAGCCTCCGCGCCGCGAGGCCGCGGCCGCTGTCGGCGTCGTCGCGGTCGTGCCGGGCTCAGGCTTCGCGACCGTCGCGCGTTCGCTCGGCGCCACGCCGCTGCGCGGTGGCGCGACGATGAATCCATCGACGGAGGAGCTGCTGGGCGCGATCCGCGAGGCGAACGCGCGTCACGTCGTCGTGTTGCCGAACGACAAGAACGTCGTCCTCGCGGCGCAGTCTGCCGCGAAGCTCGCCGACGTCACCGTGACGGTCATCCCGACCCGCACCGTTGCCCAGGGCATGGCCGCGCTGGTCGCGTTCGATGCGACGAAGGACGCGACGCAGGTCGCCGATGAGATGCGCGAGGTCGCCGAGCGCGCGCACGGCATCGAGGTGACGCGTGCGAGTCGCTCGACGACGGTCGACGGGCAGAAGGTCCGCGCGGGCGAAGCGATCGCGCTGCTGGACGGGCGTGTCGTCGCGCACGGCGAGGATGACGTGACGGTCCTGATCGAAGCGGCGAAGCGTCTCACCGAGGCCGAGCTCTTCACGCTCTACTCGGGCGCCGATGTGGACGCGTCGCGGGTGCAGCACGCCGCCCAGCGGCTTCGCGCAGCGTGTCCACGTGTCGAGGTCGAGGTGGTCGAAGGCGGTCAGCCGCACTACCCGTTCATCGTCGCGGCCGAATGACCTATAGCGGCTAGCGCGCCGCCGGCCGCCGCCTTGTCGTCGTCTTCCCCTTCGTAGTCATCTTCCGTGTCGTCGTCTTCCTTTTGATCGTCGCAGCCTTCTTTGGCGCGGCCTTGTCGCCCCAGCTCATCCGGTGGGCCCTCGCCCAGTCGTGCCAGTCCGGGACGGGGTGGCTGACCGTCCAGAGGAAGTGGTACGTGCCGCTGTCGCCGACGAACTTGAAGCGCTTCTTGAGATCCGTCGCAAGCTCCTCGTAGTCGTCGAAGGAACGAAGGTGCTTGCGGAACCCGTCGTCGCGCTCGAGGTCGAGGATCGCGCGAGCGTTATGGACGACCGCGGCGATCTTCGGTCGGCTCCGAATGACGCGCGGATCGTTCGCCAGCGCGTCAATCTCGCGGTCGCCCATGCGAGCAACACGCTCGACCTGGAAATTGCGGAACGCTGGCTTGATGGTGGACCACTTCGCGTCGACGACCCGCCAGCTGATCCCCGCCTGGAAGACGCTCTTGCTCAGCTGCTCGAGGTAATCGTCGATGCTCTTCGGTCGGATGCGCGGCGGAGCTTCCACGACGCCATGACTGTACGCGTTTCGCAGGCGCGCTTTTGTTAGCCTCACGAATGAAGGGGGCCGACCTGGACGTACGAACGATGAGGCCGAGCAGCTCGCTCGAGCTGCCGGTGACGGCCTTGCCGGGTATCGGTGACGACTCCGCCAGGCTCCTCGAGCGCATCGAGATCCGCACCATCGGCGATCTGCTGTGGCATCTGCCACGAACCTACGCGGACTTCTCGAAGTTCACGCCCCTCCGGAGCGTGCGCGCGGAACAGGAGCAGACCGTCGAAGCGATCCTTGGGCGTATCGCGCAGCGGCGAACGGCGCGCGGGCAGCTCATGACCGAGGTCGAGCTGCTCGACCCGGAGGACCGCGCGCCGACGAACGTCCGCGCGACGTGGTTCGGCCGGCAGTTCATCAAGGAGCGCTATCCCGAAGGACAGCTCGTGCGCCTGTCGGGCAAGGTGAAGTTCTTCGGCCGGTCGCTGCAGTTCTCGAATCCGAAGATGGAGAACGCCGCGGCCGAGGCGGTGCACACCGGGCGGATCGTGCCGATGTACCGGCTGACCGAAGGTCTCAAGGAAGGCCATCTGCGACGCTGGCTGCACACCGCGGTGATGGGCGGCACGAAGCGAACGCCGGTCGTGCGCGAGGTCGCCGATCCGCTGCCGGAGGCGGTGCGCACTCGCCGGTCACTCGTGCCGATCCAGGACGCGCTTCGCGAGGTCCACTTCCCGTCGGAATGGAAGCAGCTGTTCACCGCGCGGCGGCGCCTGGCCTTTGACGAGCTCTTAGTACTGCAGCTCGCGCTCGGCCAGCGGCGCGCGCGGTGGACAAGGGACGCGAAGGCGTTGCCGCTGCGCGCCGACGACGCGGACGTCGCGCGCTGGATCGCCTCGCTTCCGTTCGCGCTGACCGCCGGCCAGCGCCGCGCGTTCGACAAGATCCGCGAAGACCTCAGGCGGCGTGTGCCGATGTCGCGGCTGCTCGAGGGCGATGTCGGATCGGGCAAGACGGTCGTCGCGGCGCTCGCGGCGCGGATCGCGGTCGCCTCGGGCTCGCAGGCCGCGCTCATGGCGCCGACCGAGCTCCTCGCCGAGCAGCACCATCGCTCGCTCGCGACGCTGTTCGCGAACGGTCCGCGTCATGCGCTGCTCACCTCGAGCGTGACCGGCGCGGCACGTCAGCAGATCCTCGCGGGCCTCGCGTCCGGCGAGGTCGAGGTCGTCGTGGGAACGCACGCCCTGGTCGAGGAGGGCGTGGCGTTCAAGCGCCTCGGCCTCGCGATCGTGGACGAGCAGCACCGCTTCGGCGTGCGGCAACGCGCGGCGTTCCGCGAGAAGGGCATCGACCCACACCTGCTGCTCACGACGGCGACGCCGATCCCGCAGACGCTGTCCCAGACGGTGTACCGCGACCTCGACATCTCGATCCTCGACGAGATGCCGTCCGGTCGTCAGTCCATCCGCACCGAAGTGCGGCCGCACGAAGCGCTGCCGAAGGTCTGGCCGTGGGTGAAGGAGCGCGTCGCGGCTGGCGAGCAGGTGTTCATCGTGACGCCGCGGATCGAGGAGGACGCGGAGGACGACATCCCAAGCGCCGAGGCGACCTTCCGCGATCTTAACGCGAAGGAGCTCGCCGGCGTACGGATCGGCCTGCTGCACGGGCGGATGCCGGCACGAGAGCGCGACGAGGTCATGCGACGGTTCGCGGCGCGCGCGCTGGACGTGCTCGTCGCGACCACGGTGGTGGAGGTCGGCATCGACATCCCGAACGCGACGGTGATGATCATCCTCGGCGCCGAGCGCTTCGGGCTCGCGCAACTGCATCAACTGCGCGGGCGCGTCGGACGTCGCGGGCAGCGCGCCTTCTGCATCCTCATCAGCGAGGCCGCCGGCGAATCCGAGCGCCTGGCCGCGATGACCGAGATGAAGCCCGGCACCGATGTCCCACTCGACGGCTTCGACCTCGCAAATCGCGATCTGCAGATCCGTGGCGCGGGAGAGTTCCTCGGAAAACGACAGAGCGGTGACGAGAACGAGCTGCGCATCGTCGACATGGCCGACGTCGACCCGGTGCTCGTCGAGGAGACCACAGTCGAGGCGGACCGCATCCTCGCCGCCGATCCGCAGCTCGAGCGGCCCGAACACACATCGCTCGAGCAGGCCGTCGCGGACCTCTGGCGTCGCTACGCTCTTGCGTGACATCGAAGCGTTTGTCGAGGCAAACGGCGCCAGCCTGTGGACCGCCACGCGCGGCCGAGGAGATCCAGTGCTGGTGCTACATGGTGGGCCGGGGATCTGCGACTACCTCGAGCCGGTGTCCGACATGCTTGGCGACATCGCCACCGTCCACCGTTACGAGCAGCGCGGCTGCGGCAGGAGCGCGGAGGTCGAGCCGATCGACATCGCATCGCTCCTCGCCGACATCGAGGCACTGCGCGTCTCGTGGGCTCACGAACGCTGGGCGCTCGTCGGGCATTCGTGGGGAGCGACGCTCGCTCTCCTATACGCGATCGAGCATCCCCAGCGAGTCACGAAGCTCGTTTACGTCTCCGGCGTCGGGGTAACGGATGCGTGGCGGCCGGAGTACCGACGCATCCGGGGTGAACGACTCAGCGCCAGCGAGCTTGCTCGATGGACGCAGGTCGACGAGCGCATCGCCGCCGGTGATCGGGATCCGACCTTGGAGTTCGAGTGGGCGGAGTTTCTGATGAAGGTGGACTTCGCCGATGCGTCACGCCTATCGAAGGTGCCTCGTCCGTTCTTCGCCTACCCGATGAACCGCGGTGTGAATGAGCGGCTCAACGCGGAATGGTCGCGACTCGTCGATTCGGGAGTCCTGCGCGAAAGGGCGCGATCGCTCCAGGTGTCGACGCTCGTGCTACACGGCGCCGCCGATCCGCGACCATCGTGGCCGGCGCGCGAGGTCGCCGAACTGATGCCGCGCGCGCGTTTCGTCCTGCTGGATCACGTCGGGCACGAGCCCTTCTGGGAGCGGCCCGAGCCGCTGCGCGAACATCTTTGCGGATTCCTGGCGTGAGGGTCATCGCCGGGAGCGCGAAGGGACGCACGCTCGTCGCGCCGCGCGGCGGCGCGACGAGGCCGGCCACGGACCGGATCCGCGAAACGCTTTTCGCGATCCTCGAGCCGGTGCTGGAGGACGCACGGGTGCTCGATCTGTTCGCGGGAGCGGGCACGCTCGGCATCGAGTCGCTCTCACGCGGAGCAGCGAGCGTCACATTCGTCGAGCGCTCGGCCGAGGCCACGAAGACGCTCCGGAAGAACATCGCGAAGACCGGTTTCGACGACGGCGCAGAGATCGTCGCCGCGAACGTCCTGGGATTCCTCGAGCGGTCCGTTGCCGGACCTTACGACCTGGTCTTCTGCGATCCACCTTTCGCCGACGTCGCGCTCCTGGAGGCCACGCTCGCGCATCCACGTCTGGCCGCGGCGCTCGCGCCCGAGGCCTATGTCGTCGCACGGGTCCTGAGAAAGCACCAGCCGAGGCTGCCCGCGGGAGCCCACGTCGTACGGGTCAAGGAGATCGGCGAGGAGACTCTCCTGTTCCTGAGATACGACCTAGCGAGGACGAGACCGGCGACCGAAGTCGACGGGTGAGGACGAGCGACGGTCGACGAGCGAAGCGAGGTAGGATGCTCAACGCGGAGGAGGGTGACATTTGGACATCCAGTTCCTCGTGGAACGCCTCGAATCGCTCGTCGTGAACGCGCGGAAGGTCCCCATGACGAGCCAGGTCATCCTCGAGCAGGCAGCCGTCCTCGACGTGATCGACCAGCTGCGGGTCGCGATCCCCGAAGAAGTCCGACAGGCGCGACGCATCAATCAAGAGAGCGACCGCGTGATCTCCAGGGCGCGCGAAGAGGCGGAGCAGATCATCGGAGCGGCCCAGGAGCAGGCGGCGCTCCTCTTGCAGGATCAGTCGATCCTGCGGGAGGCCGAGACGAAGGCACAGGATCTCCTCGACAAGGCCCAGGCCAAGTCGGACGAGACGATGCGTGGCGCCGACCAGTACGCGGCCGACGTCCTCGTGCGCCTCGAGAGCGATCTCGTGAAGTCGCTGTCGATCATCAAGAGGAGCCTCGAGGTCATCGAGGAGCGCAAGCCGCAGCCGACCGAGGGGTAATCACATGATCGTGAGCGTCGCGCCGCTGCTGAAGCAGCCGATCGGCGCGCAGGCCGACTATCGCGTCGCTGAATCGCCGATCGACCCTCGCGGCGAAAACTCCGGGCTGCTCGAGGCGGGCGCAGTCTCGATCGACGCCGACATCGTCGCGACGCACACGAATCCCGGTGCGTACCTCGAGGGCACCGCCGACGCGAACCTCGAGGCGATCTGCAGCCGCTGCCTGGTGCCGATCAAGACGCCGGTGCATGCGGACTTCGCCGAGCAGTACTTCGCGCGGTTCGGTGTCGTCTCGGGCGAGTCGCTCGGCGAGGCGCCGACAGATTCGAAGACGATCGGCTCGGACTTCAAGATCGACCTGACGCCGCTCCTGCGCGAGGAGCTCATCCTCGCCACGCCGCTCGCGCCGCTCTGCCGGCCGGACTGCAAGGGACTCTGCGAAGTGTGCGGCGACGACCTGAACCAGCGACCGCACCAGCACGAAACCGCCGTGGACGAACGGTTGGCCAAGCTCGCGCAGCTTCGCGACTTCCACGCGGAGCGCGACTAGCGCCCATACAATGACGTCCTATCCATCGTTCGGACGCCCTGGGCTTTGCCCACGGCGTCCGAGCCCCATTCAAAGGAGCGAAGCGTGGCTGGTCATCCCAAGAAACGCATCCCGCGCGCTGCGCAGGGCGAGCGCCGTAGCCATTTGGCGCTGAGGGCGCAGAATCTCGTGCCTTGTCCGCAGTGCAAGAACCCGAAACCTCCGCACCAGGCGTGCCCGCATTGCGGAACGTTCCGCGGCCGCCAGGTCATCGAGATCAAGGCGAAGCGCGCCGCGTCGTAGTCCCGTGCGCATAGCCGTCGACGCCATGGGTGGCGACCACGCCCCGGACGAGATCGTCCGGGGCGCCCTGCTGTATCGGGAGAAGGGCGGCACCGCGGACGTCGTGCTCGTTGGGCAACAGGATCGTCTCCGACCGCTGCTCGGTCGCGCGCGCGCCCGCGTTGAGATCCACCACGCGGCCGAGGTCATCGCGATGGACGAGCATCCCGCGAACGCGCTGCGCCGGCGTTCCGACACGTCCATCGGTGTGGCGACCACGTTGGTGAAGAAGGGCGAGGCCGATGCGGTCGTCTCCGCCGGCAGCACCGGCGCCACGATGGCCGCGGCTCTCCTCGTCCTTGGTCGCGTGCGCGGCATCGACCGTCCCGCCCTCTGCGGCATGCTGCCGGTCCTCGGCGATCGGCCGGCCACGTGCCTACTCGATGCTGGCGCGACGATGGACGCGGACGCGCGGAACCTCGTGCAGTACGCGAGGATGGCGACGTCGTTCATGGAGAAGGTCCACGGAACCAAGCGCCCGTCGATCGGTCTGATCAACGTCGGCGAGGAACCCGAGAAGGGCGACAAGATCCGGCTCGAGGCACACGCGCTGCTCTCCGCGAGCGACATGAACTTCTACGGGAACATCGAAGGCCGCGACGTGCTCCGCGGCGTCACCGACATCGCGCTGTGCGACGGCTTCACCGGAAACGTGCTCGCGAAGGGGCTCGAGGGCGCGCTCGACGTCGTGCAGGTCGGCATCCGCGGCGACATCTTCGGCGGGCCCCTCGGCAAGATCGCGGCGGCCTTCGCGTACCCCGGCATCCGGAAGTTCCGCCACCGCTTCGACTACGACCAGTACGTGTCCGCGCCGCTCCTTGGCATCGCTGGCGTGTCGGTCGTCACGCATGGGCGTGCGCGCGCGAGCATGGTGCGCTGGGCGATCACCGTCGCCGAGCGCGCCGTCTCATCGCGCTTGATCGAGGCGATCGGCTCCAGCGCGGCCACCGCCGCGTAGATGCTTCGCCTGTGAAACAGCGAGCGCCGCGCGCCGGCCGTCACCCGGCCCGTCGGGTCGCGCTGCAGACGCTCTTCGAGATCGACTTCAATCGCGCCGACGCGAAGGAGACCTGGCAGCGCGGTTCGTTCCGCACCGGTCTCACCGACGAGGCGGCGAACTTCGCCTGGCAGCTCGTGGAGGGCGTGCTCGAGCATCGCCGGGAGTTGGACGCGGAGATCCATCAGCTCGCGCCCGAGTTCCCGATCGAGCAGATGGCGCGGATCGATCGCAATGTTCTGCGTATCGCGCTGTACGAGCTGCGCGTCCTGGGCGACGCGCCAGCGGCCGCGATCATCGACGAGGCCGTCGAACTCGCGAAGATGTTCGGCAGCGAGGCGTCGCCGAAGTTCGTGAACGGCGTGCTCGCGACGGCGGTCGGAGGCCGAAAGGAGCCGTCGGCCTAGCGAATGATGAGCGGCACCAGCACCAGGCCCGTGTCGGTTCCGTCACGCGGGCTCTGCCAGTACACCTCGAGCGTGACCGGACCACTGACCGACGACGGCAGCTGCACGGCGAACTGGTACAGGCCCCAGATCTGGCTGGTGCCACGCGTCGCGGTGGTCACGCCGGTCGCCACGATCCGCTGCGAGAGATCGCGCACGCGCCACGCCGTCGTGGCTTCGAACGTGCGCGAGACGCCGCCGACCGTGAATTGCCGGCCCACCGTCTCGCCGCGCGACGGCGAGTACACCGCCACGCTGTCGCTCACCAGCGGCTGCGCGCCGCCGATGTCGAGGATGATCCGGTCGCCGGTCATCACGACGCGCCACGGTCGCAGGTCATCGAGGGCGATCTCGTACGTCGCGACGCCGTCGAGCATGCCCGTCCGCACCGAACGGAGCGGCGCACGATCGACGATCTCGATCCCCTGCTTCGGGTCGGTGCCCCGCACGTTCAACTCGAGGATGTACTTGCCCGTCCACGGCGTCTTCCGCTCGTCGCCCTGGCGGATGTCGAGGTTCACTGTCCCCGTCGTCTGGCCCGACTCAATGCGCACCTCGAAGCGCGCCACGCCGCGCCCGACCGTGTCCACCGAGTACGAGCTCGCCAGGCGTGCGGTCGCGGCGGTCGGGCACGGGCTGGCCCCGCACTCGGCCGGCCAGCTCTCGCCCATAAGCTGCGGGCTCACGCGGGTGTAGCCCGATACGTCCTCGCGCGACATCGGACTGCCGAGGGAGAACGGGCCGATCTGCGCCGGCTGACCGCCGTTCTGCGTGATGACCACGTACCTGATCCCAGCTTCCTCGGTGGCGGTGTAGACGATCTGCTGGCGCAGCGGGACCGCGTCGACACCGCGCACGTTCCAGTCGCCATTCCCGGTGACGCCGAGGTCGATCCGCACAATGTCGTTCGTGATCTTCACGTCGGCGACCGCGGTCACCGTCCCACGCCCTGGACGCGCGGTGAACGCATCGGGCGGTGGCGTCACGGAGTCCTCGATGAGCAGCGCGGCCATGCGACGGGCGATGCGGCTTGCCAGGTCGGCGTCCGCCCGCATGTCGCTGATGTGGACGCCGATCGGCGGCAGGTCGCGTCGCGCGAAGTAGATGCGGTCGCGATCGATCGTGGGGGCCGTCGGCGACGGCTGGGCGGTGGCCGGCGAGGATGTCACGGGCGCGGGTGACAGCGACAGCGTCGACGACGGTCGCTCCGCGGCAGGGGGGCTCGCGGGCGTCGCGAGGACGGTCGCGACCGCGATCGCCGCGAGTGCGGCCGACGCGGCCAGGGCGGAGATGCCCCAGAAGGAGGCGCCAGACTTCAGCGGGCGCACCGCGAGCCGGGATCGCTCGTACGGCGTCTCCTCAGCGTCCAGCGTCTCGATCGCGCGCGAGAGCGCGCGCCCGAGGATCTCGTCGTCACGCGGTTCGTTGGTCTTCATCGCATCGCTCCCCGCGCGAGACGCCCCGCGATCTGGATCTGACGGAGCTTCTCGATCGCCTGGTGGAGCGTCGCGCCGACGGTGCCGCTCTTGATGTCGAAGTGGCTCGCGATGTCGTCGTAGCTGAGGCCGTAGTAGTAGCGGGCCACCACGATCGCGCGCTGCCGCTCGGGCAGCTGCTGCAGCGCCGCGAGCAGGTCGGCCCGGTCGGCCACCGCATCGAACGCGGATGTCTCGGAGGTCCGCCGCTCAGCCCAGCGCTCGTGTTCGACACGTCGGCGGCGACGTTGACGGAGCAGCTCGCGCGTGCCAACGACGAGGAGCCATGCTCCGGGCCGGTCGAGGGTCGCCAGGCCCTGCTTGTGCGCTTTCACGAACGCCTCCTGTGCCGCGTCCTCGGCCGCATCGGGGTCGCCCCCGATGGCCAGCAGCGCCCGCAGCAGGCGTGGGTACTCGACGTCGTACAGCTCGCGCCAACCGTCGGTCATCTGCTTCTTGAACGAGTCGCGAGAGGGCCCGTTCCTTTAGTCTGGCCGGAGCCCGATTGACGGACGCTTTCCGCCCACCGACACTTGCGCGGAGCTGCCAAGGGCGGACGGGCGGGCAGCGCATACGCGGAGGAGGTAGGCGGTTTGGCGGAGGGCAAAACCTACGAGCGGCTCAAGAAGATCGTGGTCGAGCAGCTCGGGGTCGACGAGGGCGATGTCAAGCCTGAAGCGTCCTTCGTCGAGGATCTGAACGCCGACTCTCTCGACCTCGTGGAGCTGATCATGAGCCTCGAGGAAGAGTTCGGGATGGAGATCTCCGACGAGGAAGCCGAGAAGATCAAGACCGTCGGCGACGCCGCCGAATACATCGAGGAGCACGTCGCGTAGCGAGAGCAAGACAACTACACACCACGCACGAAGGCAGTAGGGGAGGCAGGGGCGTCGAAGCCCCTGCCTCTTCATTTATGTCGAAGGAGATGGCCGTCCTGGAGATCGCCGGTTACCGCTTCCGCGACGCGGAACTGCTCGCGACCGCGCTGACGCACAGCTCGTACCTGCACGAGCACGTCGGTAGGGGCATTCGCGATTTCGAGCGGCTGGAGTTCCTCGGCGACGCGGTGGTGGACCTCGTGATCGGCGAAGAGCTGTACCGGCGGTTCCCGGACGCGACCGAGGGCGAGCTCACCTCACTCCGCGCGACGCTCGTGTCGTCGACTGCGCTCGCCGAGATCGGCCGTCAGCTCGGTCTGCCGGAGCGCGCGCGTCTGGGCCGTGGTGAAGAGGAGACCGGCGGTCGTTCGCGGATGGGTCTCGCCGCGAGCCTCTACGAATCATTCATCGGCGCCGTGTACTACGAGGCGGGCTTCGCGCGCGCGAAGGAGTTCGTCCTCGAGACGATGGGCGATGTGCTCGACGACATCGCGCACGCGCCGATGAAGTCCGCGAAGCAGCTCTTGCAGGAGTGGGCGCAGGGCGAGAAGCTGCCGTTGCCCGTGTATCGACTGCTCGAGGTCAGCGGCCCGGAGCATCACCGCGGCTTCGAGGTCGAGGTCGAGGTCGGCGGGAACGTCGCGCGTGGTACCGGCACATCGAAACGTGAGGCGCAGGAAGCAGCTGCCGCGAAGCTGCTCGAGCTGGTGACGAAGTGACCGACGAGCTAAAAGTGATCGACGGTGGGAGCGCTCAAGCCCAAGCCGTTCTTAAGAGCTTGGACCTCGTGGGATTTAAGAGCTTCGTACACAAGACGCATCTCGAATTCGCGCCGGGGATTACCGCGATCATCGGTCCGAACGGAAGCGGGAAGTGCCTGTCGGGCTCCTCGCGTGTGACACTCGCCGACGGCCGCGAGATCGCAATTCGCGAACTTGTCGATTCTGCGATCGGGAAGTCCAGTTCCGTTGAGGCGCTGGAAGACGGCTTCATTGCACACGAAAACCTAGACGACATCAGTGTGCTCTCCTTAAATCTCGAGTCGCTTAAGCTCGAGCCTCGGAAAGTTTCAGCATTCGTCAAGCGCACTGCGCCAGAGTTGTTGGTGCGAATCGAGACTCGGTCGGGTCGCGTTGTTACCGCCACTGCTTATCACCCAATGTTCACAATCGAGAAGGGAAGCATTCGCGCCATTCGCGCGGATGAGATCCGCCGCGGCACTCGGGTTGCGCTGCCTAGGCGTCTGCCGACAGAACGTGAACGATCGATCCCACTGCCACAAGCGATTCAGACGGTTGAGGCATATGGAGAGGTCTATGTCGCTCCACAGAACGACGTCGTCGACTGGGCACTCGCGGAGCGGTCGCGCTTCGGATCCTGTTCTGGATGGGCAAGGGCAGCTGGTGCGCATCCGCGTTATGCGCGGCGACTCTGTCGCGGGCGGCGCATCGACGTGGCCGCTCTACGACAGTTGGCCTTGGTCGCGTCAACGGCACCCCCACGGATTGCAGCCGTCGAGTCAAAGAGCGGGCTCGGCGTCGCATGGCCAACGCACTGCGAACCGGAACTATCTCGGCTGCTCGGCCTTCTGATTGCTGAGGGTCGCAACGATCGTGCGTTTGTTCAATTCACGAACTCCGACGCAGCCGTCAACGGCCACGTGGCGAGCGCGGTCGCCAATGTCTTTGGGTTGACCGTAAAGCGGCGCGACACCGGCCATGCCTCAGCGACGGTGGTTCATTCCCGCGGCCTGGAGATATTGCTGGACGACTTGTTTTGGTTCCGTGTCGGTTCACTGTCCGCCGACAAGGAAATCCCGCCGCCGCTGTTTCAAGCTGGAGCAGACTCCCAGTGGGCTTTCTTGTCCGGCCTATTCGAAGGTGACGGCCACGTCGTCACCGAGAGTGGGGGTCGCGCGCGAGCGCGGATCAGATACGAGACCGCGAGTCCGAAGCTCGCGTCGCAGGTTGTCGGCCTATTACTCCGATTGGGCGTGTTCGCGTCCGTGTTTGTCTACGAGTCCTACGCCACAAATACCATCGCAAGAACTCGACGAAGGTACTACGCGGTCGTCATCGACGGCTTGGAACAAGCGCGAAAGGCCGCGGAGAACCTCTCGTTTGTAGGCGGCAAGGCACATGCGTTGGTAGATCTTCTAGCACTCCGAACCAAACCGAAGCCAAACGTTGATGTTGTGCCTGACGTCTCGCTCCTGATTCGTCAGGCCGTTCAGTCTGCGGGCGTCACGATCGGCTACGGTCGTCGCTGTTCAACGCTTCGGAGCTATAGCGAAACCGGATCCAACGGTAGCCGTCACGGACTCCTGCGGGCAATTGCGGAGATCGAGCAGTTAGGCACGACTGTGAGTAGTGCTCGGCCAGTGCTTGACCGGATCGTGGCTCTAGCCTCGTCCGATATCTACTGGGACGAGGTCGAGGTCGTCTCGGCCGTTGAGCCAGACGAACAGTGGGTGTATGACCTGTGCGTCGACGAGACTCATAACTTCGTGGCCGAGAATGTCATCGTTCACAACAGCAACGTCGCCGACGCGGTCCGCTGGGCGCTTGGCGAGAACAACGCGCGCATCCTCCGCGCGAAGAAGAACGAAGAGCTCATCTTCGGTGGCTCCGAGACGCGCAAGAGTCTTGGGATGGCCGAGGCGATCCTTCAGCTCGACAACACGTCGCGCCGGCTGCCCATCGAGTTCACAGAGGTCGAAGTCGGCCGGCGTCTCTTCCGCAACGGTGAAGCCGAATATCTGGTGAACCGCTCTCGCGTCCGCCTGCGCGATCTGCAGGATCTGCTCGCCGGCGCGAATCTCGCGGACAACCCGTTTGTCGTGATCGGCCAGGGCCTGGTCGACCAGATCCTCGCGCTCCGTCCCGCGGATCGCCGTACGGTCATCGAGGAGGCCGCCGGCACGCGCCGGCTGCAGATGCGCCGCGAAGAAGCGCTCACGCGACTCAAGCACGCCGAGGCCGAGCTTGTTCGTGTGGTGGACATCCTGCGCGAGATCGGTCCGCGCGTGGAGCTGCTGCGCGAGCAGGTCGCGAAATGGAACGAGTACGAACACGTACGCGCAGAGCTACGTCGACGCGCGCTGCGCTGGTATCGTGCCTCCTTCGGTTCGACCGCCACGACGCGCGCCGAGCTCGCGGCGAAGATCGTCGGCGTCGATCGCGAGATCGAGCGCCTCGTCGACTACGTCAGCGAGGGCGAGACGGTCACCGCGGGAAGTGACGAGGAGCTGCGAGCGGCGCGCGAAGAAGAAGAGCGGCGTCGCATCGCGGCCACCGACGCGGCGAGCACGGAAGCCGGGATACGCGAGCGCATGGCGGCGCTGCAGGCCGGCCTCGATGCGATCGCGGCCGAGCGAGACCGCACCCGCGCCTCGCTCGCGGCGCTGCCGACGCAGCTCGCGTCGCTGCGCGAGCAGCGGCAGAAGGTCGACGACGAAGCCGCGGCCGCTGCGCGCCGCGCACGCGACGCCGCCGATGCCGCGCGCACCGCCGAGGTCAAGGCCTCCGGCACCCGCATCGCGTTCGCGGAGGCGCGCGCCGCACGCGTCGAGGCGGAGCGCGCGCATCTGCTCCGCGAGAACGACGAGATCCGGCTCGCGGACGAGGAGCGTGCGCTGCTGGCGCGCGACGAGGAGCTCGGGCGCGTCACATCGCAGCTGGCGGCCGAACGAGCGCAGCGAGAGCGAGAGCGCGCCCGCATCGCGATCGATCTCGGGAAGGTGCGAGAGAAGGTGAGCGGGGCGGCGCGCGCGGTCGAGTCCGCGTCGGCGCGCGCGGCCGCGTCGCGCAACGATCTCCAGCGGATCGATGGCGACCTGGCGCTGATCCGCGGTCAGGCGACCGCGCTGCGGGAGGCGGCCGAGCGCGCCGAAGGTGAGCTCGCCGCGCGTGATGCCGGCGTCGCACGCCCGAAGCTGCCCGCTGGCTTCGCCTGGCTTCACGAGAAGCTGACGGCCCCGGACGCGGTCGCCGCCGCGCTCGGCGATGTCGCGATGACGTCAACGAAGATCGCCGGTGATGCACCACGCGGCTGCCGGCGGCTCGCGACCGACATCGCGATCTTCGTCGCCGACGACGACGCTGCGGCCATCGCGGCGGCCGCGACGCTCCGCGCGGGCGTCGTCGTGGCGCCAAGCGGTCTGCTCGTCTTGCCCGGTCTGGTTCGCTTCGCCGATCCACGCCGCAAGGTCGAGCAGGAGGCACGGGCGCAGCTGCGCGGAATGGCCGGCCGTCTGCGCGAGGAGCTCGCCGGCGCGGAACGCGCTCTCGCGCAGCTGCGGCAGGAGCGCGCGAGCGCCGAGGCGCGTACCGGTGCGCTCGACGAGCGCCTCGACGTCGCGCAGCGGTCGCGCGGCGATGCGGAGCGTGCGGTCGACGAGCTCGCGTCGACGGACGCGGATGTGCGCGATCTCGTTCGCGTCGCCGATGCGCGCGCGACATCGATCGAGCGCGAACGTAACGAGATCATCGAGCGCCGCGACAAGCTCTCGACGGAGCGTGCGGACGCCGCTGCCATCCGCGCCAAAGCGGGCGGCGCCTTCGCCGAGGCCGAACGAGGCGAGCAGTCCGCATCCGACGCGCACGGGGCGGCAACACAGCGCGCCGAAGCCGCGCGGCTGGATGCCGCGACGAGCGAGGAGCGGCGGAGCTCAGCGGTGCGGCTGCGCGACACGCTCGACGAGCAGGTCGGCGCCGCGGAGCACCGCCTCGCGGCGGACGAGGAGCGTCTGCGCGCGCTCGCTGCGCAGGAGCGCGACGCGCGGACGCGCTTCGACTCCGCGCAGGGCGAGCTCGGGAGAGCGGCAGCGGACGCGCGCGAGGCTGAGCGTTCGGCGGAGCTCGCGCGGCAGCGGGCGCTCGCGGCCGAGGGCTCGCGTCGCGAGTCGGAGCAGCGTCTTGCGAAGGCGCGCGAGCGCCTGGCCGAGCTGCGCGGCGAGCGCGGGAAGCTCGCGGTCGAGGAAGAGCGCGCCTCTGGTGCGCTGCGTCTGCTCGAGGAACAGGTGCGGGCCGAGCTCGGCCTGCCCGATAACGAGCCGCTGCCCGATCCGGAGACGATCGCCATCGACGACGACGGTGACGAGAAGGAGAAGGGCAGCACGCTCGCAGCGCTCCAGCGCCTGCGCCGTCGCCTCATCGCCTTGGAGCCCGTGAATCCGCTCGCGGCGACCGAGCTCGCCGACATCGGTCAGCGCTTCGAGTTCCTTTCCACCCAGCGCGCCGATCTCGAGAAGGCGATGGCCGACCTGCGCTCGCTCGCGGACGATCTCGCCGCGACGATCGCGGAGCAGTTCGCGACGACGCTGATGGCGGTCGACCGCGAGTTCGGCGTGTTCTTCCAGCGCCTGTTCGACGGCGGGCAGGCGTCGCTCCGTACCTCGGACGATCCGGAGGATCCCGGCATCGAGATCTACGCGCGTCCGCCCGGAAAGCGCATCGGCAGCCTGGCGCAGCTGTCCGGCGGCGAGCGCGCCCTCACCGCGACCGCGCTCCTGCTCGCGATCCTGCGCGTGAAGCCGGCACCGTTCTGCGTCCTCGACGAGGTCGATGCCGCGCTCGACGAACGGAACGTCGGCCGCTTCACGCAGGCGCTGCGCGAGCTCACCGACCGCACGCAGTTCGTCGTGATCACGCACAACCGCGGCACGATCGAGGCCGCCGACATGCTCTACGGGGTATCAATGGATGACGGCGGCGTGTCAAAGGTGATCTCGCTCAAGCTTTCGGAGCTGGACGAGCAGCGCGAGCGCGCGGGCTAGCCGTTGACCTGGCGTCGCACCGCGCTCGTCGCGGGCTGGATCGCGACCGCGGGCTGGGGGATCTACTACCTGATCGCCCTCGCGGGTAGCTCGCCCGCGTTCGTGGCGAACGCGGTGCTCCACTTCATCGGCGGGTACGTGTGGGCGCGCGCCATCATGACGCCGCAGCTCTCGGTCCCGCTGGCGCTGGCGGGAACATTCTTCGCCGGCGTCTATACGCGGCTCGCCGTGAGCTTCGCAACGCCGGAGATCGTCTTCGCACCGCTGGGGCCGATCGTCGCGATCGCGCTCGCGGACGCCTCGTCCCAGCGCAACATCCTGTTCTCGGTTATCGCGTTCGGACTCGGGCTCGTCGCGTTCCTCTGGCTCGCGCCCTAGCGTTGGCGTGGTGAGCCTCGAGCAGGGCCTCGCGAAGACGCGCGGCGGTTTCCTCTCACGACTGTTCGGACGCAAGCAGGAGGAGCCGCTCACTCCTGAGTTCCTCGACGAGCTGGAGGAGGGTCTGCTGCGCGCCGATCTCTCCGTCTCGCTCGTCGATCCGCTCATGGCGCAAATGCGCGATCTCGCGACGACAGGCGAGCTGAAGACGGTCCCGACGGCGCTCGATGCCGTGCGCGACGTGCTCGTCGCGGAGCTGTCGGGGAAGGACAGCGCGCTGCGCGGCTCGGACAGACGACCGCGCGTCGTGCTCGTCGTCGGCGTGAACGGCAGCGGCAAGACGACGACCGCCGCGAAGCTCGCGAAGCGGCTGAAGGACGCCGGCGAGACGCCACTTCTCGCGGCGGCCGACACGTTCCGCGCCGCGGCGACGGCTCAGCTCGAGACCTGGGCCACGCGCGTCGACGTGCCGATCGTGTCGGGCCGGCCGGACGGCGATCCCGCCGCGGTCGTCTTCGACGCGATCAACGCCGCGGCCGCGCGCGGCAACAGCATCGTGATCGCCGACACCGCCGGCCGTCTTCATACCAAAGGCCACCTGATGGACGAGCTCGGCAAGATCGTCCGCGTCGCGGGCCGCGCGCGCGAGGGCGCGCCCGACGACGTCCTCCTCGTGCTCGATGGCACAGCGGGTCAGAACGCGATACAGCAGGCCCGTCAGTTCATGAAGGATGCAAGTGTCACTGGCCTCGTGGTAACGAAGCTGGACGGGACCGCGAAGGGCGGCGCGGTCTTCGCGATCGTGCACGAGCTCGGGCTGCCGGTGAAATTCCTCGGCGTGGGAGAGAAGGCGGGTGATCTCGTCCCGATGGACCCGCGCGCGTTCGTTGAGGCACTGCTGCCTCGCGCGGCTTAGCCTTAACCGGCCATGGCCATCGTTCGTCTGCGCCCCGAGGAGTTGAAACGTGCCCTAGATGAAGGCGCGCTGTCGCTGCAGTTCCAGCCACAGGTGCACGTGCCGACCGGCAAGCTTGTCGGCATCGAAGCGTTCGCGCGCTGGCCGCACCCCGCGCATGGGATGATAGGCCCGAGCGACATCGTCCCGCTCCTCGATCAAGGCTCGCTGCACGTCGAGTTCGATCGCTGGGTGCTGGGAGCCTTATGCGCGCAGGTGCTCGCATGGCGCAAACAGGGCGTCAATGTCCCGCTGGTGGCGGCGAACCTCTGGACGCACACGCTCCAGCGGCCGGACGCGGTCGAGATGGTCCGCGACGCGATCGCGTCGAGCGGCATCCCTCCCGCTGACGTCGAGATCGAGTGCCCGCGCGGAAGCGTGCGCGATCCCCTGCTCGCCGAGCCCGTGCAGCGCATCCGCGCGCTCGGCGTGCGGATCGCATCCGAGGAGTTCGGCGACCCGGCCATCGCCGACGCGGCTTCCGGCTTCGACACGCTGAAGATCGGCTATCCGCTCGCGCGCGACCTGACGCTGCTGGGGAGCGAGAGCCTCGAGGCGGTGCAGGCGATCGTCGAAGCCGCGCGCGCCACCGGCGCGCGGGTGGTCGCCGACAGCGTCGAGACGAAGGACCAGGAGGACCTGCTGGTCCAGTTCGGCTGCGAGATCGTGCAGGGCCGGCTCTACGGACCCGAGGTCGCGCCCGACGAGCTCCAGACGCTCCTCATGCAAGGGACCGGAAAAACGCAGTGACGCAAGACCGATCGCGGTACCGCTGCGCGTTCTGCGGACAGCACCAGGACGACGTCGAAGGCCTCGTCGCCGGTCCGAACGCGTTCATCTGCGAACGGTGCGTTCGAGGAATCGCAGCGAACTTCCAGGGAACGATGCCAGCGACCGTGCCGCTCCTGGAGAAGCGCCCGCGGCACGCGATCAACACGGTGCACGGTCGGGACGCACGCTGCACGTTCTGCGGCAAGCGCTGGGATGACGTCCAGTGGGTCGTGCACGGGCGACCCGCGGTCCTCATCTGCGCCGAGTGCGTCTGGCTGGTTCTTCAGATCATGAACGAGCCTCCACCGGCACGACCAACGAGCCGCGTCGACCGAACCACGGGTGGACGACGGTGGCGGACGTGGGTTCGCTGGCCGGGGGAGGCTCGGCGCATCGACCAGGCGACCCGTCTCTAGCCGGACGAGCCGCGGCGCGAAACCCGTAGCCTAGGAAGCGATGTTCGAACAGCTCTCCGAGAAGCTGAACACGACCTTCGAGCGGCTCCGGGGTCGCGCGCGCGTCAGCGAGTCCGATCTCGAGGAGGCGCTGCGTGACGTGCGTGTCGCGCTGCTCGAAGCGGACGTGAACTTCAAGGTCGTCCGGCAGCTTGTCGCGACGGTGCGCGAGCGCGCGCTCGGCGAGAAGGTCCTCGAGTCGATCACCGGCGCGCAGCAGGTCGTGAAGATCGTGCACGACGCGCTGGTCGAGATGCTCGGCGGCGAAGCGGTGCCGCTCGCGCGCGCGGAGCATCCACCGACGGTGCTGCTGCTGGTCGGTCTCCAGGGATCCGGAAAGACGACGACGGCCGCGAAGCTCGCGAATGTTCTCCGTAAGCAAGGTCGCCGGCCGATGCTCGTCGCCGCCGACGTGCACCGCCCCGCGGCGATCGAGCAGCTACGCACGCTGGGCAGGCAGCTCGGCATCGGGGTGATCGCCGTCGCGGCGGGTCGCGTTGCCGACGACGTCGCGGCCGCGGTGGTGACCGCTCAGCGCGACGGGTCCGACACCGTGATCGTCGACAGCGCCGGCCGGCTGCACATCGACGACGAGATGATGCGCGAGGTCGAAGCGATCGTGGCGGCCGCGAAGCCACACGAGGTCCTGCTCGTCGTCGACGCGATGACCGGCCAGGACGCGGTCGAGGCGGCGACCGCGTTCAAGGCGCGCCTACCGGTGAGCGGTCTCGTGCTCACGAAGGTGGACAGCGACGCGCGCGGCGGCGCGAGCCTGTCGATCCGCGCCGCGACCGGCGTGCCTGTGAAGTTCCTCGGCGTCGGGGAGAAGCTCGACGCGCTCGAGGTCTTCCACCCTGACCGGCTCGCGCAGCGGATCCTCGGCATGGGCGACATCCTCACGCTCGTCGAGCGCGCGCAGGAGACCGTCGATCGCAAGACCGCCGAGGAGCAGGCGAAGAAGATCATGGAGGCGCGCTTCACCTTCGAAGACTTCTACGCGCAACTTCAGCAGCTCAAGCAGATGGGGCCACTCGGGGACCTGCTGAAGATGATCCCGGGAATGGGTGGTCTCGCGAAGCAGCTGCCCGAAGGTCCGGAGGCCGAGCGCGAGCTCAAACGGATCGAGGCGATCATCTCGTCGATGACGAAGGCCGAGCGCGCCGAACCGAGGCTCATCAACGGATCGCGGCGGAAGCGCATCGCGGCGGGCTCGGGGGCAAAGGTGTCGGACGTGAACCAGCTGCTCAAACAGTTCGCCGAGATGCAGAAGGTCATGAAGCAGATGGGCACACTTGCGAAGGGCGGTCGCCTGCCGAAGATCCCGGGGATGCCCGGGCGCTAGTCTGGTCCCGTGGCAGAAGAGACCAGCATCATCTTCGCGAAGGACGACGTGATCATCGTCGAGGAGCCGCTGGCGAGCGTCGCCGCCAAGCTCGCAGCCGGAGGCTTCGTCCGGTTCGAGCGGGGCGGCGAGATCGTCATGGTCAACGCCGCCGCGGTCCGCTATCTGCGGACCGTGCGACAAGCCCAGGGCGGTCGCTAGACCGAACGCCGGCCTTCCCCGTACACTGGACCTTCGCGCGCGCTCCATCCGCTTACTTCCGGGAGGACATTCAACAGATTGGCTGTGCACATTCGCCTGCGCCGCGTCGGCAAGACCAAGGCGCCGACCTATCGGGTCGTGATCGCCGACTCACGCGCTCCGCGTAACGGGAAGTTCATCGAGTCCATCGGCCACTACGACCCGCTGCGCGACCCCGTCGAGCTCGTGATCGACCCCGAACGCGCTCGCCACTGGATCAAGAACGGCGCGCGCCCCACGGCGACGGCCCGCTCGCTCCTCGTCAAAAGTGGTCTAGCCGACAGCGAGGTCCCGCCGACGGTCCGTTGAGCGATTCCATGGCGCCAGAGCCGTCACGCATGCACACGCTCCTCGAGCACGTCGCGAAGCAGCTCGTCGAGGATCCGAATGCCGTCGTCGTCACCGAGGAGCTCGACGGAGATTTCATCAAGCTCCACCTTCAGGTCGGCGAAGCGGACGTCGGGAAGGTCATCGGCCGCGGCGGCCGCATCGCCAAGGCCATCCGCGCGCTGCTGAAAGTGATGGCGACGCGCGATGGGACCAAGGTCAACCTCGAGATCGATTAGCGACGACGCCCTCGTCGTCGGCTTCGTCCTCGGCCCGCATGGCGTACGCGGCGAGGTCCGTGTCGATCCTCGCACCGATGTGGCCGACCGTTTCCGCGCCGGCGCCGTTCTGGAGTGCGACGACATCGGTCCACTCACCGTCGCGGCGATGCGTGGCGAGGCCGCGAAGCCGATCGTGCGCTTCGAGGGTTATGAGACGCGCGAGGCCGCCGAGTCGCTCCGCCGACGGTTCCTGCGGGTGGCGCGCGGCGAATCGCGCCGCGCCACCGCGGGCGGGTACCTCTGGGCGGATCTCCTCGGCGCGCGCGTGGAAACTCCAGAGGGCAGCTGGCTCGGGATCGTGCGGGAGCTGGTGCGCGCCGGTGAGAACGACGTCCTGGTGATCGCCGACGCCTCGGGTCGCGAGCGTCTGCTCCCGATGCTCGAGTCGGTCGTGAAGTTCGTGGACGTGGGTGCCGGCCGCATCGTCGTGGTCCCGCAGGAGGAGGCGGGTTGAGCGCGGCCCTTCGCATCGACGTGCTCACGCTTTTCCCGCGCATGTTCGACAGTCCGTTCGCGGAGAGCATCGTCGCGCGAGCTCGACAGGCGGGCCGCCTCGAGCTCGAAGTCCATGACATCCGCGCGCACGCGACGGACAAACATCATGTCGCCGACGACGCGCCGTACGGGGGCGGGGCGGGCATGGTCCTCAAGCCCGAACCGCTCACGAGCGCGATCCGCGCCGCGCGCGGCACCGCGGGGCACGTCGTGCTCCTCTCGGCGCAGGGCCGGCTCTTCGATCAGGCCGCGGCGCGGCGACTCGCGTCGGCGCGCCATCTCGTCCTGGTCTGTGGTCACTACGAGGGCGTGGACGAGCGCGTCGTGGAGTCCGACGTGGATGAGGAGCTCTCCATCGGGGACTATGTGCTCACCGGCGGGGAGCTCGCGGCGATGGTCGTGATCGATGCCGTGACGCGGCTCGTCCCGGAGGTCATCGATGCGGAGTCCCTGGCGAACGAATCGCACACCGACGGACTGCTCGAGGGACCGCAGTACACGCGTCCGCCGGAGTTCGAAGGGCGGAAGGTCCCGTCCGTCCTCGTGTCGGGCGATCACGGCGCGATCGCGAAGTGGCGACGGGCCGAGTCGATCCGTCGCACCGCGGAGCGACGGCCGGATCTCCTCGACCGCGCGAAGCTGACGCCGGCCGAGCGAGCCCGGCTCCCGCGCGTGCCCGCTCCGAAGTCGCGCGTCAGCGACGCCGACCTCGTCGAGGCTTACCGGTCGGGCGTTGGGTCGTATCGCATCGCCGCGCGATTCGGGATCTCACCGGCCACCGTGCGCGTGCGCCTTCGCGCGGCCGGTGTCCGCCTCCGCGCGGCGCGCAGCGTGGAGCGTGGCCCGACCGTGAGCGAGGTCACGCGCCTGCGTGCGACCGGCCTCACCGTGCGACAGCTCGCCCTTCACTTCGGGGTGTCGCACGTCACGATCCTCGACCGACTGAAGAAGGCGAAACGCTGATTTCTGTTAGAGTTGGGCGACTCCGTGACAGTAATCACCATGCCAATGAACGACGTCTTGAAGACGCTTGCCTCCGAGCAGCAAAAGGCCGAGGTCCCCGAGGTCCGGCCTGGTGACACCGTGGCCGTCAGCGTGCGCGTCGTCGAAGGGAACCGCGAGCGGCTTCAGAAGTTCGAGGGCACGGTCCTTCGCGTTCGTAACGGCGGGCTCGATCACCAGATCACCGTCCGCCGGATCGCCAGCGGCGTCGGTGTCGAGCGCACCTTTCTCGTGCACTCCCCGCGCGTCGAGAAGATCGAGCTGCTCCGTCACGGGCACGCGCGGCGTGCGGCCCTGTATTTCCTGCGCGAGCGCGTCGGCAAAGCCGCGACCATCCGCGAGAAGCGCCGCTAACCACTCCCCGCGGTTAGCCTAGGCGCGTGCCGACGCTCCGCTTCGAGAAAGAGCTCTGGGCCAAAGGTCTGCTGCGCGTCGTCGGCGTCGATGAGGTCGGGATGGCCGCACTCGCCGGACCGGTCGTCGCCGCGGCGTGTCTCGTCACACCCGACACGAAGCTCATCCGCCGCGTCCGGGATTCGAAGCTGCTCACGCGCGCGCAGCGTGAGGAGTTGTACGAGCTCATCCGATCACGCGTCGCCCGCGTCGGCGTCGGCGCGGCCTCCGTGGCGGAGATCCATCGCCTCAACATCTATCACGCGAGCCACGTCGCGATGACGCGCGCGCTGCGGCAGATCGGCGACTTCGACTGGGTGCTCGTCGATGGTCGGCGCATCCTCGACCCCGCCTTCGCGCCGGGCCGGCACAGCGAGATCGTGCGGGGCGACACGAAGAGCTTCGCGATCGCGGCCGCGTCGATCATCGCGAAGGTGACGCGCGATCGGCTCATGACCAGCCTCGCGCGGAAATATCCCGGCTATGGCTGGGAGCACAACTCCGGCTACCCGACGATCGACCACCGCGCGGCGCTCCGTGCGCGTGGCCTCACACCGCTGCATCGGCACGACTTCGGGACGGTCAAGCTGCTCCGCGCGGTGGAGAACCAGCTCGAGCTCGTGCTCGCCAACACGTGATCGAATTGACGTTCGCGGGCGCGGCGCCTCGGGCACAGTCGCGCGACCGATGAAGACCACGACCGCCCGCAGCGCGCAGCCGGTGGACGCGCCGACGGTCGTGACGTTCCGACAAGCGGCGTCAGGAGTGGATCGACGCGGGGCAGCGCCGTTGGATCGGTATGTCGAACGTGCAAAGGTCCATTGAGGTTGCGTCTGCGCGCTTGACTCGGGGTTGACCAAGGGCCTCGCACGCTCGGCACGATGTCTGCATTTGCGCGGGCAATGGAAGTCCGCGTCGTCCAGCGCGACCGCTACAAATTACGGGTCACGACCTGGGGCACCGGCGCCTCGCCCCATGCGATCGTGCTCCCGGGCCTATCGGCCGATGCGCGCTCGCTCGCACCTCAGATACGCCTACTCCGCCGTCAGGTGGCGACCGTGCACGTGATCGATCTACCCGGAATGGCGCTGCCGCCATCGCTGATGACCGCGCACGCGAGCTTCCCTCAGCTCGCCGATCAGGTAGCGCATGTGGCCGACGAGCTTGGGATCCAGCGCGCCGTCGTCCTCGGTCACTCGCTCGGCGGCGGCGTCGCGTTGCACCTCGCGCTCCGCCGACCCGAGCTCGTGGACGGCCTTGTGCTCATCGCACCCGCCGCGCTCGGCCGTTCGCTGCATTGGATCTACAAGCTGTACTGCCTTCCGCTCATCGGCCGCGCGCTGCTGTATCCACGGAGCTCCGGCCAGCGCGGGTTCGTTCGGCGGTTCCTGATCGGCAGCCTGCGTCGCGACGATCACGCGTTCGTCAACATGCTGATGCGCCACGGGAACAAGGCGCGTGAGCGCGCGCTCTCGTCGCGCGCCATCGTGTGGGCGAATCAGCCCTCGGTCTGGCGCCGCGTGTTGATGCTCCTCACGCCGGGCGGCGAGCAGACCGCGTTCGCGGTCGGCGATCGTCTCAAGGAGCTGAGCGATGTTCCGACGCTCGTGCTCTGGGGCAACGAGGATCGCGTGATCTGCGCGGGTGACGCCGTGCGTTGCCGCGACTTCCATCAGCGCGCCGAGATCCACGTGGCGCGCGGCGTCGGTCACATGCTCCCGCTCGAGGCGCCGGCCTGGACGGACGCATACATCGCGCGGTTCGTCTCGTCGCTTCGGCCGGCACTGCGCGAAGCCGCTTAGCAAGTCCTGCCGGATAGCCCAAGGGGGTGCGGTGCGCGCCCTAGTAACGGGAACTTCTCTTTCTCGTTCCCCCTGAGTGGTGCGATACGTCGTGGGGGCGCTCGTCATCGTGCTCGCGACGTTCACTGCGGCGCGGCCCGCGGCCGCCGTCGACACCACCGGTTTCCACAGCGCGTGGGTCGGCCAAGATTCGTGGCCGACGCTCGCGCCGGGCATGACCGTCAGCTACTCGCTCCGCTTCCGCAACATCGGCACCAGCACGTGGCAGCGCGGCGTCGCGGGCAAGCAGGTGAACCTCGGCGTCGTCGATGACTCGCTCGCGTTCAGCGAGATGGCCGTCGGTTGGATGAGCGGCAATCGCACCGCGACCACGGTGGAGGCGAGCGTCGCTCCCGGGGCGATCGGCACGTTCACCTTCACGATCAAGTCACCGGCGCGGCTCGGCGTCTACCAGCTCCCGCTCCGACCGGTCGCCGATGGCGTGACCTGGCTCGAGCACCAAGGTGTGTTCGTGCTCGTGACGAGCGACGGCGGCTATCACAGTCGTTGGATCGACCAGACGAACGTGCCCGGCCTCGCGCCCGGCGTGACGAGCGAGCCGATCACGCTCACGTTCCGCAACACCGGCGGCAAGCCGTGGGTCAAGGGTGTCCTCGGCCAGGAAGCGCGGATCGGCATCAAGAACGACGAGCTGACCTGGGCCTCGCTCGGTGTGAATTGGCTCAGCGGTTCGCGGCCCGCGGCGCAGACCGAGCCGACCGTCGCGCCGGGCGCGAACGGGACGTTCACGTTCAAGGTCAAGACGCCCACCACGCCGAGCACGTACGTGCTCGCCCTCCGGCCGGTCATCGACGGCACGGTGTGGATGGACGACGAAGGCGTATTCGTCGCGGTCACGGTCAGTGGCGGAGCGGTGCCGCGGCTCACCGTGACCACGTTGCAGTCGGGCCTGCGCATCCCCTGGGACGTCGCGCCGCTGCCGGACGGCCGCATGCTCGTGAGCGAACGCGTCGGCAACCTTCTCGTGTATCAGAGCACGGCGCCGGGTGCGGTGCAGCTCGCGAACAACCCCGTCGTCGGAACCCGCGAGAACGGTGAGGGCGGCCTCATGAGCATCGCCGTCGATCCGGACTTCGAGGCGAACTTCTTCATCTACGTCTGTGCCTCGCGTGACGACGAAGGCCAGTACCGCAATCAGGTGCTGCGGTACAAGCTCGTCGGCAACCTTATCGCGTTCGATGGGTTCGTCATCCGCCGCGGGATGGTCGCCGCCGGGAACCACGACGGCTGCCGTCTCCGCTTCGGTCCGGACCGGAAGCTCTGGGTCACGATGGGCGACGCCGGCGATCTTCGCAACGCGCAGGACCCGAACGTGCTGAACGGCAAGGTGCTGCGTGTGAACGGCGACGGCACGATCCCCGCCGACAACCCGGTCATCGCCGGATCCGCCGGCCGCAGCGCGATCTACACGCTCGGCAATCGCAACCCGCAGGGCCTCGCGTTCGAGCCGGCGACGGGCACGCCGTACGAGGTCGAGCACGGCGACGACACGCATGACGAGATCAACATCCTCGTTGCCGGTGGGAACTACGGCTATCCGCTCTTCCGGGGCCCGGTCGGGCGACCCGGCTACATCGATCCGGCCTGGTCGTCCGGCAGCGTCACGCTCGCGACATCGGGCGGAGACTTCGTCGTCGGTCCGCAGTGGGGCGCGTGGAGTGGCTCGCTCTTCGTCGCGACGCTGAAGGAGACCGACCTACGGCGCTTCGAGCTGTTCGCGGGCACGGCCCGCCAGACGAACATCCTCTTCGACAACGCCTACGGTCGTCTCCGCAGCGTCGTGTTCGGCGCCGACGGCGCGCTCTACCTCACCACGAGCAACGGCGCGGCCGACCGGGTCCTGCGCATCACCGCGACGCAGCCCTGACGCAAGGCGCGGCCGATGCCTCTGGCATGGAGCCGCGGCGCGTTCTCGGGCTCGCGGGCGAGCATCTCGCGGAGCGCGAGCTCGGGCGCCGGGGCCTGCGAGTCGTCGCCCGCAACGTCCGCACGCGCTTCGGCGAGATCGACATCATCTGCCGGGACGCGCGCGGCTATGCGTTCGTCGAGGTGAAGACGCGCCGGGCGGGATCGTTCGTGGCCGCCGCGGAGGCGGTCGATGCGCGGAAGGCCGCTCGCCTCGCGGCGCTCGCTCAGGCTTGGCTCGCGCACCGCGGCGAGCGCGGCGCGGTCTGGCGCGTCGTGATCGCGGCGCTCACCGTGGGCGCGGACGGCACCGCCGTGGAGCTTGTCGACCTCGATCGCTCCTAGCGCGCGAGCTCCACGGAGAGGCCGTCGATGATCACCGTGACGTTGTTCATGTTGCGGGCGACGCGCAGCTTCTCGCCGTAGTAGAGCCGGACCTCCTCCCAGCCGGTTCCGCCGACGCGAATGAGGTCGTCCCAGACCACCAACACCGGCGGAAGACACTGATCAGGTCGCGGTGTATCGCACGGCGCCGCCTCGAAGATACGTTGGCTTCGCGGTAGGGCGGGGTCGTATTTCCACAACAGAGGCGGGAGGAGCCAGCCTCGTTCGGAGTAACGCTCGATGACGTAATACTCGACGATGAGCGCGTCGTACGCACTCACGATGGTCGCGCGCCTGAGGTCGTGCTGTTCGAGCCACTGCACCTTCTCCGCGAACCCACGATCCCGTCGGATGACGTCTTTCGCCGACAGCGGTGTGTCGCTCACGAGGAACACAGCTGCGTTCGCGAGCGCGACCGTCGTCACGATCCACGGCAGCGAGCGCGGCATCCGCGAGCCACGCGCGAGTGCGATCGCGCCGCGCGCCGCGATGACGCAGAGTCCGGGGAGCATGCTGAAGACGTAGCCGTACTCGCCGACGTGGATCGGTACGTAGATCGCGAGTGGCGCCAATGTCCACAGCAGCACGAAGACGACCCGGCGCCGATCGCTCAGCTCGATCCGCCGCGCGCCGGCTGACAGCGGGACCGCGGCGAGGAGCGGCGCGAGGAAGTACAGACCGCGGCCGAGGAAGCGCGCGAGCTCGTAGCTGTTCCCGTACAGCGCGCGCAGGCCGAGATCGCCGAACACGCTGTAGCGGTCGTTGACGAACTTTCCCTGCACGCGGAGCGCCTCGAGCATCGCGCTCACACCGCCGTCGAAGGCGGCGGAGGCGAAGAACCATGCGAGGACGAGCAGCGCGCCGAGGGCCGCGCTCGCCAGCGTCCACAGCAGCGGGGACCCGAGCGCCGCCATCAGCCAGAGCGGAGCGAGGAAGATCGCCAGGTCGAAGCGGAATCCGATCGCGATCGCATAGGCCACGGACGCGATCGCCAGACGCGGTCCGCGACGGGCCCCGGCGCGCAGCGCGAGCCAGAAGAGGAGCGTGCAGCCGATCGACAGCGCCGCCAGAAGCGTGTACGGATACGCGACGCCGCCGTAGGCCCAGAACGTCACGGCGGTCAACATGAACGCCCCGCTCGCGCGCGCGGTCCGCTCGTCGTAGAGCCGAGCCGCGAAGACATAGAGGAGCGCGATGGCCGCAGCGCCGGCGACGAGGCTCACGACCGTCATCGCGCGGTTCGGGTCGCCGACGATCGCATGGACCGCGCGGAGGAGCAGGACGTAATAGAGGTAGCCCGGTGCCTGCGGCCGCTGGTCGAGGGGATCGAACCGTTCGATGGCGCGCGCGTAGAGCACCGAGTCGTGCGCCCAGAGGAACTCGGTCTGGAACGGGATGCGTGTGAGCACGCCGAGCGTGAGGAAGACAGCGGCCACGCGCCACGACATCTGCGCTCGTAACCTCCGCCTTCGGCTCCGGCTTTCTGGCAGCCAGCTGCTCCATCAGTAGTGTGGCGGCTCCCTGACCGGTACCGCGGTACCGATCGACGGTGCCGTGCCGCGAGCCGCGCGCGACCTCGACGCTGCGCCGGTTGGCCACCGCCGTCGCGCCCCACCCGGCGGCGCGCTCCATGGCGCGCGTCGCGGCGTGTGCGCTGTGGGGGCTGGAGAGCGCGATGGTCACGGTCGAGGCCGACGTGGCCAACGGCCTGCCCTCCTTCACCGTCGTCGGCATGCCAGACGCCGCGGTCTCCGAGGCGCGCGAGCGCGTGCGCGCCGCCATCCGGAACTCGGGCTTCGACTTCCCGCTCCGCCGTGTCGTGGTGAACCTCGCGCCGGCGGAGCGCCGCAAGGAGGGCACCGGCTTCGATCTCGCGATCGCGCTCGGTGTGCTGCGTGCGACCGGTCAGCTCACGCACGACGCCGAGGCGCTGTGTCTCGCCGAGCTCGCTCTGGATGGGACGCTCCGGCCGGTGCGCGGCGTCATGGCCCGCGTGCGACGCGCGATGTCCACCGGCGTCACTGCCGCGTTCGTCGCGCGGGAGAACGCGGCCGAGGCCGCGGCGCTCGGTGCGGACGCCTTCGGCTTCGCGTCGCTTCGTGACGTGGTCGAACACGTCGAAGGTCGGGCACTTCACGCGCCGTCGGGCGCACCGCCGCCGGCGCGGCGGCCGCCACATCCCGTCGATCTCGCGGATGTCGCTGGTCACGAGACGCCCAAGCGCGCGCTCGAGATCGCTGCCGCGGGCGGGCACAGCCTCCTTCTTATCGGACCGCCGGGGACGGGCAAGACGCTCCTTGCTCGGGCGGTCCCGTCGCTTCTTCCGGCGCTCGATCCCGATGAAGCGATCGTCGCGAGCGCGGTGCACAGCGTCGCCGGCCTCATCGACCCCGAGCGTCCGCTGCTCGGAGCGCGTCCGTTCCGCGCACCACACCACACCGCCTCGCATCTCGCGCTCGTCGGCGGTGGATCGCCGCCGCGACCCGGTGAAGTCAGCTTGGCCCACGGCGGCGCGTTGTTCCTCGACGAGCTCGCGGAGTTCTCGCCAGCGGTCCTCGAGACGCTGCGCGAGCCGCTCGAGGAAGGCGCGATCACGATCTCGCGCGCCGGCACGGCGGCCACGTATCCCGCGCGCTTCACGCTCGTCGCCGCGATGAACCCCTGCCCGTGCGGTCATGCCGGCGATCCCGTCGAGCAGTGCACCTGCCTGCCGGACGCGGTCGACCGCTATCACGCGCGTCTCTCGGGGCCGCTCCTCGATCGCATCGACCTGCGCGTGCACGTGCCACGCATCGCGTACGAGGAGCTGCGCGAAGACGGACGCGAGCCGTCGCGTGTGGTCCGCGAGCGCGTCGACGCGGCGCGCGAGCGAATGCGGGCGCGACTCGCCGGAACCGGGCGGCGGTGCAACGCGGAGCTCAGCGTCGCGGAGGTGCGGCGCCACTGCCGTCTCGCGAGCGACGCCGAGACGCTTGCGGCGGAGGCCGTGCGTGGTCGCCGCCTTTCCGCGCGCGGGTTCCATCGCGTGCTGCGCGTCGCGCGGACCGTCGCGGACCTCGCCGGCGTGGACGACATCCGCACCGCGGATCTCGCCTTCGCGCTGCTGCTTCGCGCGCAGGCGTGATCGCGATCGCGCCGCGCGACGCTCGTTATCCAGAACGGTTACGGGATCTCGACCGCCCACCGGATCCGCTGTGGATCGACGGCGACGCGGAGGTCCTCGCCGCGCGAGCCGTCGCGATCGTGGGGACGAGACGCATGACGACGTACGGCGAGCGCATCGCGCGCGAGCTGGCGGGAGCCTGCGCCCGCGCGGGCCTGGTCGTCGTGTCGGGTCTCGCGCAGGGGATCGACAGCGCGGCGCACCGCGGCGCGCTGGACGCCGGCGGTCGCACCGTCGCGGTCCTCGGCGAGGGGATCACGTTGTTCCTCGCGACGGTGCGCGGCCGGCGCCGACCGCTCGTGCCGCGTATCCGCGCGACCGGCGCGCTGGTGTCGCAATACGCACCGGGCTTCGGGGCCCAGCCCTGGATGTTCGCGAAACGCAACGCAACGATCGGCGCGCTCGCCGAGGCCGTGGTGGTGGTCGAGGCGGGAGAGCACTCCGGCGCGCTCATCACCGCCGACGCGGCGCGTCGCGTGCGGCGGCCGCTCTTCGCGGTCCCAGGGCCGCTCGGGTCGGCCGCATCGGTCGGGACGAACGCGCTCATCGCGTCCGGCGCTGCGCGAACTTTGCTCAGCGCGCAAGCGGTTTTGGCGGTGCTTCGCGTCGACGGTCCGCCACGGGTCGCGTCGTCCGCCGACCCCATCCTCGAAGCGCTCTTTGCCGGCGCGCTCGACGCCGATGCGCTGCGACGGCGAGTCCGCATGACGGAGGGCGAGATGGCTGAACGGCTGCTGCGGCTCACGCTCGCCGGCCTGGTCACGAAGACACCGGATGGACGCTGGCGCGGCCGGTAGTGATACCTCGCCGCGACACGCGACGAGGCTACTCGATGGAGTCTTTCCCAGGGGGTGCGGGATGGGCGTGATCCCACTGCGGTCCGGGCATCCTTCGGCGACGAGCAGCGACGACTGTCGTCTCTGCGCCGAGATGAGCGCGCCTGACGCGGGCCTCGCATCCGCACGGCCCCAGCTGCGCCACACCATTCCGCTCGCGCTCGTAGCCGCCGGTGGTCTCCTGCTCGCCGCGATTGATCGCGGCCCGACGGGTTGGCTGGGTGTCGGTCTGGCGGCCGGCATCGCGGCGTGCGCGATCTACGTGTGGTCCGCGCGTCGAAGCCTGCTGCGCAGCGCCCACGCGGCACACGCCCGGGAGCTCGAGGAGCTGGTCGAGGATGCCGACAGCCGCGTCGAGCTCGTCGTCAAGCAGTTCGAATGGGCGGTCGGCGACATCGCGAAGCTCAGGCGCCGGCTCGAACGGGCCGAGGCCACGGTGCGAACGCTCACCGAGCGTGGTCGGGAGCGCGAGCACCAGAGCGAACAGCTCGTGCGCCAGATCTCGCGGCTGCGCGAACGTCTCGCGGAGATCGCGATGGCCGCGTCGCTGAGCCAGGCCGGCAAAGAGTCTCCCCCGCGACCGCTGTTCGAAGCGATCTATTTCACGTGGGGATTGCATCTCGATGGGCCGAGAGCGCGGCTCGAGCTGCAGACGGCGGCGAACGGCGAAAGTCCCACGCGGGTCCGCGTCATGGACCGTGATGGTCAGATCGTCGCCGTCAGCGGCATGGCGGTGGTGTCGCTCGACGGAAACCTCGAGTTCCAGCTGGAGCCGCCGCTCGACCTCATCGCCGACCTCGACGAAGGGCGCGAGATCAACTACGCCATCGAGGCCCTCGTCGACGACGAATGGAAGCCCGTTCGGCTCAAGGACACCGGGCGCCGGACCCGAAGCGTCGTGGATGTCGACGGCCGGCTGTCACGCGTGCCGGGCGCGCCAGACGTGTCGCGGCTGAGCGCGGCCGCTCACGCGCGACGTTCCACGCTGAACTAGCGCCTAGTACGACGCGGCGAGCAGCTTCGTCGGGTCCGCCTGCAGCGGGATGATGTTCGCGACGCGCAGACCGGCAGTGTCGAGCACCGCGACCGCGCGCTGCTGCCCGGCGAGCGCGACGTAGAGCTCGTCCCCGTTCGGCGAGATCGCGATATCCGCGACCGAGCCCAGGAACGACGCGCGGGCACGCACGGACTCGTTGCCGAGGTCGATCGCCAGCACGCCGTTCGCCGTGCCGACGAACAGCGTCTCCTCGCGCGGCGACACCGCGATCGCGCTCGCCTCGCTGTCGATGGCGATGCGCTGCACGACCGCGTACTGCTCCGTGTCGACGACGTCGATCACGTTCTTCCCGCGGACCGCGGTGTAGATGCGCGTGCCCGAGCCGTTCATCGACATCGCGCCCGCCGGACCGTCGAGCGGGATCGTGTAGGGAGTTCGCCCGCCTAGGTTCAGATAGAGGAGATCGATGCCGCGTGGCGTCGCGACGAAGATGTGGTTGTGCTTGTAGCTCGGCGCGAGCTCCTGTGGCGTGTGCGAGTAATCGAAGAACTCCTCACGCCCGGTGGTGAGGTCGATCTGCTGCGCGCCGCGCGCGCCGACGATGAGCGCGGACACGCCGTCGCGATTCGCGCCGACGATCCCGTTGTCGATCGCCACCGTGCGCGTGCTCGGTTCGCCACCGGTGAGATCCAATGCGGTGAGCGTCTTCCCGTCCAGTGCGAGCAGCGTGCGACCGTCGGTCTGAATGGCCACCGACGTGGCGCGCACCGACGTCGTCGCGAGCGCCGCGTCGTGCGGCCGGCCGACATCCACGTTGCCGCCGGACACCACGACGAGGCGCACCTCGCGTGCCGGGCGTGCGAGCGGCGGCTGGTAGTGGTCGATCGTCGAGCCGGTCTTCTTCTTCCAGCCGTCGCGCTCGACGAAGGGATATGCGTCCACGGCGCCGCCGGGTCCGAGGATCGCGTACGGCGTATCACCGATGTGGTCCTTGTCGGCATCCGTTCCTTTGTAGTCCGCCCACCAGTTGCCTTCCTTCTTGTCGGCGTCGTACCAGTGGTTGGCATCGGGGTTGTTATCGCTCACCTGAGGTGAGTTGCCGGCGACGTTGTTGTGGAAAATGGTGTTGTTCTTCGCGTCGCTGAACCAGATGCCCCAGTTCACGTTGTTCTCGATGGTGTTCTCGACGATGCGGTTGCCGGTGCTCCGATATAGGTAGATGCCGAACCCGCCGGGGCTGTTGTAGGTCTGCCGGATGAGGTTATTGCCCTCGATCACGTTGTCATTCGAGTCCTGCAGGTGCAGGCCGTAGATGTTGCCGACGACCGTCGAGCGGCGGATCGCGTTCTGGCTCGAGGCGTGGATGTAGAACCCGAACCGGTTGCGCTCGCTCGTCACGTCCTCGATGCGCGACCTCACCATGTCGACGAAATAGATGCCGGTCGAGAACTGGCTGATCGTCCCGTTGCGGATGGTCACGCCCGTGTGCCCGCCGGTGCGCACTCCGACCGAGTCAAGCTGCGGCTGTGGCCACGTCTGCCGGCCCATCCCGGGCCCCGTGAGGGTGCGACCGCCGAGGTCGAGCGTGACGTTGTCGGCGTTGATGACGAACGCGTCGGTGGTGCAGGTCAGGTCGTTCGCGAGCACGAAGTCCGTCGTGATGCGCTGGCCGCACTGCGCGCTCTGGGGCGTTGCGCTGATCGACGGGGTGGGGGTGGGCGACGTGCTCGCCGTGGGGCTGACGGCGGCGGACGTGGGCGCCGGCGAGGCCTCGATGCCGGGGCGGGCGGCCTGGCAGGCGACGGCAGCGACAGCGAGCAGCGCGATGCCAGCGGAGCGTCCGCGCATTTCGCAAGCCTATACAACGGCGTCCGGCGCGGGTTCCGCGACACTGCGCTGCGTGCGCGAGGTAGCGCAGCGCATCGACGGCCGTCTCGAGGGGACGCTGCGCGTGCCCGACGGCGAGCCGCGCGCGATCGTGGTCATCGCCCACCCCCTGCCGACGCACGGTGGCGAGATGCGCAATCCGCTCGTCGCCGGCATCGCGCGCGCCTGCGCCGAGCGCGGCTGGTACGCGCTGCGGTTCAACTTCCGTAGCGTGGGCGCGAGCGCCGGGACGTGGACCGGTGGTCGCGAGGAGGCGGATGACATCGGCGCCGCCGTTGCGCACGCGCAGAGCATCGCGCCCACGCTTCCCGTCGGTCTGGTTGGCTACAGCTTCGGCGCGCTCATGGCGCTGCGGTGGATCACCCGCGGTGGGCGCGCGAGCGCGCTGGTGCTCGTCGGCCTGCCGCTGCGGTCGGTGACCGGTGGCGAGAACGATCTGCTGCCGGTCCGCGACGGGACGCTCATCGTCGCCGCCGAGCGCGATCAGTTCGGCACCGCCGCGGAGCTGCGCGAGCGCTTCCCGCGTGCGCGGATCGCGGAGATCCCCGGCGCGGATCACTTCTTCGTCGGATACCGCGATGAGCTGCAGCGACTCGTGACCGAAGAGCTGGCGCGCACGTTAGGATGACGGTCCCATGACCGCGGAAGTGAGCGTTCCGAAGACCGCGCCTGCGGCCAAGCAGACGCGAAAGCGCATCCTGACGGGCGATCGTCCGACGGGCCGCCTGCACGTGGGCAACTATGTCGGGACGCTGGCGAACCGGGTCAGGTTGCAGGACGAGTACGAGACGTTCCTCCTGGTGGCCGACCACCACATGCTCACGACGAAGCTCGATGGCCTGAGCCAGATCGAGCAGAACATCCGCGACGACGTCATCGACAATCTCGCGGTCGGCGTCGATCCCGAGAAGGTCACCTACATCCTGCAGTCCCTCGTACCTCAGATCCCCGAGCTGCATCTGTATTTCTCGATGCTGGTTTCGGTCCCAAGGGTCCAGCGGATCCCGACGCTGAAGGACCAACTGCGCGATCATGGCCTCGCGCAGCCGACGTACGGGCTCCTCGGCTATCCGGTGCTGCAGGCCGCGGACATCCTCGTCGTGAAGGGTGACCTCGTGCCGGTCGGACGCGACCAGGAGTCACACATCGAGCTGACGCGCGAGATCGCGCGTCGCTTCAACGAGCTTTTCGCTCCGGTGTTCCCCGTCCCCGAGTCGCTGATCCCCGACATGGGACTCCTGCCCGGCATCGATGGCCGCGACAAGATGGGGAAGAGCCTCGACAACGCGATCTTCCTCGCGGACGATCCGAAGACGGTCGAGCGCAAGGTCATGAGCATGTACACCGATCCGAACCGCGTGCGTGCGGACACGCCCGGCCGCGTCGAAGGGAATCCGGTCTTCGTCTACCACGACACGTTCAACGCGGATAAGGCCGAGGTCGACGACCTCAAGTCGCGTTATCGCGAGGGGAAGGTCGGCGATGTCGAGGTGAAGCGCAAGCTGCTCGCGGCGATGGAGAAGTTCCTAACTCCGATCCGCGAGCGGCGCGCCGAGCTCGCCGCGAAGCCGAGACTCGTCGACGAGATCCTCGCGGCCGGCAGCGAGCGCGCGCGGCGCGAGGCGACCGCGACGCTTCACGAGGTCCGTCAGGCGATGCGTCTCGACTACTTCGGGCGCTAGACGCCGTGCCCCGCCTCTACGCGCTGATCCTCTCGGGCGGCGCGGGCACGCGGCTCTGGCCCCTCTCGCGGCGCGACAAGCCCAAGCAGTTCCTGCCCCTCACCGGTGAGCGCACGCTGCTGCAGGACACGGTCGAGCGCATCGTCGAGATCATCCCGCTCGAGCGCATCTTCGCGGTGGCGCCACCGGAGCACCGCCTCCTCATCCACGAGCAGCTGCCCGAGCTGCGCACGGATCACGTCGTCATCGAGCCGTATCCGCGAGGCAACGCCGCGGCGATCGGTCTCGCGATGGCGGCGCTGCACGCGTTCGACCCGGAGGCTGTCGTCGCGATCCTGCCTTCCGACCACGTCATCGAGCGGCGCGGGAAGTTCCGCGAGGTGCTCATCGCGGCGACCGCGGCGGCCGAGGCCGGGCATCTCGTCACCCTGGGCATCGAGCCCGAGAGCGCCGACACCGGCTTCGGCTACATCGAGGCGGCGGAGCGCCTCGACCTGAAGGCGCCGCTTCCGGTCCACGCGGTCGAACGCTTCATCGAGAAGCCGAAGCGCGACGCGGCGGAGAGGATGATCGCCGCGGGCGGTCATTACTGGAACGCCGGGATGTTCGTCTGGCGCGTCTCGGACATCGTCCGGGCGTTTGAGGAGCACCTGCCGAACACGGCGAAGGCGATGAACGCGCTCGCCGATGCGGTGGGCACGCCGCGCTACGAGGGGGTGCTCGCGGAGGTCTGGGAGGAGACCGACAAGACGACCGTTGACTACGGGATCCTCGAGAAAGCGCGGAACGTGGCCGTCGTGCCCGCCGATATCGGCTGGCACGACGTCGGGAGCTGGGGCCGGCTCGCCGCCATCGTCCAGCGCGCCGATAACTGGTCCTCCGACGGCCATGTAGCCATCGGCTCGAGCGACAACTACGCCTGGGCGCCGGGGAAGCTGGTCGCCCTGGTCGGCGTCGAGAGGCTCATCGTCGTCGACACGCCGGACGCCCTGCTGGTGGCCTCGAAAGACCATGCCGAGGAGGTAAAGGAGGTCGTCGACCACCTCCGCCGGGAGGAGCGGGAAGAGCTGCTCTGACGGGTCCGGGGAAGGTCCCGGGAAGAAGGCCTCTAGCCGGTACATTTAAAGTGGTAGGAGCGGTAGGGCGCCCGTGAGGGCGCTTTTCGTTATGTGAAAGGCGGTCGGATTGGCGGACGCGGCAAAACAGGACCTGGTGATCGTGGAATCGCCCACAAAGGCCAGGACGCTCGAACGGATGCTCGGTCCCGGCTACAAGGTCGAGGCCTCGTACGGCCATATCCGGGACCTCCCCAAGTCGAAGCTCGGGATCGACCTTCTGACGTTCGCGCCGGAGTACGTCGTTCCCGACGACTCCGAAAAGCACGCGCGGCTCCTCCGCAAGGAGGCGAAGACCGCGCCCCACATCTGGCTCGCCACCGACCTCGACCGCGAGGGCGAGGCGATCGCGTGGCATCTCGCGGATGTCATCGGCGGCGCGAAGAGCAAGCTGCGCCGGGTCACCTTCCACGAGATCACCCCGGCGGCGATCGCCAACTCCTTCAAGCACCCACGCGAGATCGACCAGGACCTGGTGAACGCGCAGCAGGCGCGCCGGGTCGTCGACCGCCTGGTCGGCTACACGATGTCGCCGCTCCTGTGGAAGAAGATCCGGTACGGACTCTCCGCCGGCCGCGTCCAGTCCGTCGCGCTGCGCCTCATCGTCGACCGCGAGCGCGAGATCCGGGCGTTCAAGGCCGAGGAGTACTGGAGCATCGACGCGCTCCTCGCGAACCACGCCGGGGAGGCATTCACCGCCGAGGTGATCCAGCACAAGGGTCACAAGATCCACATCACCACCGGCGAGGCGGCCGACAAGCATCGCGCGGCGCTCGCGGACGCGAAGTACGTCGTGAAGAGCCTCGAGAAGCGCGAGAGCTCGCGCAACGCGGCTCCGCCGTTCACGACCTCGACGCTGCAACAGGACGCCTCGCGGAAGCTCGGCTTCTCCGTGAAGCGAACGATGGTCCTGGCGCAGCAGCTCTACGAAGGAGTCTCCCTCGGCGACATGCCGATCGGACTCATCACCTATATGCGTACCGACTCGCTGCACGTGGCCGAAAGCGCGCTGCATCAGGCAAAGGACGTGATCACGAAGGAGTTCGGCGCCCAGTACGCGCTCGAGAAGCCGCGCCATTACAAGACGCGCTCGAAAGGCGCGCAGGAGGCGCATGAGGCGATCCGTCCGACGGACCTGGCCCGGACGCCGACGCACGCGAAGAAGTACCTCAAGCCGGATCAGCTGAGGCTCTACACGCTCATCTGGCAGCGGACCCTCGCGTCGCAGATGGCGCCAGCCCGATTCGAGAACACGCGCCTCGACGTCGATGCCGGTCCCTACGTGCTGCGCGCGAACGGACGACGCGTCACGTTCGACGGCTTCATCCGTGTCTACGCCGAAGGCACCGACGAGCCGGAGAAGGAGATCGCGCCGCTGCCCGAGGTCGTCGCCGGCGAGGATCTGAAGCTGCTCGCGCTCGACGCGGCGCAGCACTTCACGCAGCCACCGCCGCGGTTCACCGAGGCGTCGCTGGTGAAGACGCTCGAAGAGCACGGCATCGGACGTCCGTCGACCTACGCGCCGACGATCTCGACGCTCACCGGTCGCAAGTACGTGCGCAAGGAAGGCCGCGCGCTCGTGCCCGAGGACGTCGGCTTCGTCGTGACCGATTTCCTGAAGGAGCACTTCCCGGACATCGTCGATCTCGGTTTCACCGCGCGAATGGAGCTCGACCTCGACCGGATCGCCGGCGGCGAGACCGAGTGGGTCCCGGTCGTTCGCGACTTCTTCACGCCGTTCATCAAGCTCGTCGAGGAGAAGACGAAGTCGGTGAAGAAGTCGGACATCACCGAGGAAAAGACCGACCGCACCTGCCCCAAGTGCGGCCGCCCGGTGATCATCAAGCTCGGCCGGTTCGGTCGCTTCTACTCGTGCACCGGATTCAAGCGGACGAAGAAGGGCGAGCCGCAGCCGCCCGGCGCGTGCGACTACTCCGAGCCGCTCGAGGGACAGCTGGAGCCGCAGCTCGAGATCATCGAAGGCGAGATGTGCCCCGACTGCGGGAAGCCGCTCGCACGGCGCCGCGGCCGCTATGGCCCGTTCATCGGCTGCACCGGCTACCCGGACTGCAAGTACATCAAGAAGACGCAGGTGAAGACCGGCGTGATCTGCCCACTCTGCGGTCAGGGCGAGCTGGTCCAGCGCCGCGGCCGCGGGCGTTCGCTCTTCTACGGCTGCGAGCGCTACCCGGAATGCACATTCACGGCGCGCCAGCTGCCCGGCAAAGAAGCACCGGGCAAGGACGCGGCGTGAGGAACGTCGCCTGAGGGCGACGGAGGCGACCGCGAGCGACGTCCAGCGCTGGGACGAGCTGGTCGCAGCGACCGGACAGCCGCATGTCCTGCAGTCCGCGGCCTGGGGTGAGCTCAGGGCCGCCATGGGCTGGCGCGTGCGGCGCTTCATGCTCGACGGCGGCGTCGCGCAGGTGCTGCTGAAGTCACTGCCGCTCGGCCTCTCCGTCGCGTACGCGCCCCGCGGACCGCTCGTCGCTCCCGAGCGACTCGCCGACGCCATCGCCGCCGTGCGCGACGCGCTCCGGCAGGAGCGCTGCGCGAGCCTCCTGTGCGATCCAGAGGTGCCGGACGATCCGGCGGTGCGCGCCAGTCTCGCGCGTGCCGGCGTCCGCGCGTCGCCGGTGTTCGTGCAGCCGCGCCGTACGCTGCTCATGGACCTGTCGAAGACCGACGACGATCTGTTCGCGGCGATGCGCAAGAAGACGCGGCAGTACATCCACAAGGCGGAGCGCGACGGTGTCGTCACCGAAGAGACGCGCGACCTCGATCGGTTCATGACGGTGCTGGGCGCGGTCGGCCAGCGCGACCGGTTCGCGATCCGCTCGCGTGAGTACTTCGAGCAGCTGCTCGCGGCGTTCGGCGCCCGCGCGCTGCTGATGCTCGCGCGCATCGGTGTGGACGACGCGGGCGCGATGCTCCTCGTGCGGATGGCCGATCGCGCCTGGGAGCTGTACGGCGGTTGGAGCGGCGTGCACGCGGAGGCTCGTCCCTTCTACCTGCTCAAATGGCGCGCGATGCTGCGCATGCGCCAGCTCGGCGTTCGCCGGTACGACATGTACGGTCTCGCGGAGGGCGCGGACGATCCGCTCGCCGGAGTCGAGAACTTCAAGCTCGGGTACGGCGGCGATGTCGTCACCTGGATCGGCGCGCTCGAGACGCCGGTGCGGCCGCTGCTCTATCCGTTGTGGCAGCTCGGCGCGCGTCGGCGGCTCGCGCGCTCGGCCGCGTGACCGACGCTCCGCGCGGCTGGGACGACGCCGCGGCCCGCTCGCCGTGGGGTCACGTGCTGCAGTCGTCGGTGTGGGCCGCGGTGCGCGAACGTCAGGGCTGGCGCGCCGAGTACGTTCGGATCGGTGACGGACTGCCCGTCGCGCTCGTGCTCTGGAAGGCCGCGCTCGCCGGCCAGCGCATCGCGTACGTACCGCGCGGTCCGATCGTCGCCCCCGGCGACGGCGCCGGGCTCGCTCGCGCGCTCGCGCGTCTGGCGGATCTCGCGCGCGAGCGAGGCGCGGTGTTCCTCAAGGTCGATCCCGAGCTGGAATCCGCGTTCGCCGCGGAGCCGCTGCGCGCGGCCGGCTTCGTGCGCTCGCCACAGGACATCCAGCCGGTGCTCGCCACACTCGAGATCGACCTCGCTCCCGACGAGGACAGGCTCATGGCGGCGCTGGACAAGGACACGCGTTGGAGCGTGCGGCAAGGCCCGAAGCATGGCGTCGCAATGCGCGTGGTGAGCGACGATGCGGGACTTCGCGCGTTCTACGACCTCTACGCACTCACCGGCCAGCGCGCCGACTTCATCACGCGCACGCCCGAGTACTACGGGTCGGTCTGGCGCGCGCTCATCGACGCGCGGCTCGCGACGCTCCGTCTCGCCTATGTCGACGACGCTCCGGTCGCCGGCGCGATGACCTGGCGCTGTGGCGAGCGTGCCGTCTATCAGACGGGCGCCACGAACGACGCGGCGCGAAAGAGCCATGCCGCGTACACGCTGCTCTGGGAGTGCATCATCGGAGCGAAGCGGGAGGGCGCGAAGCGCTTCGACCTCGGCGGCATCCCGACCGACGTCGAGCGGAAGGACGATCCGATGTACGGGCCATATGTGTTCAAGCGCGGCTTCGGCGGCACGGTCCGGCGCTGGGTCGGGGCGCACGATGCCGTGCCGCGGTCGCTCGCGTACCGCGCGTATCTGCTGGCGGAGCCGGCCTACACGACCGCGCTGCGCCTCGTCGGCCGCGTGCGCGGGTGACGCCGTGAAGCTCGGCCCGCTGCTCGAGAGCGCGAAGATCCCGGTGCCGGCGGGCGCAGCGGAGCTCGATGTGCGCGCCATCGCCTACGACTCGCGCAAGGCTGCGCCTGGTTCGCTCTTCGTGGCGATCGGGGGATTCCATCGCGACGGGCATGACTTCGTGGCTGACGCGGTGAAGCAGGGCGCCGTCGCCGTGGTCGCCCAGCGCAAGCTCCGCGCGAAGGTGCCGGTCGCGATCGTGGCGGACAGCCGCGCCGCGCTCGCCGATCTCGCGGCCGAAGTGTTCGAGCACCCAACGCGAAAGCTGAAGCTCGTCGCGGTCACCGGTACCGACGGCAAGACCACGACCGTCCACCTCGTGTCGGACGTGCTCGACGCCGGTGGCGAGCAGACAGGTTTCGCGACGACGGTCGACTTCAAGGTCGCCGACCACCTGTGGGCGAACGACACCCGGCAGACCACGCAGGAGGCGGTCGAGATCCAGGAGTTCTTCGCCGAGCTGCTGGTCGCGGGCGGAACGTGGGGCGTGCTCGAGGCGACGTCGCACGCGCTCGCGCTGCGCAAGCTGCGCGGCTGCGAGGTGGATGTCGCCGTCTTCACGAACCTCTCGCCGGAGCACCTCGATTTCCACGGCACGCTACAGAGCTATCTCGAGGCGAAGGGCATCCTGTTCGAGATGCTTGGCCAGAGCGCCGACAAGGGCGTGCCGAAGACCGCCGTGCTCAACGCCGACGACCCGCACTGGCAGTACCTCGTCGATCGCGCCGGCGGCGCGAACGTGATCACGTACGGCATCGATGCGCACGCCGACATCCAGGGCACGGTGCTTTCGGCCGACGCGAGCGGATCGCGCGTGCGCGTCGAGGCGCGCGGCGAGACGATCGAGATCGCGCTGCCGCTGGTCGGTCGCTTCAACGTGCACAACGCGCTCGCCGCGATCGCCGCGGGTCTCGCGGCCGGCGTGCCGCTCGCGAAGGCGCGCGATGCGCTACAGCGCGCGAAGTCGGTCCGCGGCCGCATGGAGCGCGTCGACTGCGGGCAGCCATTCAGCGTGATCGTGGACTATGCGCATACGCCGGAGTCGCTCGACAAGGTGCTCGGCCTGCTGCGCCCGCTCACGAAGGGCCGGCTCATCGCGGTGTTCGGCAGCGCCGGCGAGCGGGACCGCGCCAAGCGGCCGCGGCTCGCCGAGGTCGCGGCGAAGCACGCCGACTTCTTCGTCATCACGCAGGAGGACCCGCGCCTCGAGGATCCGGCCGCGATCCTGGCCGAGATCGAAGTGGGTGCGACCGCGGCGGGGAAGGCGCGCGGCGCGGACTACGCTGTCATCGACGATCGCCGCGAGGCCGTGCGAGAGGCGATGCGGCGCGCGCAGGCTGGCGACACCGTGCTCCTGGCCGGCAAGGGCCACGAGGGCTCGATCATCGTCGGCGAGGAGAAGCGACCGTGGGACGAGGCCGCGGCGGCGCGCGACGTGCTCCGCGAGCTCGGCTTCGCGGCATGACGCGGCAGCGCTCGACGCGTGGCTCTCGCGGTGCGGGACTCGCGCAGACGCGGGCGCTGGCCGAGCACAGCGCCGCGCTTGTCCCGCAGCTGCGCGCCGAGATCGGCGTGCCCGCGCGGCCGAACGGCCGACCGGCGCTCGTCATGCTCATGGGCTTTCCGGGAGTGGGGAAGACGCACTGCGCGCGGCTTCTCGCCGCCCGACTCGGTGCCGCGCACGTGGCGACCGACCACCTGCGCAGCCGCCTCTTCATCGCGGCGTCGTACGCGGACGAGGAGAATCACGCGGTATTCGCGTTGGCGGAGGCGCTGGTGGATGAGCTTCTGGCCGAGGGGCATGTCGTCGTGCTCGACGCGACGAACCTCGTCGCGCGGTATCGCGCTCCGATGGAGCGCGTGGCGAGCCGTCGCGGCGTTCGAGTGCTGCATGTCCTCGTCGTCGCGGACGATGCAGACGCGCGAGCTCGCCTCGCGGCGCGGTCCGTCGCGCGGTCCGACAGCGATCACTCCGACGCCGACGTGGCCGTGTACGACCGGATGCGCCGGCGCGGCTTCGAGGCGCCGGCCAGCTTCGTCGAGCTGCGGAACGGACCGGACCTCGCCGCGGAGATCGAGCGCGTCGCGGCGAGCCTGCCGTGAGGCGTCACGCGCGCGGGCTCGTGTTCGGCGCGATCGCGATCGCCCTCGTCATCGGCTACGGCGTCCTTGGCTCGCGCGCGGCGCCGCTCGTCTTCCTTCCGGCAGGTACGCCGACGCCAAGTCCGACGAAGCCGGTCAGCGCGGTTCCTGCGCCGCAGGTGCCGGGCACGATCGCCTTCGCGCTACGCGGCGACGTGTACATGCTGCGTGATGGCAAGTACGTGAGCGTGACGTCCGACGCGCGTTCGATCCAGCCGAACCTTTCCGAGGACGGGCGGACGCTGTTGTTCGTGCGCGCCGAGGCGATCAACGGGAAGCGCGACGTCGACGGCCAGGTCACGCCCGCGATCCTTCGTTACACCGACATCGTGAAGAAGGACCCGAGCGGCGGACCCGAGTCGATCGTGCTCTCGGGCCTCCTCCTTGCCGCGCCGAGCGGCTTCCACAGCGTCGCGTGGTTCAGCGGACCGGCGCTGTCGCCATCCGGGAAGCAGTTCGCCGTGACGACCGACGCCGCGAGTGGCCCGTCGGATCTGGAGATCTTCGACGCGCAGACCGGCAAGCGCGCCTTACTCCTCTCGCAAGGCTCGAACCTGGCCGACCCGGCGTGGTCACCCGATGGCAAGATGATCGCCGTGACCTCGTACACGCTGGGCGAGCCGCGCGTCCTGCTCGTGCCGTCGGACGGCCGCGCGGCGGCGCCACTCGCGATCAAGGGCACGAGCGGCGAGTCCTATCGACCGTCCTATTCGCCCGACGGCGTCTGGATCACGTACACGCTGCGCCACGAGGGCAGGAACGACGTGCACGCCGTCGAGGTGAAGACCGGAAAGGACGTCGCGCTGACCAGTGACGGGAAGAGCTGGAACGGCGTGTTCTCGCCGGACGGGAAGCAGATCGCCTTCCTGCGCGAGAGCGGTGGGCTCATCGACCTCTACACGATGGACGTTGCCGAAGCGCTCGTCGGCGGCCCGGTCCGCGCGGCGGTGAAGCTCACGCGCGGCGAGGGGATCGACGGCGACAGCCGGCCGGCCTGGGGACGCTGACCTAGATGAACTCCGCCTAGACCAGGCGCTTGCGGATCTGGGCCGAGACGAAGTCCATCGTGGCCACGACGACCACGATCATGAAGATGATCAGACCGGCTGCGCCGTACTGCGACAGGTTGATCGCCTGGAACAGGTCGAGGCCGATGCCGCCGCCGCCGACGAGACCGAGGATCGGCGCGAGGCGGACGTTCGTATCGAGCCGGTAGATCGTGAACGAGATGAACGGATTCGTGATCTGCGGGAGGACCGCGGCCCAGATGACCTGCAGGCGGTTCGCGCCGGTCGCGGTGATGGCCTCCGGCGGGCCTGCGTCGATGCCCTCGATGGCTTCCGAATACAGCTTGCCCATGACGCCGATGTTGTGGAACGCGAGCCCGAAGACGCCCGCCGCGTTGCCCGGTCCGAAGATCGCGAGAAGCACGATCACGACGATGAGGACGTCGATCGAGCGGATGATCGTGAACATCACGCGTACGACCGCGTAGATCGCCGCCGTGATCGGGTTGCCGGTCATGATGTTGCGCGCTCCGAGGAAGGAGAGCGGTATCGAGACGACGACCGCGAACGCCGTGGCCATGATGCCGAGGAAGATGGTCTCGATCATCTTCCACCACGCGGTGTCACGGAACGTCTCGAATTCGTCGCGCGGCGACATGATCGAGAAGTCCCACTGGAAGAGGAGCGCGATCCGGTTGATCACGTACTGCACGTTCGCGCGCCCGGTGTCGATGTTCGTGATCTGCAGACCGATGTAAACGACGAGCAGCACCGCCGCGATGACCGAGAGTCTCCGCCAGTCGGTGAGCGGATTCCGCTGAAGCTCGGGGGGTACCGGCAGGCCGCGACTGGTGAAGTACTCGGCCACTAGCGGTCCGGCAGGCCGAGCCGCGCCGACGCCGTCTCCGCGTCGTCGGCGAGCACGCGCGCCGCGGCCTCGGCCCCCGAGAGTCCCTGAGTGGTGCCGGGGCCGATCTCGACCTCTTCCGCATCCTCGCCGTAGATGTCTTTGAAGCGTCGCTCGTCGATGTTGGCGGGATCCCCGTCGAAGGCGACCTTGCCGCCCTTCAGCGCGATGACGCGCGTGCCGTACCTCCGTGCGAGCGACAGGAAGTGCAGCGAGCAAACGACGGTGATGCCGTCCCTTTTGTTGATCTCCTCGAGGTACTTCATGACCGAATGGCTGGTCGCGGGGTCGAGGCTCGCGACCGGCTCGTCCGCGAGCATCAGCTCCGGCTTCTGCATGAGCGCGCGGGCGATGCCGACGCGCTGCTGCTGTCCGCCGGAGAGCGCGTCGGCGCGGCTGAAGGCCCGGTCGGCGATGCCGACGCGGCCGAGGTTCTCGAACGCGGCGGCGACGTCAGATGACATCGGGCGGGAGGCAATGGTCCGCCAGGTCGACGTGTACCCGAGACGACCGGCGAGCACGTTGCTGAACACCGAGCTACGGCGCACCAGATTGAACTGCTGGAAGATCATTCCGATGCGCCGCCGCGCGTGGCGGATGGCGACGCGATCCGCGGCCGTCACATCGATGCCATCGAACACGACCGTCCCGGACGTCGCGTCGACGAGACGGTTGACGCAGCGCAGCAGCGTCGACTTGCCCGAGCCCGAAAGGCCGATGAGGACGACGAACTCGCCACGCTGGATGTCGAGCGAGATGCCGTCGAGGGCGCGCGTGCCGCTCGGATAGGTCTTCACGAGATCTTTGATGGATACGATCGGCGGCATCCGCGGCAGTCTAGGGAAAGAACGAAGGCCGCCGGTGTTCCCGGCGGCCCTCATCGATAGACGCGGTCCGCGTGGCTAGGGGGCCTTGCTCGGCGACGGCGACGGGGTCGCGGCCGGTCGCGGCGTGTTCTTCGCGAGCGACGCGACGTCCACGCCCGCGAGCTTGGCCGCTTCCTTCATCGGGTCATAGAACTTCGCGTCGATCTCCTGCATGCCGTCCCACTGGAACAGCGCGGTGAACCGCGTCTTCCCGTCATCGGTCTTGCTGTACGCGATAAGGGCGTCCTTCACGGTCTTGCCGAGGTCGTTCGGGAAGTCCTTCTGCAGCGCGACACCGTCATTCGGAATGGGACCGGCGGTGTCGATGACCTTCGTCTTGGTCTTGATGTCGGGGTTCGCGGCGACGAGCTGGTCGCGGACGTCGATGAACGTCGCCGCGCCATCGACGTTGCCCTGATAGACGGCGAGCGCGGCTTGCGGGTGACCGCCGGCGAAGATGATGCCGTTGGCCGCGAAGAAGGTCTTGGGGTCCTGACCGGTCTTGTTCTTGATCGTCAGCGTCGGATACACGTAGCCCGAGGCGGACAGCGTGTCGACGAACGCGAACTTCTTACCCTTGAGCCCAGCCAGATCGGTGATGCCGCTGTCCGAGCGGACGATGATCTGCGACTGGTAGGTCGTGCTGGGCACCTTCGTGCCGTCGAGCTTGGTCTCGTTGCGCACCGCGGCGAGGACCGGCGAGCCGCAGCCGCGCTCGAGCAGCAGGGTCATCTGCAGTGGCGCGAAGAAGCCGACGTCGATCTGTCCGGAGCACATGCCCTCGACCTGCGCGGCGTAGCTGCTCATGACCGAGACCTTCCACGCCAAGCCGGTGGCACGCTCGAGGGCGGCCTTGATCGCATTGCCGTTCGTCGCGATCGTCGCCGCCTCCTGAGAGGGCGTGAACGCGAGAACGACGGGACGGTCGAACGAGCCGATACGTGGTCCGGTGCTGGCCTTCGCTGTAGCGGTGGCCGTCGGCGGCGTTGCGGTCCCGCTGCAGGCGGCGATCACCAGGCCCGCGGCCAGCGCCCACCCGAGCGGACCGCGGAGCGTGCGTCGCATGAGTCCCCTCCTTCTAATACTGGAAGCGTCTTTATGATAGGTCGCGACGTGACCTTCCTCACCAAGCTCGCGGCGTCATCGCGAGCGCGGGACAGCATCGTTTGCGTGGGTCTCGACCCTGAACCCGATCTCATCCCCGAGGTGCTCGGCTCAGGACCGCAGGCCGCGCTGCGCTTCCTCCGGAAGGTGATCCGCGCCACGTCCGAGTACGCCTGCGCATACAAACCGAACCTCGCGTTCTACGAGCGTTACGGGAGCGCGGCCTTCGATGTGCTCGCGCTGACACTGCAGGCCATCCCCGACGATATTCCGGTCGTGCTCGATGCGAAGCGTGGCGACGTCCCGAACACCTCCGCCGCGTACGCGGACGCGCTGTTCGACTCCTTCCACGCGGATGCGGTGACCGTCGCGCCGTACCTGGGTATGGACAGCATCGAGCCGTTCTGCACCGAGGGCCGTTACGCGCTCGTGCTCGCGCGCACGAGCAATCCCGGGGCGGGCGACGTTCAGGACCTGATCGTCGAGGAGCGACCGCTGTACGAGCATGTCGTCGAGCGCAGCGTCGCCTCGTTCGCAGCCGACGCGTGCGGGTTCGTGGTCGGCGCGACGTATCCCGAAGAGGCGCGTCGCATCCGCGAGCTCGCGCCCGACCGCCTCTTCCTCATGCCCGGTGTCGGCAGCCAGGGGGGCGACGTCGCGACCGCGATCCGCGCCGCGCTCGACGCGCGCGGCGGCGGCGTTCTGCCCTCGGCCTCGCGGTCGATCATGTACGCGTCGTCCGGCGCGGACTTCGAATCCGCGGCGGCGTCCGCGGCTCGCGCGCTGCGCGATGCGGCGAACGCGGCCCGCGCCGCCGCGGTGGAGCGCCGCTGATGTTCGGCATCGGCGCCGAGGAGCTCATGCTCGTCCTCATCGTCGCGCTCCTGGTGCTCGGACCGGAACGCCTACCGCGCGTGGCGCGCGATGTCGGCCGCGTCGTGGGCGAGCTGCGCCGCACCTCGGACGAGTTCCGCGAGGAGTTCCTGAACGCCGACAAGTACCTGGAGAAGCAGCCGAGCGCGCCCGCGGCGGTAGCGGAGCCGGCTCCAGCGGCCACCCTTGCGACGACGCCGACCGATCCGAACGAGACCGCCTTCGACCGCGAGATGCGCGAAGCGCGCGAGCGGCTCGCGGCCGCGCGGGAAAAACCGGCGTCGTGAGGCGGCGATCGACGCCTGCGTCACCTATACTGGTGACGTTGAGCGCCCGAGTGGCGCTCTTTTCACGCCCGGAGGAATAGCTCAAAACAGATGCGTTTGACGTCGTGGCTGGTCGCGCTCGTGGCCGTGCTCGCGGTCTTCGTGGACATACCGAAGCACCAGTTCTCGTTCCCCTTCAACTGCCCGGGCGTCTGCGTGAAGATCGGCGACTTCCAGATCAATCAAGAGATCAAGACGCATCTCGGGCTCGACCTGCAGGGCGGCACGCAGCTCATCCTTCGCCTGCAGTACGAGAAGCTGCCGACCGGCTCGAACGCCACGCAGGCCGAGCTTCAGAACCAAGCGATCCGCGTCATCGAGAACCGCATCAACTCGCTCGGCGTCTCGGAGCCCGTGATCCAGGGCCTCGGAACCGACAAGATCCTGCTCGAGCTCCCCGGCATCGATGATCTCCAGCAGGCAAACGACGTGGCGACACGCCAGGCGTTCCTCGAGGTCAAGGTCCCGGACAAGGACAACCCCGGAAAGTACCTGTCGCTGGTTCCGCCGCTCACCGGCGCGGACCTCAACCCGAACGGCGTGTACGTGACATTCCAGAACGGCACGAAACCAGTGGTCCACTTCGAATTCAAGGGCGCCGCGAGCGACCGCTGGGTGCAGCTCTCGAAGGACTACCTGAACAAGCCGGTGCAGATCACCCTCGACGGCAAGGAGGTCTCCGCGCCGGTGATCCAGACCGTGTTCACCTCGGGCGTGGGGATCATCGAGGGGAACTTCACGACGAAGAGCGCGAACGAGCTCGCGATCCAGCTGAAGTCGGGTTCGCTGCCGGTGCCGCTCGAGGTGATCCAGTCGTCGCGCGTCGAGCCGACGCTGGGGCGCGACTCGGTGAACCGCAGTCTCGTGGCGGGCGCGATCGGCCTGCTGCTCGTCGCGTTCTTCATGATCGCCTACTACCGCCTGCCGGGCGCGATCGCCGTTCTCGCGCTCCTGTACTACACGGCGCTCACGTACGCGATCTTCCGTCTGGTCCCGGTGACGCTCACGCTCGCGGGCATCGCCGGCTTCATCCTGTCGATCGGCATGGCCGTCGACGCGAACGTGCTCACCTTCGAGCGCCTCAAGGAAGAGCTGCGCGCGGGCAAGTCCCTGCGCGCGGCGGTGGAGGAGGGACGTCGCCGAGCGTTCCCATCGATCCTCTACTCGAACCTGGCGACGATCATGACCGCCGGCATCCTCTTCTGGTTCGGGACCGGAACGGTGAAGGGATTCGCGCTCACGCTCGCGATCGGTGTCGGCGTGTCGTTCTTCACCGCGGTCATCGTCACGCAGATGTTGCTGCACGCCGCGATCGAGGCGAGCTCACTTCGTCGACGTCGCTTGTACGGCGTCGAGGAGAAGGCGCCTGACGCTCGCGCGGCGGGCGCGCCGGTGGCGGTCGTCTGATGGTGAAGTTCGTCGAGCGCAAATGGTGGTACTTCGCCTTCTCCGGGCTGCTCATCGTTCCCGGCCTGATCTTCCTCCTGCTCGGCGGTCTGAAGCCGGGCATCGAGTTCAAGGGCGGCACGCTGCTCGACGTCCGCTTCGACACGCCGCCGACGGTCGCCGAGGTGACCGCCGTCATGAAGGACCAACTGAAGCACGATGAGGCGATCGTGCAGGGCGCCGAAGGCGGGCGCATCGAGATCCGGACGTTCGAGATGAAGCCGGACGAGCAGACGGCGACCGAGGTCGCGCTCCGCGAGAAGTTCGGCGCGAACATGAAGGACCTCAACCCCTCGACCGTGAGCCCGTCGTTCAGCGGCGAGCTCATCGACAACGCGGTGCGGTCGATCGCGCTCGCGTCGGTGCTCATCGTGCTGCTCATCGCGTACGCCTTCCGAAACTTCGGCTGGGGCGCTTTCCGCTACGGCATCGCGGCGATCATCTCGCTCCTTCATGACGCCGCGGTGGTGCTCGGATTCTTCGCGGCCCTCGGTTTCTTCTTCAACGTCGAGATCGACAGCCTCTTCGTGACGGCCGTGCTCACGATCATCGGTTTCTCGGTGCATGACACGATCGTCGTGTTCGACCGGATCCGCGAGAACCTGCGGCTGAACCCCGGCGAGGCGCTAAACCCGGTCATCAACTTCTCGATCATGCAGACGCTGGCGCGGTCGGTGATCACGTCGTTGACGGTCGTCCTGACGCTGCTGGCGCTGTACCTATTCGGCGGATTCTCGATGCGCAACTTCGCGCTGGCGCTCCTGGTAGGGATCGTATCCGGCACCTATTCGTCCATCTTCAATGCCAGCCAGATCGTGTCGCTGTGGCAAGAGGTGGAGGATCGGCTCCGCCATCGCGCCACTCCCGCGCCCGCGTAAAGCGCAACTACTGCACGACTACCGCGGCGTGGCGCTCTGCGCCACACGCCAAGCAGATGACGGCAGCGAATAGCTGCCGGAATACACTTTCCTAGATGTTCGGGCTGAACCTCATCCCGCCGCTCGTACGCACCGCGATGTCGATGCTCATCATCGGTGGCCTCGTCGGATACGTTGGCACGGCCTTCACGACGACGCTGGTCGCGGACTCGGGCATCCTGACCGGGGCCGGCGAGCCGACCGTCGCGCACAAGTACCTGATCGCCATGCTGCAGCGCCAGTCGGAGAGCCTCTCGCAGCTCAGCCCGTCCAGCGACGTCGTGTCGCGCGCGCTCGCACAGCAGAACATCTCGCAGCAACGGCAGGACGTGAAACCGCTGACCGTGACCTACCTCGGCGGGGCCTCATCGGGTCGGATCAGCGTCGCGATCTACGCCGTGGAGCTCCAGGCCGAGGACGGGCAGTACCAGTTCGGCTCCTTCGCCATCACGATCGTCGGCGGCCGGGTGTTGCGCGTTGAGTAGCGCCAGCGCACCTGGCAGCGGTGCGATGAACAGCGCCCGCGCGGCGCTGATCCTCGCGACGTTCCTCGGTGGGCTCGTTGTCGGCGTCGTCGTCTACGCCGTGACGGACAAGAGCGCCGACGCGAATCCCTACGCCAGCCTGCCGCCGGCGGGCGAGCCTGCGGTGACCGCCGAGGTGGCGCGCGCGGTGTCGAACAACGACTCGAAGGGTCTCGCCAACGACATGGATATGGAGGTCCTGCAGCAGCTCAAGACGGCGATCGAACCCTTGGTGGACATCCGATCTATTAAGTTCCTGGGGGCGGTGGAGAAGAATGGTCGCGTTCTCGCCGCGTATGTCGCGGGTGGCCGCACCAGCGACGGTACGGACATCCTCCGGGGATTCGTCCTCCGCGTCGCGGGCGGCCAGATCGTTGGGGTGAACTAGATGGCGAGCGTGCAGTCGGCACTCGGCACGACGGCGTACGTGCTGGATCACAACAAGAAGCGCCTGCTGATCCTGTTCATCGTGGTCGGCGGCGCGATCGGCCTGTACGGGATCCGCGGCATCTTCCAGGGGATCCTCGACATGATCGGGCAGGCCCCACAGCTGCTCGTCCTGTTGCTCTTCTACTCGTTCATGATGATCGTCCAGTTCGGCGCGCTCATGTGGTTCATGTCGCGGCCCCGCACCTACACCGTGACGCCGGACAAGCCGCAGATCGGCCTCTCCTTCGAGAACTACCGCGGGCAGCCCGACCTGCTCGAACACGCGAAGAGCCTCGTCCGGATCCTGAAGGGCGTGAAGACGTTCCAAGAGCGCGGCGGCGAGATGCCACAGGGGATGCTGCTCGCCGGGCCGCCAGGCACGGGCAAGACCTTCCTCGCCGGCGTTATGGCGGCCGAAGCGAACCTGCCCTTCATCTACGTGGATGCATCGAGCATCACGGGCATGTTCATGGGCATGGACGTTTTCATGGTCATCTCTCTCTTCCGAAAGGCCCGCGGCCTCGCACGGAAGTACGCGACACCTGGCCAGGCAGGCTGCTGCATCCTGTTCTTGGACGAGTTGGATTCGATCGGTCTGACACGCGGTGGCATGGGGAGCAATCAGGCGATGATGGGTCCGATGGGCATGATGGGCGGCCGCAGCCTGGCGCTCAACACGATGCTCAACCAGATGGACTCGCTCGGAAAGCATGTCGAGGATCGGCTGAGCCGTAAGATCGCGCGCTGGTTCGGCTTCATCCGCGGACCCGTACCGCCGAAGCCGGTCGTGTTCGTCATCGGCGCCACCAACCGGCCCGACGTGCTCGACCCGGCCCTCGTGCGAGCCGGCCGTCTCGACCGCAAGCTCATGGTCTACGAGCCGGATGGCGAGGGCCGCAAGGACATCCTCCAGCACTACCTGCGCCTCAAGGCACACGACCCTGAGATCTCGGTCGATCTCATGGTCGCGGACTCCATCGGCTGGACGCCGATCGACCTGAAGACCGTCATCAACGAGGCGCTCATCGTCGCGCACGATGCCGGGCGCGAGTACCTGACGTACAAGGACTGGCTCACCGCGCGTGACGCGCGCCTCCTCGGCATCAAACAGCCGATCCTCAGCATGTCAGCGCATGACCGGCGGACCATCGCCTACCACGAAGCCGGTCACGCGATCGCGTCGCACTACCTCAACAAGGACGACCGCATCCAAAAGGCATCGATCATCCGCATGGGCGACGCATATGGTGTCGTCATGCCCACACCGAAGCTCGAGCGCCATCAGCTTCACGCTGAAGAGATCGAGAACGACATCATGGTGTCGCTCGGGTCGAGGGCCGTCGAAGAGATCATCCTGAAGACGAAGACGGCGAACGCCTCGTCCGACCTGCGCAACGCGACGAACCGAGCGCTCGCATACGTCGGGACGTGGGGCATGGGCTCAACGTTGCTGGCGTTCCCGCCGAGCGCCGCGGGCGCTCCGCCACAGGTGCTCTCGCTTGCCGACAAGCTGCTGGAGGGTCTCTACGAGGAGACCAAGCGCCTCATCCGCGAGAAGGAATACGCGGTCCACGCGATCGCCGGTCAGCTGCTCCAGCGTGGCGAGCTCATCGGTCCCGAGCTGGACGAGATCTTCGAGGCCGCCGACCTGTCGAACCCCGAGATGGCGAAGGAGTTCCAGCGCCGCCCGGTGCACCTGCCGAAGATGTCCGACCTCATGAAGAAGGAAGAGCAGCCACCGGAAGTGGCCGTCGTTCCGGTCGCCGCATCGGATATCCCGGGCCAGCCGACCCCGCCGGCGCCGCCGGAGGGCTAACGCGCGTACGCCTTCGCGAGCTGCGCGAGGGTGACGAAGCGAAGCGGCCCGGCATCGCGGTCGTAGCGGTACGGATCGAAGGCGCGGAACAGCGCCTCGATCGCCGCGCGCTCGGTGGCGTCGATCGTCCCGGGGTGGCTGACCACCGTGAGCGCTCGTTTCTGCGCCTGTGGCTGACCCGGCGGCGCGATCATGCGCAGATCCGCCTGCGCGATCGCGCCGATCGAAGTCGTGGTCTGGCCGTACGTGTTGCCGGCGATGGTCGGCGCCTCGAGGAGGGGAAGGTCGCCGGCGGCGTTCGCGTCATCACGCGCCGGGTAGTACGGCTGCGCATCGGCGGCGAGGGTCCACGGCAGCTGCAGGCGACCGAACGGCCCGGCCGGCGTCGCGCTGCAGTCGGCCGTGAAGCCGAGGGCCGCGACCGCGCGAAGGTTCGCCGCGTTAGCGAACAGGCCACCGCCACGGAACGAGCTCGGCTTCGGCAGTCCGTGCTCGGCCATGAGCCGGAGCGAGTAGTCCACGAGCGTCCGGGTCTCCGCTTCGCTGTACGCGGTGAGCGGGACGTCGTACCCGTCGCTGCGACCGGCCCAGTTCGGTGCCGTGCGCGGCACGAGACCCGCCGCGCGAACGAAGTCGGTCCACATGTGAACGTGCAGCGCGACCTCGTCGCCCTTCGCGACGCGACCCCTGGTCCACGCAAGCATCGCATCGGCGCGGGCGGTGCTGACCTGCGTCGTGGTCCAGACGCGCGGATTCCACATGACCGTCATCGGCAATCTGAGCGCGTCCGCGATCGCCGCGGTGTTCGCCATCTCGGCGTCGCCGGCCGCGTCACCTTCGAAGTCGAGCGTCCAGACGACGTATTCGGGCGCGGACAGGACGAACGTCGGCGCGTCGATCACCGTGTCGGTCCCGTCACGCAGCCTGACGATGAATTCCACGGTCTGCTCGCCGACAGTCGCGCCATCCAGCGGCAGGACCCCGACCCAGTCCGAGGGGCCGGCGGGCGCCAAGTCGACGGTGCGTCCGGTCAATCGGAGTCGCGCGCGCGGCTGCCCGGGCGCGGCGTCGACGTGCGGGATCGTGATCGAGATCCGCGCGTCGTCACGCGATAGACCGTCGGCCAGCGTGTACCAGCGCCGGGCGACGACTCCCTTGGCACCGACCGGCCGCGCTGCGAGGCCGTCCAGCCTCGCCGTCGGGGCCGAGCCCGTGGGGGTGGCCGATGCGCGGGTGGTCGCCGACGGTGCCGCCGTAGACGTGGCCGGGGCACACGCCGACGCCGCGATCAAGACAGCAGGGATGAGCACGATCAAGCGCACGACGACCTCATCGTACGTGGATGGCATGAGAAACTTGTGCGTGAGATGAGCCTCATCCCTGTACGCCGCTGGATCCTGCCGAACCCTGTGGACCTGGTCGCCCCCGACGGCATCCCGCCGCTCGTTGCGCGCGTCCTGGCGGCTCGGGGCATCGAAACCGGCGACATGGCCGATTTCATCGCGGCGCGGGCAGTCGAGAACGGGCCGCCGATGCTCGATCTGGACCGGGCGGTCGATCGTCTCCGTCGTGCGCTCGCGGCCCGCGAGCGCATCGTCGTCTACGGGGACTACGACGTCGACGGCATCGCCGGCTCGGCGATCCTCGTGCGTGCCTTCCGGCAGCTCGGCATCGTGGTCGCGGCGTACATCCCGAACCGCTACGAAGAGGGGTACGGGCTCAACGAGGAGGCGCTCCGGAAGCTCGCCGCCGACGGCGCGCGCGTGATCGTGTCGGTGGACTGTGGCGTCACGGCGGTGCGCGAGGCGGCGCTCGCGCGCACGCTGGGCCTCGACCTGATCATCACCGACCACCACCACCCGCCGGTCGAGCTTCCCGATGCGTTCGCGGTCGTGAACCCGCGCCGCCCCGGCGACGTGTCGCTCGACAAGGAGCTTGCGGGCGCAGGGGTCGCGCTGATGCTCGCGCGCCGGCTGCTCGGCGAGCTCGGCTTCGCGCTCCGCCGCGACGAGCTCATGCAGCTCGTGGCGCTCGCGACGGTGGCCGACGTGGTGCCGCTGCGCGCGGGGAATCGCGCGCTCGTCCGCGCCGGGCTCGAAGCGCTGAACCGCGCGCCGATCACCGGCGTGCGCGCGCTCGTCGAGCGTTCCGGGCTCAAGCTCGGGCACGTGAACGCCGCTGACAACGGGTACGTCCTCGGCCCGCGGCTGAACGCCGCGGGCCGTATCGCCGACGCCGAGGAGGCGCTGCGCCTGCTGCTCAGCGAGGACGCGGAAGAGGCGAAGGTCCTCGCTGAGAACCTCGAGAAGAAGAACGCCGAGCGACAAGACCTGACGCGTCAGGTCGTGAAGGGCGCGCGCGAGCGCGCCGAGGAGCGGCCGGAGGCGTGGGCGACCGTCGTCGCGGATCCCGCGTGGCCCGCCGGCATCGTCGGGCTCGCGGCGTCGCGGCTGGTGGAGGACCACGGCCGTCCCGCGGTGGTGATCGCGATCGACGGCGAGGAGGGCAAGGGCTCGTGCCGCTCGATCTCGTCGGTGCACATCGCCGCGGCGCTCGACGAGTGCGATGACCTGCTCGCGAGGCACGGCGGTCACGCGATGGCCGCGGGCTTCTCGATCGCGCGCGAGAACATCCCGGCGTTCACCGACCGCCTGGACGAGGTCGTGCGTCGCAGGCTCGGCGGCGTGCGCCCGATACCGTCGCTGCGCGTCGATGCGGAGATCGAGCCGGACGCGCTCACGTCGCGGCTCGCGCTCGAGCTCGCGTCCCTCGAGCCATGCGGAGCCGGCAACCCGCGTCCGCACCTGCTGCTACGGAACGTGAAGGTGTTCGGCATCCGCCAGGTCGGCGCGGACTCCGATCACCTTCGGTGCAAGATCACCGTCGGTCGCTTCACGTTCGACGCAATGGCCTTCCGTCGTGGCGAGCACGTGGACGCGATGACCGACGCCGGCGTCGTCGACGCGGTGGTCACCGTCGGCGCCGGGCTGCGCGGCTTCGTCGAGCTCGAGCTGCGCGACTTCGGACCCGTCGGTACCGCCGACCGGATGCGGCTGGAAGCGGTGGTGGCCTGATGGCGGAGCGCGCCACGATCACCTCGCGGATCGTCGGCATCACCGAACGCCTGCGGGCGCAGCGTCACGGTGCCGTAGACGTGGAAGGCATCGTGAAGGAGATGCTGCGTCACTACCCGGACGGTGACGCGGAGCTCGTTCGGCGCGCTTACGCGTATGCCGCCGAGGCGCACGCCGGCCAGAAGCGCGTGTCGGGTGAGCCCTACATCACACACCCCGCCGCGGTGGCGATGCTCATCGCCGAGCTCGGCATGGAGGCGGCGACCGTCGCCGCGACCCTCCTGCACGACGTGCCCGAGGACACCCCGCGAACCGTCGAGGACATCCGCCTCGAATTCGGCGACGAGATCGGCCGCCTCGTCGAGGGCGTCACGAAGCTCGGCCGCCTGCAGGGACAATCTCGTGACGCGCATCAGGCCGAGAACATCCGCAAGATGTTCCTCGCGATGGCGGACGACCTCCGCGTCGTGATCATCAAGCTCTGCGACCGGCTCCACAACATGCGCACGCTCGCGCCGCTCCCGCCCGAGAAGCAGCAGCGCATCGCGCGCCAGACGATCGAGATCTACGCGCCGCTGGCCCATCGCCTCGGCATCTGGCAGATCAAATGGGAGCTCGAGGACCTGGCATTCAAGTACCTCGAGCCGGAGCAGTACAAGGAGGTCGCGGAGCACCTCGCCGCGCGGCGCCAGGTCCGCGAGCGTTCCATCGACCAGGCCATGAAGACCCTGGCGAGCGAGCTCGAGAAGGCCGGCATCCGCGCGGAGCTGTCCGGTCGCGCGAAGCACCTCTGGTCGATCGCGCAGAAGATGCGCCGCAAGGGCGTCGGATTCGACGAGGTCTACGACCTGCTCGCGATCCGCGTGATGGTCGCGGACGTGCCCGCCTGCTACGCGGCGCTCGGTGTCGTGCACACGCTCTGGCCACCGATCCCCGGGCAGTTCGACGACTACATCGCCGTGCCCAAGGCGAACCTCTACCAGTCGCTGCACACCGCGGTCATGGGCCCCGGCGGTCAGCCGCTCGAGATCCAGGTGCGCACGCAGGAGATGCACGCCCTCGCGGAGTACGGCATCGCGGCGCACTGGCGGTACAAGGAGGGCGGCAAGGCCGACCGCGATCGCGATTACGAGTCGAAGCTCGCGTGGGTGCGGCAGCTGCTCGAGTGGCAGCACGACGTCGCCGACGCCCAGGAGTTCGTCGAATCGCTGAAGGTCGACGTCTTCCAGGACGAGGTATTCGTCTTCACGCCGAAAGGCGAGGTGAAAGCCCTGACCGCGGGCGCGACGCCGATCGACTTCGCGTACCGCATCCACACCGACGTCGGTCACCGCACGATCGGCGCGAAGGTGAACGGTCGCATCGTGCCGCTCGATCACCGCCTGCAGTCGGGCGACATCGTCGAGATCGTCACGAGCAAGGCGGCGCGCGGCCCGTCGCGCGACTGGATCGGCATGGTCCGCACGCCGGGCGCGCGCGAGAAGATCCGGCAATGGTTCAAGCGATCCGAGCGGGACGAGAACATCACGCACGGCAAGGAGCTGCTCGATCGCGAGCTGAAGCGCCTCGCGCAGCGGGAGCTCGGCGATCTCTCCGACGAGGACCTGCGCCGCGTCACCGAGGCGCTGAACATGCACGATGTCGACACGCTCTTCGCCTCGCTCGGCTACGGCGAGGTCACCGCCGCGCAGGTCGTCATGCGGCTGGGCATCGTCGACGACGCGCAGCAGCAGCTTCCGGGATCGGCACCGCCGCTGCCCCCGACGACCTCCCGGGGCGGCGTGACCGTGAAGGGCGTGGACGATCTCCTGGTGCGGTTCGCGGTCTGCTGCAATCCGGTGCCGGGCGATCCGATCGTGGGCTACATCACGCGCGGCCGCGGCGTGACCGTGCACCGCACGGACTGCGCGAACGTGAAGGCGAGCTCCGAGAAGGAGCGGCACGTCGAGGTGGAGTGGGAGAGGACCGCGGCGCGCACGTATCCGGTCGCGATCCGCATCGAGGGTTGGGATCGCGACGGCTTCCTCCGCGACGTGGCGGCGGTCATCAGCGAGAACCAGGTCGCGCTCGTCGCGCTCTCGGCGCTCGCGAACCCCGACAAGAGCGCGACGGTCAACGCGACGCTCCAGGTCACCAGCGTCGAGCAGCTCTCACGCGTGCTCGCGAAGCTCGAGGGCGTGCGCGACGTGTTCAGCGTTCATCGCGACGGCCACTAGGACGCGCACGGCGCTCAGCCGCGCGCTTCCATAGACTCGGAGGCCATGTCCGAAGCGATCTGGAAACGCCGTTTCCGCGCGCCTGTGGTGATGTTCCCGACGTGGGCGCGCGATAACCCGGATCGGCTGCTGTACCTCTCGAATGTCGCCGGCAGGTTCGAGGTCTACGCCTGGGACAAGAAGACCGGCGAGCGTCGTCAGGTCACCGACCGCTCCGAGGGCACCGGTTACCGGGTGCCGAGTCGGCTCGATCCACGCGGCGAATGGATCTGGTGGTTCGACGACGAGAAGGGCAACGAGCTCGGTCGCTGGGTGCGCGAGCCGTGGCAGGGCGGGTCGCGCGAAACGATCGCGCCGCAGCTCGCGCCCGCGTACAGCGGCCGGATCGCGATCAACTCCGGTGAGGGAGTCGGCGACCGCTTCGCGGTGATCGGTCGGTCACGCTCGGACGAAGGCACGAGCGTCTACGTGGTCGCCGATGGCCAGGTGCCGCGACAGATCTATGCGCATGAGCAGAGCGCGTTCGTCCACGGCCTCTCGCGCGATGGGAAGCTCGTCGCACTCTTCCATTCTGAGCACGGCGACAGCCGCAACCGCATCTTGCGCGTCATCGATCTCGACGGTGCCTGCGTCGCCGAGCTCTCGCACGGCGTTGGGCACGGCATTTCACCGACCGGCGGCTGGTCACCGGTCGCGGGCGACGCGCGGCATCTCGCCGCGCACGATCGTGAGGGACTGGCACGGCCGGTGATCCTCGATGCGGGGACGGGAACGTCGACCGAGATCCGCCTCGACCTTCCGGGCGAGACGTTCGCGGAGTGGTACCCGGACGCGCGTTCGCTGTTGATCGGTCACGACCACCGTGGTCGCACCGAGCTCTACCGTTACGACCTCGCGAGTGCGAAGCTCGAGCGTCTTGCGACCGAGCCGGGGACGATCTCCACCGCGCGCGTGCGGCCCGACGGCGAGGTGTGGTACATGCTCGACCGCTCCTCGGAGCCGGCGGCGGTGCGCGAGGTGGGTGACGGCGTGGTGCTCGCGGGCAGCGACGCGCCGGCCGGCGTGGTCTATCGCGACCACGACGTCGACGGCGTGCACGTCTTCGTCGCGGAGCCGCGCGTACCGGGGCCGCATCCGACGTACTTCTTCATCCACGGCGGGCCGGAAGCCGCGGACCGCGACAGCTTCTCACCGACCGTCCAGGCGTGGGTGGACCACGGCTTCGCCGTCGTGTGCGTGAACTACCGCGGCTCGGGCGGCTACGGAAAGGCGTGGCGCGATGCGATCGTCGGACGGCCGGGCCTCACCGAGCTCGAGGACATCGCGAAGGTGCACGAGTGGGCGGTCGCGACGAAGCTCGCCGATCCGAAACGGAGCGTGCTCGGCGGCGGATCGTGGGGCGGCTACCTCACGCTGCTCGGTCTCGGCACGCAGCCCGAGCGGTGGGCGCTCGGGATCGGGATCGTGCCGATCGGCGACTACCTCCCCGCGTATGAGGATGAGATGGAGCCGCTCAAGAAGTACGACGCCGCGCTCTTTGGCGGCACGCCGACCGAGGTCCCGGAGCGCTACCGGATCGCGAACCCCATCACGTATGTCGAACGCGTGCGTGTGCCGATGCTGCTGTTGGTGGGCCAGAACGATCCGCGCTGCCCGTCGCGCAGCGTGGATGTCTACCGCGACCGCCTGCGCGCGCTCGGGAAGCCGTTCGAGGAATACCGCTACGACGCGGGGCACGGATCGCTCGTCGTCGACGAACGGATCAAGCAGGTCGCGATGGAGATCGCCTTCGTCGCGAAGCATCTGGGGACGCCGCCGCCGCACGCCTAACCGCGGGAACCGGTCCGCCGGGGCCGCTGTATGGGAGGCAGACCCAGCGACGGAGGTGACCCATGCGCCGGCTCCTGCTCGCGTTCGTCATTTCGCTCCTGACCCTCGGGGCGTTCGCGGCTCCCGCCGCGGCAAAGTGCCCCACCTGCCTCGACGGCGTCTCGGTGCAGACACCCGATGGGCAGCGCTGGACGGATGGCAAGCCCGTGACCCTGGTCGTGACCGCGCGACGCGGCGACCCGGGCGCGGCGTTCCCGACCACCGGGCTCGCGGTGATCATGCAGACCGACCGCGAGCGCACCAAGTGCCTCGACGTCCCGCTCAAGCTCGTGAGCCAGTCCGGCGATGGCGCGGTCTACGCCGGGGTCTTCTACCCGTTCAAGGCCGCCATCTACTCGGGTCTCGTGCAGTTCGGTGACTTCAAGTTCGATGTCACGATCGACGTGAACAAGGTCGCCGCGACCACACCGGTCGCGACGAACGACCTTCCCGTCGCCGCGCCCGAGCAGGCTACCGGCGAGACGCTCAACTACACCATCGGGACGATCCCGTTCCTCGTGCTCGCGATCGGCTTCTGGTCCGCGCTCGCGTTGCTTCTCGCTCGTCGACAGCCGCGGATGCGGACGGTCTAGTGCGAAGGCTCGTTCTCGGAGCGGTGCTCCTCATCCTCGCCTGCGGGGGAGCGGCGACGCTCCCCGTTCCCTCGCAGACGTCGCCATCGCGGACGTCGGCGGTGACGCCGACCGCGACCATCGACGTCGCGGACATGATGGGCGCCTTCCCGCCAACGACGTTCTTCGTCGTGACACCGGACTCGGTGAAGGCGCTGGCGCTCCTCAACCACATCACGAAATACACCATTCCCCTCGACAAGGGCGATGCGCAAGTCGCGATCGCTCCGGGGTCGCAGCGCGTGTACGTCATGGATCAGACGTCAGCCGGTGCGCGCCTTCGGTCGTTCGACATCGCCACCGGCGCCGAGCGCGCCCGGCACATGATGCCGCAGGCGACCGTTCTGTCGTCGGATTCGGCGCACGCGACGCTCGCGGTGGACGCATCGACCGGCGACGTATTCGCCCTCGTCGGTCAGGGTGCGCTACGTGCGATCGAGCAATTCGACGGGAACAGGCTCGACCCGGTGCGGGGCATCTTTGAGGGACTCCGCTGCGGAGACCGGATCGTCGCCGCGGCCGGGCGGCTCGTCCTGGCCTGCATGGATGAGGGCGGACTCGCGACCTCCGAGCCGGGCGGAGGAGGCAAGTTCCTCGCGGACGCGCCTCTTGTCGCGCTGGCCATCCTGCCCGACGGTACGCTCATGGGTGGCAGCGCCGACGGACGTCTGTGGCGGCTGGCGAAGGGCTCCTCCGCACAGCTCGAACGCATTGATACCTTGAAAGACCGCGGCACCTCGCTTCTCAGGGATGGCATCACAGCGCAGGGCGACTGCTGCTTCGTGTTTGGTGTCGTCGAGCGCGTGACCAACCCGCAGGTGAGGCTGCTGGCGGGCGGCTACACGCTTCTCGTCTTTCCCGACACACAGCGACCGCAGGGCGGAATCCTGGTGCAGCCCCCATTCGCGTACTACGCGGTCGGATCGCAGGCGCGGCATATCGATATTCAGCAGGGATTCGGCGAACTCATGGCCGACGTCGGCGCACGCGCGCTACCGGGGGCGGTCGTCGACCGCTAGTCGCATGGCCTCGAGTAGCGATAGCTCGTTAGAAGAGCGAGCACCGTGTGATACTGCAGCCCACCACGAAGCTCAGGACGATCACCGCGTACACCAGCATCATCAGGACGTGCGGCACGCCGAGCAGCGCTGCGCCCACGAGCCAGAGATCGTCACCGGGCGTCCCGGCGCGCCTCGCGCGGGCCAGCCGCCAGATGGCGACGACGGTCCCTCCGATCACGAGGGGGGCGGCGATGAGAAGGTGGGCCGGGGACGAGAGTTCCGTCCAATAGCGTTCGCGCAGGGAGAGACCGAGCTCGATCGGATCGCCCCCGCTCCAAAGGCCCCAGCGCAGCGCGACGAGCGCCGGTATCCAGTACGCGACCAGTACCGCCGCGAACGCCAGCGACGATGGCCTGAGCCCGAAGGTCCTCACCGCGGCGTCTCCGCGCCGGGTCCGACCCACACATTCGCGACCTCGAGGACGCGAGAAGGATGCAACGACACGACGTCAGGCTCAACCACGACTCGGCACGAGATCTCCGGTAGCGTGCGGCTCCGACAGGTGAGTGAATTCACACCGAAGCGTGGCGCTTCTCTGGTCAAGACCTGCCACCCCGCATCCTCAAGCGCCTGAGCAAAACCATCGACGAAGGCACCGTTGCTCGCGTTCCCGCCGACATCCCAGCGGAGGTGGTAGATGCCGTCGGAGAGGCCACCGTCGATGGCGCGAGCGCGGTGGCCGATCGGGAAGTCGGGCGGAAATCCGGCCGGTAGCTGCATGTCCTCGACGAACAGCGTGATGTAGGTCTCGCGTTCGATCGGCTCGGCTCTCACGCCCCCGCGCACACCGGCATTGGCACGAAAGACGAGGGCGATGTTCGCACGGCCACGCGACGCGACGGTCCAGATCGTGCGATCGATGGCGCCCTCGAAGAAGTCGAGGATGCGCTCCGGCGCATCGGCGCTCCGCTCGACCTGCTCGAACGTCCCCGCGCCGCGGTTGCCGTACTCGGTCTTTCCGTACGAGGGCAGACCCGCCGGATAGCTGCCATGAAGGTTCGCGAACGGCGGGTGCATGAGCGGTCCGGACGGTCCGAGACCGAAACCAATGACCAGACCGGCGGCGACCACGCCGGAAAGCGCGATGGAGGCGACCAGCTCGCGGAGCCTTGCTAGCGCATGGCCTCCAGTAGCGGGTTGACGTCGCGCTCGAACGCGTTCTGCTCGACGAGCGGTGTCTCCTTCAGATCCGGAATACGGCGGAAGACCTCGTCCTCGTACGTCGGAAGGTCGATCTCGTAGTACACGCCGATCGGGATCGGCTCGTCCTCGTAGCTGCGCGCCACGGCGGCGGCCTTCTTGGTGATGATCTCCTGCTTATCGGTCGGATCTTTCACCTTGCCGTCGAAGCCCTGGGCCTCGAGCTTGTAGAGCCGCGAGCGCTTCTCGGGCAGGTCCGCGCCCTCGTACCACTCCTTGGTGTACAGGTCGTTGTAGGTCGGGCACGTTTGGAGCACGTCGACCAACGCCGCGCCGCGATGCTCGATCGCGCGCGCGATGATGCCCGCGGTGTACTTCGGCTCGAGCGCGTACGCGCGCGCGATGAACGTGTAGCCCGACGCGATGGCCATCGCGACGGGGTTGATGCCGTCCTGGATCGACTGCTCGGGCATCGACTTCGTCTTCTTGCCCTTCGCGAGCGTCGGTGAAGCCTGGCCCTTGGTGAGGCCGTAGACGTTGTTGTTGTGGACGAGGTATGCGAAGTCCACGTTGCGCCGGCCCGCTCCGACGAAGTAGCCCGCGCCGATGCCGTAGCCGTCGCCATCACCGCCGAGCGCGAGCACGGTCTGCTTCGTGTTCGCCAGACGCGCGCCGGTCGCGACCGTCAGGACGCGGCCGTGCAGCGTGTGAAATCCGTAGGCGTTGATGTAGTGCGGCGTCTTGCCGGAGCAGCCGATGCCCGAGAACACCGCGACCTTGTCCGGATCGAGCTGCAGCTGCGCGAGTGCCATTTGAATGCTGGTGAGGATGCCAAAGTCTCCGCAGTTGTGGAGCGTGGCGACGTCGGTCACGTACGAATGGACGTCCGCGACTTCGAGGTTATGCACCATGCCGTCATACGGTTTGACTTCATTGGCGACGACGCGAGCGAGGACGTAGGTCGTCTGAGACGCGACCGGGAATTGCATCACCGTACTGCGCGCCGGCCCGCCCACGGCCACCAGCGCGCTGGCGGATTCCAGAGCGACTGTCGGCGACGGCGCTCGGGTGTACGCGATCTCGTCGCCAACCTTTACCTCGTCCGCGGGGATCCAATCGAAACGCAGCTGACCCGTCACCGCGTCAGTGCGCGCCATGTAGATGGGGTGATCGGACGTCAGCACGACCGTGCCGAGGCCCTCAACGGTTACGTGATGGATGCTCGCGGGATGCTCGTGCGACATGGTTTCGGTGACCAGATGGAACCGACCATCATGTCCGAGCACCTCGTCGCCGACTCTGATCTCCGCGATCGGACGCTTGCCCGATGGCGTGATGATCTTGGTCGACGGCAGCACACATCCAGCGCACCAATCGTTGTGCAGCTCGGACTTGTAGTCCTTGATCGTGAGCTTCACCGGCGTGTTAATGGACATGGGTCACCACCGGTTCGATCTTTCCGCCCGCGTATGCGTTCGCGAGTGCGCGGACGACCTCGTCCTCGCTGAACGGCCGGCCGTCGTACTTGTTGATGCGATCTTTGATGAGGATGCCGGTGTGTTCCGTCACGAGTGACGCGAGCTGTCCGGAGTAGTTCTCCTCCAGGCTCACGATCCGCTTCGCCTTGCGCAGGATCTCGCCCACCGCCTCGGCCGGGAAGGGCTTCATGAGCCGGCACTGGAGGAAGTTGATCTTCTTCCCCTGCGCCTCGAGCACCCTGATCGCGTCGAGGATCGTGCCCTTGGTCGACCCCCACGCGACGACGGTGAGCTCGGCGTCGGCCGGGCCGTGCAGCGCGTACTGCTGGTCCTGCGGGATCGCCTTCTGCACCAGCGCGAGCTTGCCCATGCGCTTGTGCATCATCGCCATACGCATCTCGACGCCCTCGGTGATGTGGCCGTCGGGATCGTGCTCGTCCGATGTCACCCAGAAGCGGCCGCCGGGGATGCCCGGCCGGCTGCGCGGCGAGATGCCGTCCTTCGTCAGGGCGTAGCGGAGGTATTCCTTCACGTCGGCGGCCTTGCCGTTCCCGTTGTGGCCGTTCGCGCTGTCGTTCGGTCCCTTCGCGTCCACGGCGGTCCACTCGCTGCCGGTGAAGCGCTCGCCGCGGTCGATCTTGTCGTACTTCAGCTCGAGCTTGTCGATCGTCGTGTAGACCGATGCGAGCTTCTTGTCCGAGAGCACGATGATCGGCATCTGGTAGCGCTCCGCCCAGTTGAAGGCGGAGAAGATGTCCTGGTACGACTCGCGGAGATCACCGGGCGCCGTGACGATGTGCGGGAAGTCGCCCTGCGCGGGATGAAGCGCGAACTGCAGGTCGCCCTGCTCCTGCCGAGTCGGCATGCCGGTCGACGGGCCGCCGCGCTGGTACATCACGAGCACCGGTCCCGGGGCTTCGGTGATGGACGCGAAGCCGATGCCCTCGACCATGAGCGCGAAGCCGGGGCCGCTCGTCGCCGTCGCCGCGCGCACGCCCATGTGCGCCGCGCCGACCGCCATGTTGATCGAGCTGATCTCGTCCTCGCACTGCACGACGAGCAGGTTGTAGTCGCGCTGATGCCGCTCGAGGAAGACGCTCTCGTCGGTCGCCGGCGAGATCGGGTAGTAGGTCTGGAACGAGCAGCCCGCTTTCAGCTTCGCGATCGCGGCGATCTCGTAGCCCTTCGCGAGGATGCGCGCCTTCGGTTCGGCGCCGGGCTTCAGCGTGTATGGGAAGTCCTTCGCGCTGTCGTGCTGCTTCACATGCTCGAACGCGAGACGCGCGGCGCGCACGTTGAGCTCGCCGACCTCGGACCGCTTGCCCTTGAACTGGCTGCGGATGACCTCGGCGACGAGGTCGAACGGGTAGTCGCAGAGCGCGAGCGACGCGCCGAGGCCGACGGTGTTCTTCATGACCTCGTAACGCCGCGCCTGCTCGCCCTTGCCGACCTCCTCGAGCGCCCTTTTGATGATCTCCATGAACGGCACGGGGTAGAAGCGCAGGTCGGCGCGGCCGCTGTCCTTCGGTTGGAACTCGATCTCGCTGTCGTAGATGACGCCGCCGCCCTCGTTGATCTCGTGCAGGTGGCCGAAGTGCGTGGGCCAGCGGCGATGATGGCCGTCGCCGGTGAGCGTTTCGTCGTCGAGCGCTACGAGGATGTCGGCCGTATCGCGGTACGAGCGGATGTCCTCGTCATCGACGCGCACTCGGTAGAACGAGTGCTTGCCCATGATGTTCGAGTGGTATTCGATGTTCGCGTAAACGCGTAGACCGGCCCGTGAACAGGCCTTGGCGAATACCTCGGCGGAGGCATTGATGCCGCTCCCCTGGGGTCCGCCGATCATCCAGGTGAGCCGATTCTTCTGCACGCGGAACACTTATTGTAAGCCGCGATGGCGGCGCGTCGTGAGAAGGACACGCTCGGTGAGATCGACGTCCCAGCCGACGCATTGTGGGGAGCCCAGACCCAGCGAGCCATCGAGAACTACCCGATCTCCGGCTACAAGCCGTTCCCCGCCTTCGTGCGCGCGGTGGTCCGCGTGAAGCGCGCCGCGGCGCTCGCCAACGCCGAGGAAGGCCGGCTGGAGCCCAAGCGACGGGACGCGATCGTGGCCGCGTGCGACGAGATCCTCGCGGGAAAGCACACGGATCAATTCGTTGTCGATGTGTTCCATTCCGGCGCGGGCGTCTCCTTCCACATGAACGTCAACGAGGTCATCGCCAATCGCGCGAACCAGATCTGCGGCGGAGGCCTCGGCACCTACGAGCACGTCAATCCCAACGATCACGTCAACATGAGCCAGTCGACGAACGACGTCACGCCGACCGCCATGCGCCTTGCGCATCTCGAGCTCACCAAGACCGTGGTCGAGGAGCTTGGCATGCTCGCGGCAGCGTTCTCGAGGAAGGCTTCCGAGTACGCGAGCGTCGTGAAGCCGGGACGCACGCACCTGCAGGACGCGGTCCCGATCACGTTCGGTCAGGAGATCGGGGGATGGGCGCACCGCATGAGCGGCGCGGCGCACCGGTTGAATGCCGGCCGCAGCGAGCTCTGCGAGCTGGGCATCGGCGGTACCGCCGCGGGCACCGGATTGAACGCCGACCCGATGTTCCGGGAGCGCGTCTGCGCGTACCTCGCGCAGTGGTACGGCGAGCCGATCGTGCCCGCGAAGGATCTCGTCGGGTCGATGCAGTCGATGGCACCGTTCGTCCGTATCTCGAGCGGGATGCGGACCGCCGCCATCGAGATCTCCCAGATCTGCAACGACATCCGCCTGATGGTCTCCGGACCGCGCACCGGCTTCGGCGAGCTCATCATCCCCGCGGTCCAGCCGGGCTCGTCGATCATGCCCGGCAAGGTGAATCCCGCGATCGCCGAGATGGTGAACCAGGTGTGTTTCCAGGTCATCGGCAACGACACGACGGTGGCGTGGGGCGCGCAGGCGGGACAGCTCGAGCTGAACGTGATGATGCCGGGCATCAACTACGCGGTGTGCTTCTCCGCGACGATCCTCGCGAACGCCGTCCGCCAGCTGCGCGTGAAGGCGGTCGAGGGGATGCGCGTTGACGAGCAGCGCGTGAAGGAGCTGATGGACGCGAGTCCATCGCTGATCGTGACCGCACTCTCGCCGCACATCGGCTACGCCAAGGCCGCCGACCTCGTGAAGAAGGCGCTCGCGCAGAAGCGATCGCTCATCGACATCGCGCTCGAAGAGAAGGTCATGCCGGAAGACACGCTGCGCAAGGTGCTCGATCCCCTGCCCATGACGCGAGGTGGGGTGCAGTGACCGCGGGTCCGAAGATCGACGGGCACAGCGGTTCGGTACGGGTTCGGAGCGCGGTGGCATTCGAGGCGAAGCAGAAGCTCCCGTACTTCCTCGGGGTCTCCGGAAAGACCACGGGCGCGAGGGACCTCTCGCTCAACCTGATCGTCGTGCCGCCGAACGGGAAGGCCGAGCCACACTCACACAGCGAGTTCGAGAGCGCGATCTACGTCATCAGCGGGAGGGCGATCCACCACTGGGGCGATCGGCTGCAGCATTCGATGGAGACGAAGGCCGGTGATTTCCTGTTCGTCGCGCCGGGTGTTCCGCACTACCCGGAGAACCCGTACGACGAGCCGGTCATCGCGGTCGTCGCGCGAAACGATCCCGAAGAACAGGAGCACGTGATCCCTTTCAGCGCCTGAGCTCGTTGGGCAGTAGGTAGCGGATCTCTGACTTCTTCACGCCCAGCGTGTCGGCGAGAAGGTCCCAGAACACGTCGTCCGTCGCGCGCCGGTCCGATTCGGAGAAGATCGCCTCCGCGCAGGCGTCGCCTTCGACGACGACCAGGAGGGTCACTCGCGCGGCTTCGTTGAAGGTCAGTCGGTAGCGGAGGCCGAATCCCGCCGGACACCAGCGATTCGGCGCCGGCGGCAGGGCCCGGACGGCATCGTACACGCGGCGCGCGGCGGCGGCATCGTCGACCGAGCGATCGAACGCGGGGTAGTGATTCTCGGGAATGGTCGAGTAGCGGGTGACGCGCAGTGGAGGCACAGACGCCGGCGCGCACGCGACGACGACAAGGGCCGCGAGCGCGACGAGGGCGAGCCTCACACCCCTTCCGCGAGCTTCGCCACCGCGCTCCGGCGCGCGCGCACCCGGCCGACGATCCGCCGCGTGAGCGCGTCCATCGCTGCGTAGCCCGCGCCGATGCCGGTCGGCGGATTACCCGCGGGAAGCATCAGACCGGGCAGCACCGGGGCCCAGCGCCAGATGCCGAGGCCAGTGCCGTAGAGCTCGAGCGCGGTCGTCATCGCGAAGCTCACGGCGTATAGAAGCGGAAAACGTCCGCGGACGATGAAGCGGATGAAGACCGCCCAGGTCACGAAGCCGAGGAGGTCGGGCAGCGGCGGGCGCGCGAGCCCGTACAGCATCCAGAGCGTCGCGCCGGCGGTGACGGACATCACGATGCGGCGCGCGTGGCGCTCGAGGAGTGGCAACGACGCGACCCGCAGCGCCGCGAGATAGAAGAGCCCGTGGCCCGCCGGAACGTACAGCGGCAGGTTCTCGAGCCGGTAGCGATACGCGCCCCACACGATCGAGCCGATGATCTCCAGCACCGTCGCGAGCGCCACGAGGATCGCGATCTGCATCCGGACCGCCGCCGGCTGAAGCCGGAGGGCGATCGCCAGGAAGACCCACGCGGTGAGTCCGAGCGCAGACTGCTCCAGCACGGATGTCGCGCGGTCGAGCGGAAGCGCGACCGCGACGAACGCGGCGAACGCGATTGCGTAAGCCAGCGAGCCGCGCGGGCTCACTGCTGGATCACCGCAGGACGGAGTTGGAGTACGAAAGTCCTATCCACACGACATCGCGATGTTGCGATGTTTGGCCAAATGCGTGATGTCACCAACGAAACCGCCGCTTATGTCGCAGGGATCATTGACGGCGAGGGCTACATCGGCATTGCGAAAACGAAAAAGACCGGCTCGATGCGGTCGACTAGGTATGCCGGCGTCCTGATCGTCGGCAACACGAGCAGACGATTGATCGCTGAGCTTGTCACGACGTTCGGAATCGGCTCCGTAACGTATCGGCGCGGCGGGGAACGGAAGAAAGAGTGCTTCCTGTGGGCGATTCAAAGTCGAAATGCGCGCGACGTCCTCTTGCGAGTTCGGCCCTATCTCTTGGTCAAGGGTGCGCAGGCGGACCTGGTGATCGACTTTGTCGAGGGGTTTGAGTCGTTTAAGGGTGGCAGGCCGGGAAAGTTCGGTGGGCAGACTGTCAGTGAGAGCGAGTTGGCGCGTCGCTCGCGGATCTACGAGGAGCTCCGACAACTGAATCGAGTCGGGCCGCGCAATTACGACGACGCCTTTCAAGTGGAGAGTGGTAAACAAGGCCGCGGCGTGACGGCGGAGTTTGGCATTGATCTGTCTTCGCCCACCGCTACGTTACGCGGATTGTCTTGATCCGATCTCCGATCTTAATGCCGGTGACCACGTCCATTCCGCTAGTGACTTGTCCGAAGTTCGTGTATTGCTTGTCCAAGAACGTCGAGTCCTTTTTGCAGATGAACCATTGACTGTCATTGTTGAAGGCGGGGTCCTGACCGCGCGCGATGCCGACCGCGCCGAGCTTGAAGCTGAGGTCGTTGTACTCGCTCGGCACACGATCGCCGCCGGTCCCCGTTCCCTTTGGATCGCCACCCTGGACGACCCAGTCCTCGACGCGGTGGAACGTGAGGTTGTCGTAGAAACCACTCCGCGCCTTGCCCGCGAACCGTTCGACGGTCTGCGGCGCCTTGTCGGGCCGGAGCGTGAACGTGAACGAGCCGCCCTTCGCGAGCTCGACGGTCGCCTGTGTCGCTTTTGCGCTGGGTGTTGCAGTGGCCGTGGTAGTCCCTCCTCGAGTCGTGCCGCTTTGCGCGGTCGAGCCGCAGGCGGCCAGCGCGAAGCCGGCGGCCAGGGCCTGCAGGACCGAGCGACGCTTTATAGCCTTCGACGATAAGGGCTGCGCCCCTTCGGGCGTCACCGACTATCGTCATGGCTCCGATGCCGACGTATCAGCGGCCCCGCGGAACGCGGGACCTGCTCCCCGAAGAAGCGGCTGCGATGGACACGCTCCAGGCCGTGGTGCAGGCGCGCGCGCTGCGGTACGGCTATCCGCGCATCAGCACGCCGATCATCGAGAACCGCGACGTCTTCGTGAAAGGGGTCGGCGAGGGGAGCGACATCGTCGGGTACGAGATGTACGAGGTCGGGCAGCGGGGAGACGGCGGACTCACGCTCCGGCCCGAGGGCACGGCCGCGGTGACGCGCGCGCTGCTCGAGAACGGACTGCACAAGTCGCCGCAGCCGATCCGCTTCTTCTACTGGGAGCCGATGTTCCGCGGGCAGCGCCCGCAGCTCCTGCGCTTCCGTCAGTTCTGGCAGTGGGGTCTCGAGTGCTACGGCGCACCTGAGGCGGCCGCTGACGTCGAGATCATCGACTTCGCGAACGGTCTGTTCGCGGAGGTCGGACTCACCGCGTTCGAGCTCGAGATCAACACCATCGGCGACGAGCCATGCCAGGCGAAGCTCAAGACCGCGCTCGGCGAGTACTTCGCGAAGCACCGCGACGCGCTGAGCCCGCAGTCGCAGCGGCGACTAGACACGAACGTGCTCCGCGTCCTCGACTCGAAGGAGCCCCAGGATCGCGAGATCATCGCCGGCGCGCCGAAGCTGACCGACATCCTCTGCGACGAGGACAAGAAACACTTCGCCGAGGTGCAGGACGGGCTCACGCGGCTCGGCATCGCGTACAAGGTCGTCGATACGCTGGTGCGCGGACTCGATTACTACACCCGAACGGTGTCGGAGTTCGTGCTGACCGATCCCGAGTACCGGAAGTCCGGTGACATCGCCGTCGGCGCCGGCGGACGGTACGACGGTTTGGTGCGCAAGATGGGCGGGCCCGATCTCAGCGGCACCGGCATCGCCGGCGGCGTCGACGTCCTGTATTACGCGCTGAAGCAACAGGGAGTGAAGGTGGCCGAAGAACCGAAGGCGGACGTGTACGTCGTGTCGGGGCAGCCCGACGACTTCGCGGATCGCACGCAGATCGCGAACCCGCTCCGCGAGGCGGGCTTCACGGTCGCGATCGATTACTCCGCGCGGCCCCTCGAGCGCCAGCTCGAGAGCGCGATCAAGCACGGCGCGCGCGTTGTCGTGATCCGCGGCACCGAGGAGGCGCGGGGCGGAAACGTGATCGTTCGCGACATCATTAAGAAGGAGCAAGTGGTCAAGCGGCTCGCGGCCGTCGTCACCGAGGTGAAGCGGCACGTCTCGCCGCATCCGCGCCCAACGCTGTGGAGGCCGCCGAGGAACCCGGACGACCACGAGCCAGGCGCCGCCGGCGAGTCGCCATTCCTCACGGATCCGCGCGACTGATGCTGCGCACGCACACCGCAGGTGAGCTGCGGGCCGCGGACGCGGGGAAGACCGTCACGCTCGCGGGCTGGGTCGATCGGCGCCGCGACCACGGTGATGTCACGTTCATCGATCTGCGCGACCGCTACGGCAAGACGCAGATCGTCGCGAACGCGGCGGAGCAAGCGAAGGCGCACGCCGCGCTCAAGGACGCGCGCAGCGAGTGGGTGCTGCAGGTGCGGGGGACCGTGCGTCCGCGGCCCGAAGGCACGCGCAACGCGAAGCTGTCGACAGGTGACATCGAGGTCGCCGCTGTGGAGATCGTCGTCCTCAACGAGGCGAAGACGCCGCCGTTCTACGTGAACGAGGAAACGCCGGTCGACGAGAACCTGCGCTGGAAGTACCGCTATGTCGACCTGCGGCGCGAGCGCTCGAAGGACCTCATGCGTCTCCGGAGCGAGGTCACGAACGTGATCCGTAACTTCTTCGTGGAGCGCGGTTTCTGGGAGATCGAAACCACCCTGATGATCCGCTCCGACCCGACGGGGGCGCGCGACTTCGTCGTCCCGTCGCGCTACTACCCGGGCAGGTTCTGGGCGCTGCCACAGTCCCCGCAGCAGCTCAAGCAGATCCTCATGGTCGGCGGCATCGACAAATACGTGCAGATCGCGCGCTGCTTCCGCGACGAGGATCCGCGAGCGGACCGCATCTACGAGCTCACGCAGCTCGACGTGGAGATGAGCTTCGCGGAGCCCGACGACGTCATGAAGATCGTTGAGGAGTGCTACACGGCGGTGTTCGAGCGCTTCGCCGCGAAGCCGCTGAGCCAGAAGCCGTGGCCGCGCATGACGTACGACGACGCGATGCGGCGCTACGGGAGCGATCGGCCCGACACGCGCTTCGCGATGGAGCTGGTCGACCTGACCGAGATCTTCCGCGGCACCGGCTTCGCGGTCTTCAAGGACGCGATCGCGCAGGGCGGCGCGGTACGCGCGCTCGTCGTGCCCGGCAAAGGCGACGCGTCGCGGAAGGAGATCGACGGTTGGGCCGCGATCGCCAAGACGCGCGGCGCCAGAGGCCTGGTGTCATTCGCGTGCAGCGGCTCCGAGGTGAAGTCTCCGGTCGCCAAATTCTTCAGCGCCGACGAGCTCGCGCGTGTCCGATCGACGTCGGGGGCGAAGGACGGGGACCTCGTCCTCGCTGTCGCGGCCGAGTACCGCGTGGCCAGCCGATCGATCGGCGAAGTGCGGCGGCAGCTGGGCGAGGAGCTCCGCCTCGTCGACGCGTCGACGCATCACGCGATGTGGATCCACCGCTTCCCGATGTTCGAGCGCGAGCCGGGCGGCGGATGGACTTTCTCCCACAACCCCTTCGCCGGTCCGCTCGACGCGGAGAACGCGAAGCATCTCTACAGCGACGATCCCGGTAAGGCGTTCAGCTCTCAGTACGACCTCGTCGTCGACGGCAACGAGCTCGGCGGCGGGAGCATCCGCATCCACAACCGCGCCATGCAGGAGCGCGCGTTCGAGGTGCTCGGCATCTCGAAGGAGGACGGGGCGATCCGCTTCGGCGCCCTGCTGAATGCGCTGGAATACGGCGCGCCGCCGGAGGGCGGCATCGCGACCGGCATCGACCGGACGCTCATGATCCTCGCCGGACTGGCGAACGCGCGCGAGACCATCGCGTTCCCCAAGACGCAGACCGGCTACGACCCGCTGCTCGACGCGCCCGCCGAGCTCGACGACAAGCTGCTCGAGGAGCTCGGGTTGCGCGTGATCACGAAGCCGCCGAAAAGCTAGCGGGCGACTCCCGCGACGACGTAGAGGATGGGCGTCGCGGGATTGAAGCGCAGCATTCGCTTCAGGTCGTATATCTCGATCTTGTTGTCCGGCGAGGTGGCGAGGAACGCGTCGGGGCCGATCATCTTCAATATTGAGCCGACGAGGAGCTCCGCCTGCCAGAGCACGCGACCGTCGGGCGCGAAGCGGATCAGCAAGCCCGGACGGGGAACCCAGACGAGTGTCTCGCCGCTGTTGTTGATCGCGAGCGCATGGCCGGAGGACAGGGTCTTCTCGCCCTGCGGCCCGCGCACGATCACCGTCCGCGGCTCCTGTCCGAACGACCTCAGCTGCTCGAGAAGGGTCCAGTCGCCGGACTCCACCACGAACCGCGGGTCGCCCCACTTCTTGAAAGCGGAACCGTCCCACACGAAGGTACCGCCCTTGTCGCCGACGCCCGCGCACCCCGCCTCAGCGCACTCCGGTTGGAAGAGCGTCAGGCCGAGCGCGTTCCACTCGAGGGTCGCACCGAGGTGATAGCCGCTCGGCACGAGCTCGCGCTCGGCCTTGCTCGCGACGTCGATGAGCACCGCCCGCGTCTGGCAGACCGGCGCGAGGGCCTCGCACGTGCCCAGCCGGAACGCCGCCGCTGACCGTCCGTCGGGCGAGATGGCAGCGGGCCAGTTCGAGGGCATGATGCCTGAGGCGATCACGGTGACGCGTCCTTCCGGGATGGAGATCAGTCGGAGCTCGTTGGTGTCCGCCGGCGCGTTGCTGCACCACGTTAGGAGGCCCGCCGGCCCAGCCTCGACTCGGACGACCGGCCCGCAGGGTCGGGCAATTTCCTTCGTTGCCGACTCCGTGCGCTGACTGACGATGACGCCTTCACCCTGGTAGAGCACGACGGGCCATGGCGCAGACGGATCGACGACGAATGGCGAGGTCGGGGATGGCGAGCCGGTGAGCGCAGCCGAGGTCGGTGTCGCATCGCTAGACGTGGTCGATGGTGACGACGGCGTCGGCGTGGCCGCGGTCGACGACGGCGGAAGACATCCCGCGAGGAGCAGCGCTCCGAGCAGCAAGGTGCGCACGTCGCCGACGCTAGCGGAGACCTGGCAAGCCGACGCCCGCTGGAATGACGACGCGCGACATCCCCGTGAACTGCGCGAGGTCATCCAGCGCCCGTGCGACGGCGCGCCCGCTCGTGCGATCGGGCTTCACGCCGGGCTCGAGGTGCACAGCATTGATGACGAGCGTCTCCCGCGCGCGGTCCACACGCGGATCGATCCGCCCGATGAGCGCGTCGTGGTGCAGGATCGGCATCGCGAAATAGCCGTACCGACGCTTTTCGCGCGGGATGTAGATCTCGATGCTGTAGCGCATGCCGAACAAGGCCTCCGCGCGAGCGCGATCGCGGATGAGCGTGTCGAACGGCGAGAGCAGCGTGGTGCGGCCGCTCCAGCTCCGCTCGAGCACTGCGATCCGCTCCGCGTCTACCGCGTGCGCGTACCAGCGGCCCCTCAGCGCGCCGTCCCTGGCCGCGATACGCGCCGGCACGAATTCACCCGACCGCTCGAGCGCGACGATCGCCTTGGCTACGGACTCTCGCAGCGCCGCCGGCAGCATGTTCTGGATCTGCGTCGAGGTCGCGACCCCCAGCGCGCGCAGCGAACGGATCGTCGCATCGCGGATGAGTTTCGCCGGCGTGGTCGACGACACGAGCGCCGTCGCCGGAACGCAACGCTCGGTGAGGTCCCAGAGGCGCTCCTGACCGGCGCGGCCCGCGACGAGCACGAGACCCTTGGCCGACAGGAACTCGAGCATCTGGCTCGCGTTGCGTTCGTCCGTCCAGCCGGGCGAATGCCACGACACCGCCTCGCGCCCGTCGAAGGCGCTCGTCGGTAGCGGTCCCCCGCGACGTAGGCGCGAGAGCACTTGTCGCCGGAGCGACGGGTTGGCGCGCACGAACGCCGCGCGCCGCCGCCAATGCACGTATTTCATCGACCGACTCCGCATCGCGAGCCGATAGAAGGGAAGGTGCCGCGTCGGATAGACGAAGGCGCGCCACTCGAAGAGGCGCTGGTCGCGGTAGATGAGGCGCGCGACGTCGTCGGGCTCGTACTGGCCGAGCCGGCTCCAGAGCACGAGGAGGTGGCTGCGCGCGACGGCGCTCGTGGGATCGAGCTGAAGGTAGATCAGCTGGTCGACCGTCGCGAGGATGACCGCGCCGGTCGGGACTGTTTCGCTCGGCGCCGAGCAGCTACGCGTCGATGACGAGACGCCGCGCCGCGCTGTGGCTGATCTCGAATTCGCTCATCACGCCTAGACTTACACACGTGAAGCGCGTCTATCTCGATCACGCCGCCACCACGCCGGTCGACCCCGAGGTCGCCGACGCGATGGCGCGCGTGCTACGCGAGACGCACGGCAACCCGTCGAGCATCTACGCGGAAGGTCGCGCCGCGCGCGAGCTCGTCGACCGCGCCCGAGAGGACGTCGCGGCCGTTCTCGGCGCGCAGCCGTCCGAGATCGTCTTCACCAGCGGCGGCACCGAGGCCGACAACCTCGCCCTGCGCGGCGTGATGCAGGCCCGCCGTGGCCTCGGCGACCATCTGGTGACCACCGCGATCGAGCACCACGCGGTCCTCGACACGGCGAAGGACCTCGAGTCGCACGGTCGGGCGCGCCTCACCGTCGTTCCTGTCGACCGCGACGGCCGCGTCGATCCCGCCGCCGTCGCCGCGGCGATCGAGCCGAAGACGACGCTCGTGTCGGTCATGCACGCGAATAACGAGATCGGCACCGTCCAGCCGATCGCCGAGATCGGCGCGATCTGCCGCGAGAGGGGCGTCAAGCTCCACAGCGACGCCGTGCAGTCGGTCGGCGCCCTCGACTTCGACACCAGTCGCATTCCGGTGGACCTGGTCTCCGTCAATGCGCACAAGTTCTACGGTCCGAAGGGCGTCGGCGCGCTCTACGTCCGGCGCGGCACGCGGCTCGCGACGATCCAGACGGGTGGTGGGCAGGAGAAGGGCCGTCGCACCGGGACCGAGAACGTCGCCGGTATCGTCGGCCTGGGCGTCGCGCTTCGCGTCGCGGCCGAGCGTCGCGCGACGGAGTCGGCGCGGCAGGCCGCGCTGCGCGACCGGATCATCGACGGCGTCCTGGGGCGTGTGCCCGACGCGGTCCTCACCGGGCACCGGACGGAGCGGCTGCCGAACAACGCCTCGTTCTGCTTCCCGGGCACGCAGGGCGAGTCGCTCATCGTCGCGCTCGATCTCGCGGGATTCGCGGCGTCGAGCGGCTCCGCCTGCACGTCTGGCGACACCGAACCGTCGCACGTGTTGCTCGCGCTCGGGTTGGAGCGCCACGTCGCGCAGGGATCGCTGCGCATCACGGTCGGACGCGCGACGACGGACGCCGACGTCGACGCGCTGCTCGCTGCACTGCCGCCCATCGTGGCGCGCCTGCGCGAGGCCGCGGCGGTCGCCGTTTGAGCGGACCGGTCTTCGTCGCGATGAGCGGCGGGGTCGACTCTTCGGTCGCCGCCGCGCTGCTCCTCGAGCGTGGCGAGGACGTCGTCGGCGTCTGGATGCGGCTCGTGCCCGGCGGCGCGGACACGGACGCGCCGCGCTGCTGCGGCACCGACGAAGCCGGCGAGGACGCGCGGCGCGCCGCTGCGACGCTCGGCATTCCCTTCTATGCGCTCGACTACGCCGAGGTGTTCGGCCGGCAGGTCGTCGACCGGTTTGTCGGCGCGTACGCGTCGGGCGAGACGCCCAATCCGTGCGTTTCGTGCAACCACCACGTCAAGTTCGATGCGCTGCTGCGCGACGTCGTAGCGAAGTTCGGGGGCACGCGCCTCGCGACCGGTCACTACGCGCGCGTGGCCGACGCGCCCGACGGGACCCGGCGTCTGCTCCGAGCGCGCGACGCGGCGAAGGACCAGTCGTACGCGCTCTACATGCTCGGTCAGCCAGAGCTTCGTCGCGTCGAGTTCCCGATCGGCGAGCTCGCGAACAAGACGGAAACGCGCGAGATCGCGGCGCGGTTCGACCTGCCGACCGCGACGAAGGCTGAGAGCATGGACATCTGTTTCGTCGCCGGCGACTACCGCGACCTGGTGCGTGACCGCGCGCCGCGCGCCTTCGACGCCGGTCCGGTGGAACGCGTCGACGGCAGCGTCGTGGGCCGTCACGCCGGGATCGGCGGACTCACGGTCGGCCAGCGCTCTGGGACGGGCGTCGCGACGGGCGAACGTCTGTACGTCCTGCGGCTCGAGCCCGAGCGGTCGGCCGCCGTCGTCGGCACGCGCGAGGAGATCACGCGCACGACCTACGAGCTGCGTGATGTGAGCTTCACGCGTGACGTCCCTCGTGGGAACAGCTTCGAGACGTCGGCGGTGCTGCGGTACCGCGGCACGCCCCTTGCCGCGGCGGTCGAGATGATCCCTGACGGCGCGATCCTCCGTCTCGCCGCGCCCGCGCTCGTCGCACCCGGCCAGGCCGTGGTCCTTTACGAGGGCGACGAGGTCGTGGGAGGCGGCATCGTCCGCGCCGGCAGCCCGGGCTAGACGCAGTCGATGCGCGCGCTCCTCCGGATGGCCGCCATCGCGGTCGCCGGCGCGACGCTCTAGTGCCGCCGGCGCTCGTCCCCCTCGCCCTGGTGGCGCTCGGAGTGCCCGCCGCGCTCCGCGCAGCGCTGGGACGTCCGCGCTCGCTGGGCGCCGCCTGGCTGCTTGCGCTGGCGGCGGTGGCGCTGGCGCAGGCCGCGGGCGAGATCTCCGGATCGCGTTTCGGCGTGCTGGGAGACGCTCAATTGCTTCTCGCGGCGATCGCGGCTGCCCTCGCGGCACTCGCGGTAGCCGTCGCGGAGCCCCGCGGCAAGGGGTAAGGTCATGAGCGAACGAATGAATAGGGGAGACATGCCATGGGATTTCTGATCGGTCTGCTCACCGGCGCGGTCATCGCGCTGCTGTATGCGCCGAAGACCGGCGACATGACGCGTGAAGAGCTCCGCATCCGCAGCGAGGAGCTGAAGCGCCGTGCCGACGAGCTGCAGAAGATCGCTAACGACCTTTCGCAGCAGGCCCAGGTCAAGGGACGCGAGCTCGTCGACGAGGCCAAGCGGCAGTGGGACAAGTCCGGCGTGGGTCAGCGCTCGGCCGAGACCGGCGCACGCAGCGGTCAAGGCGGTCCTTCCGCCAAGTCCTGACGTTAGACTTCACCTCAGGACGGGGGAACGCGGGGAGCTGACCGTGTGGTCGCCCCGCGTTTTTCATTACATGCGGCGGCCAAGGAAGTAGGGCTGAAATAGAGAGCGCCGAGATCCGGGAGCGGTTCATCAAGTTCTTCGAGGAGAAGGGCCATACCCGCATGCCCAGTTGGCCGCTGATCCTGAAGGACGACCCGAGCGTGCTGTTCACCAGCGCGGGCATGCAACCGCTCGTGCCCTACTTCCTCGGCAAGAAGCAGCCGCCGGCCAAGCGGATCGTCGCGGTGCAGAAGGTCTTCCGCGCGACGGACATCGAGGAGGTCGGTCGCGACGGCTACCACCAGACCTTTTTCGAGATGCTCGGCAACTTCGGCATCGGCGACTACTGGAAGAAGGAAGCGATCGCCTGGGGCTGGGAGCTGCTGACCACGGTGTTCGGCTTCGACGGCGCGAAGCTCGTCGCGACCGTTCATACCAGCGACGACGAGGCGTACGAGATCTGGACCAAGACGCTCGCGCTCCTGCCGCCGGGGAAGATCTTCCGGCTCGGCGATGAGGCGAACTTCTGGGCACCGGGTCCGACCGGTCTCTGCGGACCGGACAGCGAGGTCTTCATCGACACGGGTCCGCAACCGGGCGTGCCGGAGCACGACTGCAATCCGGGCGAGAACTGCGGCCGCTGGCTCGAGATCTGGAACTTCGTCTTCCAGCAGTACGACCGCAAAGCCGACGGCACGCTGGTGGCGCTCGCGAAACGGAACATCGACACCGGCGCGGGCCTCGAGCGCCTGACGCAGGTGTTGCAGGGTGTTCCGGGCGACGTCTACCGGACCGATCTGTTCCAGCCGCTCGTCAAGAAGATCGAGTCGCTTTCGGGAAAGAAGTACGGCGCCGATCGCGACACCGACGTGTCGATCCGCATCGTCGGCGAGCACTCGCGTGCGGCGACGTTCCTCATCGCCGACGGGATCGTGCCATCCAATGAATTCCGCGGCTACGTGCTGCGGCGGCTCATTCGCCGCGCGGCCCTGCACGGGCGGCGCCTCGGTCTCAAGACCGGCGCGCTCGCGACGCTGGGCGGTGAGACCGTGAAGATGATGCAGAAGCACTATCACGAGCTCACGAAGGCGCGCGATCGGATCGCGCAGGTGATCGCCGACGAGGAGGAGAAGTTCGAGCGGACGCTCGCGAACGGCCTCACGATGCTCAACGAGGCGATCGGGCGCGCGAAGGCCGAACAGCAGATCTGGATCGATAGCGACACCGCCTTCAGGCTGTCGGACACGTACGGCTTCCCCCTGGAGATGACCAAGGAGATAGCGGCGAGCGCGGGACTCAAGGTCGACGAGCGCGGCTATGCCGTTCTCCTCGAGGGGCAGCGCAACCGCAGCCGCGCCACCGCGAAGTTCACGCAGGACGCGATGCGCTTCGGCCAGTTCTACTCGCTGCTGCGGGAGACGCAGGGACTCCGCGGCGAATTCACCGGCTACGACGAGCTGGCGACCGATGCGAAGATCGTGTCGCTCGTCGTCGGCGGCTCGCGCGTCGAGATGGCGCACGAGGGCCAGGACGTCGAGATCGTGTTGGACCGCACACCTTTCTATCCGGAGGGCGGCGGCCAGGTCGGCGACCGCGGCACGATCACCACTGACGAAGGGCGAGCCATGGTCGCGGACACGCAGACCGCGGCGCCGGGAGTGATCGTCATGAGCGCGAAGGTCGTCGACGGCGTCCTGCGCGTGTCGGCGCCCGCGCACGCGGCGGTCGACGAAGAGCTCCGGCGCGACACGATGCGCAACCACACCGCGACGCATCTGCTGCACGCGACGCTGCGGAATCTTTTCGGTGAGGACGTGCACCAGGCGGGGTCGCTCGTGCACGCGCCGAATCTGCGTTTCGACTTCACCTTCGGCCGCGCGCTCACGCCGCAGGAGCTGCAGCGCGTCGAGGACGAAGTGAACCGCGCGATCCTCGACAACGCGAGCGTTCACGCGCGCGTGATGCCGCTGAGCGACGCGCTCGCGTCTGGCGCGATGGCGCTCTTCGGCGAGAAGTACGACGACGAGGTGCGCGTGATCGAGGCTGGCCCAAGCCGCGAGCTCTGCGGTGGCACGCATTGCCACTGCACCGGTGACATCGGGCCGTTCCTCGTCACGAAAGAGGAGAGCATCGGCGCGGGCGTGCGGCGCATCGAAGCGGTGACCGGCGTCGGCGCGCTGCGCGAGATCCGCGAGACACGCGAACGGCTCGCCCGCGCGGCCGCTTCGCTCCGTGTCCCGCCCGCGCGCGTCCCCGAGGGCATAGCGCAGCTCATCGAGTCGCGCGAGCGCCTGGAGAAGGAGCTCGCGACGCTGCAGCGCAGTGGGATCGACAACATCGCGGCGTCGCTGCTCGCGAAGGCCGTGGCGCTCGGGCCAGCGAAGCTGGTCACGGCCGACGTCGGTGAGGGCGACGTGAAGCAGCTCCGCGCGCTTTCGGACCGCATCCGCGAGTCGATCGGCTCGGGTGTCGTGGTGCTCGGCGCGCGGCGCAACGGCGCGGCGGCGCTGGTCGTGAACGTCACGAAGGATCTGTCGACAAAGGTCGACGCGAACGCACTGGTGAAAGAGGTGCTCGCGGACATCATCGAAGGACAGGGCGGCGGGAGCCGAGAAAGCGCGTCGGCGGGTGGAAAGAACCCCACCCGCATCGCCGAGGCGCTCGAGACGGCACGGGAAAGGGTGCGCGAGCGTTTGGACGGGGGCAGTGACCGCCGCTAGCGCGCGCGATGCTCGCGCGGCCGTGACGAAAGGCCCGCTCGTCGCAGGCGTGGAGCTCTCGGCCACCGTCGCGCGCGTCATCGTCGCGACGCGCGAGAACGCTCGCTTGCGCATCACCGGACGCGGCGAGGCGGGACTCGCCGAGGGTGCCGTGGTCGGCGGACTGGTCGTCGACCGCGAATCGGTGGCCGCGGCGCTCACCACCGCGTACGGCGCGGCTGAGCGCGGGCAGCGCACGGAGCGATCGATCGTCGCGATCGACGGCGACGACGTGCGCACCTATCACCTCTCGACGTCGTTCGAACGCGAGTCGTCGTCCGCTCCGGTCGCGGCGAGCGAGATCTCGCGCGCGACGCGCGAGGCGGCGACGGTCACGGCGAAGACCGCGGCCGCGAACGCCGAGGACGATCCGGCGCTTCGCGGCGTGCCGACCGCACGACTGCATGAAGACGTCGCATCGCTGTCGCTCGACGGCCGTCATCTCGCGACGCTCGTCGGTCAGCGCGGCGGGCTGGTGGAGGTCTGGAGCGACGTGAGCGTCGCGCCGCTCGTTCTCTCCGGAGCGGCGATGGGTGCGCTCGAGACCGCTCGACATCGTGGCGCGATCGTGCCCGGCACCTACGCACTCGGGCGCCTGCTCAGTGAATCCGGCGTGCTGGATGCCGGCGTGCTGCGTCTCGGCGCCGACGTGACGTCGCTCGCGATCCTGCGCGACGGACGCGTCGTCGCCACGCGCACGTTCGGCCTCGGCCGCATCGCGCTGGCATCGCGCCCCGATCGTCTCGAGGCGGACGCGCAGGTGTGGGCCGACTGTGTCATCGCAGCGCTGCATACGCTCGACGGCCTTCCGCCGGCGCGCTGGCTCTTCGTCGGTGTGCCCGACTCGCTCCTGGCGCTCCCGCGCGCGCTCGGCGAGGCGGTCGGCGGCGTGCGCGGCGGCGCCGTCGAGGTCACACCGCTGTCGGTCGGGATCGCGAGCCGCGCGTACAGCGATGTCACGCTGCGCGCCGACGACCTCGTAGCGGTGGGCGCGGCCGCGATCGCGTCGGGGATCTTCGCGTCATGACCGTGCCCGTGGCCGGACGGACCGTGATCGAGCTCGGCGCGCGCGCGAGCGTGCTCGAGGTGGTGGAGCGCGTCGACGCGGCACCCGCGGCGGACGACCTGGTGCTGTCGATCGCGGCCGGCGCGCCCGTTGCCCGCAACGCCGTGTTCTTCGAGGTCGCGCGCCGGGCGGCGGGCACGCGGCGTCTCGCGATCGTGTCGCCGGACACGCGCGCTCGCTCTCTCGCGTCCTCGGTGCATCTGCCGGCGTTCGCGAGCACGGCCGCGCTCGAGCGGCAGGAGCTCGACGCGACCGAGCCGCTGACGACGGCACGCCGTGCCGCGCTGGCGCGACCGATACGCGTGAAACGCGCCGCGGGCGCCTCACCGGCGCGCGTGCTCGGCATCCTGGGAAGCCTGCTCGCGGCGGCGCTCGTCCTCATGGTCGTGCTCGGTCCCACCGCGACGGTCGTCGTCGCGCCGGTCTCGAAGGCGCTCGGCCCGATCGAGTTCGATCTTCGCGCCGGACCGCAGGGCGAGATCCCCGGCGCGCTCACGCTCGTCGCGAACGATCTCAGCCAGAAGTACACGCAGAACGCGACCGGCGAGCGCCTCGACCCGGTCAAGGCCAAGGGCGTCGCTCGCTTTACGAACAAGAACACGCAGGACATTCGCGTGCTGAAGGGGACGGTCGTGCGGACGCGCGACAACGTCCGCTTCCAAACGACCGAGGAAAAGATCATCCCGCGCAGCACGCTCGACATCCTTCCGCCGTTCGTGAAGTTCGGGACGGTCGACGTCGCGATCGAGGCGCTCGACGCCGGCGCGGCGGGCAACGTCGCAGCGAACACCATCACCATCACGGACGGGAACGACTACGCGGTGAGCAATCCGCAGGCGACGAGCGGCGGCGAGATCAAGAAGTACGCGGTGATCACGGCGTCCGACTACGGGCTTGCCGCGGGCCGCGCCGAGGAAGAGCTGCGCAAGGCTGGGCAGCGGAAGGTCGACGAGTGGAAGAAGGCCGCCGCGAAGGGACAGCTCATCTACGGCCCGGTCATCAAGGTGGCCGGCGTCACGGCCTCGGCTGGCCTGGTCGGCACTGAGCCGCCCGGCGGCGTGTTCGAACTCACCGTCACCGGGACCGCGACCGGGTACAGCGTGCCGGACGCGGAGCCCCGCGCCACGACCATCGCGAAGCTGAAGGAACGCGCCGATCCCGAGTACGACATCGACCAGCAAGGCGCCGTGGTCGACGTGATCATCCAGCCGACGCTCGACGACAACGGCGTGCGCTGGCGGGTGCGCGGTCGGACGTCGCAGTTCCCACGGGTGAAAGACGCGCCGCTCCGCACCGCGCTCGCGGGCCGCGACTTCGCGGACGCGCAGGGCGTCGTGGAAGGTCAGGGTCTCGCGCTGAGGCGGATCGTCGTCTGGCCTGGCTGGTGGCCGCGATTCCCGTTCTTCGACTCGCGGCTGCAGATCAAGGTGGATACGGAGACTCCCGCGACATCGGCGTCGCCCTGACCGTGCGCTATCTTGCGCTGGACGTCGGCGACCGACGCATCGGACTCGCCGTCGGTGATGACGCGTTCGGGCTCGCGCGGCCGCTCCGCACGCTGGCGCGACGCAACCTCGAGGCCGACCTCGCGACGCTCCGTGAGCTGATCGCGAAAGAGGAAGTGGGTGCTCTGGTGATCGGACTTCCGCTGACGCTGCGTGGCGACGACGGACCGCAGGCGCAGCGCGTGCGGCGGTTCGCCGAGGCCTGCGCGGCGCTGGGCCTGCCCGTGGACCTGTACGACGAGCGGTTCACCACCGCCGAGGCCGCTCACCGCGGCGCGTCCGATCTGGACGCCGGCGCGGCGACGGTGCTGCTGGAAGATTTCCTGTCGCGACGTCGCCCACGCTGATGGCGCAGACGCGCGGCAAGGCTACGCGGAGCATGCCCCCGCGGCGGCGCTCGTCGTTCGGGCCGTTCGCCTTCCTGCTCGCGGTGGCGCTGCTCGTGGTCGGCCTCTACGCGGTCGCGCTGCCATTCGCGCAGGAGGCGGCCGTCGCGTACGTGACGGAGCACGACACGCTGCTGCGGCAGGACTTCGTGCGCGGCTTCGTCGCGGACCGCGTTCGGAGCGAGGTCGACCTTCCGAAGGACACCCGCGCCGACAACCGGCCCTTCGTGATCGCGCGCGGCGAGATGGCGGGTGAGATCGGGAAACGACTCCAGCAGGACGGCATCATCCGCTCCGCGCTCGCGTTCGACTTCGTCCTCTACGAGACCGAACGCGAGAACGCGCTGCAGTCGGGCACCTACACGGTCTCGGCCGCGCTCACGCCGCGCGACCTGGCGAAGCTGTTCGAGAAGGCGCCCGGCGAGCAGATCGTCCTGCGCATCATCGACGGCTGGCGGCTCACGGAGGTCGCGACGGCGGTGAACAAGGCATTCCCGTCGGTCAGCAAAGAGACGTTCACCGCGGCCGCGGTGGTGGGCGATCGCAAGAACACCGTCCTGGTCGGGTTGGACCGGGCGGCGCCGCTCGAGGGCTATCTGTTCCCGGACACGTATTTCATGCGACCGGACATGACCGCACCGCAGATCGTGGACGTGCTGCTGGACAATTTCGAGCGCCGGGTCGGCACGACGCTCCGCGCCGCGTCGGTCGATCGCGGCGTGGCGATCTACGACATCGTGAAGCTCGCGTCGATCGTCGAGCGCGAGGCCCGCGACCGGAACGAGAGCGCGACGATCGCCGGGGTGTACACGAATCGTCTCAGGATCGGCATGAAGCTCGACGCGGATCCGACCATCCAGTACGCGCTCGGCGAGTGGCGCGAGCTGTCGCTCGACGATCTCAAGCTGGCCTCGCCGTACAACACCTACCTCAACGCCGGCCTGCCGCCCACGCCTATCGCCAATCCGGGCGTCGCGGCGCTCGAGGGCGCGGCGAAGCCCGCGGACGTGCCCTATTTCTACTTCGTCGCGAAGAACGACGGCACCGGTGGGCACGCGTTCGCGGTCACGCTCGCGGAGCAGGAGGCGAACCGCGTGAAGTACGGCAACAAGTGAGCGTGTGACCATGGCGAACGCATATCTGCTCGGCCATCCCGTCGCGCATTCGCTCTCGCCCGCGATGCACAACGCTGCGTTCATGGCGCTCGGCCTGCCACACCGTTACGAGGCGCGCGACGTCGAGCCGCATCGCCTTGGCGATGTCGTCGACGCGCTGCGTGCGGATGACGTGCTCGGCGCGAACATCACGATCCCGCACAAGGAGGCGGCGCTTCGCTTGGTGGACGAGCTCGCCGACGAAGCGCGGCGGATCGGCGCGGTCAACACCATCGTGCGCCGCTCATCGCGGCTGGTCGGCGACAACACCGATAGCTACGGATTCGCACACGCGCTCGCGGCCGCGCGCGTCGATGTCAGGGGCAAGGACGTGATGGTCCTCGGTGCGGGCGGAGCGGCGCGCGCCTGCGTGGCGGCGCTGGGCGCGGCGCGGAGCGTCGTGGTCGCCGCCCGGAGACTCGATCGCGCGAGCGCGCTCGCGGTCGCGGCGGGCAGACCCGTCCGCGCCGTGGCCTGGGCCGACGCACGCACGACCGCGCGCATCGACGTGCTCGTCAATGCGACGCCCATCGGTCTGCATGGGGAGGATCTCCTCGCCGAGTTCTCGTTCACGGAGCTGCCTCCGGCCGTGGTCGACCTCGTCCCCACCGCCGCGGTGACTCCGCTCGTCAAGAGGGCTCGCGCCGTCAAGAATGTCATCGTCGTGGACGGACTCTCGATGCTCCTGCACCAGGCGGCGCGCTCGTTCACCCTCTGGACGGGCCGCGAAGCGCCGCTCGCGGTGATGCGCGCCGCCCTCCCGCGCGCGATATGAGGCTCATCACCGCCGGCGAGTCGCACGGTCCCGGGCTCGTCGCGGTCCTCGATGGCGTACCGGCCGGCGTGCCGATCGCCGCCGCTGATATCGACAGCGATCTGCGCCGGCGCCAGCTCGGATACGGCCGCGGCGCGCGACAGCGCATCGAGCGCGATGCGGTGAACATCACCGGCGGCGTCCGTCATGGGCGTTCCACCGGGGCGCCGATCGCGCTCCAGATCGCGAACCGCGACGCCGTGAACTGGGAGCGCGTGATGAGCGTCGGACCGGTCACCGAGCCACCCGCGGCGGTCACTCGCCTGCGACCGGGCCACGCCGACCTCGCGGGCGCGCTCAAGTTCGGGCACGAGGACGTGCGCGACGTCATCGAGCGCGCAAGCGCGCGCGAGACCGCGGCGCGCGTCGCGGCGGGCGCCGTGGCGAAAGCCGTCCTGCGGCTGGTCGGCATGGAGGTGCGGAGCGAGACGAAGGCGATCGGCGACGTCGAAAGCGAGCCGCGCTTCGACACCGCGGCGGTGGAGGCAAGCGAGGTGCGCTGCGCGGACCGCGCGCGCTCTGACGCGATGGTCGCCGCGATCGCCGCGGCGCGCGACGCGGGCGACACGCTTGGCGGGATCGTCGCCCTCCGCGTGAGCGGCGTCGTACCCGGCCTCGGGACATCGGCGCAGTGGGACCGCCGCCTCGATGGACGGATCGCGCAGGCGCTGCTCTCGATCCAGAGCGCGAAGGGCGTTCAGTTCGCGGATGCGTTCGCGGCGGCGCGCGAGCGCGGTAGCGCGGTGCACGATCCGATCACCGTGCGCCACGGGCATTTCACGCGCACGCGCAACCGCGCCGGCGGACTCGAGGGGGGTATGAGCAACGGCGAGGACATCACCGTCGAGGTGGCGTTCAAGCCGATCTCGACGCTCATGAAGCCGCTCCCCTCGGCGGACCTGCGCACCGGCGAGCCGTCGCCGGCGCACGTCGAGCGCAGCGACGTCTGCGTCGTTCCGGCGGCAGGGGTCGTCGCCGAGGCGATGCTCGCGTTCGTGCTCGCCGACGCGCTCGTCGAGAAGTTCGGCAGCGACACCGCGGAGGATCTCGTCGCCGCGGTCGACCGCTACCGCACGCGCCTGCGCCCGATAGAACAGCGATAGAAGGTGCATCTGTTCCTGGTCGGTCCGCCGGGCATCGGCAAGAGCACGATCGCGCCGCTGCTCGCGCGCCGGCTCGGCGCGAGCGTCGTCGAAACGGACCGCGCTATCGCACGCCGAGCGCGCAAGAGCAACAAGGACCTCATCGAGCAGGACGGCATGGAACGCTTCCGCGACCTCGAGTCGCGCGTCATCGCGGCGCTGCGGCCGACGCCGGCGTGGATCGTGGTCGACACGGGTGGCGGCGCGCCGATCCGCGAGGAGAACCGCAAACGGATGCGCGAGCTCGGCCTGATCATCGCGCTCCGCGGCTCGGTCGAACGCGTCACCGTCGGCATCGCCGCGACGATGGCAAAGCGACCGAATCAGGATGTCGCGCCGGCCGACCGGGCGCGTTCGGTCCTGCGCGAACGGCGCGTGGCGTACGCCGACGCCGACATCACGTTCGACGTCGACCGCGACGCCACGGCCGAGGACTCCGCGCACGCGATCGCCGCGTGGCTCATCGCGGCTCGCGGGGTTCGTGTCGACGTCGGCGGCGAAAGGCCATATCCGGTGCTCGTGCGCGCCGGACTCCTGGACCAGGTCGGCACTCATCTCGGCGACCTCGGCTGGTCGGGGCGCGTCGCGATCGTGAGCGAGCCCGACGCGGCCGCGCGGTACGAGGCGCGTCTGGTGCTTTCGCTGGAGCACGCCGGCTTCGATCCGGTCGCGCTCCGCCTTCCCACCGGCGAAGGCGCGAAGTCCGTGCGGGCGGTCGCCAGGCTCTGGGGCGATCTCGCAGCGGCGGGGATCGGTCGCGATGGGGGGATCGTCGCACTCGGTGGCGGCGCGGTCGGCGATGCCGCGGGCTTCACGGCCGCGACCTATCTGCGTGGCGTCCGCGTCGCGCAGGTGCCGACCACGCTGCTCGGCATGGTCGACGCCGCGATCGGCGGCAAGACCGCGATCGACATCGATGAAGGCAAGAACCTGGTCGGCGCGTTCCATCCGCCGGACGCGGTCTTCGCCGACGTCGGCGTGCTCTCGACGCTGCCGCAGCGACAACTGTCATCGGGTCTCGCGGAGGTCGTGAAGAGCGCATTCCTCGCGGACCGGGATGCGGTCGCGCACGTCGAGCGCTCGCTGGAGCCGGTGCTGCGCGGCGAGATCGGTCCCCAGGTCACGACCGTCGCGCTCGCCGCCGAGGTGAAGGCCGGCATCGTGACGCTCGACCCGCGCGAGACGGGCCTGCGCGAGCTCCTGAACTTCGGCCACACCCTGGGTCACGCGTACGAGGCGGCGTCGAGCTACCGCGTCACCCACGGCGAAGCCGTCTCGGTCGGCCTCGTCTTCGCGTCGGCGCTGTCCGAAACGCTGGGTCTCGCGCCGCGGTCACTCCGGATCGACATCGAGCGGCTGCTGGCTCGCGCGCGCCTGCCGATCCGAGCCTCGCTCACGCCCGAGGTCTGGACCTACCTCGGGCGCGACAAGAAAGCGCGCGCGGGAAAGGTGCGCTGGATCCTGCCGCGGCGCGTCGGTCTGTTCAGCGAAGTCACCGACGTCGGGGACCGGGCGCTGCGCGAAGCGGCGCGGCTGGTGCAGGGTCGTCCGGCATGACGATGAAGCGGTTCCTACTCGTGAACGGGCCCAACCTCAACACCCTCGGCACGCGCGAGCCGCAGATCTACGGCACGACGACGCTGGACGAGATCGTGGCGCGCTGCACGGGTATCGCCCGCGACGCCGGCGCAGACGTCACGGCGTTCCAGTCCAATCATGAGGGCGCGCTCATCGATTTCCTGCAGCAGCACGCGATGGCCGATGGTGCCATCATCAATCCTGGAGGGCTCGCTCATACCTCGGTCGTGCTCCGTGACGCCGTGGCGGGCTGCAACTTTCCGGTCGTCGAGGTGCACATCAGCGACGTGACGAAGCGCGAGCCATTCCGCCACCATAGCTATCTGAAGGACGTGACCGCGAATCAGGTCGTCGGCCTGGGCGTCGTCGGCTACGAGGTCGCGCTCCGTTGGCTCATCGAGGAGACGAGGAAGAAGCAGTGATCAGCACCGGGGAGATCAAGCGCGGCATCACCGTCGAGATCGACGGGCAGCTTTACCAGATCGTCGAGTTCCAGCACATCAAGATGGGACGCGGCAGCGCGCAGGTCCGCATGAAGCTGCGCAACGTGCGCAAAGGCGATCTGATCGAGAAGACGGTCCAGGCCGGCGAGCGCTTCCAGCGCGCCCGGCTCGACCACCGCGTCGTGCAGTTCATGTACAAGGACGGCACGCACTACCACTTCATGGATACGAAGACGTACGACCAGATCGCGCTCGACGCGGATCAGCTCGGCGACGCGGTGAACTACCTCACCGACGGCATGGAGGTCACCCTCAACGAATACGAGGGCGACCCGATCGGTGTCGACATGCCCGCGTCCATCGTGATGACGGTCGCCTCGACGGACTTCGGCCTCAAGGGCGACACCGCGACCGGCGCGACGAAACCCGCGACGCTCGAATCGGGGCTCAAGGTCAACGTGCCGCTGTTCGTGAAGGCGGGGGACAAGATCAAGGTCGACACGCGGACGGGTGAGTATCTCGAGCGCGCCTAGGGACGTCCTGCGCGTCGGCCAGCTCGCCATGCGGCTGGCCGAGCACATCCAGTCGGGCGACGAGTTCAAGGACCTGTGGGTCGACGGCGAGGTCACCCAGGCGCGCGTCTCGCCGGCGGGTCACGTCTACTTCACGCTTCGCGACAACGTCGGTCAGCTGCAGTGCGTGCTGTTCGCGTCGCAGGCCGCGCAGATCACGCTCACGCCGCGAGACGGTACGAAAGTCCTCGCGCACGGCTGGGTCGAGTTCTATCACCGCGAAGGTCGCTGCCAGCTGCGTATCGATGACGTCCGTCCCGCGGGCGCCGGCGACGCGTTCCTGCGCCTCGAGGCGCTCAAGCGTCGACTGACCGCCGAGGGCCTCTTCGCGCAGGAGCGCAAGCGCGCGCTCCCCCCCGCGCCGCGTCGCGTTGGCGTGGTCACGAGCCCGATCGGTGCCGCTTGGCGCGACGTGCAGACCGTCGTCGCGCGCCGCGATCCGCGCGTCGAGCTGATCCTCGCACCCGCTCAGGTGCAGGGCGTCGGCGCGGTCGAGTCGCTCATCGGCGCACTCGACGGCCTGGGGCAGCTGCGCGACCTGGACGTCGTGATCATCGCGCGCGGCGGTGGTCCGAGCGAAGATCTCGCGGCCTTCAACGACGAGGCGCTCGTGCGCGCGATCGCGCGCTTCCCGAGGCCGGTCGTGTGCGGTGTCGGTCACGAGACGGACGTGACGCTCGCGGATCACGCCGCGGATCTGCGCGCTCCGACGCCGTCGGTCGCGGCGGAGCTCGTCGTCCCCGACTCGACGCGCCATCAGGTCGCGGCCGACCGCCTCTGGCGACGCATCGCGACGCGAGTGCGCGAGGCGCTCGCGGGACGGCGCCGCCGTCTCGTCGAGGCCCGCCGTCTGGTGGAGAGACGCGCGCCGCCGGCTAAGGTCGCGGCGCTGCGGCAGCGGCTCGACGAGGATCGTCGGCAGATCGACCGCGCCGTGTCGCGCCTCGTGCCCTCACGCCGCCAGCGCCTCGTCGGCTCGCACCGCCGTCTCGAGGCGCTGTCGCCGCTCAAGGTGCTCGGGCGCGGCTACGCGATCGTCGAGGGAGCCGACGGACGGGTGCGCGCATCGGTGGCGACGCTGCGTCCGGGCGAACGCGCGAGACTGCGCATGCGCGACGGGCGCGCTGACGTCACCGTGGAAGGGGTCGAGAAGAGTGGCTGAGCCCGAGCCGAGCATCGAGGACGCGCTCGTGCGTCTCGAGAGGATCGCGGACCGCCTCGAGGATCCGTCGCTCGATCTCGATGAGGCCGTGCGTCTGTACGAAGAGGGGCTGCGCCTCTACGAGCGCTGCGCGAAGCGGCTCGACGCGGCCGAGCTCCGTATCACGCAGCTCGCTGACGCGCTCGCGAAGCAGGCGAAGGAGCGAACGCCCTAACTATTACCCAAACTTTTACTCTCGCGAATCGCCGAGCGTTCGTATCGTCGATCTCCCCTCACACGCAGATATATAGGAGGTCGTGTAGATGTCGGCTCGGAGCTGGATCGCTCGCGTATCCGTAGCAGGTGTCGTCGCCTCGTCCATCGTGCTCGGCGCGTCGTCCGCTCAGGCCTCAGGCCGCACGGTGACGGCCACGATCCTGTTGGCGTCGAACGGCGGTGGCGTCGCGCGTCGCGAATGGAACGCGTCGAACGGCGCGGTGAATGGCGTCAACGGTTACGTCATCACGCTCGACCCAAGTGAGGTCGGGACGTACTTCACGCTCAACCTCGCTACGACCAACACCGGCGCCGGAGCGCCGAGCATCGCCTTCTATACGGACATGGTGAACGGCATCACCTGCAGCAGCTTCGATGGCACCCCCGGCGCGGCCGGCGTCGTCTGCGGCGGCCACGCCATCGTATACACGAGCGCGGGCGCGAACCTCACCTTCACGTACCAGAGTGGTCTGGCGGTCCCGCCGCCGCCCGCGTTCGTGGCGTCGAAGTTCGCGTTCACGGCTCCGATCGCACTGCCGTTCCCGGCCGGAGTGGACCAGGGCAACATCGGCGAGCCCTCGATCGATGTGGATCCCTCGAACGGGAACATCTACATCACGTCGCCGACCGGTATCCCCTGCGGCGCGTCGAACGCTGAATGCATCGTGTTCTGGCGCTCGACCAACGGTGGCACTTCGTTCGTGCAGCCCGCGCCGAACGCGTTCCTCCATCCACTCGGCGGCGGCGACAGCGACGTCATCCACGACGGCCTCGGACACGTCTTCGCCGCCGATCTTCGCTCGCTGGTCGATACCGGTGTCTGGCGCTCGGTCGACCAGGGCAACACCTGGACCGGGACGGACATGGGACCGTGCTCCGACCGCGAGTGGATCGCGTGGGGCGGCCCGAACGCGCCGACCGGACCGCTCACGATCTACGAGACGCAGAACTCTGGCGTGTGCGCACCCGGCGCACTGTTCCAGTTCTGGCGCTCGGTCGACGACGGGCTGACGTTCCTGCCGGTCAGCGTTGTCGGCGCGAACGACCTCGCGGCCCTCGGCTATACAGCCGACGCGACCGTGCAGGGAGGCGTTGAGGCGAAGCTGGCGGTCGACCTTGTCAGTGGCGCGATCTACGTCGCGTGGGCGACGCAGGCGATCCAGGACGCGACGAATGCGACCACGCGCATCCTCGTCGTGAGCCGCTCGACGGACGCCGGAGCGACGTGGCAGAGTCACCTCGCATACGCCGGCCCGCTTGGCACGAGCATCCAGAACCTGTTCCCGATCCTTGCCGTCGACCACGGCGGGAACGCATACGCCGCGTTCTCGACGCAACTTCCCGGTCAGAACATGGGCGTCTACCTCACCACCTCGACCGACCGCGGCACCACGTGGTCGGCTGCGCAGCGCGTGAATCCGACGGACCAGAGTGCGGTGTTCCCCGCGATAACCGCCGGCGACAACGGACGCGTCGACCTCATCTGGATCGGCACGTCTGGAACGAACGTGAGCGATCCGACGAACCAGTGGAACATCTTCTTCGGTCAGTCGCGGAACGCCGACAAGAGCGGCGCGCGCTGGTCGACGGGTCAGATCAGCACGCAGGTGATGCACCGCGGCGACATCTGCAACCGCGGTCTCAACTGCAACATCTTCGGCGGCAACCGCGATCTCGCGGACTTCATCAGCGTGACCGTCGACGCCGACGGCAACGCGAACGCGGCGTGGACCGATGACGCCAGCCAGTTGCCCAAGGCCATCATGTTCGCAAAGCAGATCGCGGGGCCCACGACGGGGAAGCTCCCGCCGAGGTCATAGCCCGCACCGAGCGTGAAAGAGGAAGAGCGGCGGGCCGAACGCCCGCCGCTCTTCATTCCTTACGGCGTTCGCACTCGGCGCAGGAACGGCTCGAGCGTCTCGAGGAACGGCTCGGGCCGGAAGCCGTGGACGACATGTCCGTGGCCGGGGAAGCGCTTCACTGCGAAGTCCTTGATCTGCCGCTTCAACGTGAACTCGGCGTTGTCGTCGAAGGCAGCGCCGAGGCGCGGCTCGCCGGTCACGACGAGCACCGGCACGGTCACCTTCGGTATCGAGGCCGCGATGAGCGTGGCGCTCGGGTCGGCGGTCGACACCCGCCAATCGAGGAACGCTGGGTCGACGTCCTTGAAGTACGTCGCGACGCGGTCCGCGGCGTAGAAGCCGCGCATCTCGCCGTAGGTGCGCTCGCCGTGCGGGCCAGGTGAGGGGAGCGGCCGCTTCTCGACGGCCTTTAGGAACGCCTTCGGGTCTTCGCGCACGTCGAGCGCCTCACGCAGTCCCTGATAGCGCTCGCGCTCCCACGGCGTTCCGTACTTCAGCGGTGGATCCTCGAGCACGAGCGCTCGCACGAGATCGGGTGCCTCGGCCGCCGCGACGAGCGCGGCGATCGCGCCGAGCGAGTGTCCGATGACGGCGGCCGGCGCCTTCACGACCTCGCGCAGGACGCGCAGCGCGTCGTCCGCGAAGGCGCGCAGCTCGTAACTCGAGGCGCGCTCGCTTCGCCCGTGACCACGCTGGTCGTAGCTCACGACGCGGTAGCGCGTGGCGAGCCGCGGGAAGATGTTCTCCCAGTCCTCGGAGCGATAGAGGCTCGCATGGATGAGAAGGATCGGCGGCTCGCCTGGGAGGCCACCGCCAGAGTCGTAATAGGAGAGCTTCGGTTCTCCCTTCAAGGTCCGCGCGCGCGGCAAGCGCTTCGGCATCGCTCGCAGTATGCGAAATACGCGAGAATCGCCGCGTGAAGCGCCGCGTGCGTCTGGATCAGCTGCTCGTGCAGCGCGAGCTCGCACCGAGCCGCGAACGCGCGCAGGCGCTCATCCTCGCCGGCGCGGTGCGCGTCTCCGGCGACCGGGCCGACCGGGCCGCGGCGCCCGTGGCAGAGGACGCGGTCGTCACCGTCGAGGCCGGTCCGCGCTTCGTCTCGCGCGGCGGCGAGAAGCTCGAGGGCGCGCTGGACGACTTCGCCCTCGACGTGGCGGGCATGGTCGCGCTCGATGTCGGATCGTCCACCGGTGGCTTCACCGATTGCCTGCTGCAGCATGGCGCATCGCGCATCTACGCCGTCGACGTCGGCAAAGGGCAGCTCGACTGGAAGCTACGGAGCGACGCGCGCGTGCGCGTGATGGAGGGGATCAACGCTCGCGTGGGCTTCGAGCTGCCCGAAGCGGTCGAGATCATCGTGGCCGATCTCTCGTTCATCTCGTTGCGTCTCGCGCTGCCGCCGTCCTTCCGACATCTCCGGCAGGGCGGCGCGGTCGTCGCCCTGGTGAAGCCGCAGTTCGAGGCCGGGCGCGAAGCCGTCGAGAAAGGCGGCATCGTCCGCGAGCGCGGCGCGCGGGCCGCCGCGGTCGTGGCCGTCGCCGAGGAGTTCGCGCGCGACGGCGCGGGCGTCGTCGCCGTCGCGGCGTCGCGTCTTTTGGGCCGCGAGGGCAATCGCGAGATCTTCGTCCATGCCGTGAAGGGCGACGCCGGTCTTGCGCCTGACGAGCTGCGCAGCGGGGCCGAGAGGGCCGCCGGATGAAGGTCGCGCTCTGCGTACGGCCCGATCGACCCGACGCCGTGCGGGCCGCGCGCGACGCCGCGGCGCGAATGCGCAAGGCCGGCCACGAGGTCGTCGACGTCAATCTCGATACGGCCACCGTCGAACCGGCGGCGAAGGGTGCGACGATCGCGTGCGTCCTCGGGGGTGACGGCACGATGCTGCGCGCGGCTCGTGCGATGTCGCCGCTCGGCATCCCGCTACTCGGTGTGAACCTCGGCCGCCTCGGTTTCCTCACGACGATCACGATCGACGACCTCGACTCGGCGATCGCCGACGTCGCCGCCGGCCGCCACACCGTTGAGGAGCGGACGCTGCTCGACGCGCGCCTGGTCCGCGCCGGGCGCGAGATGCGCTTCCTCGCGCTCAACGATGTCGTCGTCGCGCGCGGCGCGGCGGTCCGGTCGATCCACGTCGCCGTCCGCGTCGACGGCGATCCGCTCATCGTCTACTGGGCGGATGGCGTGATCGTCGCGACGGCCACCGGCAGTACGGCCTACGGCTTCTCGGTCGGCGGCCCGCTGATCCTGCCGAGCTCGCGCGCCATCATGCTCGTGCCCATCGCGCCGCACCTGTCGTTCGGCAACGCGGTCGTGTTCGATCCTGATCAGCGAATCGAGCTCGATGTCCGCGACGCCGCGCGCATCTCAATTGACGGTCAGGAGGAACACGATCTCGCGGCCGGAGATCGGATCGCCGTGCGGCGGTCGGAGACGGTCGCGAAGTTCGTGCGCACCTCACATGCACGTCCATTCCTTTCGTTGCTGCGCGAGAAGATCCTGAAGGAGCCGGGCACATGAGCGACGCGAAGGCGGCCGTCGCCGCGATCCGGGCGAAGACGAACTACCAGCCGATCGTCGCGGTCGTGCTGGGCAGCGGCCTCGGCGCGCTCGCCGACGACGTGCAGGGCGCCGATCGCATCGCGTACGACACGATCCCCGGCTGGCACCGCAGCACGGCGCCGGGTCATGCCGGTGAGCTCGTCGTCGGAACCCTCGCGGGCAAACCCGTCGCGGTGATGAAGGGGCGGCTCCATAACTACGAGGGCTACGACATCCAGGACGTCGCGTTCCCGGTGCGGGTATTTAAGGCCTGGGGCATCGACACGATCATCCTCACCAACGCGTGCGGCGGGCTGAACCCGTCGTTCGAGAACGGCGACCTCATGGTCATGAACGACCACATCAACTTCATGGCGACCAACCCGCTGCGCGGTCCGAACGACGACTCGCTGGGTCCGCGCTTCCCGGACATGGTCGGCGCGTACACCGAAGAGCTACGGAAGCTCGCGCACTCGGTCGACCCCAAGTTGAAAGAGGGCGTGTACGTCGCGGTCGCCGGCCCGAACTTCGAGACGCCCGCGGAGCTTCGCATGCTCCGCGGCTTCGGCGCCGACGCCGTGGGGATGAGCACCGTGCCCGAGGTGCTCGTCGCGCGCCATATGGGCATGCGCATCCTCGCGATCGCGACGGTCACCGACATGGCGACCGGCATCCCGGGCCTGATCCAGCACGTGTCGCACGAGGAGGTCCTCGCGGTCGCGAATCAGGCGGGGGCGCGACTCGCGACCGTCGTGAAGGGCGTCGTCGCGCGGCTGTGACACCGCGCACGGCACCGCGCATTCCTCTCGTTCGCTGCTGGCCACGCGGGCCCGCCTTCGCGCGGCACGCTATTCGGTCGGGCCCGCTGTGCGCAGACGCTCGCTCGAGGAGACGCGCAACGCCGTGCCCGGCCTCACGCGGCGCCTAAATGCGTGTGGTCGAGCTCATCGAGCGCAAGCGCGACGGCGGAAAGCTGACCGCCGCGGAGATCGACCATCTCGTCCAGGGCTACACGAAGGGCGAGATCCCCGACTACCAGATGGCCGCCTTCCTCATGGCCGTCGTGTTGCGTGGGATGGACGCGAAGGAGACCGCGGCGCTGACCGCGAGCATGGTCGCGTCGGGAGAGCGCCTCGACCTCTCGCGGTTCGGTCGCGTCGTCGACAAGCATTCCACCGGCGGAGTGGGGGACAAGACGACGCTCGTCGTCGCGCCGCTCGTCGCGGCCTGCGGTCTCCCCGTCGCGAAGATGAGCGGTCGCGGCCTTGGGTTCTCCGGCGGCACGCTCGACAAGCTCGAGTCGTTCGCGGGATACCGGGTCGATCTCACGACCGCGGAGTTCCTCGCGCAGCTGGGACGCATCGGCATCGTCGTGACCGGGCAGACGAAGGAGCTCGCTCCCGCGGACGGCCTGTTGTACGCCCTACGCGACGCCACGGGTACGGTGCCAGCGATCCCGCTGATCGCGTCGAGCATCATGTCGAAGAAGATCGCGGCGGGTGCGCACGCCGTCGTGCTTGACGTGAAGGTCGGCAGCGGCGCGTTCATGAAGGATCTCCGGTCGGCGCGCGCCCTCGCGCGCGCGATGGTCGCGATCGGCGTGGCGCACGGCCTCGCGGTCACCTGCGAGCTCACCGACATGGATCAGCCGCTCGGTCGCGCGGTGGGCAACGCGCTCGAGGTCGCGGAGGCGATCGAGACGCTCCGTGGCCGCGGGCCCGCTGATCTGGTGCGGCTCGCGCGTCTCGCGGGCGCGGAGATGCTCGTGCGGGGACGCAAAGCGCGCGACGCGAAGCGCGCGCTGGCGACCATCGATCGCGCGCTCGCCGACGGCAGCGGCCTGGACAAGCTCCGCGAGCTCGTCGCCGCGCAGGGGGGTGACGCGAGCGCCGTCGATGACCCGGGTCGCCTCCCACGCACGCCGCGCGTCGAGCGTCTGGTCGCAGGCCGCACGGCGTTCGTCGGTGCGGTCGCCGCGGACCGCGTCGGCCAGGCCTCGGTGCGGCTCGGCGCGGGCCGCGAGAAGAAGGGCGACCCGATCGATCTGCGCACGGGCGTCGTCCTGCACGCGAAGGTGGGCGACCGCGTGGAGCGCGGGCAGCCCTACGCCGACGTCCACGTCGCGGGCAGACCGGAGGATGCGGGCGCGATCGAGGAGATCCGCTCGGCCTTCCGGTGGAGCGTGCGGCGCGTCGCGCCGCGGCGTCTCATCCTCGGCCGCATCGCCAGCCGCTGACCTCCATAGACTGACGAAGAGTGATCGGCGCACGTCGCGGCATCGGCGGTCCCGGCGGTTTGAATCCGCTGCTCATATTGGGTCTGGTCCTCCTCGCGTATGGCTACTTCCGAGGCGGGCTGGTGTCGCCGGTGCAGCGCGCTTCCGAGAACCCGGTCGGCTTCGTCGCATTCATCATCGCGATCGTGCTCGGCATCACGGTGCACGAGTTCATGCACGCGTATACCGCGCACCGGCTGGGTGACGACACCGCGCGGCTTCTCGGTCGCCTAAGCCTCAACCCCCTGGCGCATCTCGATCCGTTCGGAACCCTCCTCCTGGTCCTAGCCGGATTCGGTTACGGCAAGCCGGTGCCCTTCAATGAATCGCGCCTCCGCACCACGCTCAGCGTCACGTTTGTCGCCATCGCCGGGCCGCTCGCAAACGTCGCGCTCGCGGCGCTGTGTGCCTTGCCGCTGCGATTCGGATCGGCGTCGGTGCTCGGCGATGTGTACCAGCAGATCCTTGCCGCGATCGTGCTTTGGAACTGCGTGCTCGCGATCTTCAATCTCGTTCCCATCCCACCACTCGACGGAGCGAACGTCGTATACGGCCTCCTATCGCCACGGCAGCAGTATTCCTGGCGCACATATCAGCAGTACGGTCCGTTCCTCTTGCTGTTCATTCTTTTGCTTGCCCCCATGGTGCTCAGCGCGGTGGTCTTCGCGCCGGCACTCGCCCTCGCTCGGTTCCTCGTCGGCTGACGTGCGAGAGCGGGTCCAGCAGACCGTCCGCTTCGTCGTGGCGCAGGAGGGCGACGCGCGGCACGCGGAGCGCACCGCCGCGGTGCTCCGCGCGCTCGGCGCGGACGAAGAGCTGATCCTCGCCGGCCTGCTGCACGACCGCGGGAAGCCGGCCGACACGCGGCTGTGGCATCGCGTCGCCGGCGTGCTCCTAGCGCGTCTCGCGCCGGGTCTTCGCGGTCGCATCGCGAACGGCGACTCGATCTTCGCGCGCTATCTCGACCACGCGCGCCGCGGTGCGGCGCAGGCCCAGATCGAGGGCCGGTCCGCGCGTGTCGTGAGCCTCATCGCACATCACCACGAGCCGCCGCGCGACGCCGACGAACGTCTGCTCGCACGCGCGGACCGCGAAGCGCTCCCGTGATGCTCGGGCCCGAGGGACCGCACGTGACGGTCGAGGGCTTCGACGGACCGCTCGACCTCCTGCTCGAGCTCGTCGAAGAGAAGAAGCTCGACATCCTCACGGTGAAGCTCGGCGACCTCGCCGACGCGTACCTCGCGCGCGTCCGCGCGCTGGACGCGCTTCCGGCCGACGAGGTCTCCGCGTTCCTCGCGCTCGCGTCGCGCCTGGTGTTGCTGAAGGCGCGGAGCCTGTTGCCGTTGCTCCTCCCGCTGGCGGACATGGACGAAGCTGAAAGCGAGGAGGAGCTTCGCGCGCGGCTGCTCGAGTACGCCGTTGTGCGCGAACGCGCGACCGCGCTCGGCGACCGACTGCGCAGCGGCGAGCGCGGGTTCCATCGCGAGGGCGGCACACCTGAGCTACCGCCGCGTGGCGGCGAGGTCCTGGCGCTCGCGGCGGCCTGGACCAAGGTGCTCGCGCTCGCGTCGCGCCCGCGCGAGGAGGGCGTGGTCGCGCCGGGCGAGCGCTATTCGGTCGAGGAGCGCACCGTCGAGATCGAGGCCATCGTCATCGAGCGCGGCCAGGTGACCTTCACCGAGCTGCTCAGCACGGAGCCCACGCTCGGATGGGCTGTCGTAACGTTCATCGCGCTGCTCGACCTCTACCGGCGCAGCGTCATCGACCTCGAGCAGAGCGAGCTCTTCGCTGACATCCTGATCAAGAGAAAGCAGGCGGCATGAGATCCGGACTAGCCAACGCTGTCGAGAGCGTCCTGTTCGTGGCCGAGAAGCCCGTGTCGCGGGCGGAGCTCGCGCGCGTCGTCGGCGCGACGCCGAAGCAGGTGGACACCGCGCTCGCGGAACTCGCAGCGTCCTATCAGGGCACCGGCCTCCGCCTTGCGCACGACGGCGACGATTGGCAGCTCGTGACGGCGCCGGAGCACGCGCCGCACGTCGCGGCGTATCTCGGCGCGGACCGCCTGCGCGTCTCGCCCGCATCGCTCGAGACGCTCGCGATCGTCGCGTACCGGCAGCCGGTGACGCGCGCCGAGGTCGAAGCGATCCGCGGCGTGAACTGCGATCAGACGATCTACACGCTGATGCAGCGACGGCTCATCGAAGAGCGGGGCCGGAAGGAAGCTCCGGGGCGCCCGATCCTCTACGGCACGACCTGGGAGTTCCTCGAGTGCTTCGGCCTGTCGAGTCTCGACGAGCTGCCGCGCGCCCTCACGCCGGAAGGAGCCATCCCCGGTGTCGGCGAACCGGTGGCGGACGGCTCGGCATGATCCGCCTCCAGAAGGTGATGGCGGAACGTGGCGTGGCCTCGCGTCGCCGCGCAGAGGAGCTCATCAGCGAAGGACACGTGCGCGTCGACGGCCAGCTCGTCACGACGCTCGGCACGCGCGTGGCGGAAGACGCGCGCATCGAGGTCGATGGCCGACCCGTCGCCGCCGCGCCACCGCATCGGTATGTCCTGCTCAACAAGCCGGTCGGCGTCGTTTCGACGATGCAGGACGAGCGCGGCCGCCGGACCGTCGTCGATCACATCGGCGCCCGCGAGCGGCTCTATCCGGTCGGCCGCCTCGACACGGATTCCGAAGGACTGCTGCTGCTCACGAACGACGGCGCCTGGGCCGAGCGCGTGCTGCATCCGCGTTACGGCCACGAGCGCGAGTACGACGTCTGGGTCGACGGCGATCTCACCGCTGAGGCGCTCGCGCGCCTTCAGGGCGGGATCCCGCTCGAAGAAGGAATGGCGCGCGCGGTGCGCGTCTCGGTCCGGTCGCGCTCGCGCGGTCGCTCGCGGCTCTCGCTGGTCCTGCTTACGGGCTGGAAGCGACAGGTGCGTCGCATGTGTCTCGCCGTCGGACTGAAAGTGACGCGCCTGGTGCGCGTTCGAATGGGCCCCCTCGAGCTCGGGAAGCTTCGCCCCGGAGAGTTCAGAGATCTCACAAAAAGGGAGATCGATGCGATGTCGGCCGCGATCGCAAAGCCGACGCCGCGGGCGCGAGACGAGAAGGCGCAATCGATCGTGCCGACGCGACCGGAGAGTGTCCGCGGGCGGGCGTCGAGAGCAGCGAGCCGACAGCGCGGCTGGGTAGCCGCGCCGCCAGTCACGCGACGAGAACCATTGCGGTCGCGCGCGACGATGGGGGCGAACGCGCGCGGCGTCGCGCCGCGGGTGACGCGGCGAGCGGCAGTCTCGCGAGCGAGAGTGGAGGGGCCCCGCCGGCAGAGGTACGGCGAGCGAGTCGTGCAGGCGGGGAGGCCAACTCGCGAGCGAGACGCGCGAGCCGCGGCAGGACCCGCGGCGCGTGCCGGATGGCGAGCCGCGGCAGGACCTGCGGCGCGGCCGCCACAGTGGCGACGGTCGTCTCGAGCCGCGGCACAGCGCGCCGCACCGAGGCGAGCTCCACGATGACGCCACGCACGATCGCGATCGACGGACCCGCGGGCGCCGGCAAGAGCACGATCGGCGCGCTCGTCGCAGAGCGGCTCGGCTACCTCTTCCTCGACACGGGGGGCATGTATCGCGCGATCGCGCTTGCTGCCCAACGGAAGGGCATCGACCCCGACGACTCGGAGCAGCTCGCGAAGCTCGCACGCGAATCGCGCATCACGATCGGGCCGCCGACGGTGCGCGACGGACGCGCGTACACGGTGCTGCTCGACGGCGCCGATGTCACGTGGGACATCCGCTCCGCTGAGGTGGACGGCAGTGTCTCGCAGGTGGCGCGCGTGCCCGCGGTCCGCGACGCGATGCTCGAGCAGCAGCGCGAGCTCGCTCGCCGCGGACGCGTGGTCATGGTCGGCCGTGACATCGGCACAGTCGTCCTGCCCGCGGCCGACTGCAAGATCTTCCTCACCGCGTCGGCTGCCGAGCGCGCGAAGCGACGCGAGGAAGAGCTGCGCTCGCGTGGTCAGGTGCGGCCACGGCAGGAGCTGCTGCAAGAGATCCTCCGACGCGACCGGATGGATAGCGAGCGGAAGGTCGCGCCACTGCGCACGGCCGACGACGCGACGGTCGTTCAGACCGACGGTCTGTCCGTCGGTCAGGCGTTGGAGCAGGTCCTCGCGATCCTGACGCGCACCGCGCCGACGGCGTGATCTCGGATCACGCGCCGGAGTGGCCGGTCGAGCGTCTCTGGCTGTGGAACCTCCTGTTCCCGCCGATCCGCACGATCGTCATGGCGCTCGTCGGTATTCGAGTTGAGGGGCGTGAGAACCTTCCGAAGAGCGGTCCCTACATCCTCGTGTCGAACCACATCAACTGGAAGGATCCGCCGCTCATCTCAATCTCGCTCGATCTGTCGGTGCGCTATATGGCGAAGATCCAGGCATTCAGCTATCCGCTGCTCGGATACATCGTTCGCGCGACCGGCGCGTTCCCGGTGCGGCGCGGCGAGGGCGACCGGCGCGCGCTCGTGACGGCGCTGCGCGTGCTCGAGGGCGGGCAGGTCCTCGGGTTCTTTCCGGAGGGTCATCGGAGCGAGAGCGGCGCGATGTTGCGGGGAAAGCCGGGCGTCGGTTTCCTCGCCTCACGACATCCGGAGGTCCCGTTGGTGCCGATCGCGATGATCGGAACGAAGCAGCCGCTGCTCCGCCTGGTGTTCGGCGGTCATGCCGTCTTACGCGTGGGACGACCGTTCCATCTCGCCGACCTGACCGAAGAGGAACGTCGCGACGAGCAGGCGATGACCGATGCCGTCATGAGACGCATCGCAGCGCTGCTACCCGAAGAAATGCGAGGTGCGTACCACTAGAATCGATATCAAATGGAAGTACTGCTCGCGCGCGAGAATGGCTTCTGCTTCGGCGTCAAGAAGGCGGTCGAGCTGACCGAGGCCGCCGCCGAGACGGGCAAGACCGTTTACAACCTGGGCCAGGTCGTTCACAACCCCAAGATCAGCGAGCGACTCGCCGCGCGAGGCGTGAAGGTGATCAAGGAGCCCGCCGACGCGTCTGACGGCATCGTCGTCATCCGCGCCCACGGCGTCCCGCCGGAGGTCCGAAAGCAGATCGAGGACCGCGGGCTCGAGTGCATCGACGCAACGTGCTCGTTGGTCCTGCGCGCGCAGCGCTTCACCAAGCAGCTCGCGGACGAGGGCTACCGGGTCATCATCCTCGGCACTCCCGACCACCCCGAGGTCGTCGGACTCAAAGGCTTCGCCGGTGACGATTACGTCGTCGTCGAGACGAAGGAGGAATGGTCGAAGCTCCCGAAGATGAAGCGCGCCGGCGTCGTGTCGCAGTCGACGCAGCCGCCCTGGGCCTTCCGCGAGCTCGTCTCTCACGTCGCCGAGATCGCGCAGGAGATGAAGGTCTACAACACGGTCTGTCCCGTCACCGTGAAGCGACAGGTCGCGGCGAGCGAGCTCGCCGAGCAGGTGCAGACGATCATCGTCGTCGGCGGGAAGAATTCCGCGAACACGCGGGAGCTCGTGAACCTCGCGAGGATGCAAGGGCGCGCCGCGTATCACATCGAGAACGCCGATGAGCTGCGGCCGGAATGGCTACGCGATCAGGACCGCGTAGGGCTCATCGGTGGTTGCTCGACGCCGATGGACACGCTCCTCGAGGTCAAGGAGCGCGCCGAGGAGCTCGCCGCAGCGGTCCCGGCCTGACCCGCGTGTCCCGGGCCGTCGTCGCCGTTGTCGGCAGGCCCAACGTTGGGAAGTCGACGCTCTTCAATCGCATCGTCGGCGAGCGCGTCGCGATCGTCGAGGATCTCCCCGGCACCACCCGAGATCGCGTATACGCGACGGCCGACTGGCGCGGGCGCGAGTTCTCGCTCATCGACACGGGCGGTCTCGATGATCCGAAGGCGGGCGAGATGGAGGCGGCCGTGCGGCGCCAGGCCGAGGCCGCGATCGACGAGGCCGATGTGGTGATGTTCGTCGTCGACGCGCAGTCGGGGATCCTGCCGGTCGAGCACGACGTTGCGGATCAGCTCCGCCGCAGCGGCAAGCCCGTCGTGCTCGTCGCGAACAAAGCGGACTCGTGGCGCGGCGAAGCGCAGGCCGCCGAGTTCTACGAGCTCGGCCTGGGCGATGTGTATCCGGTGTCGGCGATCCAGGGACACGGGACCGGTGATCTCCTCGACGCGGTCATCGAGCGTCTGCCCGCGCCGCAGGCGGACGAGGCGCAGACAGATGCCCATATCGCGATCGTCGGCCGGCCGAACGTCGGCAAGTCCAGCTTCCTCAACACGCTCGTCGGGAGCGAGCGCGCCGTCGTGAGCGAGATCCCCGGGACGACGCGCGACAGCCTCGACACGGCGCTCGAGTTCCGCGGACGGCGTCTCGTGCTCGTGGACACCGCGGGCATCCGGCGCCGCGGACGCATCGAACAGGGCATCGAGCACTACGCCTTGCTGCGCACGGCGCACGCGCTCGAGCGCGCCGACGTCGCGATCCTCCTGACCGACGGGACCGAGGGCATCACCGCGCAGGACACGCATATCGCTGGGTACGCGCTCGAGGCCGCGGTCGGCTTGGTGCTGGCCGTCAACAAGTGGGACGTGGTAGACCGTGGCGAGGAGATGACCGCGCACGCACTGGCGGAGATCACCCGTGAGTTCCACTTCGCATCGTGGATGCGGCACCATTTCGTGTCCGCGAAGACCGGCCGGAACGTGGAGGCGACGCTCGAGGACGCGCTCGCGATCGTGGACGAGCGGAAGAAGCGTGTCGCCACGTCCGAGCTGCACAAGATGCTGACCGAGGCGATCGCGGCACATCCACCGTCGCCGCACCGCGGAAAAGAGGTGCGCTTCCGCCACGTCACGCAGGCGCGGGGCAAGGCGCCGACGTTCGTGTTCTTCGTCGATCCGCCCGAGGGCGTGCACTTCACGTACGCGCGATACCTCGAGAACAAGATCCGCGAGCGGTTCGGGTTCGCGGGGACGCCGATCAAGCTCCAGTTCAAGGCGTCGTTCGAATGAGCGATCCCGCGACGCTGCTCGGGCTCGTCATCGTCGCGCTCGTCGGCTACGGGATCGGCTCCATCTCCAGCGGCTACCTCGTCGGCAAGATCTACCGGAACGTCGATCTGCGCACTGTCGGGTCGGGCTCGACCGGCGCGACGAACACCTTCCGCACCCTGGGGCGCGGAGCCGGTCTTCTCGTCGCGGTGTTCGACATCCTCAAAGGTGCCCTCGCGGTCCTCTTTGCGCAGCTCCTGTTCAGCGTTGATGGCGACGCGCGTCATCTCGCCGAGGCGGCCGCCGCGGTGGCTGCGGTCGCCGGCCACTGCTGGCCGCCGCTGCTTCAGGGCCGCGGTGGCCGCGGCGTCGCGACGGGCTTCGGCGCTCTGCTCTTCGTCGCGACGCCGGCGTGGGCCAGCGCCGTCGCGTTCTTCGCGATCGCCCTCGCGCTCACGCGGATGGTCTCGGTGGGGTCCCTCGCCTCCGTCATCGGTGCGCTGTTGGGGTACCTCCTCTTCACTGCGACCGGCTGGCTGTCGTTCAGCTGGGCGACGCTCGCGTTCATCGTGATCGGGGGCTGCATCGTGTACGTGCGTCACCTGCCGAACATCCAGCGCATCCTGCGCGGCGCGGAGCCGCGGATCGGCGCGCGGCCATGACGGTCGCGATCCTGCAGGCGGGATCGTGGGGGACGACCCTCGCAACGATCCTTGCCCGCGACGGCCTGCGCGACGTCATCCTCTGGACACGCGACGTCGAGCAGGCGCGCGAGATCGCCGCGCAGCGGGAGAACCGGCGCTACCTGCCCGGCATCCGCGTACCCGATCGCGTCGAGGTCACCGCGGACATCGCGCGCGCGCTCGCCGCGGAGGACATCATCGTCGCGGCGCCGAGCATCGGCGTTGCCGCTCTCCGCGAGCGCATCGGCGCGCTGCTGCGTCGCGAGCAGCGCGTGCTCTCGGCGACGAAGGGCCTCGCTGAAGGCGGCCAGCGCATGAGCGAGCTCTGGGCGGAGTCCGTCGGCCGCGAGCGCGTGGCGGTGCTCTCCGGACCGAACATCAGCCGCGAGATCGCAGCCGGGCTTCCCGCGGCGACGGTGATCGCGTCGGTCGCGCCGGAGACCGCGAAGCATTTCCAGGAGCTCATCGGGACGCCGATGTTCCGCGCCTACACCGACAGCGACGTCGTCGGCGTCGAGCTGTCCGGCGCGCTCAAGAACATCGTCGCCCTCGGGGCGGGCGCCATCGACGGAATGGGCTACGGCGACAATGCGAAGGCCGGGTTCATCACGCGCGGGCTCGCGGAGATCGCTCGGTTCTCCTTCGCCAAAGGAGCGAATCCGCTGACCGTCGCGGGTCTCGCGGGCGTGGGCGATCTCGTCGTGACCTGCATGAGCAAGCACTCGCGGAACCGCACCGTCGGCGAGCTCCTCGCGAAGGGCCTCGGGCTCGCCGAGATCCGACAGCGGCTCGGCGGACAGGTGGCGGAGGGCTTGACCACCGCCGAGGCGACCTATCGCGCCGCACAGGACGCCGGCGTGACCATGCCCATCACCGAGCAGACCCACCTGGTGCTCTCCGCCGGCAAGCCGATCCGCGAGGCGATGCGCGACCTGATGCAGCGCGAGCGCGGCGATGAGGTGGCAGGGCCGCTCGCGGAGCTCTCCCGGCTCATCACCAGCGCCTCCGCCGCACGGCGTGACGACAGCGCCGCACGTTCTCCTTCATCGCGCTGAGCGTTAGGCACGCGTGACGCTGCTTCGCCTGCGCCGCTCCGGCGCCGCCCTCCTGCGCCTCCTTCCACTCGTGCTGACCGCCTGTGTCATCTCACAGACGACCGCGCCTACTCCGTCGTCCACCGCGACGTCCCCGTCGCAGCTCGCGTTGCGTGTACTCGTGACGAGTCTCACGGACCGCGACACCAGTGGCCCGCCGCTACCGGGCGCGCACGTGTGCGCCGCGACGCCGCGCGGCGAGGAGCGCTGCAGCGATGCGGCGAAGGACGGCACCGCCACGTTCACGCTCGCGCCCACGACCTATCTCCTGCGGGTCGAGGGCCCGGACCCGGCGCGATGGATGCCCGACCGCCGCGTGATCGATGTCACCGGTGCGGACACCGCGGTGTGGATCGGTCTGCCGGCTCGCGTCCGCGTGAGCGGCGTGATACGGACTGAGCAAGGGACGCCCGTCGTGCGCGCGCAGGCGTGCGCGCATCCGATCGCGCGTGTCGACGTCGTATGCGCCCGCTCCGCAGCCGACGGGAAGTACACGATCGAGACGCGCGCGGATCTGTACCGGGTCGACGTCGAGGGCCCGCCCGGCGGAAAGCTCGTCCCGCAATGGGCTGGCGGCGCGACATTCGAGGACAACTCCGGTGTTCTCGATGCGCGAACGGCGGATGTGCCCGACGTCGACTTCGCGCTCATCGCGGGCGTCGTGCTACGCGGCACGGTGCGCGTCGGCGGAGCGACGATCGAGGATGCACAGCTCTGCACGAGCACGCTCGCCGCTCCGATCGGCTGGCAATGCGAACGCACCGACAAGCACGGCGCGTACGCAGCGCTGCGTGCACCCGGCGACTACTGGGTCTGGGCGCTCCCACCCGATCGCGTGCGCGCGACCGGCCTCTGGTACGACCGCGTGCTCACCGGCGCCGATGCGAAGTCGTTCGATCTCTCGTCGGACGCGACGCTCGACATGAACCTGCCGAACGGTCCGCAGATCACCGGTCGTGTGCGCAACGAGGCCGGGGAAGGGGTGCCGGACGTGTTCGTGTGCGTCGACACGCCGTTCACCACCGGCCGTATCTGCCGGCCGAGCGGGTTCGACGGGCGCTACGCCGTGACAACGCGCGCCGGGCAAACGTACGTGGTCAGCGTCGTCCCGCCTGCGGGCAGCAGCTACATCGCCGAGTACTGGAGCCACAAGCACAACTGGGTCGAAGCCGACGCGGTGCGTCTCGCTACCGGCGACACCCAGGTCGATCTCGTGCTCAGGCGCGGCGTGATCGTGAAGGGCACGATCAAGGACAAACGCGGCCTGCCCGCCGTGAGCGCCACGATCAACTTCGGAGATCCGCGCGCCGTGGAGGCCGCCGCCGCGACGGACGGAGCGGGCGCCTTCGAGGTCGTCGTGCCGCCCGGGAAGTACCACGTCGACGTGTTCCCGCCCCGCTTCCCGGGTAACTTGGTCGGCCGCGAGATGGAGATCGACGCCACCGGTGCGGTCGAGATCGACATCATCCTCGACGACATCGCGCCCTGACGAGGGCTAGAGTGGAGGTGCGCCCGCCCATGCGGGCCGGGCAGCTCTCCATTGCTCCAAGGAGTCGTCTGTGTTCGGTCGTCTGTTGAAGCCCCCCGTGGTCGTTTACGCCCACTGCGACATCCCCTGCGGTATCTATGACCCGACGCCCGCGAAGATCGCGGCGGACACGGTCGCGAAGATGGTCGAGAAGATCAACCAGCTGCCGGCCAATGCAAGCGACGCTACGACGCGCGGCAACTTCGTCCGCATGATCGCCGTGAAGGAAGAGCACGCGCAGATCTGTAAGAAGGAGCTCGAGATCCTCTGGAGCGACTACTTCAAGCCGGAGCACCTCGAGAAATACCCGAAGCTGCACGACACGTTCTGGAAGGCCGCGAAGCTCTGCTCGAAGAACAAGCAGAACGTCGATGCAGCGGCGGCGGCTGAGCTGCAGGCCGCGGTCAAGGAGATCAGCGACATGTTCTGGGCGACGAAGAAGTGAGGCGCGGTCCCTGGCGCGTGGCCGTTGCCGGCCACAGCATGGAGCCGGCGCTACGGGAGGGGGATCGACTCCTCGTGCTCCCGCCGCGCCGGGAGCCCCGCGTCGGCGAGGTCGTCGTCGTTCGCGACCCGCGCGACGCGACGCATCTGCTCCTGAAGCGCGTGGCCGCCGTGCACGACGGTGAGGTCACGGTGATGGGCGATCGCCGCGATCACTCGACCGACAGCCGCTACTTCGGCGACGTGCCGCTCTCCGATGTCGTCGGGCGCGCGGCGTTCCGGTACAGGCCGCTCGGTCGCGCGGGTCGAGTGCGGAGCTAGAGATGGTCGATGTGACCTGCGTCCGCTGCGGCGAGACGCGCGAGGGGGCGGGACGCGTGCTGCCTGGGACGATCGGCGACGAGATCGAGCAGCGCGTGTGCGCGGAGTGTTGGGGCGAGTGGACGCAGCAGCAGATCCGCGTGATCAACCACTACGGACTGCGACCAGCGCTGCGCGAGGATCGCGAAAAACTCTACGACTTCACGAGAGAGTTCTTAGGATTGGAATCGTCGACCGCGAGCGATAGAGGTCGATAGGTAGCGCGCCTACAATTCTTCTCATGGTCGTGACGGGGTGTGGCGCAGCCTGGTAGCGCGCCTGACTGGGGGTCAGGAGGATTCCCGGGTTCAAATCCCGGCACCCCGACAGTTAAAACGTATAGCGGCGCGCGACGTTTTTGAATGCCCTCGGCGGGATACCCTTCCGCGCGCGCTTGCGGCGTTCAGTGATTCGATCGCAGGCGCGACAGATGCGCTTCATGCGACCGCCGCGCAGTGCTATGTACGAATACTCATGCCCACGTACGCATCGCACTGAGTCGCCCTTCAGACGTGTCTGTGCTCGAAACGCGCGGAGCGCGTCGCGCGCGTGCGCGACCTTCGCTCGCCGAGGAATGGGGCGAGCAGGTCAAGGACCGTCTGGACCTGCTTCTCTCCTTCGGCGACCCACTTGAACGCATCGACACCACTCTGACGCTCGATCCTGCCCATACCTCCGAGTGCGCGTCGTAGGCGCTGAAGCACCTGGGGCACGACGCCCGGCTCGCCGTGCTGTGTCGCAGAGGCACGCACGCGGTACCATCGAGGTCCACGAACCCGGGCGTTGGATCGCACACGACCGAAACATCCCTCGCCGTCGAGAAAACCGGCGGCCCACGCCAGATCGAGCAGTCGCGGGTCAACGGGATCGATCAGGCTTCTGTCAAGCACGCTCAAAACCGCACCGACGTGTCGGCCGCTGCGAGCCAATGCTGGAGCAGATTGGTACTGGCCTAGAAAACGCTTGATCGCATTGTTGGCCTGCATGCGCTTCACTGGTCCGAGGTAGTCCCAGATCAGCGCAACAACAGCCATCGCCTCAAGCCGGCCCCGGGACATCCACTTGTACAGATCGTCCGCGTCGGGACCGACGATTCGTCTCAAGCCTCCCATCGCGTCCTGGAAACGCAGGAGAACGGCGGGAACGCCATCATGATTGGCCTGAGGAACGGCCACCTCGAGACGGAAATAGCCCGGTCTGGATTCGTCGGTGTGAACCATCGTGCTGCCTTCTCCGTCGAAGAAGCCGGCAGCCCACGCCAAATGAACCCGCTCGACAACAGGAGTACGGGTCGCCATCTGAAGTCTCCAGTCGGGCGTGGGTTGGGCGTCAGTATAGAACGGATGGGCGATACCGTCAATGGTCGCTGACCGCGAACGCGTGCTTGCGCGTCTTCACTCGCGCATCCGCGCGTGCACGAAATGCGTCACCGCCGGCTACCTGCCGTCCGCGTTCCCGATCGTCGCGGGCAAGGCGATCGATCGCGTGATGATCATCGGCCAGGCGCCCGGTGCGGTGGAGCTCACGACGGGACTTCCATTTTCGGGACGCGCCGGCGCGGAGTTGCGGCGCTGGATCGCCGAGGCGGGCATCGATGAGGCCCATCTCCCGTATCGCACGTCGATCACCAAGTGCTTTCCCGGAAAGGCTGCGAGCGGGGCGGGAGATCGTCGTCCCTCGCCACCGGAGATCGCGCTGTGCGCACCATGGGTCGAGGCCGAGCTCGCGCTCGTGCGGCCGCGCGTCGTCCTGCTCGTTGGCACGCTCGCGATCGAACGGTTCTGGGGACGCGTTCCGCTGAGCGAGGTCGTCGGGCGAAGTCGAACCGACGGCGAGCGAGTCCTCATCCCGCTCCCGCACCCGAGCGGCGCGTCGCGCTGGCTGAACGATCCAGCGAACAGACGGAAGCTCCGCCGCGCCCTGGGGGTCGTACGCCGCGAGATGCGAGCGCTTGACAATGCAGCCAGTGCAGCGAGAATGCATTCCAGCACGTGACGCTCACTCAACACCCCAACGCAGGAGCCGCAGTGGACGACGAGTTTCTGACCACGGATGAGGTGGCGAGGCGCCTCCGCGTACACCCCACGACGATCCTGCGCCGACTCGGCGCGGTGGATGACCCGGATCCGACCCGCATCCCCGCGGTGCGCGTGGGCCGGATCTGGCGGATCCCCCGCAAAGAGTTCGAGGAATGGCTCGCTCGCTCCAGCCAGGGTCGCCTGGCGGGCAGGCAGCGGCGGCTCTTTTAGGGCCGCCGGACCTAGCAAAGTGGGAAGGAGGTGATCACCTAATGCCCGCAAAGAAGAAGGCCAAGAAGGCAAAGAAGGCGAAGAAGAAGTAACTCCGCCTTGATTTGGTGAGGCGCCGCGGGCGGGCGGCGCCCTACCGCAAGCGTCATTAGTCCTGGGACTCGTTTCTCATAACGACTTTTGTCGCGACCTCGTTCAATAGAGCGGGATGGATGGGACTTTCCCACTGCGCAACGTGCGCAGGCTGCTTGTCTGCCTGACGCTTGCCCTCTCGAGCGTCCTGTTCGCAACGCCCGCGCCGGCTGCGGCCGCGGCAGCGGACGACATGATGTATCTGACCAACCAGCTGCGCTACGCGATCGGTGCGCCGACGCTGACCCCGGATCCGCGCGTCGTCGCCGCAGCACAGAACCACGCCAACTACAGCTCCGCGAATGGCCAGGGCGGCCACTTCGAGACGGCCGGGCTGCCGTACTACACCGGCTATTCGGCGCGCGACCGCGTCGCGGCGATGGGCTGGTCCACGACGTTCGTGAGCGAGGTCGCGACAGGCGGCTCTGATCCGCTCGCGGGCGTTCGCCAGCTCTGGGACGCGCCCTATCACCGGCTCGGACTCATGCATCCCAGCGCGTCGACGATGGGGTGGGGCTTCTCGACGATCGGCGGTCGGGGGACCGTCGTCGGCGACATCGCCTACAACTTCGGTCTTCGACCGGTCGACTTCGTGCGCTCCCCCGCGCACAACCAGACGAACATCCCGACGTCGTGGAGCGGCAACGAATCGCCGAATCCACTCCCGGCAGGTGCTACGCGGCCCGTCGGCTATCCCATCATGGTCGTGTACTCAGGCGGACAGACCGTCGAGATGCGCGGCGCCGAAGTCGTCGCTCCAGGTGGCGTGCGTCTCCCGATCTACTACGCGCCGCAGCAGTTCGAATACGACTACCAGGTGATCATCCCGCAGCGGCCGCTCGCCGCGAACACGACCTACCACGTGCGCTTCGACATCACCGTGGCCGGCACGTGGCTCACCAACGAATGGGACTTCAGCACCGGCGCGACCATCAGCGGCGGCGGTGGAAGCAGCGGCGGTGGCGGCGCGCCACCGTCAGCGAGCGACAACGGACTGCACTCGGCGTGGGTGTCCCAGACGGCCGTTCCGGCGCTGCAACCCGCGGCGACGCAGAGCGTGTCGCTCCTCTTCCGCAACTCGGGCACGAAGACGTGGCAGCAGGGCGTTGCGGGAAGCCAGGTCGCGCTCGGGGTCAATGGCGACAACACGACCTTCAGCGCGCTCGGAATGAATGTCGGATGGCCGTCCGCGAACCGCGTCGCGGTGCAGAACGAGTCCGCGGTCCCGCCCGGTGGGATCGCCACGTTCACTTTCGCGATCAAGGCTCCGTTCACCGGCGGTCTGGTCAACATTCCGCTGCGGCCGGTGGTCGATGGCGTCGCGTGGCTCGAGGATCAGGGTGTCGTCGTGCCGGTCGTGACGACCGTCAACTATCACAGCCGCTGGCTGACGCAGTCTCCGTATCCGACGCTGCGCGCCGGTCAGGTCAGTGGCACGCTATCAATCAGCTTCCTGAATACCGGTGGCCAGACCTGGACGAAAGGCCTCCTCGGCCAAGAGGCGCGACTCGGCGTGAACCGGGATAACGAGACCTGGGCCGGCCTCGGCGTCGGCTGGCCTTCGGCGAACCGCGTCGCGTTCCAGAGCGAGGCGAGCGTTCAGCCGGGCGGCGTCGGGACCTTCACCTTCCAGGTGCGGGCGCCGATGACACCGGGCACGTACGCCATCAATCTGCGCCCGGTCATCGATGCCGTCACGTGGATGGAGGACGAGGGCGTCTTCCTCTACGTGACCGTTATCCCCTAGCCTGAACTGCCCACGAGATCTGCCGACATGATCGTGCCCTCATGGCTGCATCTTCCGCGCACCATAGACGACCTCGGCCGGTGTGCGTCCCTTCGTGTGG